>Ga0196964_10001074_pt1 | contig 14299 bp, 9 predicted proteins | sample S1_10metaG_FD_148615 | JGI IMG/M metagenome (GOLD analysis project Ga0196964, IMG submission 148615) | Soil microbial communities from Anza Borrego desert, Southern California, United States - S1_10 | ecosystem: Environmental > Terrestrial > Soil > Desert | place: USA: California | collected...
CGATCCCGCACGCGCGGCGAGTACATCGCGCTGCTTGGCGCCGGAGATGCATGCAAATCGACGCGCCTTTCGCGTCAAGCGGCGGCTCTGGATGCAAGGCCGGACGTCGGCGCGGTCGGCTGCGGCACGGAGAACCTGGACGCAAAAACCAGCGCGCTCATCTCGCTCAAAATCACGAAGATCGTGCGGCCCGTTTCGCAGATGGTCCTGACTCGCAATCCGTTCCACCATGGCGAGATCATGTTCCGCCGCTCGCTTTACGAAAAAGTCGGGGGCTACCGCGAGTTTTTCACGTTTGCGCAGGACCGCGATCTCATTTGCCGTTTCAGCCAGCACGCGGACTTTCTCGTTATCGAAGACGTGCTTTACACGCGCTATGCGCGCATGGCCGGCTCGGTCTCCACATCGCCCGAAAAGCTGCTCTTGCAGCGGCGTCTCTCCGACTTTGCTGTCTATTGCCATGCCCAGCGTCTGGCGGGGCGGCCAGATCCGCTCGACCAGTACGGACCCGCAGCGGCGCTGATGCAGCCGCGCTCCGCGCGTCTCGCCCGCGAACTCCGCGCGACAGGCCTCGGCGCGCTGAAGCGCGGCAATTTGACCATGGCGCGCGCCTTCCTGAAGCAGGCGCAAGCACAGGCGCCGCATCCGCTGTCATTCATAGGCGCTGGCGCGGCCGAAATGCTCGCTGCGCTCTCGCGCGCGCGCCCTAGGCCTTCGCAGCGCTCGGCGCGAGGCGGTTGACGTAGCCCGCAGAGCCTTCCCGCGAGATGAGTTTCGCCGGGATGCCGCCGACGACGCCGTTCGGCGGCACGTCCTTTGTCACGACCGCGTTGGCGCCAATCACCGCATCGTCGCCAATGACGACACGGCCGATTACCTTGCTGCCCGCGGCGAGAAACACGCGGTCGCCTACGATGGGCGAGCCTGCGTTCGCGCCGCGATTGGATTGGCCGAGCATGGCGCCATGCGTGATGTTGCAGTTCGCGCCGATGACAACGTCGCCATTCACCATCACGCCGCCGAAGCGGTTGATGAAAAGGCCAGGGCCGATGACCGTGTATTCGGGAATGGCGATGCCGTATTTGTAGCGGCACCGCATCAGCATCCATTTTGTGAACACGTAGAGAGGCAGCGCCCAGCGCTTCAGTTTGAAATAGCCGCAGCTGCGCATCCATACCGTGTATTTGAAGCCGGGCGTGAACAGGAAGTGGCGCCAGAATGCGCGCATGTTGACGGCGCCCGCGTAACGGAAGAGATCGGCGCCCAGCAGTGCTTTCAGTTGTCGGAACGAGCGCGCGCAACCAGCGGTGTGGGGCCGCGCCATCTCAGCCGGCGCCGTGTTCTCCAGATAGAGCGCTCCGTCCGTCATCGCACCGCCTTCATCGCGTCACTTTCAGCGCCGCCTGCAACCGCTCCGCGTCGGCCACGTTAACCAGGCGAAGTCACGCTTGTCTCAACGCCGCGTTCCGCGAGGCGTTCCTGCGAGCGCGGCGCACGCGTGCGTTTGGAGACTCGATGCGGATTTGCGTGATCGGTTTGCGCGGCATTCCTGATGTCATGGGCGGGATTGAAACGCATTGCCAAAACCTCTACCCGCGTTTGGCGAAGCTCGATGACGACCTGGACATCACCGTCATGGCGCGCAGTGGCTACGCGCCAAGCGGCGCGTTCCACGGCGTTCGCGTGCGATCGCTTTGGGCGCCGCGCCGAAAGGGGCTGGAGACCTTCGTGCACACGCCGCTCGCCCTCCTCTACGCGCGGCTCTTCCTGCACCCGCACGTGGTTCATCTGCACGGCGTCGGCCCTGGCTTGTTTGCCCCGCTATCACGCCTGCTCGGCTTCCGTACCGTGGCCACCCATCATGCGCCCGATTATGAGCGACCGAAATGGGGGCCGGTCGGGCGGCGCGTGCTGAAAGCGGGCGAGCGCTTGCTCGCGGCCTTCGCCGACCAGATCGTGTGCGTGAATGACGGCATCACGCGCACCCTCTGCACACGCTACCCGCGCACAGTGCGCCGCGCCCAGACCATCCGCAACGGCGCCCCGCCGTGTCCGTCGCCGCGCGGCGCCGATCGCGACATTTTCGACCGCTTCGGACTGCAGCGTAGAGGCTACATTCTCGCCGTCGGGCGCCTGGAGCCGACCAAGGGCTTCCATTTCCTGATCGACGCGTTCAAGCGCGCGCGGCCGCGCGGCAAAAAGCTCGTCATTGTGGGCGGCGCGCTGGGAGATGACGCCTATGGCCAGGCGCTCCTGCGCGAGCGCGACAAGAACGTAGTGTTCACGGGCGTCCAGAACTCGGCCACGCTGCGGCTCCTGTACGAGAACACAGCGCTGTTCGTGCTGCCATCCTCGCTCGAAGGTTCGCCTCTTGTTGCGTTTGAAGCCCTTGCGGCCGGTGCGCCGGTCGCCGTCAGCGATGCCGAGGCCAATCTCGAAATCGGGCTCGAACCGCAACTTTACTTCCCGGTTGGCTCTGTCGCGGCGCTGACGGACGTGCTCGCAAGCCAGGACTACGAGGCGTTCCGTTCGGCGCGCGCCGCCGCAATTCTGCGCGAAAACGATTGGGACGAGATTGCGCGCAAGCACCTCATCGTCTTCCGCAAGGCCGCGCCCCGCAGGCTTCGCGACGAAACACCAGTCAGCGTCCCCGCTCACGTTGCGGCGGCGCGGCCACGCGCGAGATCGCGCGCCAGTAGCTTTCAATGACCCCCTCCGGGGCATATGACGCCGCTCGTTCAGCGGCGCGCTCGCCGTAGTGAGCGCGCCGTTTGGGATCGGCCATGAAACGAAGCGCAGCGGCGCAAGCATCCGCATCGCCGACCGGCGTCAGGACACCATAGGACGCAGGATGCATGGCGCTCGCCTCCAAGCGCGGATCGCCAGCGAGAATCTCCGCCGGACCCGCACGGCAACTTGTCGAGATGCATGGCACGCCGAGCGCCATCGCCTCGGCCAAGGCGTTCGGAAAACCCTCCGCGTTCGAGGTTGAGACGAACATCTGCGCCCGCGCGACGATCGCGAACGGATTCGCCGAAAAGCCGACGAAGTGCACGCGGTTGCACAAACCTAGCGCTTCGGCGCGCTCTTGCAGTGCGCCGCGCTCGGGGCCATCGCCGAGGATCACGAGATGATGCGTCAGGCCGCTGCGATTCAACGCCTCCAGCTGGAGACGCACGTTCTTGTTGGCGGTCAGCCGGTTGACGCTTACGATAAACAACTCCGGAAGCGGCGTTTCCGGAGGCGCAGCGCCAGCAGTGCGGATGCGAGCGACATCGACCGGGTTTGGAATGACGGCGATCCTCTCTGCGGGCAGCCCACAATCCTCAATCAGGCCGAGCCGTACGCCTTCGGAGACGGCGAGAACGGCGTCCGCCCGCCGATAGAGCTCACGCGTTACGGCCCGTTTCAGTCGCCCGCCTGGCCCGTCGCCGAAATGATGGGCGGTCGCCACGCGCTCGCTGATCACGGTTCGGTAGCCGCACAGCCTTGCCGCCAGCACGTTAGCGCAATTGGCTCGATTGAGGAAACTCACTGCGGCATGCGGCTTGAAGCGCCGCATTTCCGCCGTCAGGCGGGCGACGCTCGACCCCATCCTGCGCGCGGCGCCGAGTGTGCGCATGGGCACAAAGTCGGGCGGCGTGTAGGCATGCGGTTCATCGTCAAGCAGAACGATCTCGCTCTCGCAATCGCGCAGACGGTCCTCGAAGCCCTCGATCAAGCGGCAGAACACGCGTTCGGCGCCGCCGCCGGCGAGTGAATTGATAATGAAGGCGAGGCGCGGGCGCTCGCCGGACGCCCGCTCAATACGCACGGCGCCAGGCGATGGGCGCGGTGTGCTGGTCCGACTTCAGGCGCAGCAGCAGGAGCACCGTCTGGAAGATGATCGCTAAATCCCGCGTCATGGACCAGCGCTCGACATACTCGACATCGTAGCCCGTTCGCGCGCGCACGCTCGCCGCGTCCGCCGCCAAACCGCGACAACCGGAAACCTGCGCCAGCCCCGTAATGCCCGGGCGCGCACGGTTGCGGCGCGGATAGCGCTCATCGATACGAGTGAACGCCTCGTCATGTGCGACGGCGTGCGGGCGCGGGCCGACCAGGCTCATTTCACCGCGCACCACATTGATCAGCTGCGGGAGTTCATCGATGCACAGCTCGCGGAGGATCGAGCCGAGGCGCGTTAGGCGCGGATCGTTCTGTACGGCCTGATACACGACGCGGCCGTCGTCGATGGTGCGCATGGTGCGGAACTTGAAGATCAGAAAGGGCCGGCCGAACACGCCGCCGCGCCGCTGCAGAAACAACGCCGGCCCCGGCGACTCTAGAACGATCGCGAACGCAACCAGCAACAAGAACGGCGCCAAGACGATGAGCGCGCCGCCGGCGACGACGAGATCGCACGCGCGTTTCAGTCCGCCGCCCACCGGGCGCAGCCGCCGCATCTTATAGCGTTTCGGCGGGTGGAGGGCATGCAGCGGCGGCGGCGCGTTTTCGGCGCGCGTTTCATCGGCGATGGGGTGTGGACCACATTCATCGAACATCGGGCGCAGCACTCATTTGTTACGGGGCTGAAGTCCCAGGTGCAACGTTCCGGCCCACGCACCGTTCCGGGCGCTTACCACATCAAAACGGGCGGATCGCAGCGCGCGCCGATCGTGGCGACAATCTCCGGTTCTCTGGCGAAAACGTGACGCCGCTCTTTAGGCCGACGCACGGCTAACGAGACGCGGACCGAGCACGCGCGTGAGCGCGGCGGCAAGGTCGTCACGTTCGACAGGCTTTGTCAAAACCGGCGCGCTGGCGAAGCGCTCGTCGATGGCGCCGGCGTGATAGCCCGTGACGAAGATGAACGGCACGCCGCGCCTGTCGAGTTCGGAGGCCAGTTCGTAAACATACTCGCCGCCGATGTTCACATCGAGCAAAGCCGCATCCACGCGCGCGGAAAGTGCGTTGGCGGCCTCTCCAGCAGTTGCGAACGGACCGACGACGGCGGCGTCCAGCTCCTTAAGGCTGCGGCTCGTCATCATGGCGATAAGCGGCTCATCCTCGACGACGAGGATGCTGCGGTCACGGATGCGGTTGAGTTCTATGTCCGGACGCTCTTCGGCGCCGCCGACGCTTGCCTGCTCGCGCACCGTGAAGTGCGTCATCGGCAGAATCAGCGCGCAGCTAAGCCCGCTCTTGCGCCATTCCTTGCGCACCTGTCCGCCGAGCTGGCTCTTGATGCTCGCGTCGATGACTTTCGAGCCGAAGCCCGTTCTCGACGGCCGCGAGATCTCGTGCGGGCATTCTTCGAGCCATTCCATGTGAAGCTGATCGTCCTGCCGACGCCAGCTGACGGAAAGGCGTCCGTCCGCGCTGGAGAGGGCGCCGTATTTGGCCGCGTTCGTCGCCAATTCGTGCACCGCCAGCGCCAGATTCTGCGCGACGGTCGGTGCAATGGAGACCGGCTGGCCGGAAATGGCGATACGGCCCTCCTGCGCGTACGGTGCAAGCTCGTCATTTACGAGGTTTAGAAGGTCGGCGCCGCGCCAGCGCGATTCCGAGAGAAGGTTGTGCGCCATGGCCATGGCGCGGATGCGTCCTTTGATGGCTTCCGCGAACCTCGCGCTGTCGTCCGGCGGGGTCAGCGCCACGATGGACTGGATCACCGCGAGCGCATTGCGCGCGCGGTGATCCACCTCGCGGGCGAGCAATTCCTGGCGTTCGATCGCCGCTTCGAGTTGCGCCGTGCGCTCGGCGACGCGCTGCTCCAGCTTGTCGTTCACTCGCGCCAGCGCGCGTGTTTTCATGTAGAGATCGACAAACACCCGCACTTTGGCGCGCAGCACGCCGGGCACCACCGGCACCGGCACGTAATCAACGCCGCCAAGTTCGTACCCCTTCAGGCTATCGAGCTCGGTCACATTGATCGCCGAGATGAAGATGATCGCTGTGTCCTTGAAGCGCGGATGCTCGCGGATCAGCTGCGCCAGCTCGAACCCGTCGAGGTCCGGCATCACGACGTCCGACAGGATCACCGCGACGTCGTTCTTCAGCAGCAGTTCCAGCGCCTCCTTGGCCGAGCTCGCTTTCAACAGATTCTGGCCGAGTTCCTGCAGAATGAGTTCGTAGCTCATCAGCTTGCCCGGCTGGTCGTCTACCAACAGGATGTTGACCTTCCCGGTCGGGTCCAGGGCAATCTCATCCTTCATCAACGGTGCAGCCACATGCGCAGCGCAGAAAGCAGCTGCTCGGTATTGACCGGCTTGGCCAGATAGTCTGACGCACCGGCCTCAAGGCATTTCTCGCGGTCGCCCTTCATGGCTTTGGCCGTGAGCGCGATAATGGGAAGGCGGCGGAAGGCGAGATCCTGTCGGATCAGCTGCATCGTTTGGTAGCCGTCCATCTCCGGCATCATGATGTCCATCAGCACGAGCGAGATGGATCGATCGGCCTTCACAAGGTCTATTGCCTCTTGACCTGTCGTCGCCGTCAGCACGTTCATGCCGCGGCGCTCCAAAAGCGAAGACAAAGCGAAGATGTTGCGCGCGTCGTCGTCCACCAAAAGCACGGTGCGTCCGATCAGGTCCTCGTCCGAGCCGTGCAGCTTTTCGAGCATACGCTGCTTTTCGGCGGGCAGATCCGCCACCACCCGATGAAGGAACAGCGCTGTTTCGTCGAGTAGGCGCTCGGGCGATTCGACGCCCTTCACAACGATGCTGCGGGCCATCGTGTGCAGGCGCGCGTCTTCCTCCGGAGTGAGCTCTTTGCCGGTGAAGACGACGACCGGCACGTCCGGCGTATCTTCATCGGCCCGGAGACGCTCGAGTACGTCAAAGCCGGACATGTCCGGCAAACGTAGATCGAGCACGACGCAATCCCAGTCCTCCTTGCGCAAGGCCTGAAGCGCTTCCTCGCCGGATGCCGCCGCGGCGATCTCCACGTCGTCGTGGGCGATGAGTTCCCGGATGGAGAATTGTTCGGTCGGATCGTCCTCGACCACAAGCAAGCGCCGGCGGCGCGGCTTGGAGAAGTCCATCACGCGCTCGATGGCGCCGCTGAGCTCGTCGGCGGCCACAGGTTTGGAGATGAAGTCGTACGCCCCTCGCGCGAGACCGTGCTGGCGATCTTCGTCCAGGGTCAGCATCTGCACGGGGATGTGGCGGAGCGCGGCATCCTGCTTCAGGCGCGACAGCACCGTCCAGCCCAGCATGTCCGGCAGGAAGACATCGAGCGAAATGGCCGTCGGCCTGAACGCGCGCGCCAGTTCGATGGCCTCGGCGCCGGTCATAGCGACCAGAACCTTGAGGCCCTTGTCTTTCGCAAGGCCTGCGACGATCCGCGCATAGTGGGGATCGTCCTCCACGATGAGCAGGACGCTATCGCCTGCGATAATGTCGTTGCGGTCGTCCTGGACGCGTTCCGCCGCCGGCGCGCGGCTCGACGCCAGCTGCTGCTGGAGCTGCTGCTGCGCGGAAGGCGCGGGGCGCGCCGGTGCGCTGGCGCCGACATACGCGATCGGCAGATAGAGCGTGAAGGTCGAGCCTTCGCCCGGCACCGACCGCAGCTGGATTTCTCCGCCAAGGAGCGAGGCCAGTTCGCGGCTGATGGCCAAGCCGAGACCGGTGCCGCCGTAGCGGCGGGACGTCGAAGCATCGGCCTGCTGGAACGCCTCGAAAATGATCCGCTGCTTCTCCAGCGGGATGCCGATGCCCGTGTCCGAAACAGTGAACGCCACCACGAGGGGCGCCTGGCTGAGCACCGGGTGTTGCGGGTTCCATCCTTCCGCCGCCGCATGCAAGTCGAGACGCACGCCGCCGGACTCGGTGAACTTGAACGCATTCGAGAGGAGGTTCTTAAGCACCTGCTGCAGGCGCTTGGAATCCGTGATGATGCTGCGCCCGACGCTGGGTTCGGTGTGCACATCGAACGCAAGGCCCCGGTTCTCCGCCTCGTGACGGAATGGCAGGGCCACACGGTCGATCAGGTTCTGGAAGTAGATTTCCTCCGCTTCGACCGTTACCGTGCCTGACTCGATCTTCGACAAATCGAGAATGTCGGAGATGAGGTTCAGGAGGTCCGTGCCCGCGCCGTGGATGGTGCGCGCGAATTCGACCTGCTTTGGCGTCAGGTTGCCATCGGGGTTGTCAGTGAGCTGCTGACCGAGGATCAGGATCGAGTTCAGCGGCGTGCGCAATTCGTGCGACATGTTCGCCAAGAACTCGGACTTGTACTTCGACGTGAGCGCCAGCTCAGCGGCTTTCTCCTCGAGGGCCCGGCGGGCCTGCTCCAGCTCCTGGTTCTTGCGTTCGACTTCGACGTTCCGTTCGGCGACCTGCTGGGCCTTTTGCTCGAGCTGTTCATTGGTTTGCTGCAGCTCGCGCTGCTGGGCCTGCAGTTCGCCGGCGAGCTGCTGGGACTGCACCAGCAGGCCTTCGGTCTGCATCGTGGCTTCGATCGAGTTGAGCACGATGCCGATCGAGGCCGTGAGCTGTTCGAGGAAGGTCGTCTGCAGCGTCGTGAATTCGCCGGTCGTGGCGAGTTCGATCACCGCCTTGACCTGGCCTTCGAACAAAACCGGGAAGACGATGATATTGCGCGGCGGCGCCTTGAACAGGGCTGAGCGGATCGGCGCCACGCCCTCCGGCATCTCACTGATCAGCATGCGGCGCTTGTCGGCGGCGGACTGGCCGACAAGACCTTCGCCGACGCGCAGACGGCTCGGATGGCTATTGTCGATGTCATCGGCGTACGCAGAGAGCAGGCGCAGCACCGGCTCGCCGTCGTCGCTCACCATCTGATAGATGACGCCTTGGTGCGCCTCGACGAGGGGAGCGAGTTCGGAGAGCAGCAGGCGCCCGACCGATCCCAGATCGCGCTGGCCCTGCAGCATCGAAGTGAACTTGGCGAGGTTGGTCTTCAGCCAGTCCTGCTCGGTGTTGCGGTCCGTCGTGAGACGGAGGTTGTCGATCATCGTGTTGATGTTGTCTTTGAGCTCCGCGACCTCGCCGCGCGCATCGACCTGCACGACACGCGTGAGGTCGCCCTTTGTCACGGCGGTGGCGACTTCGGCGATGGAGCGGACCTGCGTCGTGAGGTTCGCCGCGAGCAGGTTCACGTTGCCTGTGAGATCCTTCCACGTACCGGCCGCGCCCGGCACGTTGGCTTGGCCGCCGAGACGGCCCTCGACGCCGACCTCGCGCGCCACTGTCGTCACCTGATCGGCGAACGTCGCCAGCGTGCGCGTCATGTTATTGATCGTGTCGGCGAGTGCGGCGACTTCACCCTTGGATTTCACGGTGAGGTTCTGATTGAGGTCGCCCTCGGCGACGGCTGTCACAACCTTCACGATGCCGCGCACCTGTTCGGTGAGGTTGGCCGCCATGACGTTGACCGTGTCGGTCAAGTCCTTCCAAGTACCGGCTACGCCCGGCACGACAGCTTGACCCCCCAGCTGACCTTCGGTGCCGACCTCACGCGCAACACGCGTCACTTCGGAAGCGAATGCGTTGAGCTGGTCCACCATCGTGTTAATGGTGTTCTTCAGTTCGAGAATCTCGCCCTTCACATCGACGGTGATTTTGCGCGTCAAGTCGCCCCGCGCCACGGCGGTGGTGACTTCGGCGATGTTGCGCACCTGCGTGGTCAGGTTGGCGGCGAGCAGGTTGACGTTGTCGGTCAAATCCTTCCACGTGCCGCCGACGCCTGGCACGACGGCCTGACCGCCGAGGCGCCCTTCAGTGCCGACCTCGCGCGCGACGCGCGTCACTTCGCCGGCGAAGGCGTTGAGCTGGTCCACCATGGTGTTCAGCGTTTCCTTCAAGAGAAGGATCTCGCCGCGCACATCGACGGTGATCTTCTTGGAAAGGTCGCCATTGGCGATGGCGGTGGCGACTTCTGCGATGTTGCGGACTTGTCCCGTAAGGTTCGAGGCCATGAAGTTCACGTTGTCGGTGAGATCCTTCCATGTACCCGCAACGCCCGGCACCTGCGCCTGACCGCCAAGCTTGCCTTCGGAGCCCACTTCGCGCGCCACGCGCGTGACTTCCGACGCGAATGAATTCAGCTGGTCCACCATCGTGTTCACGGTGTTCTTCAGCTCAAGAATTTCACCCTTCACGTCGACGGTGACTTTGCGCGACAGGTCGCCCTTGGCAACGGCCGTCGTCACTTCAGCGATGTTGCGCACCTGAGACGTCAGGTTGCCGGCCATCGAATTGACGTTGTCGGTCAAGTCCTTCCATGTGCCGCCGACGCCCGGCACCTGCGCTTGTCCGCCGAGCTTGCCTTCGGTGCCGACCTCGCGCGCAACACGCGTCACTTCGCCGGCGAACCGGTTCAGCTGGTCGACCATCGTGTTCAGCGTTTCCTTCAGCTGAAGGATTTCGCCGCGCACGTCGACGGTGATCTTCTTCGACAAGTCGCCGTTGGCGATGGCGGTTGCGACCTCGGCGATGTTGCGCACCTGGCCGGTCAAGTTGCCGGCCATGGAATTCACGCTATCGGTCAAGTCCTTCCACGTGCCGCCGACGCCGGGCACCGCGGCCTGGCCGCCTAGCTTGCCTTCGGTGCCGACTTCGCGGGCGACGCGCGTCACTTCGGCCGCGAACGCATTGAGCTGGTCCACCATCGTGTTCAGCGTTTCCTTGAGCGAAAGAATTTCGCCCGACGCATCGACGGTGATCTTCTTCGACAAGTCGCCCTTGGCCACAGCGGTGGCGACTTCCGCGATGTTCCGCACCTGGCCGGTCAGGTTGCCGGCCATAAAGTTCACGTTGTCGGTCAAATCCTTCCACGTGCCGGCGACGCCGCGCACCATGGCCTGGCCGCCGAGCTTGCCTTCCGTGCCGACCTCGCGTGCAACGCGCGTCACTTCGCCGGCGAAAGCGTTGAGCTGGTCGACCATCGTATTGATGGTGTCTTTCAGTTCGAGGATTTCGCCGCGCACGTCTACGGTGATCTTCTTCGACAAGTCGCCATTCGCGATTGCCGTGGAGACTTCGGCAATGTTGCGCACCTGAGCCGTGAGGTTCGAGGCCATCGAGTTCACAGATTCCGTCAAGTCCTTCCACGTGCCCGCGACGCCCGTCACGTTCGCCTGGCCGCCGAGTTGACCTTCGGTGCCAACTTCGCGCGCCACGCGCGTCACCTCGCCGGCGAACGCGTTGAGCTGGTCCACCATCGTGTTGATTGTTTCTTTCAGCTCGAGAATTTCACCCGAGACGTTGACCGTGATCTTCTTCGACAAGTCGCCATTGGCGATTGCGGTGGAAACTTCTGCGATGTTGCGCACCTGGGCCGTCAGATTGCCGGCCATGAAGTTCACGTTGTCGGTGAGGTCCTTCCACGTACCCGCGACACCCGGCACCTGCGCCTGGCCGCCGAGCTTGCCTTCAGAACCCACTTCGCGGGCGACGCGCGTAACTTCGGACGCAAACGAGTTCAACTGGTCCACCATCGTGTTGACGGTGTCTTTCAGTTCGAGAATTTCGCCGCGGACGTCGACGGTGATCTTGCGGCTCAGATCGCCGCGCGCGACGGCCGTCGTCACCTGCGCGATGTTGCGCACCTGGTCCGTGAGGTTGCCGCACATGGCGTTGACCGAGTCGGTCAAATCCTTCCACGTGCCGGCGACGCCCGGCACGATGGCCTGACCGCCGAGCTTCCCATCCGTGCCAACCTCGCGCGCAACGCGCGTCACTTCGGAAGCGAACGAACGCAGCTGGTCCACCATCGTGTTGATGGCTTCCTTCAGCTGCAGAATTTCGCCGCGCACGTCGACGGTGATTTTTTTGGACAAGTCGCCATTCGCCACAGCGATCGTCACTTCGGCGATGTTGCGCACTTGGCTCGTCAGGTTGTCGGCCATCGAGTTCACGGACTCCGTGAGCTCCTTCCACACACCCGTCACTTCGCGCACCTGCGCTTGTCCGCCGAGCTTGCCCTCGGCGCCGACTTCGCGCGCCACGCGGATAACTTCCGACGAGAACTCTCGCAGCTGCCGGATCATCGTGTTGACGATCTTCGCCGAGCGCAGGAATTCACCCTTTAGCGGCCGGCCGTCGACTTCGAGGCGCACGGTCTGCAGCAGGTCGCCCTGGGCGACGGCGCCGACGGCGCGGGTCATTTCTTCCGTCGGCCAGAGCAGGTCATCGATCAGCGTGTTGACCGAGCCTTCCATTTCGCCCCACGCGCCCGAGCGATTGGCGAACTTCACGCGCTGCTTGGTGCGGCCTTCGCGTCCAACCGTATAACCAACCCGCTCCAGCTCCGCGGCCATGCGCTGGTTAGATGCGACGATGTCGTTAAAGGCATCGGCAACCTTGCCCATCACGCCGGTCCAATCGCCTGGGAGCCGCGCCGAGAAATCGCCCACTTTCATCGATTGGAGCGAATGCAGGAGTTCGCGCAGCTGCGCTTCGGTCAGATCGTCGCCACCCTCTCCGGCACGGCTCGCGCCATTGGTCTGACGCGCCCGCACCGAGGCCGATTTTGCATCCATGGGATACTGCTCCCGCCGCCGTCGGACGTCATTCGGCGCGCCAAACGCGAAGGCGCGCAGCGGGGAAGGCGTCCGCACACATCCCCGCGCCAGCCCTCAACGCAGGCGCAGTTCCATCGGTTCCAAGAAATTCTTAGGGGGTTGAAATATTGGCTCGAGGGGGTTTAGGGCGACTCGTATGCTTTGGACTCAAAGGGAAATCCGTAGGCTGGCAGGGTGATCTCGGACGACCTTCTGAGCTTCATCAGGGCGTCGATCCGCTCGACCTGGGCGATCGAGCTGCTGTTGCTGATGCGCAAGCAGGCGCCACAGGCTTTCGCGCCGGAGGAGTTGGTGCGCGCGCTCCGATCGAGCGACAGCCTGATTGATACGTGTCTCGAACAGCTTCAGCAGGCTGGGCTCGTGATCCGTGACGATGCCGGCGGATGGCGGTATGGCCCTGCCGCGCCAGCGCTCGATCAACTCACCGCCGAGCTGGAATCCGCCTACGCGGAACGTCCGGTCGCCGTGATCAACGCCATCATGACTACTCCAAGCGACCGGCTGAAGTCGTTCGCGGACGCATTCCGTTTTCCGAAGAAGGACGAATGAGATGCCGACGTTAGTCTATTCTCTGTGCTTCCTGACCAGCGCGATATGCGCCTGGCTGCTGTTGCGGTCCTACATAGTTTCACGCACGCGCCTGCTGCTCTGGAGCGCGATCGCGTTCATCTGCCTTGCCGTGAACAACTTCTTCGTCCTCGGCGACATGATCCTGTTTCCCGAGTTCAACCTGCTTCCGTTTCGCTACGTGGCCGCGCTCCTGGCCGTCTGTGTGCTGATCTACGGCTTCATTTGGGAAGTCGAATGATGCCGTCGCCTGATTTTTTCTCCGGCATAATCGCGATGGGGTTCGCGGTCTGCGCGGCGTTCTTCCTGCGCTTCTGGCGGCGCACGCGGGATTCGCTCTTTCTTGTGTTCTCGATCGCCTTCCTGCTGCTCGCGCTGAACCAAGCGCTGACCACCCTGCTCGGCCTGCCGCTCGAAGAGCGCAGCTGGCTTTACCTCCTGCGGCTCGCGGCCTTCCTCATCATCATCGGCGCCATCGTGCGCAAGAATATCGGCAGACCCTAGAGATCGCCCCAGTGCTTCAGCGCCGCGCGGGCCAGGGGCTCGCCCTGCTCCTGAACGAAATGCCCAACCCCCTCCATCTCCATAGGCGGCGGACAATTGCGGATCGCCTCGCGCATCTTGTCCATCACAGCTTTGCCGAGCACCGGATCAGAGAGCCCCACGCCCATGAAGCTCTGACCGTTGAACTTGGTTGACCACCAATCGCGCGCCGCGCGCCCGATCGTCATCACCTCTTCGTCGGCGGACTCCGACGCAATCGGCACCAGTTGCGGAAAGCGCCGCACGCCCGCCTTGTAACGCGCATCCGGGAACGGCGCGTCGTACGCCGCCGCCTCCGCGTCACTAATTTCCGGATTCGCGCGCTGCAAAAGCGCGCCTACGGGCAAATCCTGCGTGCTCGCGCAATAGGCGCGCCACGCCAGAAAGCCCGGCGTGGCCGGCGCGCCGACGGGAAAGCCCGTGTTCATGATCAGCAGGCGCGACACGCGCTCGGGCATATCGACAGGAATAGTGAGGCCCAGCAGCCCGCCCCAATCCTGCACCACCAGCGTCAGGTTTTTCAGATCGAGCCGCTCGATGAAACGCATCAGGAAGTCGCGGTGGAATTTGAACGTGTAGACGGCATCGTCCACCGGCTTGTCTGAGCGGCCGAAGCCGAGGAAGTCCGGCGCAACCACGCGCGCGCCGCTCTCCAGAAAC
>Ga0196964_10001075_pt1 | contig 14295 bp, 6 predicted proteins | sample S1_10metaG_FD_148615 | JGI IMG/M metagenome (GOLD analysis project Ga0196964, IMG submission 148615) | Soil microbial communities from Anza Borrego desert, Southern California, United States - S1_10 | ecosystem: Environmental > Terrestrial > Soil > Desert | place: USA: California | collected...
GTGCGGTGAAAATTCCGCCATTGGGTGAAATTGTTGGGGTTGGCGGCGTCGCCGCGAAGAGATTCAATCCCAACAACAATGTGACTGAGACGATTTGAAAATGCGTTTTCATCTGCTGGTCCCTCGCGCCTGTACGCCCTGGTGCAATCTGTTGGTTGCAGCCCCGCGAAACGCAGCAGTTTTCTTCGAAAAAGTTTATCGCGTTAAAAGAGAATTAGCGCACGTTGTGAAAGCAGGTTCAGCACAGAACTTCGCGGAGGATCATTGTTTTTTGGGCAAAAAACACGCTGTTACTTTCGCGAACGCAGGCGCACGAGTAGAGCCTGCGCTTCCGAATGATCGGGCCTGTGTTTCAAAAACGTGAGAAGCACTGTTTCAGCGGTGTCCCATCTGCCCTGCGTTGCCAGAGTCCCTGCCAGATTCATTGCCGCGACAGCGTCGGCGGGATCTTCTTTGGCCAGGGCCTCATAGAGCGCCAGCGCCTTGTCATATTCCTTGCGCGCAAAGCGGATCGCCGCAAGATTGGTGCGCGATATCCGGTCGCCAGGAACATGCGTCGCCGTGAGTTCGAAAAGCGCCATCGCACGCGCAGATTTCCCTTGCTTGAGGTACGCAAGTCCCATCGCATTCATCTGCGGCGCCAGTGAAGCTAAGCGCACCGCCTGCGTTCGCGCTTCATCGCGGAAACGCGCATCGGCGATCATGGCGAACAGCTCCGCTTCCTTGTCATCGTCATTGCGTGATGAATCAAGAATCTCAAGGGCCCGTTGAAGTGAAAAAGAGGCAGGCAGACTTCCTGTCGCGGCTGCTTTCCTGAACGCCTCTGCCGCAGGGGCCCATGCCTTTTGAAAAACATGAATCATTCCGACGTTGTAGTGCACATGGACGTAGTTCGGCGCAAGCTGTACGACGGCGGCATACGACTTCAGCGCGTCGCCATAGCGTTCCAGCTCCACCAGGCAAACCGCCCGTTCGTAGTGTGCGTCAGAATTTGCCGGATAGATCTGTGCCGCTCGTGCGAAAACGTCCGCAGCGCGCTCCCATTCGGCTCGTTCTTTGAGCATCGCACCGTGTTGCTGCTCGATGAGCGATAGATAGGGGAAGAGCGTCAGTCGAAGCGTTCCAAGAGCAAGTAACACACTCAGCAGGCTGGCACAGATAAGAGCCGGTGCGCGCTGGAGTGAAAGTTGAACAGGAGAAGTCGGTGATCGCGCAAGCAGTCCCAGCGTCATCCATAACAATGCGGACGGCAACGCAAATCGCAGAGTGACATCAAACATGCCGTGGATGATCAGCCCTGCGCCACCTGAAAGCAGACCGCTGAACCAGCCGGACTCGGCAGTGTTCTCCTGCAACGAACGCCAACCCATTCGCAATGTCAGGAACAGGAATGCGAGAAATGCCACGCATCCTGCCACGCCCGTTTCGGCGGTCTGTTCGAGCAATTCGCTGTGCGCATGCAGCACGTTGATGCGAGGATTCACCTCTCCAAAATTCAGCGGACGGAATTCGGGGAAGACGGAATTGAAGCTTCCAGCGCCGTAACCCAGCAGCGGCTGACTTGAGATCATATCAGCAGCTCCGCGCCAGATCAGTTGTCGCGTTTCAAGACTTATCGCCGGCGCTTTAGACGGATCGGTCATGAGTGGATCGACCCCAGGACCGTAAACAGCCGCAGCAACGACACCGGCCAGGAGGGGAGCCAATCCCGATGTAATCGGGAGCATCTCTTTGTGGCGACGTCTAAAATAGAAATAAAACACCAGCGCTGCGATGGCGGCCAACCATCCCGCGCGCGAGACAGTAAAAAAGAGGCAGGCTGCCTGAAAGAAAAGACAGGTGCGCTGCAGCCACGCCTGTGAGCGCGTCGCTGAGTGCTCCAGCGCACACAACGTGATGGGAATCGAGAACACTAATACTGAAGCAAGAATATTGGGATGGCCGCAGAAGGAATGTACACGTCCGCGGGGCACGTTCTGCCAGACTAATGGATCCAGCCCCAGCCTTTGGAGAATTCCGTAAACGGAGAGCAGAACTGCAACAAGCGAAACGGTGAGACAAAAGCTGCGGGCGAAGCCGGCCTCAGAAACAGAGCAGCTGACCAGAAACAAAAGCGCTAGTACACATACGCGCCAGATTTCCGCGAGCGTCGCGTGCGGTGCGGAAGACCAGCTCAACGAAAGTGCACCGATTAACACCGTACAAAGGAGAGCTGAAAGCACGCCCTTGTCCGGGAGAAGCCATGATCCGTGCCAAGCACCTCTTAAAAGCCACAAGGTAGCACACGCTGCGGTCAGGCTGCTCAAAAGCAGCGCTTTTAAATCCTCGGACGCTGGTGTTCTATGTGTAAATGAAAGTGGCACAACCACTAACATCAATAGCAGTATAGATTTGATCAGAGCGGTAAGTGGCGACTTCTGCACTTGTGCAACCAAATAAAAAAGATATGAAAACATCGAAAAACAACGTTCAGCATACCGGGGTTTGCAGGACACTTCAAACACGCTTCATTTATGCCTTCAATCACGCTCTTGGAAGAACATTTGAGCCTGTTCAAAATTCCGGTGGAGCAGAACATTGCACCGTCTGATACCCTGAACTCTGGTTATATCTTCTGAAAGTTCAAGAGTGATCCGGATACATCATCTTTTTGCAGCACTTCTTCTCGCAATTCCCGCGTTCGCCGCGGAAACGGTGCCGGAACTCATCGAGGAGCTTTCTGCCGAAAGCGCTGACGCACGGGGGCATGCGGCCCGGCAGCTTCTGTCGCTGGGACCGGCAGCAAAACCCGCGCAACACGCGCTGCTCGGCGCGCTTCAGGATGCTGATTGGAACGTGCGTGTTATCGCGGCAGAAGCGCTGGCACAGTTCGGCAGCGATGTGCTGCCTCAGTTGATCTCCGCGTTGGAGAAGGGAACTCCTGAACAGCGGGCCGCGGCGGCCGCAGCAATTGCCGGAATAGGCGCGGAAGCAAAGCCAGCGGGCCCAATGCTGATTGCGGCACTGAAGACGGCGCCGGAGTGGGAAGTCCGCGCCAGTGCCGCTCGCGCGTTGGGCGCCATCGGACTCGCCAATGCCGAATGCATCAACGCGCTGTGTACAGCGCTGTCCGAAAACAGCCTCCCGGTTGCGTGCGAATCTGCCTCTGCGCTGGCCCGGCTCGGCCCGGCTGCCAGTGCCGCCGTTCCGGCTCTTAATGAAGCGCTGCGTTCGCCACATGCTGGTTTAGTCCAGCGCGCCGCATCCACGCTCGGGCACATGGGTCCGGCGTCCAAAGCCGCGGGGGCAAACTTACTGCCTCTCCTGAAAGAGGGATCTGCCGATACACGCCTCGTTGCGGCGCGGGCCTTAATTAATCTCGTCGTTGGCGCCCCTGAACTTGTTCCAGGAGTTATCAGCGCCTGCCGCGGCTCCGCGCCGGATCTTCGCGTTGAACTTTATCGCGTGATCGGCGCATCGGGCGCCAGCGGCAAGGCCGCGCTCGATGCCTTGATCTCTGGTTTGCACGATCCATTCTGGCCGGCCGCAGCCGCTGCGAGCGAGGCGCTCGTGCGGCTTGGCGCGCCAGCGGTACCGCGGCTTCTGGATATCTATGCGCAGCCGGATCTGATGCGCCGTATCTCCGCAGCGGAAGCGCTCAAGCGGATTTGTGAAAAGTCGACGGCACCGTTGCAGGATGCCTTGCGCTCAGAGAACAAAGAAATACGTGCCGCAGCGGCGCGCGCGCTGTTGCTTATGGCTCCGCTTTCAAACGCGGCAGTCGCTTCACTCCTGGATGCTTCAGCCGACAAGGCGGTGGAGGTGCGGAATGCGGTGATCGACACGCTGGCACAAGCTGGCTCCGGGGCGCTACCGGCACTGATTGCAGCAATTCAAAACACGCGAGCGCCCGTGCGAATTGCAGCCATGGCATCCCTGGCCCGGCGCGGTCCGGAGGCTAAAGAGGCGGTCTCTGCGCTCACGCGGGTTCTTGCCGAACGAGAGCCGGAGTTTACGCGCATGGCGCTCGCGGCATTGGGGGAAATCGGCTCTGCGGCAAGTGACGCGGCACCCGCGATTACTGCGATAATGGGGGAGGGAGCAGTTGAGCTGCGTCTGGCGGCTGCGCGCTCTCTTGAAAAGATCGGTAGCGTGCCGGCTGAAAGCGTGGCCTTGCTGCTGCGTTCCGCGCGCGATCCGCACGAGGATGTCCGTGCTGCTGCTCTGCTGGCTTTGTCGCGATCGGGCGCGTCCTCGGAACAACTCCTTCCTCTGCTGATGGAAAAGCTGCGCGACCGGCATGAAACAGTACGAGCCGCGGCTGCGCAGGCGCTGGGCAATCTTGAACAGGCCGCGTTGCCGGCGGCGCATCATCTTTATGCCGCACTGCAGGGTGATCTTCCGCCCGTCCGCGCCGCCGCCGCGCTGGCGCTCGGAAGAATCGGGAAAGACCCGGACGCGGCGCATGTACTGGCCAGCGCGTTAGGTGACGAATCCGACATGGTCCGCCGCAATGCCGCAAAAGCTCTCGCCCTCGTGGGACCGCTGCCGCGGAATGCTGCGCTTGCTCTGGGAGAGGCGATCAAGTCGCAGGACGCAAACCTGCGCAGCGACGCGCTTGCCGCAGTGCTGAAGAGCGGAATAGAAGGCACACCCGTATTGATCTCGGCGCTCTTGTCCAGCGACCGATCGATTGCCAGCGCTGCGTTTGAGGCGCTGAAAGCGAATCCCGAAGCGCTGAAGGCTTCAAGCGCCTTGATCGGCGACGTTCTTCAGCGCGGAAATAATCAGGCGCAGCTCTATGCTGTTGAACTCTTCCGCAGCCTTGGCGCAAATGGCCGGGACGCTCTGCCGGCGGTGCTGAGCGCGGTTCAAAATAAAACCACTTCTGATTCTGCCCGGATGGCGCTGCTGGCTGCCATAGGCGAACTGGGCGCTGTTGGCGGCGAAGCAATTCCGGTGTTGCTTGAGCTGCTTCAATCGAAAACCTCGAGCGCTGAACATGCGATGCTCGCTCTGGCAAAAATGGGCGAGCCTGCCATTGCGCCGCTCGTGCAGATTGCCGCACAGGAACAGAATTCGCCTGAATCCCGCAAGCTTGCGCTCACAGCGCTTGAACGCATGGGACCGGCGGCGGCGAAAGCCATTCCCGGGGTGGTCGCGCTTCTGCGTGACCGGCGTGCGAACCTGGGCGGGCAAGCGCGCGTGGTTCTCGCGCGCATCGGCGAGCCGGCGCTGAAGACATTGATCGAACTGATCAACGACCAGGAAGATGCCGTCCGCCGCCACGCGTACTGGGCACTTGAAGAGATGGGACCCGCCGCGGCTGCGGCCGTTCCGGCGCTGGTGGAACGACTGGGTGAACAGGATTCATACGAAGTCAAAGGCGTGCTGGCGTCAATGGGAAGCGCGGCTGTCCCGGCGGTGCTGGGGGCGCTCAAGCACGCGCAGCCGCGCATTCGCGAGAATGCAGCCGAGCTCCTGAGCCGCAACGTCACACTACCAGCGGATGCCATTCCAGCGTTGCGCGATGCTCTTGGCGACATGCAAGACAACGTGCGAAAAGCAGCGGCGATTGCTTGTGGAAAGGCCGGACGTCATGCACGCATTCTGATCCCTCAGCTTGCCGAACTTCTTCGCGATAAAACTGGAGAGGTGCGTGAAGCGGCGGGCGCAGCGCTTTGTGGGCTTGTTCCGGATTCACTTCCGGTTCTGCTGAATGCTCTGAATGATGAAAACTCAACTGCACGCACAGAAGCCGCGGCTGCTCTGCGAAACGCCGGTGCATCAGCCAAGCCCGCACTGCCCGAGTTGATCAAGCTGCTGGGCGAAGGACGTGTGGAAGCGCGCGTAAGCGCGGCGCAGATTCTCGGATCGCTGAGCCGCTCTGCCCGGCAGGCTGTCCCCTCGCTTCTCGTGGCCGCGCGTCACGAGAGCCTGGCTTTGCGGGAGGCGGCCCTGAGTGCGTTGGCTGCCATTGGAACGTCGTCGCCCGATCACGTCCCCGCGCTGATTGAAGCGTTGAAGACCGGCACAGACAAGTTGCAGCTTCGTGCCGCCTTTATTCTTGGCAACGTCGGCATCGCCGCTGCGCCGGCGGTGCCTGAACTGTTTGCGTTGCTTAAATCGCCTGACGCAGCGCTGCGCAAGCAGGCTGCGGCGGCACTGCAGAAAATAGGGATGGCGCGTGAAGACGCCGTGCCGTTCCTGACCAGTATGTTGAACGAGACGGAATGGCCGGTGCGGGCGCTTGCGGCGGAGATTCTCGGCGAAATGCCGCTGAAAGCCGAAATTCCCGGACTGAAGGCGGTGCAGAACGAAGCTGCTGCCGTGCGCTCGTGCCGCGACTACGCTATGGCGCAGCACGCTTATTTCCGCAAGGACCGCAATGGCGACGGCGTCAAAGAATTCGCCCAGGCGCTGCGCGGCATCGACAGCCTCTTCGAGACGAAGCCGGGAGCCGCCGATTTGGGACTGATCGAACCGCGCTTGGCTGCCGCCGAGGCCCTTAGCGGCACCGCCGCGCAGGATGGCTACCGCTTCAAGATTTTAAAGGCTCAGGGCGAGAAGGCTGCTGGCGGCAAACGCTCCTATCTTGTGAACGGAAAGATGACGCAAGGCTTTGCGCTGCTTGCGTTTCCGGCGGAGTATGGCATGGGCGGTCGCACCTCCTTTATGGTGGCTTCCAACGGAGTGGTCTACTGGAAAGACCTCAAGGATCAGACCGCCCAGGCAAGCGCAATCGACGAGTTTAATCCCGACGAAAGCTGGAATTCAGTCGAGTAGCAGACTCTGCACTTGTGCAGCCAAACTTATATTATATCTTTCTTCAGCCGTTTACAGGCATATCGGAGATATCTTTCGCATGCGGGTTTGGATCGCACTCGTTTTGTTATCGGGCAGTCTGGCGTGGGGCAAGGAATCACTGACCCTCACCGCTGTGTCTGATGGCCCGGACCCGTTTTCCCCACCCATTGCGAATGTGGTGACGATCGCCGGCGAGTTCACTTACGTCGGAACTAAGGCAGATACAAAGACCGCCACCAACGTGGTGCGACTGACGGTTGTGATCAAGAACGCTCAAGGAGACACCGTCGCAACCCTGCAGGCCGAAGATTCGCCAGGCAAGACGCGCAAACCCGCCGGTAAAACGCTGACCGTGAAATGGAGCGGTGCCGCTGACGGACTCTATTCTTACATCGCCACCGGCGAACTTGTCCACAAGCGTTCGCAGCGTAAGAAAATCGTTGAGAAAGTGACAAGGGTCAGCCAGTCACTCAGCGGCACGATTCTCGTGGACGGAACGCCTCCCTTAATCGATCTCCCTGCGACAATCGTGGCTGAAGCGACCAGTTCCGCAGGCGCACCCGTCGATTTTCCAGTTCCTTCGGCAAGCGACAATTTCACGCCAGCGGACCAGATCGCGGTGAGCATTTCGCACGCGCCCGGCTCACAGTTTCCGCTCGGCACAACTCCCGTCAGTGTTACGGCCACCGATCTGCCCGGCAACAGCACCACTCAAACGTTCAACATTGAAGTCGTTGACTCAACGGCGCCGGTAATTAATCCTCCGGCTGATTTCAGTGTCAGCTCGCCCAGCGGCGGCGGTGTCAGCGTTGTTTATCCGCCAGCGACGGTCTCCGATGCTGTAACATCGGAGGCACAGATCGTTGTGAGCTACAACCCGCCATCCGGATCGGTGCTTCCGGTGGGAAGCAATGTCGTCACCGTTTTCGCGACTGATGCGGCCGGCAACACGAGTCAGGCAACGTTCACGGTTACCGTTGTGTCCAGTTCGGGCCAGGACACGGAAGCCCCGATTCTAACCATCCCGCAAAACATCATTGCCGAGGCGGACGGGCCGGGCGGTGCCGCGGTGGACTTTGTTGCGCTGGTCAGTGATAACGAGACCGACAACCCGCAGGTGACGTACAGCCACGCGCCCCGTTCCCTTTTCCCGCTGGGACTTACCACGGTAAGTATTCGTGCGAGTGACGCCGTGGGCAATTATTCAGAAGGAACTTTCACTGTCACTGTCGTTGATACCACCCCACCGGATCTTTCTACGGCCACGAGTTTTGTTGTTCAGGCCACAAGCCCCAATGGAGCGGAAGTAACGTATGATCCGGCAGAGGCCTCCGACGCCGTGACGACAAGTCCGTCTGTCACTTACAGCAACAATAGCGGCACCATGTTTCCCGAAGGCGACACTGTAGTCCAGGTGGAAGCGACCGATAGCGCGGGAAACAAGAAGAGCCGCAGTTTTACGGTCACAGTGCTCAAGGATCTCGCTCCAACAGTCCGGCTGGACTGGCCTGTCGAGAATGCTGTTTACAGAGGGGACGTCACGTTTCGTGGTGTGGTCGTCAATGACGACGGCTATGACAAAGTTACGGTTAAGATACTCATCGACGGCGCGGTGAAGACCACGATAGCGCCGAATTCAGATGGTAGTTTCGTGACATCGGTCGCGGTGGACGCCGGAAATCCCTCCGTCAGTGCGATTGCCGAGGAAGATGCGGGCAACGTGGAGGCGACGCCGCGCAAAATCTGGGTCGATAAAAGAGCGCCTTCCTCGCTCGAGGTTAAGAATCCGAACGATCTGACGCAGACAATCAACTGGGCATTCTACGCCAGCTCGGGATTGCCGAATACCTACACCTCGCCCGGCTGGTTCAATGGCCTTCTTTTCGAAAACGGCCAGACGCCAATCGGCGTGACCAATCTCGTGGAACTCGGAGCTGATCAGAACGAGATTCCGCCGGGATTCGTGCTGCCGGCGAGCAGCGGTCCTGCGACGTGGTATGCGCCCTACAAGTTCAGTGTACCGTCCGGAACAATCCTCAGCGGAATCACGACGGCTGTCTTCCAGACCGAAACCTACCTGCAGTACAAGGGCCGCGACGCCGCGGATAATCCTGTCTCCGACACATCGGCGAACCAGGTTTTCTGGACACCGATTATTCTCGAGCCGAACACGTACTCCAATCCGCGGCGCATCGCCATTCAGAAAGGCGATTCCCTGCTCATCGGCACGTCCTCCTCAGGGATGGTGCGGCTGAGCATCGCCGAGGGGTCAGCCACACCCGACGGTATTCAAGGTTCCATGCGCGCCTCGGCGCCCTTTGATGTGGCATGCCTGAAGTGGGAAGACAAGTACGACGGGGGAAAAGTTCACCTGCGGAATGTAGATGAGTTTCCGGGCCAGGATCCCATCGCCGCCGCGAGCGTCACCGCATTTGAAGTGAAGCTGGACGTCTATTCCGTGGCGGGCCACCAGCTCAGTGAGGACGATAAAAAAGACCGCGGGCTCTATGTCGGAGTGGATACGGGCGACGACGACAAGGACACGATTTCGAATCGTGAGGATACGAACATCAAGAGCGACAACCCGTACCTCGCAAAGCTCGTCATCCGGCATCCTGATCCATCGAAGAAACGCGGTGTGGTGAGGCTGAATGTTCAGGCTCCAAATTCGTCCAGCAATCTCGCAAACGCCCGGCTCTTCTGGGATTCATCCAGCACCGGTACGCCAGGGGCAGGCACAGAACTTTCGCTGTACGACGGGAGCAGTTTTTCGGTTTCGCAGATCGATGCCAGCGGCCGCGCCTTTTACCTGCAGGGAACATCGGCCAGTGCCGTCGACCGTGACATCACGGTAGTCCTGGAATACGACCCGCAGAGCGATTTTCAGATCACCAAGACGATGCGGGACGCGGTTCGTGTGTCTGTTGTGCAGCCGGATATCAGCTTGCCGGAACTTCTGGAATCGAAGGAAGTCGCCGAGCCTGGCCGCCCGCTTCAACTGAACGACAACTATGATGAAGCCGACGATCCTGAAGCGCCTTCCGCTCAGAAAGATCACCAGGACAATGACATGAAGCGCGTGACGGACGGCGCCGTTATTGTGGATGACGAGCTGCTGGAATTCACGCGCTTCTGGCTGGCGCCCACGCAGAACGGACGCGTGTTCGAAAACTGCCAAATCCGTCTCGAGCAGAGCGGAACGGGGAAGGTGCGCGTCTTCGCGATCAATGGAACCGGCGCAGGGAAGGAATCCGACCAGTTGCTGGATGCAGGCAGCGACTCGGGCATTGATCTGGTTGAATACCTCAAGCCCGGCGGCGGAAAACAGGACTTCAAACGCTTCTTTGTTGAAGGCTGCGTGACAGGCAAGTTGGCCCTGTCCCTGGTATACCTGCGCGATGGTTACCCGGTGATCAAAGATGTAATCAGTCTTTCTGTGCTGCAGCTCGACGCGGATGTGGATAGCGACAACACAACGGTGCGCGCCGATTATCCGGATGCGGGGAGCAAGGATCGAGAAGCCGTAGAAGATCGTGCGGAAAAAACCGAGCCGGTCCGCACGCCGGTAAACTGGTATGACCGCGATTTCGACGATGTGCCGGGTTTTGCCGATGGCATTACCGGCTTTGACTCTTCGCCCGATCCCGACATGAAGTTCGAATCCCTGATCATGGATCTCGCGTGCCCGGATTTCCCCGACGCGGAAATCACGTTCGTGTACAGCGCATCCGACCCGGCCGCAATCAGCGTGGACAGCTCTCTGCCCGTGAAAAAGTATGAGCCGGCCGGGGGCTACATGCGAATCTGGCGCAAAGACGCCAGCAGCCAGCGTAATCCAGCGGCGATAAACAGCGGCGGAGATTTCGTTGCGCCAGACAAAAAATACAAGCTCAGCGACTTCGGCCTGCCGCCATCGGGCGGAACAGTCCAGCTGTACATGGAGGTCCCCAAACGGGGCGCAGACAAGAAGAAAGTTGAAGTAAAGCTGGAGGTAAAGACCGACAGGACCTTCACGTTCAAGGAAGAGTTCTTTGTTGAAGACTACGAATTGGATGTTCCGAATCCAAATTAACTGACGACGTAAATGATGTTGAGGGGCTTCATGAAATACCGTGTCTTCTGGCTTTTGTCATTTTGCCTGCTGCAGACTTGCGCCATTGCGCAGGCTGGCATCAGGATCAATCTTGTCCCGGTCGCGAAGACGGACGTTGATTACCTTAAATACCTGCGGTTTGCATCTGTACCGCCTGACCGGCGCAAGGGCGAGGTCTGGGATAGCGGGAACGATGTCACCAATAAAACTGCGGCAGAGATTGCCGCCATTGTCAACGCAATCAAGCGGCTTGAAGCCGATGCGGTGCGCAAAGAAATCGTCCAAAAAATGATGAATTCGAACGAGTTGTTTTCGTTTAGAACAGTGGCCGATTTAGATGCGAATGTCGTGCTGCGTCTGAAGGCCTGCGAAAAGATGCGCGACATGAATACGCGGCAATTCTACTGGTACGATACGCCGAAAATGACCACTGCTCCCGAGTGGATGAATCCGGATGGCGAAGTCTTCCTGTTTCGCCAGGTCAAAGGTCCAACATATACGGCGGTCGTCAGTCTGTGCGATGGTTCAAACAAGACAAATGGCGAATGTTACGGCGCCATACAAGCGTGCATCTGGTGGGGTTCTTCCCAGGCTCTCGGCGAAGCCGCATTCAACAAACGCCATCCGGGAGCGGCTGACCTCCGCATGAGTTCGGGCGGCAGTGGGCACGTACTCGCCTCTGCCGATAAAAGCACCCTCATTCCAGGCGACTGGCTGTACATGCAGAACTATAATTACGGAGACATTATCAAGAGCGAGAAGGCCAAAAAAAATTCTCTACTGAAGCCGGGAAGCCATTACAATTACCAGGGCGAAAATGCGCTGTACATTGGGGACAGCAAGTTCGAAGGACTGGGAATAGACGCCAGTACCGAAGCGGAAATGCGCGAAGTGCTGCGCACCACGTATAATAAGCACTTCAAGCCTTTGATCGACAAAAACCAGATCCCGCCGTTACCTGCTGGAGCGATCGCGGATCGCCTGATCATTTTCCGCGCTGACAGTTATCGCCGCATCACCAACTGAGGCTGCCTGGATGTCTGCGAATTCACTGCGACTGCTGCTGACCGCCTCCGCGATTTTGCTGCTGACCGCGCTGAGCGTTATTGCAGGGGAGGATCCCTACTTTACGCACGAAGTTACCAGCGACTACCAGCGCCAGCGCACGGTTAAGAAGCGTGATGGCGGCTCGACTGTCTACCATCAGCACAAGACCGATGCATCGCTGGCCATCCAGGAGCAGTACACGAAAGAAGGCAAGCTGATCCAGCGCAACTTTCTGAAAGACCAGGTCCCACATGGAGTATCTCGGCGCTGGTACCCGGATGGCAAGCATCTCGCGGAGTCTCATTATTCAGCCGGCCAGATGCATGGAGTGTTCAAAGAGTGGGACGAATCGGGAAAACTGGTTGCGAACTATGCGATGGAGAATGGAACCGGTGTTCGGAAGATGTTTCATTCCAATGGCGCTATTTGCGAAGAGACGCGCTTCAACGAAGGCAAAATGCATGGCGTCTCGCGCGGGTATTACGACACGGGGCAAATACAGTTTTTCAATCGCTATGATAATGGCAAGTTGAATGGCGCTTCACTGGCGTGGTTGGCGGATGGCACGCCAATGGGTTTCGGATCTTACAATGAAAACGGGAAACTTCATGGCGTAACGTTCGACTTGATGACGCGGGACGCCGCAGGAAAGCCCATCATTAACGTCATCCTGTTCGTGAACGGACTGGAAGTCGATCGAGCCGCGTATGAAGAAAGCGCGAAATCCGATCCTGCGCTTCACAAGCTCGAAGCCAAACCAGAAAACTACCTATTACTCTTCGAACAAGCCCTTCAGAAGAACGCCGCAGACATCGGACCCCTCGTTCGAAATGAGCGCGGGCCGTAAGTAAAAAAGCAAAGATTCTTTTTCCGGTTCCAACGCTCCGAAGACCCAACTCACGAACCATCGGACCGGTCGCTACTATCTGCTGTCAGGACGATGAAGCGGCGCTATTGGATGAACTCTTTAATCGGTTTAGATAGGGTCCGCCGCCAGGAGGGGTTTTCGATCGCCTTCGGTTCGCTCTGAATTCCGAACGGCGACCCGCGTTACTTCACCACCTCAACGACCGCCTCGCTCCAATGACCGGCTCGATTGGCCTCATCGTGAAGCCTGGCGCGAACGCGGTACGTTCCCGGCTCCTTGAACACATGCGGCGCGATAACCACCGGCTGATCGGGTTTCAAAATCTCCGTTGATCGCCAGTGCTCCTGGATTTCATACCGCTGAACACCAATACGGCCGACGCGCCATTCGACGCGCAGCTTGCCCGCGGCATTTTCCATCGGCTTGATGCGGTACTGCCAGACGCCTGGCCGGACACCACTCAAAACCGCCGGCCGCGGCGGGATTTTGTCATCCCGGGCCTCATGGGCGACATAGCCCCAGCCGTAACCGACAGGGTTGCCATCGTTGGGTGCGTAATTTTTACCGGGTCTTGAGTCGGTGCAGAAATCCACGAGATATTTCTGGAATCCCTGGAAATCATTGGTCGCAAGTTTTCGCTCCCAGCGGCCGCCAAAATGATCGGCAAAGGCGGGGTTCACGAAATAGCTGCCCTTCTGATTGAAGCGCGGGTGCGAGTTCCACATCGCCTCATCGAGCTGGGCCCAGTTCGTTTCATGACCGGCAGGCGAAATCACACTGCCCAGCTCCGCGACGAGCTGTCCGATCTGCCCGCCTGTGGGCGTTGCATCGGCAGCGAACAGGTCGAGGATTTCACGCGCACGGTTCTGATATTCGAGTTTGATTCCCGCATGATTGAGAGCGCGGACCGCATCGATGTGACCGGGCTGATGGTGGCGCGGGACAAAGCACATGTCATTGTCCCACGGGATTGGGCTCCATTTCCCATCCGGGGCGCGGTAGTAGCCGTGGTTGCCATCGGGCCGAATGTCGACGTTTCCGATCAATCGATTGATCGCATGAAAACTGAAATAATTAGGCAGGTGCAGGTTGGCCCGCCACCAGTCTTCCTTGGGGTCGGACCGCGCGGTGCCGATGAACTGCTCCCATTGCTTCTGGCCATCGGTAACGCCTTTCGGCTGATGCTTGATGCCGCTTTGAATGCTCACAAGCAGCCCATCGGGCAGCAGCTGCTCGGCGAGCAGTTCCTCATCGATGTCGCCGACGGCCAGGTAGAGGCCCCAGAGATCACCTTCGTGCTGGTCTTTATTCGAAGCCTCGGCGGCACCATCGATCACGCGAAAATGAACCCAATGCGTTGAGGAGCTGGGCACGCCCACCAGCTGATGGGAGCGGAAGGAAACCGCCTCATCGAGCCCGGCAATGCCGCGAAGAACGGGCAGGTATGGCGTGTGGGTGCCGGGGTTGAGGTCCACGCCAGTCCACCGGGTGAGGTACGGTT
>Ga0196964_10001076_pt1 | contig 14293 bp, 15 predicted proteins | sample S1_10metaG_FD_148615 | JGI IMG/M metagenome (GOLD analysis project Ga0196964, IMG submission 148615) | Soil microbial communities from Anza Borrego desert, Southern California, United States - S1_10 | ecosystem: Environmental > Terrestrial > Soil > Desert | place: USA: California | collected...
TGGAAAGGTCAGCGGCGCCTTCGGCGGGCTGTTTCCGTACTGGTACTCCGAAGCCGGCTATCACGTGCTGACGTTTGACAGTTCGTTCACGCCGCAGTACGCGGAACTCTCCGGCCAGGGCGTGGTGGGCAACTTCGACGCCGAGGCCGATCAGATCGCGCAGGTCGTTGCGGCGTTCATGAAGACACCCGAAGCGAAGAAGGTGACGCAGATCGGCGTCGTCGGCATCAGCTTCGGCGGCACACAGGCGCTGCAGCTCGCGGTGAAAGCGAAAGAGGGAAAGCTTCCGTTCGAACTCAGTGGCTGCCTCGCGCTGTGTCCTCCGCTGCGCATGAAGACCGCAGCGAAGACCGTCGACCGCTTCTTTGCCGAAGACCGCTGGGACACGACGATGGTCGAGCTCGCCAAGAAGTTCGGGCCTCACGCACCCGTGGCTGAAGGCCAGCCGATTCCGTTCTCTGCGTCTGAAATGCGAGCCGCGATCGGATTCGTCTTCCGGGACGGTCTGACCGAAGTCGTCGAGCGCAATGACCGCTTCTACAAGCTGAAGCTGCTGCCGAGCGAAGAGAGCGGCGAGCACCGCGGCAGCTATGCTGAAGCGATCAGCTTCACGCGCTTCATGGAAGAGTACACGTTCCCTTTCTGGCAGAAGAAGGGCGCGTTCAAGACCGTCGATGACGTGTGGGCGTCGTGCGACGTGACGAAGATGCTGCCGAAGCTGCCGCCGTGGGCCGAGGTCATCGTCGCCGCGAACGATCCGTTTATCTCGAAGGAAGACATCACCGAAGCGCAGGCCGCAGACAAGAATAAGAATTTGATCGTGCTGCCGCGGGGAGGACATCTCGGTTTCATCTCGGCAGATTGGACGCTCGTCAAGGCGCTGCGCATCTTCAAACGCAAGGCAGGCGGCGCGAAAGTCTCGGACGAAGCGCCGGCATTCGAAGATCCTCGCAGCCGGGATCAGATGCGCAAGGAGGCGCTCGACGCGGTCGATGAAGCGCTGAAGCGCGAAGTGCCTCCGGCGGATAAAGACAAGAAGGATGCCAAGCGCGAGCGCAAGTAAAGGGGCACGCAGCAAGCGGCCGTGGTACGAGTCGGCGTTTACTCGGGAGTACCTGAGCCAGTACGCTCATCGCTCGGATGAAGCCGCGCGGCGCGAGATTCCATTCGTGGTGCGCGCGCTGAAGCTGAAGCGCGGCGCGCGCGTGCTCGATCTGTGTTGCGGAGCCGGACGCCACTCGCGGGTGCTTGCTGCCGGTGGGCTGCGCGTGACGGGGCTGGATCTTTCGGCGGATCTGCTGAATGCCGCCAATGCCGCGGGCGGCGGCGTGGTGTTTGTGCGCGGCGACATGCGGCGGCTGCCATTTCTTTCAGAGTCCTTTGACGGCATGGTCAACCTGTTCACCTCGTTCGGCTACTTCAACGATGCTGAGAACCAGCGCGTGCTGACCGATGCTGCGCGCGTGCTGAAGCCCGGCGCACCGTTCTTCATGGATTACTTGAACATCACACACGTGCGCCGCACGCTGGTGGATCGCTCGGAGCGCTGCGTCGGAGAAATGCAGCTCTGCGAACGGCGCTGGTACGATCCCCGCACTCGCCGCCTGAACAAGGCGACCCGCATGCGCTGTAACGGCGCCGAGAAGTTGCGCCGCGAGTCCGTCCGCGCGTACACGCGTGCGGAACTCACCCGCATGCTGCATCGCGCAGGGATGAAAGTCCTGAAGGTTTACGGCGACCTCTCTGGCAGCCGTTTCGATGCGCGCAACAGCCCGCGGTGCGTGCTGCTGGCGCGGAAAGAGCCCGCAATAGGGAGAACGACACGCGGAGGGAAGCGATGAGCATCCAGCGCGTGCAGACGGTCCCTTACACGGTCGCCGGGTTCGGCGATAAGTTCACTCACGACTTCGCGGCCAGATCGGCGCAGAGCGAACCGTTCTTCGGCCGCCAGACGTGGCGCGACGTGCTCGAGAAGATCTCGAAGCGAAGTTATCCGCGCGCGCAGCTCTGCGACGCGCTTGAATCCCGCGCGCGAAAGCTGAACGCGCCCGAGGCCGTCTTCGCAAGCATCAAGGCGCTTCGCGATACCAACACGTACGCGGTCGTCACGGGGCAGCAGGCTGGATTGCTCGGCGGTCCACTGCTGACGCTGCATAAGGCGCTGACGGCGGTGCGGCTCGCGCGGCAGTACGAAGCCGAGTCCGGCGGCAAAGCGCGCTTCGTCCCGGTCTTCTGGGTCGCGGCCGACGATCACGATCTGGCTGAGATCGATCACGCCTGGATCGTTGGCGAAAGCGGCGAATTGCATCGCGTGCAGGCAGGCGCGCCATCGGACAGCGTTGGTGTCTCGGCCGCGCGCATTCGGATAGATGTCGACAACGGCCCGTCGGGCGCGATGCGCGCGCAGCTCGAGAAAGCAGGCATCGCCAGCGACAAGGCCGCTGAGATCACGCGTTTCTACGGCAACGAGCCGATGGCGGATGTCTTCGCGCGGCAGATGCTGCAGTGGCTCGGCGGCCTGGGCCTCATCGTCGCGCACTCCGCCGACATCCGGCCGCTCGGGCGCGAGCTACTTCTCGCGGAGCTCGAACGCCACGCCGGCACGACGCGGCTGATCTCGGACGCAGGCGACGCGATGAGGAAGCTCGGCTACACGGCAGGCTTCCCGAAGCCGCACCAGGGTCCGCACTTCTTTATTGAGACCTCCGGCGATGTTCGCGCGGCCCTGGTCTGGGACGAAGCGGCGAAAGTTTATCGGGAGCGTTCCGGCGCATTCGCACTGCGCGGCCTGCAGGCAAAGACGTACACGCGCGACGAGCTTTCAAAGCTGATCGAGACGTCGCCGCCGCGCTTCTCCGCGTCGGCGGCGCTCAGGCCTGTGCTGCAACAGGCGGTGTTTCCGGTGGTTTCCGTGGCGCTCGGCCCGGGAGAAATCGCCTACTGGGCGCAGCTCAAAGGCGTTCACGATCAATTCAACGTGCCGTGGCCGCACGTGCTGCCCCGCGCGAGCGCGACACTGATCGACGGTACGGGTGAAAAAGTCATCCGCAAGCTCGAGATGCTGGACCGGATTGCTGACATTTTCGGCGACACCGAAAAGCTGAAGTCGAACGTGTATTCGGAGAAGGCGGCGAGCGCTCGGTTGAAAGAACGACGCGAGCGCATACTCGCGGAGCTTGACGCCGCCGCGAACGACGTGAAGGCGCTGGCAGGGGGACTGGACCAGATGCTCCATAAAGTCCGCTCGCGCTTCGTTCACGAACTCGAGCGCATCGAGAGCAGAGTCGGGCAGGTGCTCAGCGAACAGGAAGGAGTGGGGGAGCGCCGCTTGCAGTACTTGTCATCGCTCGTACGCCCGCGCAATTCGCCGCAGGAGCGAGTGCTCTGCACGGCGGCGTTCATGCTGCGCCACCCGCAGCTTCCCGTCGATCTGCTCGAAGTATTTGATCCCGCGATTCGCGAACACTTCGTCATTACTTTGGGATAACCCATGCCCTTTGGCGCCCTCGACATTCTCGTCTTCGCGCCGCACCCCGACGACGCGGAGCTGTGCTGCGGGGGACTGCTGCTCCTTGCGCGTGACGCGGGAATGAGGCTCGGCGTCATCGACATCACGCGCGGAGAGATGGGCACGCGCGGTTCCGTCGCAGAGCGAAAGAAAGAGGCAGGCGCCGCGACGCGCATGTTGAAGCTCGCCGCGCGCGAAAACCTCGGCCTGCCTGATGGCCATCTTCACGACGACGAGAAGCTGCGGACGGCGATGGTGCGCTCGCTACGCAAGTACCGGCCCCGGATTGTTCTCATTCCGCACTGGGAGGATCAGCATCCGGATCATGCCGCGGTCGGACAGGCAGGACTCTATGCCGCGTGGCTCGCGGGCGCGCCAAAGTACGACGCGGCTTCAGGCAAAGGCGTGGCGTCCTCGAAGTCTCTTCCGTACCGGCCGAAGCACGTCCTCCACTACAACAACCGCTACGGGATCAAGGCTGACATCGTCGTGGACATTACTCCAGTCATGGATGAGAAGGTCAAACTCGTCGGCTGCTATGCGACACAGTTCGGACCCGGATCGAAGAGTGCGAAAGGGGCTCCGCAGACGCGTCTGAGCAGCAAGAACTTCTTCGAATGGCTGCGTGGCATGCACGCCTTCTATGGCTACCAGACCGGCGCGCGATATGGTGAAGCGTATGCCGGCAAATCGCCGCTGGGCATTTCAGACGTAGACTTGCTGGTAGCTCGCTAGAAGGGCGAGTTTGCGGAAGGGTGGCCCACCTGAAGGGTGGGCGCCGCAGGCGCAAGAGGCAGCGAAGGCTCAACGTCCTAGGCTGAAGTGACGTTCGTCGTGTGGGAGGCTTCGCGTTTACAGGACCACTGCCCCGCCGCGCGAAACGTCTGCATTCGAAGGCTTCTGATCGCTGCCTCTTGCGCTTCGCGCCCACCCTTCAGGTGGACCACCCTGTCACTGGTCACTTGTCACCCGTAGGAGCAATCCATGCGCATCGGCATTGCGTGCTATCCGACGTACGGCGGATCGGGCGTCGTCGCCAGCGAGCTCGGCATTGAGCTCGCCAAGCGCGGCCACGAAGTCCACGTGATTAGTTACGCGCTGCCGTTCCGGCTGGAAGGTTACACCGAGCGCATCTTCTACCACGAGATCGACGTCTCCAACTATCCGCTCTTCAAGTACCCGCCGTTCACGCTCTCGGCGGCGTGCAAGATGATCGAGATCGCCGAAGCCAACCGGTTGGAAGTGTTGCACGCCCACTACGCGGTGCCCTGGGCCGTGTGCGCGCATCTCGCTCGCGAAGTCGTATCTGAAGGCGACCAGCAGCTTAAGATCGTCACCACGCTGCATGGCACGGATATTACGCTCGTCGGCAGCGAACCGTCATTCTTCAAGATGACGAAGTTCGGCATCCAGCGCAGCGATGCGGTGACTGCGGTTTCGACGTATCTCAAGAATGAGACAATCAAAACGTTCGGCGTCGATTGTCCGATCGATGTGATCCACAATTTCATCGACGCGGAACGCTTCAAGCCGAAGGCTGACGGCAAATGCTGCCGGCAGCACCTGGCTCCGAAAGGCGAGAAGCTGCTGATCCACGTCTCGAACTTCCGGCCGGTGAAGAACGTGCCGGATGTGGTGAAGACCTTCGCGCTCGTCCGCAAGCGCATGAAAGTGCGGCTGCTGATGGTCGGCGAAGGGCCGGAACTCGGACCGGCGCGCTCGCTGGCAAAGGAACTGGGCGTCGATGAAGACGTCCTGTTCATGGGCAAGCAGCAGGCGGTGGAAGAGATCATGAGCAGCGCCGATCTCTTCCTGCTGCCCTCGGCGTTCGAAAGCTTCGGCTTGTCCGCGCTGGAAGCGATGAGTTGCGGGCTGCCGGTGCTGGCAACGGAAGTGGGCGGCGTCGCGGAGGTCGTGAACTCGGGGGTGGATGGCTGGTTGTGCCGTGTGGGCGACGTTCAGTGCATGGCCGACCGCGCCTTCGACCTGCTGAACAACGACGCTAAACGCCTGGCAATGGGCGAGGCGGCAAGAAAGAAAGCGGTCGAGCAGTTCTCTCCGTCGCGGATCGTGTCGCAGTACGAGGCATTGTACGAGCGCGTCGTAAAGGCGCGAAGCTGTTGGAAACTGGTCCGGGGCTGACGGTCGGAGCGTCTCCCCCGGCGTATCCGAGCCGCGACCGTCAGGGAGCGGGTTCTGCGTGGGGAGACGATGATGAACGGACAACTTGGATTCCTGCTGCTGGGTCTTGGCGTGGGCGGCGTGAGCGGCTTGCTCGGCATCGGCGGCGGCGTGCTGCTGATTCCCGCGCTGATGCTGATCTTCGGCTTCGACCAGCCGCGCGCGCAAGGCACGTCGCTGGCAGTACTCGCGGCCCCCGTCGCGCTGTTCGCCGTCGTTCAATATTACAAGCAGGGATTCGTCGATGTGGGCGCTGCGATGGTGATCGCCGTCGGCTTCGCGGTCGGTGCATTCGTCACAGCCGGCTTCATCTCGCAGATTCCGACGACGATGCTGAGCCAACTCTTCGGCTCGGTGCTGCTGGTTCTGGGGATGCGGATGGTCCTGGCCGGCGACCGCGGCGCGACGGTGGTGGCCGCATCGCTGATCGCATTCGTGAGCGGATGGCTCGCCTTCTTCCTGTTACGCTGGGCCGGGGCTAGGTTCGGCGTGCGGCCGTACTTTAAGGAGATCGTGCACCGGCGTTCGGTGTCACCGCAGACGCAGTTGGACTATCAAATATAGAGGGTGGCCCGTCCCAGCCGCTTCGCTCTGGGACGGCCACTATCTCACCGGCTATCAAGATCGATCGGCATGTCCTTCTTCTTCTTGGCTTCGTTCGCGGCCTTCAGTCGCGCCTTCGCTTCCTCGACCTCGCTGACGTGCTCGATGCGCTTCACCAGCTTCGGATCGACCGGCGGCGCTTCGGGTTCAACGTAAGTGACCTTGCCGTCTTTGCCGACAACTTTGACCGGTTTGGGTTCGGCTTCGGCCAAGTCGCGCGCGAACAGGCGCAGCTTGCGCACTTCCTTCACGCTGTCGTTGAACGCCCAGCGGACGTGCGTCCAGCGGCGCGGCACGCGCGCGAGTTCGTCATTCATAATCAGCACGTTGCGCTTGGCACCGGAACATTCGTCCTTGAGTTTTTCGTTCTCCGGCCAGACCTTGCTCAGATCGGTGATGTTTTTTGAGAGCACATCCGTTGTCCGCAGCAAGCGCGTGACTTCCTTGCCGCCGTCGTCGAGATCCTTGGCGATCTTGTCGAGATTCACCTTCATTTCGTAGATCAGGTCGTACGCCTTGCCCGCGGGTTCGTTCAGCGGCTCGGCAGTCGTGATGTGGTCGAGCAGTTCGGGCTTCTTCGCGTCTTTGGTCGCTGCGTCCGGGCGGTCCGAGATCAGGTCGACTTCCTCGGCGATGACTTCTCCCGTCGCAGCTTCTGCCTTCGGTTCTGCTGGTGCGGGTTTCTTTTTTTCAACCTTGGTCGGCGCCGGAGCCTCCTCGGGTGGCGGCACGGGCTCGGCCACGGTGCGGGGCGGATCGCTTTCTTCAGCGGCGAGCGGAAATACCGCGAGTGCGGCGATCAGCACACTAAAGGTGCGGAAGTTCAGCGACACGATACGGCCCTCACGAGGCTTGAAAAGGCAGGATCATAACGGAGGTTGAGCGCTGATCAACAGTTATGAAAACGGAACGAAAGTTCGCGCAAAGACGGAGAATGGAAGCAGCCCCTCGTGCACGTCGGTGCAATGCAACTTATATGATGTCTGACAAGTGTTCCGAGTGGCAGATTCGGAAAAAAGTTTATGCTATTGACTTCTATAACCTGTTGATACGCAATAGGATATGAGAAAATCATGAGACGAGTTAAAATTTACCTAAAAAGTCTTCGCAATATCGCAATCTCAAGAGATATATACTATAGAGGATCTCTCGAACGAGCCTTTCGCGCGGCCCTCTGCCCCGCGAGATACCCCGTCGAGAACGCGGCCTGCAGATTGAAGCCTCCGCAGCGTCCGGTCAGGTCCAGGATCTCCCCCGCGAAGTACAGCCCCGGTGAGAGCCGCGATTCCATCGTGGACGCATCGATCTGGTCGAGTTCGATGCCGCCGGCGGTGACTTCCCCGAACTCGATCCCGCGCGTTCCAGTGACGGTCACGCGGGTGTTCTTCAGCATGTCGAGCAGCATCAAGCGCGCGGCTTTCGGGACGCGCGTGGCGGGCAGCTTTCCGTCTTCGCCGAGCTGCGCTTCGAGGTGCTCCAGCAGGCGTGCGGGCATCAGTCCTTCGAGCGCGCGGCTGACTGTTCGTCCGGGATGCTGCTTGAAGCGTTCGAGGACCTGCTTGTCGAGTTCGTCGCGCTGGATCGAAGGGAAGTAATCGATGCAGAGTTGCGCGCGGCTCAAGCCCGACGCGACGTAGGTGTTCGAAGTATCGATCACGGCCGGGCCGGACAGCCCGAAATGAGTGAACAGGATTTCCGCGTGCTCGGTGCTGAGGGCCTTGCCCGTCGGCATTTTTCCGTCCGGCCCGAAGGCGTACAGCGTGACGCGCGCATCCGGCCATGCGAGTCCCTGCAGCTTGCGCGTCCACTGTTCCTCAACGGCGAGGCCCACAAGCGCAGGGCGAAGCCTGGTGACGCCGTGACCGACGGTGCGCGCCCAGTCGTACCCGTCGCCGGTCGAACCCGTGACGGGATAGCTCAGGCCGCCCGTGCAGACGATGACCGTGCGCGCGAGGCGCTGCTCTTCGACGTCGTTGAACGTGCCGCTGAGAACGTACGCGTTCTTCTCCGCGTCACGGCGAACGGATGTAATCCGCGCCGAAGTGATTAGTCGTCCGCCCGCGGCGCGGAACTCGTTGATCAGCGCGTTGACGACGTCCATGCCGCGGCCGCTCTTGGTGTAGAGACGGTAGTTGCGTTCGACCTGGCCTTCGACGCCGTGCTTCTGCAGCAGGGCGATGAGCTCTTTGTTGGAGAGAATGCGAAGGGCGTTGCCGAGGAAGTTCGCGTTCTTGTCGCCGAAGAGCTTCACGAACTGGCGCGGGTCGAGCGTGTTCGAGAAGTTGCAGCGCCCGCCGCCGGAGATCGCGACCTTTCTGGCCGGCGTCTTCATGCGCTCGTACAGGACGGTCTTTGCGCCTTCGCGCGCGGCAGCGATGGCGGCGAGGATCCCGGCGCCGCCGGCGCCGATCACCGCCACATCGTCCATCTCATTCGGCTGCACGCTCGTTCTCCAGTTGGAAGGGCGCGCGTTTATATTCAACGTACGCCGCCTCGTACTTCCGAATCTGGCGGCGCAAATAGGATGCACTGCAGCCGCCGCGCACGCCGGGCAGCAGCGCGCGTTTCTGGGTGGCGATCGCGCGCTGATATTTGCCGTGGAGGAAGTAAACCTCGGCCAGCGTGTCGATGACGTTGTTCTCTTTCCAACGGCTCAGGCGCACCGCACGCCGCGCCAGCGGAAGCGCGGCCTTGTGGTCGCGCAGTTCAGGCGGCGAACTCACCGCCAGGAACCACGCGGTGTGATTCACGAGTGGAAAGTTGCGCCCGTCGAGCGTCAGCGCTTCCTTCCACTTCGCGAGTGCCTCGTGCATGCGCTGCTGTTCTTCGAGCTTCAGGCCTTCGTGGTAGAGCTTCTCGGCTTGGGCTCTTTGCTCGGGGGTGGTTTCCTCGGGAATGGCTTCGCGTTCGACATCGCGGCTGATCGATTCTTCGCGGTTCGAGCAACCGGCCGCAAGAAGAATGAGTGGCAGCGCGAACGCCGCTATGAATGTCAGGGCGCTTTCATGACGCATTTGCTGCATGGCTTGTAGCCCGCGTGTTCGGCCTGTTCGGCAGTGGTGTACTCGTGAAGGTTGGCGTTCTTGATCCGCTGCGCCGTGGAACATGCGCGCAGATGATACACAGTTCCGGCGGTCGCCGCGATGTATGGCTTGTCGGCGTTCTCCGCGCGCGCTTTGTCCTCGAGACCCCAGATGCCTGCCTTTCGCGCGCGTGCATCGGCCTCAAGCTGCTTCAGCTCCGCGGCCTCAGGGTGGTCGACGCCCAGCGTCATCAGGCGCGCGAGACCTTCGCGCAGCAGCGCGCGGCCGGGCTCAGCTTCAGGCGAGCTCCCGCGGTCGTCGTCAACAAGTTCGACACGCGCGACGAGGCGGCCGTGAATGTCGAGCGGGTCCTTGGGCAGAAAGATCCGCACGCGGCGGCCTTCAACAAGCTCCATATTGCGCGCGGTGGCCTCGACAGCCAGCGGCGCGGGGTCTTTGACGAAGTGGCCGCTCTCGGGCGTGTTGATGCCGAGATATCGAACGTGCAGGCCGTTGTCCAGAACGATCGTGTCGCCATCAACGACCTTGCGCACGCGATAGACGCCGCCGTCCTGGACGCTGAGGTTGACGCCGCGAGGAGATGCTTCTTCGCGGGAAAGCTGCGGGCCAAATCGTGCGAAGAGCCATCCGCAGCCCGCGCCAGCCAGGAAGATGAGTGCTGCAAGAATAGGCCGCACGGAGGAAGAGCCTCACAAGTCGTCGGTGAACTTCTTATACAAGGGCCGCATCTTGTCCCAGAGTTCATCGAGCGACAGCGGCACGAGACTGGTGTCGGCCACGATATGCATGAAGTTGGTGTCGCCGTGCCAGCGCGGCAGCGCATGCATGTGAAGGTGCTCTTCGACGCCGGCGCCCGCTGCCTTGCCGAGGTTCATGCCGACGTTGTAGCCTTGAGCGCTGACGATCTGTGCGATGATGTCCACGCTGCGCCGCGAGTACTCCCAGAGATAGCGGCTCTCGAGCTCAGACAGGCCGGGCAGGTCGGCGGTGTGCCGCAAAGGTGCGATCAGGACGTGGCCGCCGGTGTACGGATAGCGGTTCATGATCACCATTCCGCCCTTGCCGCGATGCAGCAGAAGAAGCTTCTTCCACGCGGGCTCGTCGGCGGGAAGCTTCGCCGCTTCGCAGAAGAAGCAGTGCTTGTCCTTGGGGCCTAGAATGTAGCTCAAGCGCCACGGCGAAATGTACGCCTGCCGGCCCGGGCGCTGCGGCACGAAGTCTCGCTTGTCCGTTCCAGTCTCCGCGCGGGTGCGTGCCTTTTTCGCCATAGTCGCTGGTCGAGGGTTACTTCTTGCGCGGCAGCCCCTTCATGGGGGGTTCGAGAGGCGGCCAGGCACGTGCCGTGGGCGGTTCGACGTTTTCCAGCCGCCTTGGCAGCTTCACCTTGAAGTGATCCTGCGCGGTCTTGCGCACGCCGCTAGAAGGGAGATCGGGCTGCGCGTTCCAGTTCGGACCGGAGTTGTGCGTCGGGCGTTCGAGCAGCGGTTCGTGTGCGCCGTTCGGAGCGATGCCCCAGCCGAATCCGCCGGAGCCGCCGGAGCCGCTCACGCGGCTGGCGCCGAGGAAACTGAATGCCCACGAGCCCGCGACCGGGCGGCCGCTGGCGGACGAGCCGATCATCGAAAGGCTGCTGACAACAGAGAAGCTGCTCAGCAGCCGCGAAGCTCCGAGGAATCCGGACGTGCCGCGATCGTCGCCGGGCAACGAGCGCTGCATGAGTTTCTTCAGCGCTTCTTCGTCATCGAGGACGCGCCATTCATCGTCGATGATGTCCGACGGGCCGTTGCGGGGAGTCTCGACGATGCGCGAGAAGAGCAGCGAGATCCATTCGCCATCGGGGGAGAGCAGGCCGAGTTCGAGCTGGTAGCGCCCGGGGCGACCGACGTTGAAGTACCAGTTGCCGATCGAGGGATCGATCTCCATCTCATCGGCGAAGCGTTCGTTCAGGCGGTACAGACGCAGCACCCAGGCACAGGAGTCAATGAACTCCTGGCCACGCTGCTGGCGGAGTTCGGGAAGGCGACCGTTGCTGAGTTCCCAGTAGGAGTAGATCGAGACCGGATCGCGGACGAGGGCGACGAGGCGGTCGTAGCCATAGGTGTCCGGGATCGCGAGCCCGCGATCGATATACGCGCTCGGCACCGGCTGGGGCTCGATCAATGGTGGAGGCGGCGGTGGCGCGACAGTCGTCGAAGCGGCCTTGGCTGGCGGCGGAATCGTGTTCAACATCGGCGCGCGTGCGCGGGCGCGCCGCGAGGAAGCGCGCTGGGCGCGGGATTGAGGCTCCGTGACGCGCAGCTCGGTTGCAACCTCCGGCTCGGTGTCGTCAGTGCTGACAGCGGGCGCTTTCGCCGGCCGAACCGGGCGCTTGCCATTGGAGTTCAGCTTTTTTTTCGCCACGACCTCTTGAGCTCCTTGATCAGAAATGTAACACGCTATGCACTAATTTCGAACCCCGTTTGAAAAGTTCGCGACGATCAGCCTAAAGATCGTTCAGCCGCGCGAATTTGCGGCCACGAAAGCGGAGCGGTTGCACGAAGATTCTTTGCTGGTATAAGGCCCCTGCCCGCTCGTCGCGGGCATGGAGCAGCGATGGCAATACCGACGCACTACATCAAGAAGCGCGACCTGTTGCACTCAGAAAAGACATCCCCTGCGACGCTGGCGCAGGTCGGGTGTGAGTTTCTGAAGCTCGAACGCTTTTCGGACGCCCTCGACTTCTTCGAGAAGTGCAAAGACGCCGAAGGAATCGCGCAGATTAAGAAGATCGCGCTCGAACGCGGCGATTCATTCCTGCTCGCGCGGCTCGACCGCTATGACCGCAGCCTGGTCAGTAAAGAAGAATGGGAAACCGCAGCCGCAGCGGCTGAAAGCGCCGGAAAGGGCAGCATGAGCGGCTTTGTCAAAAAGAAGGTTCTGACGCCGGCCGCGCCCCAGAGTGGAGACGTCCAGCCGTCTCAGAAACCGGGCGAAGAGCCGCTGGCTGAAGTCTAAGCACTCACCAATTCTGAACGAAGGAGCAGAAGAGATGGCATCGAAGGACAAGAGCCGCAGCACCCGCAACTACCGCAACAAGAAGGCGAATCACGGCCGCAAGCCGGGCAAGGGCCTGCCGCGCAGCCAGTTCAAACGCGCACGCCGCTGACCCTGGGCTGATGGCTCACGATTCTATTTTGTCTGGTCGAAAATACCTGCCGGCTTTGCTACATATAGGCCCGCGCCGCATACGGGATGCGACGTAACCACCTTATCTATCAGGGCGGGCCGTGCCGGAACGACTTCCGACGAAACCAGCACAGGCGGACAACGGCGCAAAACCTGCGCCCGCGCTGGCTGCGCTTTCTGATGACGAGTTGCTGCGCTCTCTCGCCGGCGGCGACTCGCAGGCATTCGATGAGCTGTTCTCGCGGCACAGCGGTCCGATTTACTCGTTTCTTTCGCGGCTGATCGGCGGGCGTTCGGATCCTGAAGACCTGCTGCAGGAGACCTTCCTGCGCATGATCACGCATGCCGCGGACTTCAAGCCGGGCATGGCGATCCGTCCGTGGCTGTTCACGATCGCGCGCAACGTCGCGTTGAACTGGATGAAGAAAACGCGTCTGCGCTCGGATCTCGAGGTTCAGACGGATCTCTCGGACTGGCAGCCGCGCAGCGCGCCCGAACCTGTGATGGACCCGAGCCGGCGCGCGGAAGTGGAAGAGGACAAGGCGCGCGTTCTCGCAGCGCTCGAGCAACTGCCGCCGCTGCACCGCGAAATTCTGATCCTCACGATTTTCAACGGTTTCAGCTACGAAGAGGCTGCCGCGATCACGGGCGACCCGGAGAGCACGCTGCGTTCGCGTGTCTTTCACGCCTTGCGCAAGCTGCGCGAGCGCCTCAAGGAGCCGCGTGGATGAGCACCCAGGATGCAACCCTTCAGGAACTGATCGTGCGCGCGCTGACCGGAATGGATCAGCGCGCGAAACAGGCGTTCGATGCGGCGTCTGCGAGCGATCCCGAGTTGAAGCAATTCTGCGCCGAGCTGGATGAAGTCGTGTCTCTTCTGTCCGGCAGCCGCGACTGGCGGGCCGCACCGCCGCCGCCGGAAGTGCGCGAACGCGTGCGCCAGGCGGTGGCGCAGAAACTGCCCGCCGCGCCGCCGCATTTCCGCAAGGTCATGCTGGAAAGCGACCTTGGCCGCCGCCGCACGATGTCCGGGCTGATCATCGTCGTCGTCATGGTCGGCGTCTGCCTAGCGCTCCTCGTTGGCTGGGTCACGTGGCGAAGCAGCTCCGGCAGCACGCTGAAACTCGAAGGAACGCTTGTTCGCGAGACGAGTTTCAAAGACATGGCCGACGTGCGCGAGTTCAACACGTTTGGTGAGACGCTCTGGTACGCGAGCAATGACGGCTTGCGGCCGGAAGGCGGCGAAGAGCCGGCGGCTCTGGTCAATAACCAGACGACGCCTGCATCCCAGGCGCTGGGGCTGGATGCTGATATCAAGGTTCCGGGCCTGGACGCACGCTCGAGCGTGATGGTCTTCATCGCCGAAGGTTCCGGCGGGCCTGCATTCAACGCCGGCTTGCGCCCGGCCAGCGCGCTCGCAGTGGAGATCACTTCCGAGGGCATTTCCGTGTTCGGCCCGGACCAGGCGCCGCTTCGCACGCGTACGGTGGCGCAGTCCGAGCCACGGTTTGTCCGCTTGCGGTTGGAGCACCTTGGACCGCGCGTGCGCGTGCTCGTCAACGGTGAAACGCTTTTCGATGGCCCAATTATGCGCCCGCTGCGAGGTAACCTCAGTGCGGGGCTGCGGCTGAGCGGGCCGCAAAAAAACGCTGTTCGCTTCAACGCCTTCCGCATTCAACGGTAGAGCCTTCCGACAGGCCAATGGTTTTAAGTACAATGGCCGCTTCAGCATCAATCTGAAGCTTTCGGAGAGCTCCGCATGTCCGTGCTCAAGAACGCGCCCGGCCAGGAC
>Ga0196964_10001077_pt1 | contig 14287 bp, 19 predicted proteins | sample S1_10metaG_FD_148615 | JGI IMG/M metagenome (GOLD analysis project Ga0196964, IMG submission 148615) | Soil microbial communities from Anza Borrego desert, Southern California, United States - S1_10 | ecosystem: Environmental > Terrestrial > Soil > Desert | place: USA: California | collected...
AAGAGAAAGTTCCAGAACGGGAGTTTCCCCGGTTATTTTTTTACTAATCTCAAATATTTCCCGATGGGCGGGCGTGACTGGATTAAAACTCCCGGGATAAATAACAACTTTATCCTTCTTTTCGATTTCGAAATTACTTAAATAAGTTCTTTTCCCAAAATATAGCTCGACCAATTCCGGCCGAGCTTTCGTTAAATATTGATCAAATATCTCGTAAGAATCAATTTTTGACAAATCTACACCCGAATCAACCCCACAAGAATTAGCAAGTAAAGTTAAAATAAAATCACTGGCGATTTTTTCCTCTTCCGCGCGGGAACGCCCTTGATTTATTACCAAATCAAAACCCGCCGTTATTTCGCGCGAATGTAACGCAACACTGATTTTATGTTTCCTTCCGACCCGTTCATTTTCCGTCGCGATCGACGAAGCGCAGCCAATCCCAACTGTATGTTTCGTATCGTTACATTTAACACCTTTTAAAAAACTAGCAACGGCTAACTTCCGCGCGGCTTCTGATCCCGCATAACGATCCGGTTTCTCTCCAATAAACGCATCAAATAATTCCTGTTTATATGGTATATAACCACCCAAAACTGTTCGCGACGCACCGGAAAATTCCATAAACTGCGGCAAAAATGATTGTCCCGCCCCAGCCGTCGTAATGAAGGCTTTTACCGGACTATCATTAATCGCGCGGATAACTTCTTTATTCATTTTAATTTAAAAGATGTTTAAACTTATCTTTGGTGGATTGTAATAACTCTCGTTTTTCTTCTTTGATATTTACGTCCGCCCATCGGAATAATTCTTTAATCAAATCGATCTTTAAAGATTTCGCGCGGCTTTCATCTATTTCAACAGTTGGAATATGCACTCTATTAACTAAATAGAAGAAAAGCGCCGATTCGTCTTCGTTTAAAGAACGTATGGTTTCCGAATCGATCAATCAACGCTCCGAATATCAAATATGGAAATACGTTTATTTACGCCGCGAAAATTTACGGCTAGTTCTTCTTCGTTGAAGGCATCAGTCACCAATCCGAAAGCGTTTTCGGAAACAACGAAAACCTTCTTGCCAATCATCTTTTTATTTGCTTCGACGGCGAGTTTTAATTTTTCAGCAGGAGATAATTCTTTCATGAATTTTTATTACTTTTCATAATTTTTATTTTTAACTTTCGATTCCTCACAACCGCAATTCTGACAACATTTATCTTTCTTTTTCCAATCTATTTGATCAAAGTTTTCCCAAAACGATTTAAAATCTGAAACACGCTCGTCATCGCCCTTCCCGGCGGCGGATGGTTTTTTCTCACTCATTTGAATAAATCTGATTTTAGTTTCTTAAACTGTTTTTGCGAAAAATATTCGCGCGACTTCGGTTCCCAAAGATCAAGAATCTTCAATTTTTCCTTGTCGCTAATTTCTAATTTTTTCTCTTCGAAAGGTTTCGTCGTTGCGCAGTTATAACAATATCCCGTTTCTTTAGAAGTCCAATAGGTAGGGGTATATGGTTCAAAAGTGTTACAACAAGCATCGCAACAAGAAAATTTTTCGACCGTTACTCTCCATGATTTCCCTTGACTGGTCCTTTGCTTCAAGGTCATAGTTTATTCATTTAAATTCTCTTCGTCCTCCCCATCATCCCCATCATCGCGCCAATCTCCCTCCGCGCCGTAATTTTCCTCTTCTTCGTCTTCTCCGAGTATTTCTAAAAGCGTTTGCTCATAAGCCGCGCAAGCAGCTTGGAGCGTGTCTCCGTAAGCCTGAATACATTCGCCACAAGAGCAAGTTAAAAGAATTCCCCCATCTTGAGGTAGAACGCAAATCCACGTTTCCGGGTCTTCCGGGTGAACCCATTCCTCTAACCATTCAATAAAGTTAAATTTCTTTTTTGGCATATTTTAAAAATTATTGTTGAAAACGTAAATCCGCTGAAATATGAACGGTATAAGACCGACCTTGCGCATCCGAAACACGACGAATATTAACACCTTCAATATAGAGATCGGGGTATTTTTGTTCAAAATCATGGACGAGAACGAGAATTTTTCTTTCCAACTCCCGGCGGTCTGTAATTAGTTCTTTCATTTACCGAATCCAATTTGTTTTTTTTGTCTTTCTGTATAATCTTTACTTGAAAGGTTATAAACCTCCGCGAGACTCATCGGTTCCGTCGCGGTATGATTAATCTTTAAATGTCCCAGTAGTTTATTTGCCTCTTCGGTGGAAAGTTTTTTAAATTCATGCTTTACCGCTAAACGACCCTTTCGAAGAAGGGCGTTATCAATTCGATGAATTTCGGTATTAAAAGTGCATAAAGCCTGAACCTTTAGAGCGCTCCCTAAAATACCATCTGTTAAATTGAGTAAATTACTAACCCCGGCGGAGTTTTGATTATCTTCCCGCGCAATTAAAATCTGTTCAGCATCTTCAATCACTAAAACCATATCCCGCTGTTCGAGCATGAACGTTAAAAAAGCGGGGTCACTGATCGAATTAATCAGATGCGCGGGGACATAAACAACTTTCTTTGGAATGAGACTTACTAAATGTTTAATAATTGAAGTTTTACCCGTTCCTACTAAACCATGCAACAATGCCAATCCAATTTTATCGGAATTAAAAAAATCGATTAATTCCTGATAGACAGAAAGAAACTCTTTTCCATAATGTAATTCAATATCAAGCGGCGGAAAGTCAACTTCCACCTTCTTTAAAGAAAAACCATGAGAATGTTGAGTTAAAAAATTAATAAAACTTAGATGCGCGGGAACCAAAGCATGATTAACTAATTCTTTACCAAAGGACCGGATTTTTACCTCATCTTCAAGATTATAAATTAGATAAACCTCAGCAACGCGAATAGGACGCTTAGTTTCTATTTTATTACAAACCCCTTTTAATTTTGTAAGAGACTCTTGAACAATAACAAAATATTTATTATCCTTTGAATAAAGCTTGGTATTATTCTCATCTGTTTCAAAGTCAAAGGTCTCACCTAAAAAACGAATTGGTTCGTCACTTTGGTTGTAAATTTTGCGAGTAGCGATTAGTTTAAAACCATTCTCATTTAAAAACTTCAAACACCAAGCGTAATCTACTTTACTAATAGTAAAAAAAGACAACGGTTTTTGTATAAAGGATTTTATTAATCGATAATAATAATCCATCAGATACTCATACTGCGGAGACAGATCAATACTTCTCTGAAGGGTATATTCGATTTTGCGAGACATTTACTAAGATAGTAAAGAAGTTTAGAAGAATATCAACTAAAAAATCGCAGATTTTATTACAACTGGAAATCCTAAATATCCTTCAACTACTAATTTCAACGCGGAATGAACCGCCGGAACATATTTATTTATTGTAACAATTGCATCGTGCATCGTAATAAAAATAAAATCTTTCTCGTCCATCGCCGCTTGTAAAAGATCACCCGCTTCTTCTATAACTAAGTGAGCCTCAAGCTTTTGCAACAATAACGGGAGGTTGCGATGATGCTCCTTCTTTTTCTTCGCGGCTTCTTCCATTAAAATCGGAAATTGTTCCGTAAAACGAGATTTAAGACCGGTGAATCGTTCATTTGAACAATAAAATAAATCGGCATATACCATTTCCTTGACAAACTTCTTTTCCGCCGGAAATTCTAGATCAAAATGATCGTCCATCAAAGTCACAACGTATTTGTAAAAATTACCACTGGCTACGAGATCAATATAGCGGGATTTTTCTTCGCAATTCTCCGGGTAGAGACTCGCCAAAAGCAATGGCTGACAACAAGCTACGTCAATCGCGTATAAACGTTCCCCTTTGTAACGAATAAACTGCCTCAAATCGGTTGGTAAATTAGAAATCCAATGATAAAATCGCCCGGCGCTATCAGTGCTGTAGGTAAAATGGGGGTAACTTTCAATTAAAACCGTCCGCCGTTCGCGGCGGAGTTCATCGGCGTAAGGATAATCCCGAACAAACATTCTCGCTTCTTCAACGGAAAAACTTACAATTTCTACAGATTCTTTAATTTTCTTCTTCACTGGATCATTTCCTATAGCTAAATCGTTTTGTTGTTTTCTATTCTTTTCTATCCGCACGAACATTCGGGGGGATATGGTAATTCCCTTTTTAAAGGTTGACTCCCAATATTTTCGAGTAAAACGATATCCAAACGATTTTTCGCCGCGATGATACTTACCGTCACATTCAATGATATTCTTTTTTATTAAAAGATCAAGAATATTCTTTGCGTAATGAGTCCCTAAGATACTTTGAAGAACAACCGAATGGAGATTAATGTATTCATGACGGTTTTTCTTATGCATGACCGTCTTGAGATAAATCGCGTCAATAACGTAAGCGACCTTTTCAAAGAAAATATCCGCCCGTTTCTCGGTCAATATTTCCGGCGGAACAAATTCTTTTTTAAGAAATTCTTCAGTTAAATAATAGAAGTCTTTCACTTTTTTTATATTACAGCTATTTTTCAAAAATCAAAGAAAAAAGTGCATAACTTATGATGTATAGATATAGTATAAGATGAATAGATAAATAATATATTAGTAAGATTGTAATAGATAATTGATTTAATAAAGAATGAGTAGATGTCTTTGGTCTTTCTTCTTTTTATTGTTTTTCGTTCTTCCAAGATGTCCTTCCTTTTTTAATAAAGTTTGATAGGAGGAAGTCCTTGTCTCTTCTCAAGGATGAGAAGGGAGGAATGAGTGTTCAACGAAGTTAAAAGAAAGAAAAAAAGACATGTTGTTAGGAGATTCAAGGTGAGACGAAGGTCTGTAGTGCCCAAATTTACCAAAAGGTATGGTTGAGTGTTACACTTTGAGGGTAAAAGCGTCTCGGGGATCAATCGGAGAAACAAAACGTCTATAATCGACATATAATGACCATTCCGCGCGGCTGATTTCTAAAATTAATTAAAAAAGATAAAAACCCAACCGCCGGAATTTGACGATTGGGTAATACTTAAGTAAGTTACTTATGATACTTATCTATTAGAAGTGCTCCCAAAACCTTTTTCGCCGCGTTCGGTGTCGGATAGTTCATTTGAGATTTCAACTTCCCATCCAGCATGAGGCATAAAAACGATTTGAGAAATTTTATCTCCGGGTTTGATTTCGTAATGTTCAACGCTTAAAGGCTCTTCCCGTCCGGTCACTTTAGAAATGATCCGATTGGCAAAAGCACCTAAATATTGAAAAACGCTTAAGTTTTGCATGACAATTTGAATTTCCCCTCTGTAAGAATAATCAATAACCCCGGCGTGGACCGCCAAACCCTTTGATCCAATACTACTACGGTCAAAGATTTTTCCATACCAACCTTTCCACGGAATTTCGACGGCAACGCCCGTTCGAACTTTTTTAACTTCAAACGGCGCGATGGTCACATATTCTAACGCATAGAGATCATATCCCGCTTCCAGTCCACCCGCGCGGGCGGGGGGCTTGGCGTTTGGATGTAATAATTTAACTTTTAGTTTATCGTTCATAATAAATTTATTTTTTAAGATTTTTTATCATATAACTCGTTGATACCGTTTAATATCCAATTAAAATCGTAATCGACTAATTCAATTTTAATTTTCGATTGGTTTTTCATAAAATCAAAAATTCTATTCGTTTCATCATTGAGCATGTGAGACGTACGATCCGCCATAACAACTCGTTTTATTCCGGCTTGAATCAGCGCTTTTAAACATTCATTACAAGTTTTACCCGTGACGTAAGCAGTTCCGCCGCGCGGGGGTTTCGAACAGTTAAGTAAACAATTTAGTTCACTATGAATGACGTAATCGTATTTAGCAGGACGGGTTGTAGGAATTTCCTTGTCATTAAAATCCCGACACCAACCATTGTATCCCGTTCCAATGATAATTTTGTTTTCATCGATGATGACGCATCCATGTTTGGTTGATGGATCGGGCGACCGAAACGATACAATAAAAGCTAAACCTAAAAAATATTGATCCCAATTTGGTTTCATAATAATAAAAAAAACCAAAAGACCCGCGCGGAATCTTTTGGTTTTTAGAAGCGAAGAATAGATTTAATTTTGTTTAGACCTTTTTAAAGAGCTTCGTTGGGCGTCCGCGCGAACGCTGATAGCTGGAGAAACAAATCGTTCCTTCCTTCAAGGCTTTGTTAATACGAATTTGAATAGAAACCTTTGATAGAGAGGGATTCAGGTTTCTCAGAGATGAAACGCTGAATTCCGAATCTGGAAAGGTGATTTCCGTTGCTTTTCGTCCGCGCCGGGGCTTGGACATGATTGTTGAACTATCGTGATTCATAATTATTATGCCAGTGGACGAAAGCGATGATCAGGAATTTTAACGAAAATGTCAAGAACACTTTTTAAACCCAAGTCCAAAAACTGGTTCGGCGAAAACACGCTACCCGCTCCGCTTCCACGAATGCGGTTAATGATGCTTTTATCAATGGTTTGCACGGCTTTTAGTCGCCAATTGTTGTAATAAAAACTGGCTAGTTTTTGTTACAGGAATTCGAGCCTTCTCACAAGCCTGTTTGTTGACACGCGAAAAACGGGTTTTTCCCGATATAATTGTTTAAAAACATTTGCCGCCGCAATTATTAAAAAATAAGTGTAAATTTTTGTTGACTTTTAACTTAAAATCTAGTTTATTAGTCAGGTAATGGCGAAGGTTTCAAGAAAAATTCCAAAGTTAATCGTTCTGGCGGGCGTGAGTCGTAGCGGAAAAGATTCCTTTTTCCAATGTTTGTATCGTTATTTTAACGGTAATCCGTATGGTCCTCATGTGCAACGGGTTAGCTTAGGGGACTACTGCAAAAAAAATTGTGACGAATTCTGCAAACAACAATTCGGAATCTCAGCTTTTACCTCAGACCCCACGGAAAAAGAATTGATCCGGCCGATAATCGTTGAATCTGTTAAAATAAAGAAAAAACAAAATCCGGATTATTATATTAATTTAGTTAAGCCGGAAATTAAAAAAATTCTAAAAGAAAAAAACATCCCCGTTTGCACCGATGGACGTTACCCTGAAGAAGTAAAATACTTTAAAAAACTCGGCGCGATTTTAATTTACGTTCAGAGGAATAATGAATTTAACGTTCTCCTTCCTCCGGCGAATGCCGAAGAAGCGAAGCACGATGAATTCTTACGAGAGAATGCAAATTTTATTTTAACTTGGCCAACCCTCAAATCGCCGGATGCCATCTACGATTACTCTTTGCAATTTTTACAAGCATGGTTTGAATGAATTTTTTTTACAAAATACATCCAGATAAAAATTTTGCTTTCGTCGCGCGGAATTTAGAACCGACCACGATTCGTAAAAATATTTCTGAGGTTTATTTTAATAAAACAAAAGATTTAAATCTTAAATATTATTGGTCTATAGATTTAGTTAAAACGTCCGGTGACGATTTATTTAGCTCTACGTTTTGTATTCGGGATTCTTTGGGATATTATGATTCACAAAGCGAAACAAGACAATTCGGCACAAAGGCTGAGATTTTACATTTTTTAACTATACCAACTCAAATGTTTGAAAAAACGCGAGTTACGTGTTTCGTCTACAACCGACCAAATGAAACATGGGACCAAATTTATAGAAAAATTGTTAAATGGAGCGAAAGCCAAATATTATGATCGAAAACCTTCCAGATGAACAATTAGTAGAAAGAATTAAAAATAAAAGCTGCGCTGAAAGTTTAGAAGTGATTGTCGCGCGTCATTCCGCGCTTTTCAATAAAATCTATTCCAAGTTTTCCGCGCCGCTTTTTGCGGTTGGCGTTTCCCGCCGCGACGCTTTTGACGAAAGAATCATTCTTTTTTATGAGGCGGCAAAAACTTACAGCAACGATAAAAAAGCAAAGTTCACTACTTATTTTGCCAATTTCGCGCGGTGGCACTTTTTAAATAGAATCAATCACACTCAGAAATTGCCGATTGTTGATAATCGGGGAGCGGTTGATCATATTCAAATCGAAATTCGGCGCGATTATTCGCCCTTCTTTATGCAACTTCCTAATTTAATTAAACAATTCAAAGATAAAAGGATACAAAAGATTTATACTCTTCGATATTTAAATCCGGGCAAAACTTTAAAATGGCGCGAAATCGCCAGTGAAATGAACCTAAGTGTTCAAACTTGTTCGAAGTTACATAAAAGAGGAATTGAGCAATTAAAATCGGCGGTTGAGAAAATTGAAGTTTTAGCTTGATCAATTAACCAAATCTATTTAGTATATAAAAAAAGATATTCTTATGGCTGAAAATAAACCTAAAAAGGTAAGTCGTGGCGGAATGTGGTTCCGAACTGGTAATTACGGAGATTATTACTCAGTTAAGGTAACAATCGGTGGTAAAGAGGAAAACGGCCGGATTGTGGGCGGAACCGATTATTTCTTTAACGCTTACGAAAATACATATAAGCAAGAGGGAGAAACTACCCCAGATTTTAAACTGTTTGCTCAAGAACCAAAAAAGGATCAAACAGCAGCCCCGGCGGGACCTCCGACTAAAAAAGCTTCGGCCGCGAAGAAAGCCGCGCCGAAGGCGGCTGCGGTTCCCGTTCCGGAATCTGCGGAAAATCCGAGCGAAGACGACGATCTTCCATTTTAAAACAATTCAGGATGTTGTTGGCGGAGTTTTTTATTCATTCACTTCGTCAGTCTTCATATCCTTACCCCGGCGGCCAACAACGAACCGGGTGTTGATTTATGAAAAAATACATCCTAATCCTATTACTAACATTAGTAGTTCGCGCGGAAAATATTCCTTTCCTTGTTAAATTCAAGGAAAACGCGGATCAAGAAAAAGTCCTATCCGAAATCGGCGGAAAAAAACGTTCCGAATTGGATAAAATCAATACTAAAGTAGTTGAAATACCGGAACAGGCGGCCGCCGTCGGTTTTCTTCGTCTTTTATTGAGTGAAGAAGTAGAATACGCTGAGGCGGATACATTAATCGCGCCGCAACCTATTCCCAATGATCCATTTTACAGTCATCAATGGTTTCATGAGAATATTAAATCACCAACCGCATGGGACATGACCGTTGGATCGCCGGATGTTATTATTGCTATTCTCGATTCGGGCGTTTACAATCATGATGAATTTGCCGGTCGATTCGTGCCCGGGTGGAATTTCTATGATCAAAATACTAATACAGATGACGTAACGGGTCACGGAACGGCCGTTGCGGGCTGCGCCGCCGCCGCTGGGAATAATGGAATTGGAGTTGCGGGCGTCTCATGGAATTGTAAACTCATGCCCCTACGTATTAGCCAACCCGATGGCTACGCGTATTTGTCCACAATTGCTACCGGATTGACTTGGGCAGCCGATCGGGGCGCGCGGGTTGCAAATATTAGTTATTTAGTTAATTCTAGTTCATCGGTTGCTTCCGCCGCTCAATACTTTATGAGTAAAGGGGGTGTTGTGGTTAATTCCGCCGGAAATCAGGCGAGTGTTCTGAGTTACGCGAATAGTCCTTATTTAGTTACGGTTTCAGCCACTACCTCATCTGATACTTTATCTTCTTTTTCTAATCAGGGAAGTTATATTGATTTAAGCGCTCCGGGTTCAAATATAGCTACTACCTCTCGAAATAATGATTATCAATCATGGAACGGAACGTCTTTTTCTTCTCCCATCGTCGCGGGAGTAGCCGCGCTGATTATTTCAGTAAATCCGGGGCTTTCAGCCGATCAAATCCGTAATATTTTAACCGAATCGGCGGATGATCTTGGACCGGTTGGATGGGATCAAGCATACGGTTTCGGGCGGGTCAATGCTTCCCGCGCGGTTGTTTTGGCGTCGCAAACCACTCCCGCGCCAACTCCAACGCCCACTCCGACCCCGGAACCGGAGCCCACCCCAACACCCAAACCACCGAAAGGAAAAGGAAGGGGAAAGAAATAAGTTCGGTATTAATTTAAATACCTAATCCGGGGAAACAATTGTTAAACCGGATATTTTAATTTTATGAGTAAAGAGTTTGCATTAAGAATGCCTTATAATAACGTAAGTTTTGGTTTTTGTTCTTACGCGATTACGAAGGAACTATTCCGTCAAGGATATAATCCCTGTATTTTCCCGATCGGGCAATGGGACACAAGTGCTCAAGTAATTAACCAAGACTTTGGCTTGTGGTTACAAAATAATATGGGGAAAGCGATCTATAAACATAACCGCGCGAACAAGTGCGTTACTTTATGGCATATCAACGACGCGCTTCATTCCTTTTCGGAGAAACAAACTTTGATCACCTTTCTTGAAACGGATTCATGTAGCCCGGCGGAGGTTAATATTCTTAATAATCAAGAAATGGTTTTTGTTACTTCTCAATATACTAAAGAAGTTATGGAGGAAAACGGAGTCCGGCGGGTAAAATATCTACCGTTGGGATTTGATAAAGATAATTTTTATCCAACAAACAAAACTTATCTATCGGAAGATATTACCGTCTTTGGACTTTTCGGCAAATTCGAAATGAGGAAAGCCCATGCCCGATGTTTAAAAACATGGGCGAGTATTTATGGGAACAATCCGAAATACCGTTTGCATGCGGCGGTTTACAATCCGTTTTTCTCTCCCGAAGATAACCAAAGGTTAATCGCTCAGGCTTTAGATAATAAAGTTTATTGGAATATTAGTTTTCTTCCGTATATGAAAACAAATGCGGAATATAATGACTTTATCAATTCGATTGATATCGCGATTAGTATGTCCGGCGGGGAAGGTTTTAATTTACCTCTATTTCATAGTATTGGACTCGGCCGCCATGCCGTCGCTCTCGCTGGGCACGTCCATCTTGATTATTGCAACTCCGATAATTGTGTTTTAGTTCCGCCGAATGGGAAAATCCGCGCGGTGGATAATGCGTTTTTCCAAGAGAACTCTCCGTTTAATACTGGCAATTTCTTTTCTTATTCGGACGACGATTTTGTCTCGGGTCTGAAAGAAGCGGAAAAAAGAATGAGTATTAGCCGAAGAAATGAAGCGGGCTTAAAGTTACAAAACCTTACTTATAAAAATACTGTCGAAACAATCCTAAGTGTAATATAATAAGTATATGGGTTTATACGTTTTTCGTCATAAAATCTCCCAAGAAGTTCGGGAAGTCTTTTTCCGAATGAATGACGAGAAAATTTATAAAGGCGATAACGGGTTGGATGATAATTGGGAACGAGTTTTTACTCCGCCAAATCCAGCCGTTAACTCATCAATCGCTAATCCTTTTAGTCAAAAAGATTATAATCGTTTGACCGATTCAAAAAAAGAGACTTTGGGTAGTTTAATGGATCGTTCGAAAGAGTTTTCGGAAAAAAGAAAACAAAAATTAGGGGTTAAAACCGACCCACAAAAGAAAAAATACTGGGATCAATGGAATAAAGCGCGCGGCGGTAAAAGAAAAGTTCCCCAAAGGTATTTGGAATAATTTATGGATAAAATTAAAAAAAGAGTAAATCTTGTCATCTTAATCTCACAGATTCTATCTGTGGTCATCATGTTAAATCTAGCGTTTCTGCCGCCGGTTTGGGGCGCGTGGATTTTCGTTGGGGCAACCTTCCTTCAGAAAGTCGCATTAATGGTCGCTGATTATCTGGACGACGGAGAAATGAACAACTCGGTTAAACCCGTCAACGTCACAAACAACAGTAAAGAGTGAACTACACTTTTTTCAAAATAAAATATAATTAAAAAATTAGATTTGGGGCTTTACTTAAATGTGAAGCCCTTTATCATGTAACATACTAACATATTATTATGTTGTTTGAAGAACAAATCGCTCGCAAACCAGATAAATACCCATTTTGTAAACAGATAATCGAAGCGATGCACGCCGGTTTTTGGACCGATAAAGAATTTACATTCAGCTCTGATATTCAAGATTTTAAAGTTAAACTAACCCAACAAGAAAAAGAAATAATTGTCCGCGCGCTCTCCGCCATTGGACAAATTGAAATCGCGGTAAAAACTTTTTGGGCAAAATTAGGTGACAACCTACCGCACCCATCGGTGCGCGATATGGGTTACGTTCTCGCGAATACGGAAGTGATTCATAATTTCGCTTATGAACGATTATTAGAAGTTTTGGGATTGGAAAAAGTATTTGAAGAAAATTTAAAACTAGAATTTATCAAAGGACGAGTTAACTATCTTAGGAAATATACGCACCACTTTCATAAAGATAATAAGAAACAATTTATTTATTCGTTGATATTATTTACACTTTTTGTTGAAGGAGTTTCTTTATTTAGTCAGTTTTATGTTGTTAATTGGTTCGGGCGAAAAAATCTTTTAAAAGACACAAACCAACAAACAGATTATACGATCCGCGAAGAACTTCTGCATATGTTAGCGGGAGTTGAACTAATAAAGACATTAAAAAAAGAATATCCAGACTTATTTGATAAGGAATTAAAAGATAAGATTCTTCACGAAGCGGAGGAAGCGTTTAAGGCGGAATCAAAAATTATTGATTGGATGGTTAATGGTATTGATGATGAACATCTTTCCGCGCCGATTTTAAAAGAATTTGTAAAAAAACGTATTAATGATTGTTTGCAACAAATAGGATATCCAACTATCTTTAGTTTAGATAAAAATTTAGTATCAAAGACGATTTGGTTTGATGAAGAAATTCATGCCAATGGGCATACGGATTTCTTCCATGCTCGTCCTATTGGTTATCAAAAGAAAAATAAATCATTCGATACGTCTGAGCTTTTTTAATTATGTATCCAGATTATTATTGGCTAAATGAAGATTCTCGTGTCTTTTTAAAACGCGGTTATTTAGATGAAAACGAAACTCCCGAACGACGTATTCGGGATATTGCAGAGACCGCCGAAAAATTTTTAAAGTTAAAAGGATACGCGGACAAATTTGAATACTACATGAAGCGGGGTTATTACTCGCTCGCGACTCCTGTTTGGGTGAATTTCGGCAAAACCAAGGGTCTTCCTATTTCCTGTAATGGAACTTATATCGATGATTCGATGACTTCAATTTTAGACGCCGCCGCTGAGATTGGAATTATGACGAAAAATGGAGCGGGCACGTCCGCATACTTTGGAGATTTGCGCCGCCGTGGTTCAAAGATCGGCGCGGGCGGAGAATCGAGCGGACCCGTTCATTTTATGGAGATTTTTGAGACTATTTCGAATGTAGTCTCACAGGGGCAAGCGCGTCGTGGGAGTTGCGCCGCCTATTTACCTATTGAACATCCTGATATTAAAGAATTTTTAGCAATTAAATCAGAAGGACACCCTATTCAAAATTTAAGTATTGGGGTTACTATCAGTGATAAATGGATGGAAGAAATGATCGGCGGGGACGAAGATAAAAGGAAAATTTGGGCCAAGGTTATTCAAAAACGTTTCGAATCAGGTTATCCTTATATTTTCTTTACTGATACCGCTAATAAAAACGCTCCACAGGTATATAAGGATAAAGGAATTAAAATTCATTGTTCAAATTTATGCTCAGAAATTTGTCTAAGTTCTTCTTCATCAGAGAGTTTCGTATGCGATTTATCCGCGATGAATCTTCTTCATTACGATGACTGGAAGAATACCGATGCGGTCGAAACTCTTTCTTATTTTCTCGATGCGGTTATGTCTGAATACATCGAAAAAACCGCCACGATTAAACACATGGAACGCGCGCACAACTTTGCAAAAAACCAAAGAGCGTTGGGATTAGGGGTTTTAGGTTGGCATTCTTATCTTCAATCCAAGAATATTGCATTCGAATCGATGGAAGCAAAATTTTTAAATGTTGAGATTTTTAAATTACTTAAAGAAAAGACTGATAAAGCAACTAAAGAAATGGCGGAACTTTATGGCGAACCAACACTTTTAAAAGGTTATGGGCGTCGAAACGTTACAATGATGACATTAATGCCAACGACCTCTAGTTCTTTTATTTTAGGTCAAGTGTCTCAATCTATTGAAGCGCAAAATAGTTGTTATTATGTAAAAAAACTAGCCAAAGGTAATTTTACATACAAAAATCCCTATTTAAAAGATGTATTAAAAAAACATAACAAAGATACGACCGAAGTTTGGGAAAGTATTTTAATTAAAGGTGGTTCCGTCCAACATCTTAATTTTCTAACCGAACATGAAAAGAACGTTTTCAAAACATTTGGCGAAATTAGTCAAAAAGAAATTATAATCCAAGGTAGCCAACGGCAAAAATATATTGATCAATCTCAATCTATTAATTTAATGATTCATCCAGAAACCCCGGTAAAAGATGTTAATTTACTT
>Ga0196964_10001078_pt1 | contig 14285 bp, 15 predicted proteins | sample S1_10metaG_FD_148615 | JGI IMG/M metagenome (GOLD analysis project Ga0196964, IMG submission 148615) | Soil microbial communities from Anza Borrego desert, Southern California, United States - S1_10 | ecosystem: Environmental > Terrestrial > Soil > Desert | place: USA: California | collected...
TCACCAACTACCGTCCGCAGTTCTACTTCCGCACCACCGACGTGACCGGGATCATCCGGCTGAAGGAAGGCGTGGAGATGATCATGCCGGGCGACAACGCCGAGCTGGAAGTCGAGCTGATCACCCCCATCGCCATGGAAGAGAAGCTCCGCTTCGCCATCCGCGAAGGCGGCCGCACCGTCGGCGCCGGCGTGGTGGCCAAGATCATCGCCTAAGCGAGCGATCCAAGCTGAACTGACGAACCCCGCCGGAGCGATCCGGCGGGGTTTTTCGTGGGCGGTTACAAACCACGACATCGACGGCGACAGGACGGGACGGAGCGGGACGGTGGAGAGACAAGGTGATGTCGCGGTCGTCGCCCTGGCGGAGCGGCCGGAGCTTATCCCGGCGGTGGCCGAGGCGCTGCGGCGGGAGTGGACGGACTGGTACGGGCGCGAGGACTTCACCGACACGCTGTTCGAGTTCAGCCGCCGGGCCAGGACCGACGGCGTGCCCATGACCCTGGTCGCCGTCGACGGCGCGCGGCTGGTCGGGGCGGCGTCGCTGGTCGAGGCGTCGATCGCCACCCATGCGCACCTGAGCGACTGGATCGGCGGACTGTGGACGGCCCCGGACAGGCGGGGGGAGGGGGTCGGCGCGGCCTTGGTCGAGGCGTGCTGCGGCCACGCCTTACGGCTCGGGGTCACGACGCTGCACGCCGCCACGGCGTCCGCGGAGCGCCTGTTCCTGCGGGCGGGATTCGAGCGGTTCGACACCGCGGCCCTCGCGGCCCATCCGGGCGAGGCGATCGCGGTGCTGCGCAAGCGGCTGAGATGAAAAGGAAGTCATGACTGCGAATTAAGCTGACTTCCTGCTCCCGGCGCGTAGCCTCTGATCACACATTCGCTCCCGGGAGGACGCAATGAAGACACAATTGCTCGCCGCGGCCGCCGCCGCCGTACTCGTTTCCGCCGCCGGCGCGGCCCAGGCCGTGGAGGTGGAGATCAAGGACGCGGTCGCCCGCGTCGTGGTCATCCCTGAAAACCGCACCGACATCGCCGTCACCATCGCCCAGGGCTCCTCGGGCCTGCCGGCGCTGTCGGTGACCCGCACCGGCTCCGGCAACGTCGAGATCGACGGCGGCCTGAAGCGCAAGATCCGCGGCTGCACCATGACCGGTCTGGTCATGAACGATCACGTGAACCCGACCGAGCCGCCGTCCAACCTGACGGTCAAGGTCGAGGGGCACGGCGACGTGAAGGTGGCCGACACGGCGCTGATCACCGTGCGCACGCCCATGGCCGTGAAGGTCGAGACCGGCGGCGCGGTGTTCGGCGCTATCGGACGGGCCGACTCGGTCAACCTGGCCAACGCCGGCTGCGGCGACTGGACGATCGCCAACGTGGCGGGCGAACTGAAGGCCTCCATCGCCGGTTCTGGCGACGTGCGCGCCGGAACCGCCGGTAATCTGAAGCTGGCCATCGCCGGTTCCGGCGACGTGCACGCAGTTTCGGCCGCCAGCCTGGACGCTTCTATCGCCGGCTCGGGCGACGTGCGCGTCGGCCGCATCGACGGGCCGATCGAAGCCTCTATCGCCGGATCAGGCGACGTGCGCGTCGACGACGGCCGGTCCGAACGGGTCAACGCTTCCATCGCCGGGTCGGGCGACGTGAACTTCGGCGGCACCGCCGGTTCGCTCAAGGCCTCGGTGATCGGTTCCGGCGACGTGCGCGCGCGGAGCGTCACCGGCGACGTGAAGAAGTCGGTGATGGGCTCCGGCGACGTGATCGTCGGCCGCTGAGAGGAACGACCATGAACCGCAAGATGCTGCTGGCGGCGAGCGTGCTCGCCGCCGCACTTCCGGTCGCCGCGAACGCCGCGACCGTCAGGCTGGAGAAGCTCGCCGCCCGCGTGGTGGTGATCCCTGAGAACCGGGCCAACATCACCGCCGAAGTCCGCGCCGGCAAGGGCGATGTCGCCAAGCCGGTGCTGCGCACCGTCGGCGCCGACATGATCGTGACCGGCGACCTGACCGAGGAGCAGCTGCGCAGCTGCTCCAAGTCCGGCGACGACCCGATGAAGGGCGTGATGAAGCTGTCGAAGCGCAAGAACGTCCGCGTCGAGGACCTGCCGGTGGTGACGGTCCGCGTGCCGATGGACGTGACGGTGGTCGCCGACGGGGCGGTGGTGGGCGAGGTGGGCGCGTCGCGCTCGCTGAACCTGACCCAACGCCGCTGCGGCGCCTGGCGGATCGGCGACGTGTCCGGCCGGCTGAAGCTGGAGCTGGAAGGTTTCGGCGACTTCCACGGCGGCTCTGCCGGGGAGGCGGCGATAGACCTGGAGGGCATGGGCGACGTGACCCTGCGCTCCACCCGGTCGCTGACCGCTTCGCTGGAAGGCATGGGCGACCTGACGCTGGACCAGATCTCGGGCCCAGTCGACGTGTCCCTACAGGGCATGGGCGACGTGCGCATCAAGGGCGGCCGCGCCACCACCTTCAAGGCCCGGCTGGAAGGCATGGGCGACGTGCGCTTCGACGGGGTGGTCGACACCCTGGACGCCTCGGCCGACGGCATGGGCTCGGTGCGGGTCGCGGAAGCCAGGACGGTCGTGCGCAAGAGCCAGAGCGGCTTCGCCAAGGTGAAGATCGGGCGCTGAGCCCGGTCTTCTTGGTCTGACCGACTGCAAAAGAAAACGCCCCGGGGCCGAAGCCCCGGGGCGTTCCCGATTCAGCCGTGAGGCTGGATCAGAGGATGGCGCCGATGACGCCGTTCAGGTTCGTGCCGCCGTTGAAGCTGGCGCCCGAACGGTCGCGCTCCTTCAGGGTGCCGGCGCCGAAGTTGTAGCGCAGGCCGACGCGGAAGGTGTCGGCAGACACGTCCACGTCGTCCAGGGTGGAGTGGGTGTAGCCGGCGGTCAGGCTGATCGGGGCCGAGGCGAACTGGTATTCGCCGCCGATGCCGAAGTTCCAGCCGTCGACGTTGTCGTCGCCGTCGGTCAGGCGGGTCCAGCCCAGACCGGCGTCGAGGCGGAAGTTGTCGCTGACGAAGTAGCGGGCTTCGCCGTTGAGCGACCAGCTGTCCAGGTCGGCGTCGTCGAACTGGCCGTAGGAGAAAGAGCCGGCGAGGGTGGTGTTGGCCATGTAGGTCTGGCCTTCGACGCCCACGTTCCACACGGTGCTGTCGTCGACGTCGGACAGGCCGAAGAAGCCGCCGATCGCGTAGGACTCGTTGCGGGTGAACAGGTGAGCCGTGCCGCTGACGGTTTCGGTTTCACCGAGGCCGTCGTAGTCGGTGTTGCCGATGCTGCCGTCGAACTGCATGCCCCAGGCGCCCGAGAGATCGAACGCCACGGCGCCGTCCACGGCCCAGGTGTCGGCTTCCAGGTCTTCGATGTCGGTCTTGGCGTAGGAGACGCCGACGTGGCCGGTGGGCTCCGCGGCCCAAGACGGAGCGGCGGCGTAGAGGACGGCGGCCAGGGCCGCGGTCGCGAAGAGAACGTGCTTCATGTGTTTTCCCAAGGATGCTTGTCCGGCGGGTCAGTTGATCGGTCGCCCGCCGGTGGCGCAGAGGTACGGAGCGCCATGCCGCACTGCAACGCTCGGTGACGGGGAACAGCCGAGCTTTTCCATCGACGTGGCCGTCAGGCCACGCAAAGCGGCGGGAATGCGGCCAACTATGCGTAATTGTGGAGGAAATGCGGCGGCGGGTACGGCCGGACGAACTCACGCAGACGTCACGCGAATCGGGCCGGCCTCTTGATCTCCGCCGCCCCAGCGGCCAAATCGCACGTGCTCATCGAGACCGGCTGAGGGACAGGCCCTTAGACGCCGGGGCAACCTCCAGGTCCGCCTGAAAGGTGCCAACTCCTGCGGGAACGGCGCGCCGTTCGCGACAGATGGGCGAGGCGAGCGGGCCCGCGTCCGCAGTCCTCGCTGATCCGTCGACCGCTCGAGTGATCGAACCTCGAGCGGAGACCGCAGTGTGACCGACCTCGCGATTTTCTACGAGCACCCCCACTGGTTCGAGCCGCTGTTCGCCGCGCTCGAACGCCGGGGCGTGCCGTTCCTGAAGCTGCCGATCCAGGACCACCTGTACGACCCGGCGGGCTCTCCGCCGCCGTCGCCGGTGATTCTCAGCCGCCTGGCCATGTCGTCCTTCCTGCGCGACGACGAGCACGCGCTGTTCTACGCGCAGAGCCTGTTCGAGCACTGGGAAGGCGCCGGCGCGCGGGTCATCAACGGATCGCGGCCGCTGGGGATCGACATCTCCAAGGCGCGGCAGATCGGATTGATCCGCAGGCTCGGCCTGTCGACGCCCGAGACCCGCGTCGTCCACCGCGCCGCGGACCTGGCGCGGGCCGCCGAGGGCCTGCGCTTTCCGGTGCTGGTCAAGGCCGACGTGGGCGGCTCCGGCGCGGGGATCGTGCGCTACGACGACCTGGAGAGCCTGAGGGCGGCCGCCGCGGACGGGCTGACGCCGCGCAGCGTCAACGGCGTGATTCTGGTGCAGGAGTATGCGCCGCGTCGAGGCGGAAAGATCACCCGGGTCGAGACCCTGAACGGCCGGTTTCTATACGCGGTCGACGTGGAGAGCTCGGGCGAGGCGTTCGACCTGTGTCCGGCGGACTTCTGCCTGACGCAGCCCGGCAAGCCGACCGTCCGCTTCACCCGCGTGGAGCCGCCGCCGGAGATCGTGCGCGCGGTCGAGGCGATCGTCGCGGCCGGAGGGTTCGACATCGCCGGCGTCGAGTACCTGATCGACGACCGCGACGGCGCCGCCCGATTCTACGACGTGAACGGCCTGTCGAACTTCGTGGCCGACCCGCTGACCATCCTGGGCTTCGATCCGCACGAGAACCTGGTCGACCGCCTGGTCGAGGAAATACGCCACAGGGAAAGGGCCGCCGCATGAGGTACGGCTATTGGGCGCCGGTGTTCGGCGGGTGGCTGCGCAACGTTCCGGACGAGGGGATGGAGGCGAGCTGGGACTACATCTCGCGGCTGGTGCGCCGGTCCGAGGAGATCGGCTATTCGCTGACGCTGATCGCCGAACTGAACTTGAACGACATCAAGGGGGTGGAGGCGCCGGCGCTGGACGCCTGGTCGACCGCGGCGGCCCTGGCGGCGGTGACCCGCTCGATCGAACTGATGGTGGCGGTCCGGCCGAACTTCCACCAACCCGGGCTGTTCGCCAAGCAGGCGGCCAACATCGACAACATCTCCAACGGCCGGCTGGCGCTGAACGTGGTGTCGTCCTGGTGGGCGGACGAGGCGAAGCAGTACGGCCTCCAGTTCGACCAGCACGACGACCGCTATGCGCGCACCAGCGAATGGCTGCAGGTGGTGGACGGGCTGTGGCGCGAGAAGCGGTTCAGCTTCGAGGGCCGGTGGTACCGGACCGAGAACGCCATCCTGGCGCCGAAACCGGTCAAGCGGCCGGTGATCTATGCCGGCGGGGAGTCCGAGGCGGCCAAGACCATGATCGCGCGCCAGTGCGACGCCTACGTCATGCACGGCGACGCGCCGGAGGTGATCGCGGCCAAGATCGCCGACATGCGCGAGCGGCGCGAGCGCGAGGGGCTGCCGCCCATGCGCTACGGCATGGCCGCCTACGCGATCGTTCGCGACAGCGAGGCGGAGGCCGAGCGCGAGGTCGCGCGCATCACCGCCGTGCCCGGGCTGGATGAGGGTTCGCCGCCGCCGGGCTTCGCCAACTTCGACCAGTGGCTGTCGGGCACCCAGCTGGAGCGCGAGCTCAAGCTGCAGGAGTACTCGGTGTCCAACCGCGGCCTGCGCCCGCGCCTGATCGGCACGCCGGAGCAGATCCGCGAGAAGATCGCGGCCTACGAGGACGCCGGCCTCGACCTGCTGCTGCTGCAGATGAGCCCTCAGGCGGAGGAGATGGAGCGTTTCGCAGCGCAGGTGATCGGGACGGAGGCCAGGGCCGCGGCCGAGTGAGCCGCGGACCGCGGCGGGTCAGTAGATCTCGAACAGGCCCGCCGCGCCCATGCCGCCGCCGACGCACATGGTGACCACCCCGCGCTTGGCGCCGCGCCTGCGGCCCTCCAGCAGCAGGTGGCCCGACACCCGCGCGCCGGTCATGCCGTAGGGGTGGCCGATCGAGATCGAGCCGCCGTCGACGTTGTACTTGTCCGGATCGATGCCGAGCTCGTCGCGGCAGTACAGGCACTGGGAGGCGAAGGCCTCGTTCAGCTCCCACAGGTCGATGTCGTCGACGCCCAGCCCATGGCGCTCCAGCAGACGCGGAACGGCGAACACCGGGCCGATCCCCATCTCGTCGGGCGAGCAGCCGGCGACCGCGAAGCCCATGAGCCGTCCGAGCGGCTCCAGGCCCTGCCGCGCGGCCTCCTTCGCCTCCATCACCACCAGGGCGGCGGCGCCGTCGGACAGCTGCGAGGCGTTGCCGGCGGTGACGAACTTGCCCTCGCCCTTGACGGGCTTCAGCGCCGACAGGCCTTCCAGCGTGGTGTCGGGGCGGTTGCACTCGTCGCGATCGACCACGTAGTCGACCACCGATTCCTGGCCCGTAGCCTTGTCGAGCTTCTTCATGCGCACCGGCATGGGCACGATCTCGTCGGCGAACTTGCCCGACGCCTGGGCCGCGGCGGTGCGCTGCTGGGACTGGAGCGCGTATTCGTCCTGCGCCTCGCGGGAGACGCCGTAGCGCTCGGCCACCAGGTCGGCGGTGTCGATCATCGGCATCCACAGGTCGGGACGCTCGGTCATCAGCTTCTCTTCGGTGAAGAACCAGGTGTTCAGATGCCCGCCCATCTGCACCAGCGAGATCGACTCCGCGCCGCCCGCGACCGCGACGCTCGCGCCCTCGCGCTCGACGTAAGCCGTGGCGATCGCCAGCGACTGCAGCCCGGAGGAGCAGTAGCGGTTCACCGTCTGGCCGGAGGCGGTGACCGGCAGGCCGGCCCAGAGCGCGGCGTTGCGGCCGAGGTTGTGGCCGGTGGCGCCTTCCGGATAGCCGCAGCCGATCACCACGTCCTCGACCTGGGCCGGGTCGATCTTCGCGCGCTCGACGGCCGCCTTGATCGCGTGCCCGGCCATGGCCGCGCCGTGGGTGTTGTTGAAGCCGCCGCGCACCGACTTGGCGAGGCCGGTGCGGGCGTAGGACACGATCACGGCTTCGCGCATGGGGCGGCTCCTTCGTTGCGTTTGGAAACCGGTCCCGACCTAAGCCGAGGCGCGGATGGGTTCAACCCCGCTCGGCCAGCAGGGCGCCGACGCCGGGAACGCTCTCCACCGTCTCGCGCAGCACGTCCTTGCCTGTGCGTTCACGCACCTCCGTCTGAACCACGGGCAGCAGGGCCTTGAGGTCGCTCTTCTCCACGCCGGCCTTCGACAGGCGGCCCAGCAGGCCCATGGCGTCGGCCATGGCCGCGCCCGAGACGCCGCCGGCGCTCTTCATCAGGCCGCCGAACAGACCGCCGCCGGGCTTGGGCCGGCCCTCAGGCGAACGGGCGAGCGCCTCCGCGCCGGGAACGGCGGCGTAGAGCTCGTTCAGCCTGTCCGGCGCCGCGTGCTTGTCCAGCAGGCCCAGCGCCCCGGCCAGGGTCAGGCGCACCTGCTGCGGCGACAGGCGGGTCCGTTCGGCGCCGAGCGCGATCAGGTCTTCGGTCATCATCCTTCCTTCACCACGCCCCTTAACGCCGGTCCAACCGTGAACGGTCCATGATCGGAGGTCTGAGTACGAGGTGAAGCCATGTGGCTCACGTTTGCGGTTCTGTCGCTGAGCGCCTGGATCGGCGCTTCGATGAGGCGGCGTGTCGGAGCGTTCGTGGTGTCGCTGTCGATCGCGACCCTGCTGCACGTCGCCGCCCTGATCGCGCCGAAGTTCCTGGTCGGGTCGGCGCTGGCGCGGCGGGCGGGGCAGGTGGTGTCCGACGCGGTGCGCGACGGCTACGCCGACAACGCGGCGATGCTGCTGGCGGCGTTCGCCGGCACGGGCGTAGGCGCGATCCTGTGGGGCGAGGGGGAGGCGCGCCGCCGGCGGGCCTGGGACCCCGACGCGCCCCGGAAGCGGCGCAAGGGCAGGGCGCGGACCGAACCCGCCGCCGTTCCCAGCCGCATCGACCAGGTGATCGCCGGCGGCCCGGTGATGGACGCCTCCGGCCCGGTGGTCGGGGCGCACCGGGTGATCGACGGATTCCCCAAGGCCTGACCGGCACGAGTCCTGCTTCGAGGCGGCCGGGCCGTCCCCTAGCGGTCCGAAACAGTACAGGAAAGCGCGACCTTGACCCCTGAGCACCTGAAGCCCCTGACCTCTCTTCGGTTCTTCGCGGCGGCCTGGGTCGTGCTCTTCCATTATTGGCCCAAGCTGGCGGTGGATTTCACCCCGGCGCTGGTGAGCAAGGGCTACCTGGGGGTCGAGCTGTTCTTCGTCCTTTCGGGCTTCATCCTGTGCCACGTCTATTTGGCGAGCGCGGGGGAGAAGCGGTTCGACTACGGCGCCTTCCTGTGGGCGCGGCTGGCGCGGGTCTATCCGCTGCACCTGGCGACCCTGCTGGGCGTGGGGCTGCTGGCCGGGGCCGCGACTTTGGCGGGCTTCGGGATCGACGGCAGCGTGCTGTCCTGGGAGTCGCTGCCGGCCAACCTGCTGATGGTCCACGCCTGGGGCCTGGCGCCGGAGGCCGGCTGGAACCACCCGTCGTGGTCGATCTCGGCCGAATGGTTCGCCTACCTGACCTTCCCGCTGCTCGCCTGGGCCGCCTGGCGGCTGCGTGCGCGGCCGGTGACGGCGGTGGTGGCGGGATCGGCCCTGCTGTTCGTCGCCTACGCCGCTTTCGAGCGGCTGGCGGGCTTCTCCCTGACTCAGGCGACCATCGCCTGGGGCGCGCTGCGGATCGTGCCGTGCTTCGCCTTCGGCTGCGCCGTCTACCTGGCGTGGAAAGCCGGCGCGGTCAGCCGTCCGGGCGTGGCGGCGCTGGGCGCGGTAGCGTCCCTGGCCGGAATCCTGTTCGCCGCGGGCTTCGGCGCGAGCGACGCGGCGACCGTCAGCTTGTTCGGTTTCCTGATCCTGTCGCTGGCCGGGACGGCGAGCGCGGGCTCCAAGTTCCTGACCGCCGCGCCGTTCGTGTGGCTCGGGGAGGTCAGCTACTCGGTGTACATGGTGTGCGTGCCGTGGAAGCTGCTGGCGGTGAACGCCGCGGCGAAGCTGCTGGGGCTGCAGACCGAGCAGCTGCCCTGGCCGGTGTGGCTGGCGGTGGTGCTGGCGATCGTGCCGCTGGCGGGGCTGTCTTATCACCTGGTCGAAAAGCCCGCCCGCGAGCGCATGCGGGCCCTGGCCGAGCGTCGCCGTGCCGCGGGAGCCGCGCCCGCGCTGGCGTGACTCATCAAGAAGGGTCACTCAACGCCGCAGCCGTGAAAGGAGACTTCAACCTTTCACGCTTATGGTTTACCCAGACCGTTCCGGCCACGGGGAGTGACTCGGGGAATGCTGAAACGCCTGACGGCCAGCCTGGTCGCCGCTTCTGTCGTGTTTTGTTCGACCGGAGCGGGCGCCGCCGAAGCCGCCAAGGATCCGTACTGGCAGTGCGTGACCTTCGCCCGCATGTTTTCCGGCATCCAGATCTTCGGCGACGCCTGGACCTGGTGGCAGAAGGCGACGGGCAAGTACGCGCAAGGGTTCACGCCGGAGACCGGCGCGGTGCTCGTGTTCAAACCGGTCGGCCAGATGACCCGCGGCCACGTCGCCGTCGTCAGCCAGGTGCTGACCGAGCGGGTGGTGCAGATCACCCACGCCAACTGGGGCGGCTCGCGCGGCAAGGTCGAGCAGGACGTGACCATCGTCGACGTCTCGCCCAGGAACGACTGGAGCCAGGTGAAGGTCTGGTACAACCCGCTGGGCGACCTCGGGACCACGGTCTATCCGACCTACGGCTTCATCTACCAGGCCGCCGAAAAGGCGGCGAAGCAGGCCGCCCAGGGCAAGTCCGACGCCTCGGCGGCCTCCACCGGCCAGCCCTGAGGCTTTCCCTCCGCGCCGCCGCGCGCTAGGCGGGAGCCATGCTGAAGATCCTGCGCGCCGGGGTTCCGGGTTTCGAGGAGATCGACGCCGACGTCCCCGGCTGGCGTCTGCCCGACGACACGGTGTGGATCGAACTGATCGAGCCCACGCGCGCCGAGGAGCTGGCGGTCGAGCGTCAGGTGGGGGTGTCGATCCCCACCCGCGAGGAGATGGCCGAGATCGAGGCCTCCAGCCGCCTGTACCAGGAGGGCGGCGCGACCTTCATGACCGCCACGGTGCTGTACGCGTCGGACGCCGAGATCCCGATGCTGGGGCCGATCACCTTCGTGCTGGTGGGCGAGCGGCTGGTGACGGTGCGCTACATGGAGCCGCGCTCGTTCCGCCTGTTCGCCGAGCAGGCGGAAAAGCAGCCGTTTCTGTGCCCCAGCGGCCCGCACACCTTCCTGAACCTGCTGGACGCGGTGGTCGACCGCACCGCCGACATTCTGGAGAAGACGGCGGCCGACCTGGAAGCCTGCTCGCGCACCGTGTTCGCCCGCAGGCGCGAGGGCGGGTTCGAGCCGGTGCTGCGCGATCTCGGTCGCGCCCAGATGGTCAACGCCAAGGCCCGCGACAGCCTGGTCAGCCTGTCGCGGCTGATCAGCTTCGCCGCCCTGGCGCCTCAGATCGAAAAGGACGCCGAGGCGCGCGGCCACCTGAAGTCCCTGGCCCGCGACGTCGCCTCGCTGACCGACTACGGGTCCTACCTGGCCGGCAACGTCGGCTTCAGCCTCGACGCGGCGCTGGGGCTGATCAACATCGAGCAGAACGCCATCATTAAGATCTTCTCCGTGGCGGCGGTGGCCTTCCTGCCGCCGACCCTGATCGCCTCGATCTACGGCATGAACTTCGAGCACATGCCCGAGCTGGACTGGCGGCTGGGCTACCCGATGGCGCTGGGGCTGATGGTGTTGTCGGCGGTGGTGCCGCTGTGGTGGTTCAAGCAGCGGGGCTGGCTGTGAGCGCAGAAGGCGTCGAGCTCTGGCGCGGCTGCGCCAACGCCTGGGAATGCGACGAGATGGGGCACATGAACGTGCGCCACTACATCGCCAAGTCGCTGGAGGGGCTCGGCGAGATCGCCGCGCGCCTGGGCATGGCCGACGCCTTCTCCGCTCGCGCGTCCTCGACCCTGCTGGTGCGCGAGCAGCACGTCCGCTTCCTGCGCGAGGCGCACGCGGGCGCGGCCCTGCACATGACCGGCGGGGTGCTGGAGATCGGCGAGGACGAGGTGCGGGTGCTGCAGGTGCTGCGCCACAGCCGCTCGGGCGAACCCTGCGCGACCTTCGTCAGCCGCCTGGCCCACGTGGGCGCGCGCGAGGCCAAGCCCTTCCCCTGGTCGTCGCGGAGCCGCGCCGCGGCCGAGGTGATGCGGGTCGAACTGCCGCCGTTCGCCGCGCCCAAGGGCGTGTCGCTGGACCCGGCGGCGCCCACGGCGTCATGGGAGCGGGCCGAGGCGCTGGGGCTGAAGGCGATCGCGCGCGGGGTGATGCCGCCATCCGAATGCGACGTGTTCGGGCGGATGCGGCCGGACGCGGTGATGGGCCGCTTCTCCGACGGCGCCGCCCACCTGTTCGGCGACGTGGTGCGCACGGCGGAGGGACGCCGGATCGGCGGGGCCATGCTGGAGATCCGCATGCTGCACCTGAGGCCGGCCTTTGCCGGAAGCCGCTTCGTGTTGCGTTCGGGCCTGGCCGAGATCGGCGCCAAGACCGACCGCATCGTCCACTGGCTGCTCGATCCCGACGGCGGCGCCCCATACGCGGTCGCCACGGCCGTCGGCGCCAGTTTCGACCTCGACGCCCGCCGCATCGTTCCCGCTCCGCCGGAAGCGGGCCGCCTGCGTGAAGAGGCGTTCGTGGAAGGGTTGGAGCTGTAGGCGTTTATCAGCGTCTCCGGACCGGCGCGGTGCGTTACAGAGGATGATGACCTGGTTCCTGCTCGCCGCCGCCGCCGTCGTCGCCCTCGTATGGCTCGGGCGCAAGGGCAGGCGCGCCGGCGGGGACTTCCGCACGGTCGCGGCGGTGATCGCGGTGCTGGCCTTCGTCGGCGCGGCGGCGGCGGGCGCGCGCGGCGCGTGGCTGCTGGCGGTTCCCCTGGCGCTGGCGGGCTCGTCGCTTGCGGTGGCGGCGCGCAAGCGCAAGGCGGCGCGGCCGTCTTCCGGCGGCATGGCGGCGGAGGAGGCGAGGGCGGTGCTGGGCGTCGGCGCGGAAGCCGGGACCGAAGAGATCCAGGCGGCCTATCTGCGGCTGATGAAGAGGGCCCACCCGGATCAGGGCGGCTCGACGGGGCTGGCGGCGCGGCTGAACGCGGCGCGGGACCGGCTGCTCGGCGGAAGCTGAGGCGGGGGCCTCAGCTCTTCATCACCATGCAGGGGACCTTCTTGGCCTTCAGCGCCTTGCAGGCGTCGGCCGCGCGCTCCTTGGTCAGGCCTTCGTAGCGGGTGCGCCACCAACCGGCGTCGCCGGCCACGACCTTGCCTTCGGCGTCCTTCAGCTGCTTGGCGAAGCGTTTGCCGACGTCCTTCAGCCAGGAGTTGGCCAGCGACTTCTGCTTGAAGGCGCCGACCTGCACGGTCCACACCGCGTCGGGGTCACGCTTCTTCTTCGGCGGCACGGCCTTCTTGGCGGCGGCCTTGGCCGGAGCCTTGGCTTCCGGAGTCATGGACGCCAGCACCACGGGCGCTTCCGGCGGGTCGGCGATCGGCGCCATGCCGGCCGTGCCCGAGGCGCGGTTCAGGGCGCCGGTGATGTCGGTCGGCTCGGCGGCGACCTTGGGGCCGATCAGGGCGTAGTTGGTCTGGGCCGGCGGGGTCTCGAACAGGTTCTGGGCGACGTGGATCACCTCGCCGCTCTTGCGGCGGCGGAACACGTCGAAACCGGTGTTCAGCAGTTCCTCGACGTGGTTGTCGCGCGCGCGTGTGGAGGTCCCGCCCAGCACCACGGTGATCAGCCGCTTGCCGTCGCGCACCGCCGACGCCGCCAGGTTGTAGCCCGACGCGTTGGTGAAGCCGGTCTTGATCCCGTCCACGCCCGGCATGCGGTGCAGCAGGCCGTTATGGTTGCGCAGCGACTGGCCGCGCCAGGTGAAGCTCTTCTGGCTGAAGTAGCCGTAGTACTGCGGATAGTCCCGCATCACCGCGCGCGACAGCAGGGCGATGTCGCGCGCGCTGGACAGCTGGCGGCTGTCGGGCAGGCCCGAGGCGTTGACGAAGCGGGTACCGGTCATGCCCAGCTCCTGCGCCTTCAGCGTCATCAGGGCGGCGAAGCGCGGCTCGGTGCCGCCGATCTTCTCGGCCATGGCCACGGCCACGTCGTTAGCCGACTTGATCGCCAGCGCCTGGATGGCTTCCTCGACGGTGAGCGTCTGGCCGGCGGCCAGGCCCAGCTTGGACGGCGGCTGGGCGGCGGCGCGGGGCGACATGGTGACGGTGTCGGTCAGCTTCAGCTCGCCCTTCGCCAGCGCCTCGTAGGCGAGGTAGAGGGTCATCACCTTGGTGATCGAGGCCGGGTAGCGCGGGCTGTCGGCGCGTTTGGCGTAGAGCACCTCGCCGGTGTCGGCGTCGATCACGATGGCGGCGTACTTGGCCTGGTCGGCCGGGGCGGCGACCGCAGGCGCGGGCGCCGTGGCGAGCGGAGCGGCGACGGAGAGCGCGCCGAAAGCGATGCACAGGGCCGTCAGAAGCCGGCGGGCGGATGAGAGCATGTCTGCGTCCGTCGTCGAGGATACTGAAAGGTCCGCCGGCGACTCCCCGTCCGAAGCGTCGCCGAACCGATCTTTACCATGCCTTAGGCGTGGTTGCTCCGGGGTAAAGATTTTTCACGGCGATTTTAAGCCGACGCCCTGTCGCGCACGGTGCGGCGGTTCGGCGCGCGGAGCGCTATTGTGCGGTGCACAAAAACTGGTTGACCCGTGTTCGCGGTTGCGGCATAAGCCCCGCCCAGACGACCTGTCGTCATGAACTGCGCGGGCGACCGCGCCGGGGTTCTCAAGCCCCTCCAACCGGAGAGACTCACATGGAAAACGGCGCTGAAGCCATCAAGAACAACGTCGAACGCCTGACCGCGGCCGGCAACCAAGCGTTCCGCGACACCGTCGAGAAGTCGGTCGGCTCGCTGAACGAAGTGAACGCCGCCTCCAAGCGTAACCTGGAAGCCGTCGTCGAGAGCGTCACCGCCGCCACCCGCGGCGCCGAGACCCTGGGCGCCCAGGCTCTGGCCTACTCCAAGAAGAGCTGGGAAGAGGGCGTGAACGCCGCTCAGGCCCTGGCCT
>Ga0196964_10001079_pt1 | contig 14285 bp, 15 predicted proteins | sample S1_10metaG_FD_148615 | JGI IMG/M metagenome (GOLD analysis project Ga0196964, IMG submission 148615) | Soil microbial communities from Anza Borrego desert, Southern California, United States - S1_10 | ecosystem: Environmental > Terrestrial > Soil > Desert | place: USA: California | collected...
ACCACCTTCTACTTCTTCCGCTTCGCCACCCCGTTCCTCCTGGCGGCGGCGACTGCGGTGTACCTGTTCCTGACCAACGCCTTCGACCTGCCGACCACGTCGAAGCTGTGCGCGGTGGTGGCGGCCTTCGTCATCGGTTTCTACGGGCCGAACCTGTACGTCTCCAACATCGCCCAGAAGCGGCGCGAGTCGATCATGCGCGCCTTCCCCGACGCGCTGGACCTGCTGCTGATCTGCGTGGAATCGGGCATGTCGATCGAGTCGGCGATCCAGAAGGTCAGCCAGGAGATCGGCGGCACCTCGATCGAACTGGCCGAGGAGATGGCCCTGCTGACCGCCGAGCTCAGCTACCTGCCCGAGCGGCGGCTGGCCTACGAAGGCTTCGCCAAGCGCACCAACCATCCCGGCGTGAAGTCGATGGCCACCGCCATGATCCAGGCCGAGCGCTACGGCACGCCGCTGGGCACCGCGCTGCGCGTGATGGCCAAGGAGAACCGCGAGCTGCGCCTGTCGGCCGCCGAGAAGAAGGCCGCCGCGCTTCCGGCCCAGCTGACCGTGCCGATGATCCTGTTCTTCCTGCCGGTGCTGTTCGTGGTCATCCTCGGCCCGGCGATCATCAAGATCCAGGACATCAACAAGTAGGGCTCAGTACAGGCTGGCCCGCACGAAGCCGATCGCCTGGGACACCGCCACTGGGATCAGGAACCACGCCGCCGCCAGGTCCACGTCTCCGGCGCCCAGATGCGGCGTCGCCGCCGCCGCGCCCGCCAAGGTCCCTAACACCAGCCACCCGCGCAGCCGCTGGTACGACGTCATCCCCCGCGTTCCCCGCGCCGCCATCGCCGCTCTCCTGTAAAGCTGGAGCGGGAAATGCCAGCGTGCCAATTCATAAGTCCAATCGATTGTTATTGGCGGCCGCTATAAGGAGAAGCTTTGCTGGGGGGTGGGCAAGGCGCTCAAACTGGACAGGCGCAGGTCCCTCGGGTTCTCTACCCGCTGGGAGCGGGGGAAAACGGATGCCGTCGGATTTGATCAGCCGTCGCGGGGCCCTGATCGGGCTCGCGCTACCGCAAGGCCGTCGTCGTGGACGCGCTGGGCGGCCTGTACGACCCGAACGCTTCCGATCCCTACGCGATCAGCCCCCGCGTGCGGGCGGCCGTCAAGGACTCCGGCTTGACCGCCCTGCAGCTGACCGTGGGCGACGTCGGAAACGGCCCGGATCGCTTCCGTCTGGCCGTCGAGGGGATCGCCCGGGCGCGCGGCATGATCCGGGCGAACCCGGACCTGCTCCGGCACGTGCTGAACGCCTCCGACCTGGCCGCCGCGAAGTCGGAAAATCGCTTGGGCCTGGTGTTGGGGTTCCAGGACACGACGCCTCTGGAAGGGGACCCGGCCCGCGTGGGCGTCTTCGCCGAGCTGGGGATGCGCGTCATCCAGCTGACCTACAACAAGCGCAACCTGGCCGGAGACGGGGCGCTTGAGGCCGCGGACGCCGGCCTGTCCGACATGGGCCGCGAGATCATCGCCGAGATCGAACGAAACCGTCTGCTGCTGGACCTCAGCCACGGCGGACGCCGCACCATCGCCGAAGCCCTGGGCGCCGCGACCCGGCCGCCCACGATCAGCCACACCGGATGCCGGGCGGTGACCGACTATCCAAGAAACGTCGACGACGCGGCCTTGCGCGCGACGGCGGAGAAGGGCGGGGTGGTCGGCATCTACTTCATGCCCTTCCTGCGGACTTCCGGCCAGGCCACGCGCGAGGACCTGATCCGGCACCTCGAACACGCCGTCAAAGTCGCGGGCGAAGACCACGTCGGCATCGGCACCGACGGCGGCCTCGCCGGGGTGGTGATCGACGACGCCGCGCGCCGCCGCCAGCGCGAGTTCGTCGAACGGCGCCAGGCGCTCGGCATCGCCGCGCCGGGCGAGGCGGCCGACGTGTTCAACATCGTCACCGAGTACAACCACCCCGGCCGCTACCTCCAGCTCGCCGAGGACCTGACCGCCCGGGGGTGGCCCGCGTCCCGCGTCGACAAGCTGCTCGGCGCCAACTTCGCCCGCCTCTACCGCGACGTCTGGGGGTGAGCGGGAGGCGAGGGCGGCGCCCCGAACTCCTCCCCCGTAGCGAAGCGTACGGGGGAGGGGGACCGCGGAACGCGGTGGAGGGGGCGTGACCAGGCGCCGGGGTCAGTCGGTGTCGCCTCAAGCGCCTTCTGCGGCGCCGTAGCGCGCGCACCCCCATCCCCGACCCTTCCCCCATCGAGGGGGAAGGGAGCGAGGCGTAGCGGCCGGCGCCCCTCCCATTGCCTTTCCCCGAGGCATCGGCGAGGCTCGCCGCCGTCTTCAAGCCCCGTCCGCTGGGCGTCCTGATCCCCTCGATGAGGTACGGCTGAATTGGCCTCCGGCGGCTTCCGTTTCGACCGCTTCCTGCTCGACCCGCTCGACCGTTCGCTGCGGCTGGACGGCGCGCCGGTGGAGCTGAACGCCCGCTACTTCGACGCCCTGCTGCTGCTGGTGCGCGAGCAGGGCAAGCTGGTCACCAAGGACCGGTTCCTGGAGGAGGTCTGGCGCGGCGTGCCGGTGACCGACGAGGCGCTGACCCAGTGTGTGCGTACCCTGCGCCGCCGGCTCGGCGACGACGTGGCCAGCCCGCGCTTCATCGAGACGGTGCCCAAGCACGGCTACCGCTTCATCGCCCCGGTCGAGCCGGTGGGCGCGGCCGCGTCGGACGCGGGCGCCGCCGCGCCGTCGGCGTCCGCCTCGACCCATCCCTGGCGTCCGGCGCTGCTGGTCGGCGGCGCGGGCGCGCTGGGCGGCGGGGCGGCGGGCCTGTTGGGCGGGCTGATCTACGGCCTGATCGGCGCCTCGCAGCCGCCGCAGCCCGAGGTGAGCGCGGTGTCGGTGCTGCTGGTGCTGGTCTGCGTCTGCGGCCTGGTCGGTCTGACCGGCGGCGCGGGCGTGGGCCTGGGCATGGCGGCGGGAGGCTTCACGCCCGGCCGCCCCGGACGCTGGAGCGTTCTCGGCGGCGCCCTCGGCGGCATGATCGTGGGCGGGGTGGTGAAGCTGCTGGGGCTGGACGCCTTCACCCTGCTGCTCGGCCGCTCGCCCGGCGAGATCACCGGGGCGCCGGAGGGGGCCTTGCTGGGCGGAGCCGTGGCGTTGGGCGCCTGGCTCGCCTCGCGCGGCGCCGCGGCGGTCCCGCTGCGGCGCGCCGCCGTCGCCGCCGGCCTGGCCGGAGGGGTCGCGGGCGCGGCGATCTCCCTGCTGGGCGGGCGGCTGATGGGCGGCAGCCTGGCGCTGCTGGCCGACCGCTTCCCCGGCTCGCGCCTTCGCCTTGACCAGATCGGCGCCCTGCTCGGCGAAGACGGCTTCGGCCCGCTCAGCCGCGCGGTCACCGGCGCCCTGGAAGGCGCCCTGTTCGGCGGCTGCGTGGTCGCCGCCATGATCCTGGCCCGGCGCCGCCTGGGCGAGCGCCGCTAAGCGTAAGGGTCAGGCGGAGCTATCGTCCTCCGGCCTCCACCGACCCCCAGGTGCGGCCGGGGGTCTTGGCGGTTTCCGTCTTCAGCCAGGCCAGGTTCTGCTCGGCCAGTTCGGGCGGCAGGTCCTCGCGGATCAGCCGTTCGGCTTCCTTGGTCTTGCCCTGCAGCCCCAGCACCAGCGCCAGGTTCTGGCGGATCTGGATGGTGGCGCCCGGCCGCGCGGCGGCGGTCCGCAGCAGCGCCTCGGCCTGGGCCGCGTCGCCTTCGGAGGCCAGCGACAGGGCCAGGTTGGACAGCACCGCGGGATTGTCGGGCGACAGGGCCAGCGCCTGGCGCCAGACCGCGTGGGCGTCCTCGATGCGGCTGACCTGCTCGTAGGCTACGCCCAGGATCGACAGCGGCCGCCAGTCCTTCGGCGCCAGGGCCATCGCCTTCTTCGCCGGCTCGACGGCGTAGAAGCCCTGGCCGCGGGCGACGTGGGCGCGGGCGGTCTCCAGCAGCGCATCGACGTGATCGGGCTTGGCGACCAGCACCCGCTCGGCGGCGGCGACGGCCTCCTCGTACTTGCCGAGCGCGCGCATGGCCTGGGCCAGCTTCACCCCCGCGTCGAAGTCGGTCGGATCGGCCTCGACCTCTGTGGCCCAGAAAGCCGCGCGGGCGAGGGGGTCCATGCGTTCGGCCTGGGCGCGTTCCTGGGCGGTCGCCTTGCGCGGACCGGCCGGAGCGGCGGCCGCGGGCGCGGTCTTCGCGGCGGGCTTGGCGGGAGCGGCCTTGGCGTCGGCGGCCTTGCCGCCCCCGAACGGCCAGGCGGCGGCCGGTGCCGCGGCCAGCAGGGCGGCGGTCGAGACGACGGTTGCGGCGAGCGCGAGCCTGGGCGACATGGGACGCTCCTGTACGAAACCTTGCGCCTGCAAGGGTCGCCCCGCCGCCTCAAGGAAGCGTTAAGCCCGCCATGCACGACCTGCTGATCCCCGCCGACCGCGCCTCATCGCCCGTGCCGATCCTGGCCGTGACCGAAGCCGGGTTCGAGCGGCTGAGCGCGACCCTGCCGCACCGCGCCTTCCTCGACGCCCAGGACTTCCGCGGCCAGGCGGGGCGGCTGGTGCTGCTGCCGGGCGCCGACGGCGGGCTGGAGCGGGTGATGTACGGCCTGGGCGCGGCGGCCGAGCCGATGGGCCTGCGCGGCCTGCCCGCGCGCCTGCCGCCGGGCGATTACACGCTTGACCCGGCCGGCGAACCCGGCGCGGCGGAGGCGGCCTTGCTGGCCTGGGCGCTCGGTTCCTACGCCTTCGATCGATACAAGAAGCGCGACGCCAAGCCCCGCCCGCGTCTGGTCGTCCCCGACGGGATCGACGCGGACGGCGTCCGCGCGGTGGCGGAGGCCTGCTGGCTGGCGCGCGACCTGGTCAACACCCCGGCCAACGACATGGGCCCGCTGCAGCTGGAGACGGTCGCGCGCGAGATCGCCCAGGCGCACGGCGCGCGCCTGACGGTGACCACGGGCGAGGCCCTGCTGGAGCAGAACTACCCCGCCGTCCACGCGGTCGGCCGCGCGGCGACGGACGAGCGCGCGCCGCGGATGATCGAGCTGTCCTGGAACGCCGACCGCGCCGACCTGCCGCTGGTGGCGCTCGTCGGCAAGGGGGTGGTGTTCGACACCGGCGGGCTGGACATCAAGCCGTCGGCCGGCATGCGTCTGATGAAGAAGGACATGGGCGGTGCGGCGCACGCGCTCGCGCTCGGACGGCTGGTGATGCAGGCGGGCCTGGCCGTGCGGCTGGCAGTGCTGGTTCCGGCGGTGGAGAACGCCATCGGCTCGGACGCCTTCCGCCCCGGCGACGTGATCGGCTCGCGCAAGGGGCTGACCATCGAGGTCGGCAACACCGACGCGGAAGGCCGCCTGATCCTGGCGGACGCCCTGACCCGCGCAGCGGAGCTGTCGCCCGAGCTGACGGTGGATTTCGCCACCCTGACCGGTGCGGCGCGCGTGGCGCTGGGGCCGGAGCTTCCTCCCGTCTACACCCCCGACGACGCCCTCGCGGCCGAGCTCGCCGCGGCGTCGGTCGAGGTCGCCGACCCGATGTGGCGCATGCCGCTTTGGCGCGGTTATCGCGACGCGCTGGACGCCGAGATCGCCGACCTCAGGAACGACCCGGCCGAGTGGGCCCAGGCGGGCTCGGTCACCGCCGCCCTGTTCCTGCAGAAGTTCGCGCCCGAGACCGGCGCCTGGGCCCACTTCGACATCTTCGCCTGGAACCCGCGCGGCCGCCCCGGCTGGCCGGTCGGCGGCGAGGCCCAGGCGATCCGGGCGGTGTTCGAGGTGCTGAAACGCCGCTACGGCCCCGCTCGTTAACGGCCTTTTCGTTTCCGGGCTCTAGGGTGTCGGCTCTCCCGGAGAGCCTTACGCCCTTGTCCGCCGCCGATCCCCGTCTGACCCTCGCGCGCGGCGACCTCGCCGAGCAGGCGCTGGAAGGGATCGTGCGCGCCGCGGCCTACCACCCGACGCGGCCGATGCAGTGCGCGGTTCCGGCCGCGCCGCTGCGCAAGGCGCCCGACCCGGCCGCCGAGCAGCAGGACCAGCTGGTGTTCGGCGAAGCCTTCGAGGTGCTGGAGGTCGAGGGCGGCTTCGCCTTCGGCCGCGCCCGCCGCGACGGCTACGTCGGCTGGGTTCCGACCGAGGCCCTGACCGCCGAGGTGCTGGCGCCGACCCACCGCGTGTCGGCGATCCGCACCTACGCCTTCGCCGAACCGGACATGAAGGCGGCCTCGCCCGTGGCCCTGACCCTGAACAGCCTGGTCACCGTCGAGGCGTGCGAGGGCCGCTTCGTCCGCGTGGCCCGCGCCGGCTGGGTTCCCGAAGCGCATCTGGCCGCGCTCGACGAGTTCGATCGCGAGCCGGTGGCGGTGGCCGAACGCTTCGTCGGCGCGCCCTACCAGTGGGGCGGGCGCGAGAGCGTCGGCCTCGACTGCTCCGGCCTGGTCCAGCAGGCGCTTTACGCCTGCGGCCGCGGCTGCGCCCGCGACGCCGACCAGCAGGAAGCCGAACTGGGCGAACCCATCGCGCCGGAGACGCTGCGCCGCGGCGATCTGGTGTTCTGGGACGGGCACGTCGGGCTGATGACCGACGGGGAGCGCCTGATCCACGCCACCGGCTGGCATATGGCGGTGGTGGTCGAGCCGCTGGCCGACGTGGTCGCGCGGATGCACGAGGCGGGCGCCGGCGCGCCCACGGCCTACCGGCGGCTCTAGGCCTCCAGCGCCGCCCGGGTCAGGGCGACCCAGGCGCAGATGGCGAGAAACAGCGTGGTCATGCCGGCTCATGTAAGCGCGGCCGCGACGATTTGAAGGGCTGGGCTCAGGCGCCGGGGCGCAGCGCGTCCTGGCCCTTGGCGCCCTGGTTGCCGCCCGGGGTCGGCTTGACCACCGTGGGCGCCGCGCCGGGGCCCTGGGCGGGCGCCTGGCCGGCCATGCCGCCGCCGACGCCGCTGGGGGCCGGAGCCGAGCCGGACTGGGCGCCTTCCACCTCGGTCACGCCCGCCGCCCCGTCCGGAACGGTGGTCGTGGCCGCGCCCGGTTGGCGGGCCGGATCGGGCGCGGGGATCGGATAGCCGCCGGAGCCCTGCTGGCGCAGCCAGGCGATCACGGCGACGCGGTCTTCCTGCTTCTTCAGGCCGGCGAAGGACATCTTGGTGCCCGGCACGTACTTGGTCGGGGCCTTCAGGAAGGCGTCCAGCTGGTCGTAGGTCCAGGACGGCGCGGCCGAGGCGTGGGCCTTCAGCGGGTCGGAATAGGCGAAGCCCGGGTGACCGGCGACGGCGCGGCCGACGACGCCCCACAGGTTCGGGCCGATGCCGTTCGGGCCGCCGGAGGCGACGTTGTGGCAGGAGGCGCACTTCTTGAACACCGCCTCGCCCGCGGCCAGGTCGGCGGTGGGCAGCACCGTGCCCCAGTCGGCCGGCAGCTCGGCGGCCGCGCCGGCCTCGCCGCCTTCTTCGGCGACCTCGACGAAGTATCCCATCTTCTCGGGGGACTCGGTCTCGTACAGACGTGTCGACACCTCGCGCACGCCCAGGATGACCAGCGCCGTGGCCAGGCCCGCGCCGAGAATCTTGTTGAACTCCAGATCGCCGCTCATGCCGCTCGTACGTCCCGATAACGCTGCCTGGGGCGGAAAAACTCGCGCGCGCCGCCCGATTCTTGCGCCCGGCTCTCTTACACGGTAGCGCCGCGCACGCAACCGGACAGGGCCGCATGAACCCGATCACCATCATTCCCGCCCGCATGGCCGCCACCCGGCTTCCCGGCAAGCCGCTGGCCGAGATCGGCGGCCTGCCGATGATCGTCCAGGTGCTGCGCCGGGCCGAGGCCGCGGGCGTGGGACCGGTGGCGGTCGCCGCCGGCGATTCGGAGATCGTCGAGGCGGTGGAGCGGGCGGGCGGCCGCGCGGTCCTGACCGACCCGGCGCTGCCCTCGGGCTCCGACCGCATCCGCGCCGCGCTGGCCGAGCTGGACCCGGACGGGCGGCACGACCTGGTGATCAACCTGCAAGGCGACATGCCGCTGATCCCGCCGCAGACCGTTCGGGCGCTGGTGGACCTGTTCGAGGCGCATCCGCAGCTGCATATGGGCACCCTGGTCGCCCCGGAGAGCTCGCCCGCCGACCGGTCCAATCCCGACGTGGTCAAGGCGGTGCTGTCGCTGGCGCGCGAGGCGAAGGCCGGCCGCGCGCTCTACTTCACCCGCTCCACCCTGTACGGCGCCGAGCCGGTGTGGCGCCACATCGGCCTCTACGGCTACCGCCCCGACGCGCTGGAGCGCTTCACCGCCGCCCGGCCGACGCCGCTGGAGCGGCGCGAGAAGCTGGAACAGCTGCGGGCGCTGGAGCTGGGGGTGGAGATCTGGGCCGCGATCGTGGACGAGGCGCCGGTCTCGGTCGACACCCCGGCCGATCTGGAGGCGGCGCGGAGGGCTTCAGCGGGCTGAACGGGTCAAGAACCGAGAATCCAGCCCTCTTCCCGCTCCACCACGGCCCGGTCCTCCTCCCCCACGTCCTTCGGCGGGGCGAACAGGGCGCCCAGGCCGCCCTTGTCGTCGAGCTTGGCCAGGGCTTCGCAGACGCCCCGCACCTGGGTCGCGTCCTTGACCTCGCCGGGTTCGGCCGCGGTGGGGAACAGGGCCGGGTAGACCTCGGCGACGAGCACGCTCAAGGGCTCCACGTCGGCGGGCGCCAGCGCGCGCCAGCCGGTCCCGAACGGCCACACCGCAGCGCTCGCGCCGAGCCCCTCGATCAGGCGGCGGACCATGGCGATCCCCAGCAGGGTCTGGCCGCCGACCGCGCCGGCGCCGTGCATCTGCCAGACGCTTTTGGCCATGGCCTTGGTCCCGAGCTTGCGGGTGCGCTCCTCGGTCAGGCGGAACTCGGGGAGGTCGCCGAGCGAAGCGGGTTTGGTGGTCGACAGCCAGCGCTGGGCCTGCCGGGCGGGCGCGCCCCAGAACGGCCGCGCCTCGTCGGTGATCATGCGGTTGATCTTGGCGGCGACCTGAAAGCGGTTATTGGTGTTGTCGGGCTTATCGACGACGTTCTGGCCTACGAACTTCCAGGTCGCGGCCCACGGCTCGCCCGCCAGCTTCAGCCGTTCGGCCGTGCCGCGCGGCAGCCCCAGGCAGAAATCGAAGCCCAGCAGCACCCGTTCGCCCCGCCGCGCGTGGTCGGCCAGGACGCCGCGCAGCAGCGCCTCGGCCTCGGCGCGGGTGGCCGGGTTGTGCGACTCGTAGGTCAGGCGGAAGCGCACGTCGCGGCGCATCACGCCGATCCAGACGGAGTCCGCGCCGGTCTTCTTGCCCTCGCCGGCGCTCCAGTCGACGACCACATAGGCCCCGAACAGTCTCTTCACGTCCGCCTCTCTCGCAAAAACGCGGCGCTTGTAACGCGCGCCCTCCGGCGCAACAAACCGCGACCGAACGTGATTGGGTTCAATCTTGCGCCCATAAGGCCCGGACGGCAGGTTCCGCCCGCCTTCCGGGGGCGGATCGAGGCGAGATGACGAAGACTTTGAAGGCGGGCGTCGCGGGCGCCGGCGTGTTCGGCGGCCACCACGCGCGCAAGTACGCGCAGTCGCAAGGCGTCGAGCTGGTCGGGGTGTACGACCGCGGCACCGGCCGGGCGCTGGCGCTCGCCCAGGAGATCGGCGCGCGCCCGTTTCTGGAGGGCGAGTGGGACGCCTTCATAGATTCCATCGACGTGCTGACCATCGCCGCGCCGGCCATGGCCCACGCCTCGCTGGCGGTCCGCGCGCTGGAGCGCGGCGTCCACGTCTATGTCGAGAAGCCGCTGGCGGCGACCATCCAGGAGTCGGAGGCGATCATCGCCTCGGCCGAGGAAGCCGGCCGGGTGCTCGCCTGCGGCCACCAGGAGCGGATCGTTTTCCGCGAGATGGGCCTGTTCGACGCGCCGGAGAAGCCGCTCCGCGTCGAGGCGGTGCGCAAGGGGCCCTGGACCGGCCGCAGCGACGACGTGTCGGTGGTGCTGGACCTGATGATCCACGACCTGGACCTGGCCCTGTCGCTGGGCGAGGCGCCGGCCTCGCGGGTCCAGGCGACCGCGCGCCGGGTCCATTCCGCCCTGTCGGACCACACCCGCGCCGAGATCGATTTCGAGAACGGCTCGACCGCCCTGTTCGAGGCCTCGCGCGCGGCCGAGGCCCGCGAGCGGACCATGCGCATCGTCTATCCCAGCGGCGAGGTCGCGATCGATTTCCTGGCCCGCACCTTCGAGAACGGCACGCCCTTCGACCTGAACGCCGGCTTCGCCGACACCCCGCGGGGCAAGGACCCGCTGGGCGCCAGCGTCGGCGACTTCCTGGCCGCGGTCCGGGGCGAGGCGGCCCGCCCCGCCGTCACCGGCCGCGAAGCCGCCCGCGCCCTCGCCCTGGCCCTGGCCGTCGAAGACGCCGCGCCGGTCTGACCCTTCACCCCAGAGACCTTCCCATGCCCACGCCCCCCGCTCCGATCGCCTTCGTCGATCTCGTCGCCCAGCAGCAGCGCGTCCGCGCGCAGGTGGAGGAGCGGTTCATCCGCATCCTCGACCACGGCGCCTACATCAACGGACCCGAGGTGGCGGAGCTGGAAGGGGCGCTGTGCGACTTCACCGGCGCCGCCCGGGCGCTGGCGGTCGGCAACGGCACCGACGCGCTGATCATCCCGATGATGGCCATGGACCTGAGCGCGGGCGACGCGGTCTTCCTGCCGGCCTTCACCTACAACGCCACCTGCAGCGCGGTGATGATCGCCGGCGCCACGCCGGTGTTCGTCGACGTGCGCGCGGGCGACTTCTGCATGGACCCGGCCGACCTGGAGCGCCGCATCGTCGAGGCGAAGGCGCGCGGGCTGAACCCGCGCCTGGTCATCGCCGTGGACCTGTTCGGAATACCCGCCGACTACGAGGCGATCTTCGCGATCGCCGAGCGCGAGGGCCTGATGGTGATGGCCGACGCCGCCCAGTCGTTCGGCTGCAAGTGGAACGGCCGCTACGCCGGAAACATCGCGCCGGTGACGGGCACCAGCTTCTTCCCGGCCAAGGCGCTGGGCTGCTACGGCGACGGCGGCGCGATCCTGTTCCGCGACGAGGCCCTGTGGGAAAAGTGCGAGCAGGTGCGCTGGCACGGCACCGACGCCGGCCGCAAGGAGAGCGTGCGCACCGGCATGAACGGCCGGCTGGACTCCATCCAGTGCGCGATCGTCACCGAGAAGCTGAAGATCTTCGGCCAGGAGCTGGAGCGCCGCAACCAGATCGCCGCCGTCTACAACCAGCGGCTGGCCGGCGCCTTCGACCCGCAGGACTTCGGGGCCGGGCGCGAGAGCGGCTGGGGCTACTACACCGTCGCCATCGACGACCGCGACGCGATGCAGGCGCGGCTGAAGGAGGACGGGGTGCCGACGGCGGTCTACTACCCCCAGCCGCTGCACCGCATGCGCGCCTTCGACCGCTTCGCGCCGGAGGGCGGCCTGCCGGCGGCCGAGCGGCTGACCGCGCGGGTGCTGTCGCTGCCGATGCACCCGTACCTGTCGGACGAGCAGGTGGATTACGTCTGCGAGCGCTTCCTGGCGGCGGTCGAGCGGCGCAACGCCTAAGCGTTGCGGACCAGCAGCCCCGCGCTCAGCAGGCCCCAGCCGCCCAGCACCAGCCAGAACCGGTTGGCGACCACCTCGGGCGGCAGGTCGGCCAGGCGCAGGTGCGCCAGCACGCCCGTCGCCACCAGGGCGAACGAGATCAGGAACAGCAGCAAGGTCCCCGCGCTGAGCTTCATCGACTACGCCCCGACACAGCCTCGACCTTAGCCGATCGGCGGCGCGGGCGGAAACGCGCTCAGCGCAGGGGCGAGACTCCGAACAGCGTCTCGTGCCCCACGAGCAACAGGGCGAAGGCCGCCAGCGCCGCCAGCGCCCGCCACCAGCCGATCTCCTCGACCCTCAGCGCCGTGCGACGGGTCAGGGTCGCGGCAAAGGGAAGGTTGGAGGTCGACGCCCGGAACGGCTCCCAGGCCGGACCCAGCGCCTTGGCCCGCTTGGCGTCGATGCTGAAGGTCCCGATCACGGCCAGAACCAGCAGGCTGCCGAACAGCAGCAGGCTCGCCTGGTCGCCGTTGACCAGCAGATGGCCGGCCGACCACAGGGCCACGCCCCACAGGAACGGATGGCGGGTGATCCGCAGCATCCCCGTCGCCGGGTCGGACACGGCCTTCTCCTGCATCACCGAGGTCGGGTTGGGCGTCAGCAGGCCCGTGACGACGAAGAAGACGGCGACCAGCTGGACCAGCGCGGCGGCGTGGCGGGTGAACAGCTCGGTGCTCCACCACACCGCGTTCGCGGGGTCGAAGCGGGCCTGACCGTAGGCCGAGACCAGCCAGACGATCCCCGCCAGCGACGCCAGCGAGAACAGCCCCATGTAGGCCCGCTCGCCCATCATCCGCACCAGCCCGGCGCGCACGGGCGTGCCGCTGACGAGCAGGTGCAAGCCCAGGAAGAAAGCCGCGGCCAGGATCAGGGTGGTCATCGAACCGCCTCCCCAGGGTGTCGACGAGAGGGGAGGGTAGCGCGATCCTGCATAGGCGTCATCCCGGCCTCTTCTCCCTCCTCCCTCGATGGGAGGAGGGAGGGTGAGGCCGCCGCCGGTCGGGAGCCGCACTTGAGGCGGGACCTACCTGCGCCGCCTCAAGCGCCTTCTGCGTCGCCGTCGCGCGCGCACCCCCATCCCAGCCCTTCCCCATCGAGGGGGAAGGGAGTCCATGGCGACCCGCCTCAATCGCCGGATCCCTCCTGCCCCTCCGCCTCTTGCTCGCGCACGGGCCGGCGGAACACCGCCTCGACGTGGGTCAGCCACTTGCGGCCGGCCTTGACCGCGTCCTCCGGCGTGCCGGCCCTAGGGCGGGCGACGGAGCGGGGCTCCCACAGGTCCAGCTCGAACTCGGGCCAGCGCGGGTCGGCGAAGATCAGGCGCAGGGTCACCCGCTCCGCGTTCGGGGAAAGCGCGTCCAGCGCCCGGCGCGCCTCGCCCCGGCGCACCCGCGCGGCCACCGCGCCGTCGACGATCAGTTCGGCCCCGTCCAGCTCGTCCAGTCGGTAGACCAGGCCCGAGCCGCCCCGGTCCCACAGCACCGCCACCGCCTCGGTCTCGAAATCGAGCCCGGCGGCGCGGCCGGAGAACGGATCGACCGCCTCGACCTCCGGCCTGAGCTTGAGCACCCGCTTCAGCGCCCGGCGCAGCCGGCGGGCGTCCTCGAACCACCAGGCCGCCCCGGCCGCGCCGCCGGTCAGGACCCCGGCGGCCAGGGCCATCAGCAGCAGGGCTCGAAGCGCCTCGCTCAGAGGTCCAGCTCCACGACGACGGGCACGTGGTCGGACGGCTTCTCGCGCGAGCGGGTGTCCTTGTGGATCTCCACGCCTTTCAGCCGGTCGGCGGCCTGGGGCGACAGCAGGGCGTGGTCGATGCGGATGCCGTGGTTCCGCTGCCAGGCGCCGGCCTGGTAGTCCCAGAAGGTGAACTGGCGCGGGCGGCCGTCGGCGGCCTCGTAGGCGTCGGTCAGGCCCAGCCACTTCAGCGCCCGCCAGGCGGCGCGGCTCTCGGGCTGGAACAGGGCGTCGGACGCCCAAGCGGCCGGGTCGTGGCAGTCGTCGGGGCCGGGGATGACGTTGAAATCGCCGGTCAGCACCAGCGGCTCCTCGAACCGCAGCAGGTCGGCCGCATGGGCGCGCAGGCGCTCGAACCACTCCAGCTTGTAGGCGAACTTCTCGGTCCCGACCGGATTGCCGTTGGGCAGGTAGATGGACGCCACCCGCACGGGCCGGGGCCCCTCGACCACGGCCTCGATGTAGCGGGCCTGCTCGTCGTCGTCGCGGCCGGGCAGCGAGCGGCGCACGTCCGACAGCGGCGTCTTCGACAGCAGGGCCACGCCGTTGTAGCTCTTCTGGCCGAAGGTCTCGACGTTGTAGCCCAGGCTCTCGAACGGCTCGCGCGGGAACTTCTCGTCGACGCACTTGATCTCCTGCAGGCAGGCGACGTCGGGCGCGGCGTCGCGAAACCAGTCCAGGACGTTGTCCAGCCGGGCGTTGATCGAGTTGACGTTCCAGGTGGCGATGCGCATGCGACTCCTCAGGGTCCGCACGCGGAGGCTAGGGCCGGGCGGCCCCGCCCTCAAGGCCCGGCGGGAAGACGCCGGTCAGGACAGGACCAGCCGCTCGCCTTCCATCCTGTGCGGCACGCCGGACGCCTCGAACAGCGCGCGCAGGAAGCCGCACGGGGCCTTG
>Ga0196964_10001080_pt1 | contig 14284 bp, 14 predicted proteins | sample S1_10metaG_FD_148615 | JGI IMG/M metagenome (GOLD analysis project Ga0196964, IMG submission 148615) | Soil microbial communities from Anza Borrego desert, Southern California, United States - S1_10 | ecosystem: Environmental > Terrestrial > Soil > Desert | place: USA: California | collected...
TCGCGTCGAACAGGCGCGAGGCGGCGCGGAAGCTCTTCGAGCCCTTGGTGATGGACTCGCGGCTGTGGGCGACGAGGGCGTCGGTCACGCAGCGCGCTCCTTCAGGTCGGCCAGCATAAGCCCCGCCGTCGCCTTGGCCGAGCCGACCACTCCCGGCACCCCCGCCCCCGGGTGGGCGCCGGCGCCGACGAAGTAGAGGTTGGGAATGGCGTCGTCGCGATTATGCGTCCGGAACCAGGCGCTCTGGGTCAGCACCGGCTCCAGCGAGAAGGCCGAGCCCAGCCAGCTGTTCAGCTCGTCGCGGAAGTCCAGCGGCGTGAAGATGCGGCTGGTCACCAGGTCGCGCTTCAGGTTCGGGATGTAGCGCGCCTCCAGGTAATCCAGGATGCGGTCGCGGTACTTCGGCCCCTCCTCCTCCCAGTCGATGTCCGCCGCGCCCAGGTGCGGCACCGGCGACAGGGCGTAGAAGGTCGAGCACCCCGGCGGCGCCATGGCCGGATCGGTCGCGCACGGCGCGTGCAGGTACAGCGAGAAATCCTCGGGCAGTTCAGGCCCCCGGAAGATGTCGCGGATCAGCTCGCGATACCGGCCGCCGAAGCAGATGGTGTGGTGGCGAAGCTGCGGGTGCTGGGCCTTCAGCCCGAAGTAGGTCACGAACAGCGACATGGAGAAGCGCTTGCGCTTCAGCTCCGCCGCCCGCGCCCGACCGCGCGCGCTGCCGGCCAGCAGCTTGTCGTAGGTGTGCACCACGCAGGCGTTGGAGCCGACCATGTCGAAGGGTTCGAACACGCCGCCGCTGACCACCCCGGTCGCGCGGCTGTCGGCGGTCTCGATCCGGTCCACCGCCGCGTTCAGACGCAGGGTTCCGCCCAGATCCTGGAACAGCCGCGCCAGCCCGGCCACCAGCGCGCCGGTGCCGCCCCTGGGGAACCACACCCCGCCCCGCCGCTCCAAGGCGTGGATCAGGGCGTAGATCGACGAGGTCCTGAACGGGTCGCCGCCCACCAGCAGGGTGTGGAAGCTGAAGGCTTGCCGCAGGTGCGGATCCTTGATGAAGCGCGCGACGATGTCGTGGACCGAGCGATAACTCTCTAGCCCCACCAGCTGCGGCGACACCCGGATCATGCTCCAGAAGGTCTGGAACGGCACCGCGCCCAGCTTCTGGTAGCCCTCGCGGTAGACGGCCTCGGAGTATTCCAGGAACCGGCGATAACCCTCCACGTCGGCGGCCGAGCGCGCGGCGATCTGCCGGTCCAGCCCCTCCTGGTCGTTGACGTAGTCGAAGCTGTCGCCGTCCTCCCAGCACAGGCGGTAGAACGGATCGACCGGCAGCAGCTCGACATAGTCCGACAGCCTGCGCCCCGACAGGGCGAACAGCTCCTCCAGTGCCGCCGGGTCGGTGATCACCGTGGGCCCCGCGTCGAAGGTGAAGCCCTGGTCCTGGTAGACGTAGGCGCGCCCGCCCGGCCGGTCGCGCTTCTCGTAGACGGTCGTGGCCACGCCCGCCGACTGCAGCCGGATCGCCAGCGCCAGGCCGCCGAAGCCCGATCCGATCACCGCCGCGGTACGCCTCTGCACGCTCACGTCTCCCTGACCTGCCTCAGCGCCGCGCCGAGCGGCACGGGCGGACGCCCGGCCAGCACGCGCAGCTTGTCGCCCGCCGTCATACGCGCAGCATAGAAGCGCCGGATCAGCGGCTCGGGCAAACCGTAGAACCGTTGCAGCACCGTCCAGCGCCGCTCCGGGGCGCAGGCGCGGAACAGCATCCGGTCGATCAGGCGGAAGAAGCCGCGCCGCTTCCACGTCTCCACCGACCGCCGCCGGGTGAAGGCGTGCAGCGCCGCCCCGGACAGGTCCGGCAGTTCGGCGATCTCCCACGCCGTCGCCACGGCGTCGGGCAGGGAGTAGCCTGTGGTCGGGTGGAACAGGGCGGCCTTCAGCCCAGCGCGCGCGACCGGCGGGCCCTCGTCCCAGAACGCCTCGATGTCGCCGCCCAGGGCGATCGGCAGCACGCCGGTCTCCCGCCGCACGGTCTCGGCGATCCGCCAGCCGCGCGCCGCGGCGTAGGCCTCGATCCGGCCCTCGAGCGCCGCGGCGTCCAGCGCCGGCCCGTCGCTGTAGTAGGTGTCCTCGATCAGCAGCCGGTCGGCCCAGAACGGCAGCAGGTAGACGAAGCGGTAGCCGTCCAGCTGGTCGACGGTGGCGTCCATCACCACCGGCCGCTCCAGCCCGTGCGGTTCGGCCGTCCGGACCTCCATCCCCACGAACTTCTGCCAGCCCAGCTGGAGGTGCGGCGTCGGCCCCGGTCCGCGCGCGTCGATCACACCCCCGGCCTCCAGCGTACGCCCGTCGGCCAGCCGGACGCTCGTGGGGCCGACCTCCACGATCTCGCCGGTCAGCAGCCGCTCGCCCAGCATGGGCGCGACCGCCGCGTGCAGCCGCTCGGACGAGACGCTGTTGTACGGGGTGCGCAATGTCCGCCGCCGCTGCGGGAAGGCCACGTCGTACCCCGGCCAGCGCCGCACCACCGCGGGCGCGATCCAGGACCGCTGCTCGAGCGTCACGTCGCTGTCGAAGAACGACCAGGTGTGCTCGCCGCCCAGGCGCGGTTCGCGCTCGACCACCGCCACCGACAGCTCCGGCCGGCGCAGCTTCAACCGCCAGGCGATCAGGCACGACGCCAGTCCGCCGCCCGCCAGGATCAGGTCGTAACGCCGTTCGGCCATGGCTTCAGGACTTAGCACGAAGGCCGCCCGCGTCACGGCCCTTGAACTCGGCGCGGGCGCGGCCATTGTTGAAGCCATGTGCCGCCGCTGCCCCGCCCCGAACCGCCGCGACGCCCTGCGCCTCGCCCTCGGCCTCGCCGCCGTCCCGCTGCTGGCCGCCTGCGGCGAGGGGGGCGTGCCGGTGAAGCTCGTCAGCCCCGAGCAGGTGACCCAGCTGGGCCTCCAGACCTGGGCCAAGCTGCGCCAGGAGGTCCCGGCATCGACCGACGCCGCGCTGAACCGGCGGCTGCAGACCGTCTGCACCCGCCTGCTGCGCGCCATCGGCAAGGATCCGGCCAAGTGGGAGGCGGTGGTGTTCGCCAAGGACGAGGTCAACGCCTTCGTCCTGCCCGGCGGCAAGATCGGCGTGTTCCAGGGCATGTTCAAAGTCGCCGACAACGACGATCGGCTGGCCGCGGTGGTCGGTCACGAGATCGGCCACCAGCAGGCCGACCACTCAACCGAACGGCTGAACGCCACCGCCGCGCGGGACATCGGCGTGGGCCTGCTGGGCGCGGGGCTGGAGGCCGGCGACGTCCAGAACGCGCGCGAGATCGCCGCCGCGGTCGGCGCCGGGGCCGAGTTCGGCCTGCTGCGCCCCTACTCCCGCAACCAGGAACTGGAGGCCGACCAGCTGGGCCTGCGGAGCATGCACGCCGCCGGCTACGACGCGCGCGAAGCGGTGGAGCTGTGGCGGCGGATGGAGCGGGCCAGCGCCGGCCAGGGCCCGGACTTCCTCTCCACCCACCCCGGCGCCAAGGCCCGCATCGCCGCCATCGAGGCGACCCTGCCCGAACTCACGGGCCAAGCGGCGGGGTGATCCCGGTTCAGCCGAAGACGCGCTGAAGGATGAGCTCCAGCTGCTGGGCGTCGGTCTCGTCGAACGAGCCGAACTCGGTGGAGTCCACGTCGAACACGGCGATCAGTTCGCCCGCGCCGTCGAACACCGGGACCACGATCTCGCTGTTGGAGCGGCTGTCGCAGGCGATGTGGCCGGGGAAAGCGTGGACGTCGGGAACGATCTGGGTTTTCCGCTCCGCCGCCGCGGCGCCGCAGACGCCCCGACCGAACGGAATCCGCAGGCACCCCAGCGTGCCCTGGTAGGGACCGACCACCAGCTCGGACGGCTTGGTCTCGTCGACGACGTAGAAGCCGGTCCAGAAATAGCTGTCGAACGCGTTGGCCAGCATGGAAGCGACCGTCGCCATGCGCGCCACCCGATTCGGCTCGCCCTCCAGCACCGCGGCGATCTCCTCGGCCACTTCGGCGTAGCGGGCGGCCTTGTCGGCGGGGCGGTCGGCGCGGGCGGCGTAGCTCATGTAGCGGGAACTCCGGTCGGGACGCGGCACATATAGTCTTCGCGGAGGCTTGCGACAGGGGGCTTGCTGTATCGGAGCGATTCTGGAGGCGGCGCGGCCGAGTCGCCGCGCGAGTCCTTGCGGATACTTTTCCGATGAACGACGTTCGACGACTTGGACCGTTAACCGCTATTCCCGTGTCAGGCGAAATAAGCCCCTTCGCTTCGACTGTGACTTGCAGGCCGCGGTCGCGCCATACTTCCGCCTGACAGGCCGAAACCAAATAGCCACGTTCGGCGTTAACCTTGACAGGGGGGGAGCACCCCCCGAAAAGTGCCGCTTAGCTTAACAGTTTAACGCGTAGTGCTGGGGTGCGTTCTATGCCGGAATCCCAAGCCTCGGGTGCGCGCCGCTTTCAAGCGACGCCGTTCGGAGTGGCCGCCGTCCTCGCCGTGATCGGCGCGGCCGCCATCGCCGTGGCAAGCTGCGAGCAGCGCCCCGACTTGTCGGTGTGGAAGGCTTCCGCCAAGGAAAGCCGCTACGCCTGCCCGCGTCCGGCGGGCCCGACCGGGGTGCAGCCCGGCTTCAACGACCAGGAACGCGAGATCCGGCACCTGCGCCGCCTCGCCTTCTCCAACGACTTTTTCGCCCAGCTGGAGCTCGGCCGCCGCTACCAGGCCGTGCGCGCGGTGGACAAGAACATCGAGGATCCGATCGAATCGGCGGTCTGGTACGCGCTGGCCCTGTCCAACGCCGAGGGCTACGCCCCGATCAACCGCGCGGTGAAGCCGGCGTTCGGCGCGCTGCGTCCAATCTCGCGCTACGACGACTGCCGCGCCTGGGAGCGCCACGTCGCCTACGAGGCGCTGGACAAGCAGCTCGGCCGCATGTCGACGGTGGAGCAGGAGAAGGTCCGCAACCGCGTGATCTACATCCTGTCGACCATGGACGCGGAGGGCTTCCGCACCCTGGCGCGCCTGTACGACGGCCTGTACGGCCCCTACGGCGAGCCGGCCGACAACGCCCAGGCGCTGGAAGCGAACGGTCGCCCGATCGGCGGCGGCAAGCGGGGCGGCTATCGCGCCGCCACCAGCCTGTTCCCGCGCAACGACGTGGACGCCTATCTCTACAACTACCTGGCGGTGCAGACCGGCGACGTGGGCGCCTACGTGCTGCTGAAGGACTTCGAGCGCTCCGTGCCCGAGCGCGCCAGCTACGGCGCCTTCGTCGAGGCCAAGGCCAAGCGCTGGGTGCCGCCTTACGAGTTCTATCCGCCCGAGGCGCCGGAAACCGGCGTGCCCCACTCCGACGAGAGCCGGGTGCGCGGCGACGCCTGGGAGTTCGCCCTGACCAAGGTGAGCGACCTGCCGTTCGTCCACGTCGGGCGCGCGCTGCAGTACCTGGGGATCACCACCACCGTCCCGACCCAGCCGACCGAGCTCAGCCAGCGCCAGATCGAGACGCTGGAGGCCATGCTGGGCCACCCGATGGAAGGGCGGCTGTCGAACCTGGAGAAGGTGCGCGCCATCCAGTACGCGGCGATCAACGGCTCGGCCCAGGCGCAGCTGGTGCTGGCGGTGATGTACGCCGAGGGCGTGGGCGTGCCGGCCGACTACGCGCGGGCCTTCCACTGGTTCTCCGAAGCCGACCGCCAGGGTTCGCCCGAGGCCAAGTTCGCCATGTCCACCTACTTCGCGCTCGGCATCGCCGGCGTGGCCGACCAGGACAAGGCCAAGGCCGTCGTCTACCGCATGGAGTCGGCCCTGGCCGGCTTCAAACCTTCGGTGTCGCGGATCCAGGCGGTGCTCGCCCAGGTCTCGCGCGCGCCGCGCCGGCAAATCCAGTGAGCTGAGAACATGTCGAAGCGCCGCTTTTCCCGCCTGATCGCCGCCGCCGGCCTGACCGTGGCCGTGGGCCTGCCCACCGCCTCCGCGGCCTATCCGGACGCCAAGGTCGAGAGCCAGGTCCGGCCGAACTTCGGCCTGCTGCTGGAGCCGCCGGTGAAGCGGCACAAGGGCTATCGTCCCTGGGGCGGCCGCCGTCCCGGCTGGTACGACACCCCGCCCCCGCACTGGCAGTGGAAGGGTCCGCTGCGCGACGTGGCCTTCGTCGACTGCGCCCAGGCGCGCGACCCGAACGAGGTCAACCGGGCTCTGGCGTCGCTGCGTCCCGGCGGCACCCTGATCCTGCGCGCCAACGGCGCGGCGTGCCTGGACAATGTGGTCGTCACAAAGCCGGTGACCATCCAGGGCGACGGCGGCCGGCCCTATCGCGTCAGCCGCTTCGGCTACGAGAGCGGCCGCGGCGACCTGGACGCGGTCATGGCCCTGCCCGTGGCGCTCCGCAGCCGCCCCGGCGGTCCGTGCCTGGACATCGAGATCGGCAAGGGCCTGCGCGGCGAGGTGGTGCTGCGCGACCTGGTGATCGAGGCCGAGAAGGCCGGCAACGAGGCCTGCCTGTACGCCCGCAACACCGACGTGCGCCTGGAGCGCACGGTGATCCGCTACAACGGGGACGGCGCGGCCGTGTACCTGGACGGCGGCTCGCTGACCGTCTCGGACAGCGTGCGAGTCGACGCCGACACGCCCAGCCAGGCGATCTTCGTCGACGGCGGCTCGGTCGATCTCGACGACCTGACCGTCACCCGCGCCGCGGTTGCCCTGCAGTTGGAGCCCGGCGGCTCGCAGCCCAGCCGGATCACCCGTTCCCGCTTCCTGCTGTGGCCGACGCCCTCGCCCGCCTTCGGCCCGGCCTCGGCCGGGGTGGTGATGCCCTACGGGCGCGGGGGCGGCACTCTGACCATCAGCGAGAGCAAGATCTGCGGCTTCGGCATCGGCATCTGGGTGCAGGGCGCCAACACCATCGACGTGAACCGCTCGCTGATCTGCCGCTCGGGCAAGGGCGTCTACGCCGCCGGCGGACAGATCACGCTCGCCAAGAGCGACATCGGCGCCCACACCTTCGGCATCCACGTGGGCGCGGGCCAGGTGAACCTGGAAGGCAACGTCTTCTACGGCGCGCGCGCCAGCGACGTGTTCGTGGAGCCGGGCGGCGCCCTGCCGCGGGGCGGCGGCAACCAATTCTACTCCTCCAACCAGGTGTGCAGCTGGCGCTACCTCGACGAGGGCTACTGGGGTCCGCGCCGCTCGCGCCTGGACCGCCGCCGCTGGGGCGAGTGGCGCTACGCCCCGACCCTGACGGGCCCCTACTGGACCTGCCGCGATCCGCGTTCGATCCCGAGCTACATCTTCGACGACGAGGAGTCGCTGGGCTTCGGCGCCCACGCCGGCTTCTACGCCGGGATGGAGCCTTGGCCGGAGTCCCGCTACCGGGTGCCGGACCCCTACGACCGCTGGGACGGCCGCACCCAGTTCTGGAGCCGGTCCTACCGCTACTCCGGACCCGCGGCGCCGTACGACGACCGCTACGGCCGACGCTGACGAACCAGGGCGCGCTTTCCCACGGGAGGCGCGCCCTTTCCTTTCAGGCGTCGGCGGCCCACCTCCTGACCTGTAGCCGATCCGGAGCCCGCCTCCCGTGCTGGACGCCGAACCGCCCCCGACCGTGCAGGAGGTCGTCGTCACCGCCGCGCGCCTCCCGCCGGCGCTGGGCGACCCCGCGTTCAGCGTCCGCCGGCTCGGCCCTGACGAGATCGCCTCAGCGCCTCGGCTCGACGAGGCGCTGAAACAGGTCCCCGGCGTGTCGTTGTTCCGCCGCTCCTCCAGCCTGTCGGCCAACCCCACGGTCCAGGGGCTGTCGCTGCGCGCGATCGCGCCGTCCGGCGCCGGTCGGGCGCTGGTGACTCTGGACGGCGTGCCCCAGAACGACCCGTTCGGCGGCTGGGTGATCTGGTCGTCGCTGCCGCCCGAACGGGTCGGGGCGGCCGAGGTGGTCAAGGGTGCGGGCGCGGGTCCCTACGGCGCGGGTGCCCTGACCGGCGTCGTGGCGCTGGAGGAACGCACGGGCGCGGGCGACCCGGTCGAGGCCGACCTGTCGGCGGGCGGGCGCGGCTACGACCGGGTGTCGGCGGTCGCGGACGTTGCGCTCGGCGGCGGCGTGCTGCTGGCCGGCGTCACGGCCGAGCGGTCGAACGGGTGGATTCCCGTGCGCCAAGGCCGCGGCGCGGCCGACGTCCCCCTGACGCTGGAGGCCCGCAGCGCGGCGCTGAGCGGACGCGTCCCGGTCGGGCGCGCGGTGCTGGCGGCCCGGATCGGCGCCTATGCGGAAGAGCGCGGCTCGGGCCTGCTCGGCGGCGGGTCGGAGGCGAGCGGCGCCGACGTCAGCCTGACCCTCGCCGCCCCGCCCGCGCGCGACGGCTGGGGCTGGCGGCTGCAGGCCTGGGGGCGCGAAACCGACTTCTCCCAGACCTCCGTCTCGGTCGCCCCCGGCCGCGTCGGCACGACCCCGGCCGCCGCCCAGGACGCCACGCCCGCCTCCGGTTTCGGCCTCAACGCCGCGCTGCGGCGCGCCTCGCCCGGCTGGAGCCTGGAGTTCGGCGCCGACGCGCGGGCGGCGGAAGGGCAGACGCGCGAGCGGTTCCGCTTCATGGCCGGCGACTTCACCCGCAGGCGGGTCGCGGGCGGGCGGAGCACGGTGGCCGGTGTTTACGTCGAGGGCGCCCGGAAAGCCGGACCGTGGCTGCTGGCCGGCGGCGCGCGGCTGGACGCCTGGACCACCGGCGACGGCGCGCGGCTGGAGCGCGACCGCGCGACCGGCGCGGTCACCCTGGACGACCGGCCGCCCGACCGCGACGGCGTGGTGCCCACGGCGCGGCTCGGCGTCCGCCGCGAACTCGGCGAGGGGCTCTACGCCCGCGCCGCGGCCTACTCGGGTTTCCGGCCGCCGACGTTGAACGAACTGCACCGGCCGTTCCGGGTCGGGAACGACGTGACCGAGGCGAACCCCGCGCTGGAGCCCGAACGCCTTTACGGGACTGAGATCGGGTTCGGGCGCGAGGACGATCGGTTCGGCTGGAGCGCGACGGCCTTCTGGAACCGGCTGGACGATCCGGTGACCAACGTGACGGTCGGCTTCGGTCCGGGCAGCTTTCCGCGCGCGGGGTTCATCCCGGCGGGCGGCGTGCTGCGCGAGCGCCGCAACGCCGGCCGGATCCAGGCGGTCGGGCTGGAGCTGGACGCCGCCTGGCGGCCGGGCGAGCGCCTCGCCCTGGATGCCGCGCTCGGCGTCACCGACGCGCGGGTGGACGGCGGCGCCGACGCGCCGCAACTGACCGGCAAGCGTCCGGCCCAGGCGCCGGTCTGGACCGCGACCGCGGGCGTCCGCTGGGCGGCGACCGGGCGGCTGTCGCTCTCGACCCGTCTGCGCTGGGAGAGCCGCCGGTTCGAGGACGACCTGAACAGCCGGGTGCTGTCGGCGGGCCTGCAAGCCGACGCGCAGGCAACCTGGCGGGCGACGCGCTCGGTCGAACTCTACCTGGCCGCCGACAACCTGTTCGACGCGGCGGTGGAGACCGGCGAGACGGCGGACGGAATCGAGAGCTTCGCCGCGCCGCGGACGGTGCGGGCGGGGGTGCGGTTCAGGCCCGCCAGCTAATCGTCCAGAAGCTCGATGGCAGCCCTCAAGGCTTCCACAATCTCTCGCGGCGCGGTTTCCACGTGCTCGACAGACACATCGCCAGCGCTTTGCGTCCACTTGGCCACTTCCAAGGGCTCTTCGCCCGAATTGTCGAGCACTAAGGCGTAGTCGGCGCGAGACAAGAACCAGGGCAGCTGCTCCAGCGACCTGCGGCGCCTGTCGATGATCTTGTCCCGAGCGACGTCGTGCCCGCCCTTGAGCACTCGAAGCGCCACACGCTCGATGTTCAGCTCGGCATCTGCGAGAACAACGTAGACCAGCTTGAAACGGAAGCCTCGCGCTTTGGCAGTCTCAACGAGTCGTCGGTACTTCGGCGTGGACAGCACCGTCTCCACGCCCACGGTCTGGTGGGTCTCCACCGAAGCGTAGAGCCACGCCTCAATCCGCTGGACAGCCTGTAAATTGGCTTTCGCGGGTTCGAGACCCTCGTCCTGACGCAACCGAAGCGTAAGCAAGTCGGGATTGATGATCCAAACTGAACCGCTCGGCTCTTCGATCGCCAGCCGGGCGTAGGCCGTGCTCTTTCCCGAGCCGTTCGCACCGGCGATGATCCACAGGGTCGGCGGTTCAGGACGCGGCGCGACCACGCGACCGTGCCGACAATGCCGCGTTCTCTGCCCGGGCGGCCTTTACGTTTTCCTTGAAAACGAACAGGAAGTCGTTGGCGAACGATCGGCCGTTGGCTGGAATCGAGCGCATCTCGACCTTGCGCCCGGAAGCGGTCACGACCTCTTTGACCGTCACCGTCTGCGGCGGCGCCTTAGCCTTACGGACGCGCTTATAGGTACGAAGGCTGACCTTGGACATGGACGACTCCTACGTCTCCAATATCGGTTTGTTCCGGCCGTCGCACAAGCGCGGCCAACGTCACCGCCTCAACCAAGCGGCCACCGCCCAGGCGTGGGCGTCGTGCCGGAGGCGCGCGACCGCCTCGTGCGGGTCCAGCCACACCAGGGTGTGGTCGTCCTCGACCTTGGCGGCCGGGTCCTCGGCCGCGACACTGGCCGTGTAGAAGGCGGCCAGGTTGTTCACCGGCGCGCCGTCGCTCTTGCGGAAGTACTGGCCGGCCCAGGCGAAGGCCTCGCCGGGCTCGACCGTCAGGCCGGTCTCCTCGACGAACTCGCGCGCCAGCGCCTGCCGCTCGGTCTCGCTGTCGTCGATCGCGCCGCCGGGCAGGTCGAAGTAGCTCTTCTCCTGCGGCCGCTCCACGCGCACGCAGGCGATCCGCCCGTCCCGCTCCACGATCCCGAAGGCGGTCGGGCGCTCCCTGTAGGCCACGCCCGGCTCGGCGGTCCCGAACTGCAGGCGGCGCGGGTCGCTCATTCCCCCTCCGGCGCCAGCGTCACCTGCAGGCCGTTCAGCTCGGCCGACATGATGATCTGGCACGACAGGCGCGAGGTGGCGCGGACCATGAAGGCCTCGTCCAGCTTCTCGTCCTCTTCCGCGGTCTTGGGAAAGCAGCGGTCGAACCAGGCGCGGTCCACCCAGACGTGGCAGGTGGCGCACTCCAGCGCCCCGCCGCACTCCGCCTTCAGCGGCAGTCCGGAGTCGCGGATGATCTCCATCACCCGCCAGCCCTCCACCGCGTCCAGCCGGTGAACGGTCCCCTCGCGGTCGGTGACCAGGATGTGCAGATCGTCGTCGTTCATGGAGCGCGGGTTACGACGGCGGACGAGCCGCCGCAACCGGCGCGACTTCAGCCGCGACCGGCGACGGGCTATAGGGGCCCATGACCCTGAAACCCGTACATGTGATCGGCGGCGGACTGGCCGGTTCGGAGGCCTCCTGGCAGATCGCCGAGGCCGGCGTGCCGGTGGTGCTGCACGAAATGCGGCCCGTCCGCGCCACCGCCGCCCACCAGACCGACGGCCTGGCCGAACTGGTCTGCTCCAACTCGTTCCGCTCCGACGACTGGGAGTTCAATGCCGTCGGCCTGCTGCACGCGGAAATGCGCCGCTGCGGCTCGGTGATCATGGCCTGCGGCGACGCCAACCAGGTGCCGGCCGGCGGCGCCCTCGCCGTGGACCGCGAAGGGTTCTCGCGCGCGGTGACCGCGCGGCTGGAGGCGCACCCGCTGGTGACCATCCGGCGCGAGGAGGTCGCGGGCCTGCCCCCGGCGGAGTGGGACAACGTGGTGATCGCCACCGGCCCCCTCACCTCGCCCGCCCTGACCGAGGCGATCCTGGAGGCGACCGGCGAGGGCCAGCTGTCGTTCTTCGACGCCATCGCGCCGATCGTCCACGCCGAGTCGATCGACATGAACGTGGCCTGGCGCCAGTCGCGCTACGACAAGGAAGGCCCGGGCGGCGACAAGGCCGCCTACGTCAACTGCCCGATGACGCAAGGTCAGTACGAGGCCTTCGTCCAGGCGCTGCTGGACGGGCCCAAGGCCGAGTTCAAGGAATGGGAGAACGTTCCCTACTTCGACGGCTGCCTGCCGATCGAGGTGATGGCCGAGCGCGGGCGCGAGACCTTGCGCTTCGGGCCGATGAAGCCGGTGGGCCTCACCAACCCGCACAGGCCCGACGAGAAACCCTATGCGGTGGTGCAGCTGCGCCAGGACAACGCGCTCGGCACCCTGTTCAACATGGTCGGCTTCCAGACCAAATTGAAGCACGGCGCCCAGACCGAGATCTTCCGCATGATCCCGGGGCTGGAGAACGCCCAGTTCGCGCGGCTGGGCGGGCTGCACCGGAACACCTTCATCAACTCCCCTCGCCTGCTGGACCCGACGCTGCGGCTGAAGGCCCAGCCGCGCCTGCGCTTCGCCGGACAGGTGACCGGGGTGGAGGGCTATGTGGAGAGCGCGGCGGTGGGCCTGCTGGCCGGCCGCTTCGCCGCCGCCGAGCGGCTGGGGCGCGAGGTCGTGGCGCCGCCGGTGGAGACGGCGCTGGGCGCCCTGATCGGCCACATCACCGGCGGGCACCTGGAGGGCGGCGGAAGCTTCCAGCCGATGAACGTCAACTACGGCCTGCTGCCGCCGATGGAGGCCCCGCGCCGCGACGAGAGCGGGCGCAAGCTGCCGCCGCAGGAGCGCGGCCGCGCCAAGAAGCGGGCGATGAGCGTGCGCGCCCTGGCCGCGCTGGACGCGTGGCTGGACGAGGCGCGGCTGGCGGCGGAGTGATCCGCCCTCAGACCAGCATCAGCCCCGCGCCGGCGAGCGCGCCGCAGCCGGCGAAGAAGGTCACCCCGAAAGCGGCCAGATCCGAAGCTAGCGCCTCGGCCGAGTCGCTGGGCTTGAAGCCGAACCCGCGGCGGCTCGCCCACAGCAGGGCCGCGCCGGAAATCACGAACAGAACGACACCGAGACCGAACGCCATAAGCCACCTCCGAACCCCGCCATGGATACTAGCGGTCGGAAGATGACCGAAGTCCTGACGCCTGCGGCGTGTTGTCGTTCATCTCAGATTCGCCCCAGAGCGACAGCGGCGGTCAGGCGCAGGCGTTTGACCGGTTCGGACAGCTCCCGCCCGGCGGCGTAGGGTTTGGCGAAGGCGGCGTAGGCGATCGCCGGAAAAGCCGGGACCGGCAGCCGCTTCAGTTCGCCGCGCGCCTGCTTCACCAGGGCGGCGACACGCTCGCGCACCTCGACGTCCGACCAGCCGACGGTCGGGGGGCCCTTGCGCCCGGCGGTGCGGTTGCGCAGCAGCCCCGCCAGTCCCCAGGCGCGGGCGGCGGCGCGCAACAAATGCGGATCCGTCTGCGGCGCCAGCACCGTGGCCGTCGAGAGCGCCAGCGCGCCCGCCGTATTGTCGAGGTAACCGAACACCGCCGCCTCGTCGGCCAGCGGCTCGGCGTAGAGTTCGACCGCGCGGGCGTCGATCATCGCCTCCAGCGGCGCCCGGTCGAGCCCCCGCCGCCGGATCGCCTGAGCCAGCGCCTGGGCCGTGGGATGGGCTCGCACCGCGCCTTCAGCGAACGCCTCGTCCAGCGCCTCGCGCCACCAGGCCAGGCGTATCTCACCGGTCAGGGTGTTGCTCACCGCCCCCGCGATCCTGGCGAGCTCATGGTTGAAGGCGTAGAGCGCGATCACGTCGGCGCGTTCAGCCGGATCGGCGATGAACCGCGCGGCCGCCCAGCGGTCCGGGTCGGCGCGACGGACGAGGGCGTCGAGGTCTGAGGGATCGTCTTCGGTCATGAGGGGCAAAGAAAAAGGCCCCGCCAATACGGCGGGGCCTCGTCATTTAAGCCTTCCGGTCGCTCAGTACAGCGTCTGGCTCATGGTCATGGAGACCAGCATCGGCAGCGACAGCAGCATGTTGGTGCGGCTGAACAGCATGGCGGTCTTGGCCGCCTTGGCCTTGCGGTCGGCGTCGGCCTCGACGATGCCCAGCGCGATCTTCTGGTTCGGCCAGATGAACACCCAGACGTTCAGGAACATCACGATCGCCAGCCAAACCCCGGCGCCCAGCAGGGCGTAAAGCGGGTCGGACTCGGGCATGTAGCCGCCGGCCATGCCCAGGCTCAGCACCTCCATGGTGTAGTCGTGGCCCTTGGTCAGGGCCAGCGCCAGGCCGGCCAGCAGGGTGAACAGGGCGGCCCAGCGGAACCAGAACAGCGCCTCGGGCGCGATGTGCTTGCTGATCGCCGGCTTCAGCTCGGCGGGAATGTCCGGCATTTTCCGGA
>Ga0196964_10001081_pt1 | contig 14271 bp, 14 predicted proteins | sample S1_10metaG_FD_148615 | JGI IMG/M metagenome (GOLD analysis project Ga0196964, IMG submission 148615) | Soil microbial communities from Anza Borrego desert, Southern California, United States - S1_10 | ecosystem: Environmental > Terrestrial > Soil > Desert | place: USA: California | collected...
CAACGCCGTCTTCCGCGCCGTTCACTCGGTCAAGGGTGGCGCCGGCGCCTTCGGGCTCGAGCCGCTGGTGCGGTTCGCCCACGTCTTCGAGACGACGATGGACGCGCTTCGCAGCGGCGCGCTTGCGCCCTCGGCGGACATATTCCGGGTGCTGCTCCGCGCCGGCGACCATCTGACGGACCATGTCGACGCCGCCAAATCGGGCCGGATCCTTCCCGAGGAAGGCGAAACGCTCATCGTGGCCGAGCTCGAGGCTCTGAGCGGAGGCGGGTCTGCCGAGGCCGCGTCCCAGAACGAGCCGCCCGTCGCGTTCAGCCCGACGAGGATCGACCTGGGCGCCCCGGCCGAGCCGGCGCTGCCCAACCCTGGCTGGCGCGTCCGGTTCACGCCCGCCGCGGCGATGTATCGAAATGCGAACGACGCCGTTCCGCTGATCCGCGAACTTGGCCGCCTCGGCCCCCTCGACGTGGAGCTGGACCAGAGCGCCCTGCCGACCCTGGACCTGCTCGACGTACACGAGGGCTACCTCACCTGGACCGTCACCCTGATCGCCTTCGGGGTGAGCGAGGAGGACGTCCGTCAGGTCTTCGAGTTCGTCGAAGGGGACTGCGTCATCAGCGTCGAACCGCTCGCCGGCGCAGCCGCGCCGCAGGAACCCGAGCCGGACGAGCTCGGCTTCACGCCCGTTCGTATCATGGCGCAGCCGGCGGCAGACCAGGCCGTGGCGGACGAACTCGGCTTCACCCCGCTCGCCGCCGTAGCGACCCCGGCCGGTAGCGACCCCGGGGCGGAGCACGCGGAACAGGCCCAAACCCAAGCCCCGGTCACGCCGGCCGCCGCGGCCGCGACCGAAGCGCGTCCCTCCGAGACGACCACCCAGCCCACGATCCGCGTGGACCTGGAGAAGGTCGACCGGCTGATCGACCTCGTCGGCGAACTCGTCATCAACCAGGCCATGCTGGCGCAGCGCGTGATGGAGTCGGGCGTGGCCCGCTCGTCGAACATCGCGCTCGGCCTGGACGACCTGGAACAGCTGACGCGGGAGATCCAGGACAGCGTGATGGCGATCCGCGCCCAGCCGGTGAAGTCCGTCTTCCAGCGCATGCCGAGGCTGGCCCGCGAGGTCGCAGCCATGACCGGCAAGCGGGTGCGCCTCGTCACCGAAGGCGAGGGAACCGAGGTCGACAAGACCGTCATCGAGCGGCTGACCGACCCCCTGACCCACATGCTGCGCAACGCCATCGACCATGGCCTCGAAACGCCGGAGGCGCGCCGCGCCGCCGGCAAGCCCGAGGAGGGTGTGATCCGCCTCGCGGCGCTGCACCGCTCCGGCCGAATCGTCATCGAAATTTCCGATGACGGACGCGGCATCGATCGGGAGCGGGTTCGCGACATCGCCGTCAAGCGCGGCCTGATCGAACCCGATGCGGTGCTGACGGAGGAAGAGACCGACAACCTCATCTTCGCGCCCGGCTTCTCCACCGCCGAAACCGTTTCGGACGTCTCCGGCCGCGGCGTCGGGATGGACGTGGTCAAGCGATCCATCCAGTCCTTGGGCGGCCGCATCACCATCGCCTCGCGGCCGGGCGAGGGCTCGACATTCACCCTGAGCCTGCCCCTGACCCTGGCCGTGCTGGACGGGATGGTGGTCACCGTCGGCGAACAGACCCTGGTCGTGCCGATCACCGCCATCGTGGAGTCGCTGCAGCCGAAGCCGGGAGAGGTGCAGCCTCTCGGCCCGGGCGGCTCGGTGCTCGCCGTCCGCGGCGCCTACGTGCCGCTGATCGACGTGGCGACGGCCCTGAAGTGGGGCGGCCCCGCCGCCGGTCCGGGCGTCACCCTGCTGGTCGAAAGCGGGATGGGCGGGCTCGCGGCGCTGCGCGTGGACGCCATCCAGGGCCAGCGCCAGGTCGTCATCAAGAGCCTCGAGCAGAACTATCACCAAGTCGACGGCATCGCCGCTGCGACCATCCTGGGCGACGGACGTGTCGCCCTGATCCTCGACGTCGACGCTCTCATCAACCTCCGACGACGAGCGCCTTCGACCGTCGACTCTCCCCTTGCCATAGCGAGCTGAACGATGACCGGCACCTCCACCACCGCAGATCGCCGAGAAATGGTCGCCTTCCGCATGGGGGCGCAGGAGTTCTGCGTCGACATCCGCTCCGTACTGGAAATTCGCGGCTGGTCCCCTGCGACGCCCCTGCCCCAGTCGCCGCCCTACGTCCGCGGCGTGATCAATCTGCGCGGCACCGTGCTTCCGATTCTCGACCTCGGCGCACGCCTTGGCCTCTCCGTCGCCGCACCAACGGCGCGCCACGTCATCATCGTGGCTCGCATCGCCGGCAAGACCGTCGGCCTGCTGGTCGAGGCGGTCTCCGACATTCTGACGGTGGGCGAAGAGATCATTCAGCCGACGCCGGACATGTCGTGCGACACGGTGCGCAACTTCGTCAAAGGCATCATCGCCGTCGACGGGGGCATGATCAGCCTGATCTCGCTGGACGGGCTGCTGCCTGAAGACATGGCGCTGGACGCGGCATGACCCTGGCCGCCAGAGCTCCCGCGGCCGAGCCGCCCCTCGTCGAGGGCGAGTTTCCCTTCACGCGCGAAGACTTCAGGATGATCGCCGACCTCCTGTACGAGGCCTCCGGCATCACCCTGGCCGACGCAAAGGCGACGCTGGTGTACTCCCGCATCGCCAAACGCGTGCGCGCCCGGGGACTGGGCAGCTTCCGCGAGTACTGCGACCTGCTGAGGGCCGATCCGACCAGCCCGGAGCATGCGGCCATGCTCAGCGCGCTGACTACGAACGTGACGCGGTTCTTCCGCGAGCCCCACCACTTTGACCACATGGCCGAGGAGCTTCTGCCGCGCCTCGCCGACGCGGCGAAGGCGGGCGACCGGGTGCGACTTTGGTCGGCCGGCTGCTCAGCGGGCCATGAGCCCTACTCGATGGCCATGACCGTGCTGAACGTCCTGCCGGAGGCCGGCAGGCTCGACGTGAAGATCCTGGCCACTGACATCGATACGGACGTGATCGACCGCGCCCGTCGCGCCGAGTACAGCGACGGCGATGTCGAGCCGATCCCGGCCGGCCTGCGCTCGAAATACCTGGTTCGCGCAGCGCCGGGGCGGTGGCGGATAGCCGGCGCGGTTTCGGAGCTCGTGACGTTCGGCGCGCTCAACCTGCTCGGCGACTGGCCGATGAAGGGGCGCTTCGACGCCATCTTCTGCCGCAACGTCGCGATCTACTTCGACACGCCGACCCAGACGCGCCTGTTCACGCGCTTCGCCGAGCGCCTGACCCCGGACGGCCGCCTCTACATCGGCCATTCCGAGCGGGCGATGGTCCCTGGACTGACGAACGCCGGCCTGACGGTCTACCGGCGCACGGGGCGCCCATGACCAGACCCGTCAATGTCCTGGTCGTGGACGACTCCGCCACCATGCGCGCGCTGATCGTCGCCGCGCTGACGGCGGATCCCGAGATTCGGGTGGTCGGCCAGGCCGCCGATCCGATCGAGGCGCGCGCCGCGGTGAAGGCGCTGAACCCGGACGTGATCACGCTCGACATCGAGATGCCGAATATGAACGGCCTCGAGTTCCTCGAGCGCCTGATGCGGCTGCGGCCCACGCCCGTCGTGATGGTCTCGACGCTCACCCAGCGCGGCGCCGAAATCTCCATTGCCGCACTCGAACTGGGGGCGGTGGACTGCGTGGGCAAGCCTGTCGCATCGGGCGGCGAGGGCTTCGGGGGACTGGCGGCCAAGGTGAAGGCGGCGGCCGTGGCCCGGCTGCAGCCGGCGGCGACGGCGAGCGTCCAGAAGTCCGTCGCCGACTACGAACCCTCGGGCGCGATCATGGCGATCGGCGCCTCGACCGGTGGGGTCGAGGCCCTGATCAAGGTCGTGTCCGCCTTCCCCGCGAACTGCCCGCCGACGGTGATCACGCAGCACATGCCGGTCACCTTCACCCACAGCCTCGCGGCCCGGCTCGACCGCCTGAGCGCGGCTGACGTCAAGGTGGCCGAGGACGGCGCCGAGATCCGCGTGGGACAGGTCTACCTGGCTCCGGGCGACCGCCACCTGCGCGTCAGCGGGAGCAGGGCGCTACGCTGCCGCCTGGACGACGGACCCGCTGTCAGCGGCCATCGTCCCTCCGTCGACGCCCTCTTCAGCTCCGTCGCCGCCGCGGTGGGCGAGAAATCGGTCGGCGTGATCCTTACTGGAATGGGACGAGACGGAGCCGCGGGCCTGCTGGCCATGCGGCAAGCCGGCGCGACGACCCTCGGTCAGGACGAGAACACCTCCGTCGTCTACGGCATGCCACGCGTCGCCTTCGAATGCGGCGCCGTCGAACGACAACTTCCACTGCACCGCATTGCTGCGGCGGCCCTTGGAGCCGCTGCGGCTCGAACCTCCGCAGGAGCCGTCACGTGACCGCCGCATCCGCTATCCGCGCCCTCGTCGTCGACGACCAGCAGTCCATGCGGGCGCTCGTGCGCAACGGCCTGCGGGAGATCGGGATCACCGAGGTGGAAGACGCCGTCGACGGCGAGGACGGCCTGCGCGTGCTGCTCGCGCGCCGGTGCAATCTCGTGATCTCCGACTACAACATGCCGAAGCTCGACGGCCTGAGCTTCCTGCGCGCCGTGCGCGCAACGCCCCAGCTGAAGGACACCGGGTTCATCATGCTGACCGGCCGGGCCGACACGGAGCTGGTGCTCCGGGCCCAGCAGTTCGGGGTCAACAACTACCTGGTCAAGCCGTTCACGGTCGCGACCCTGCGGCAGAAGATCGAAGCGGTCTACGGGGCGTTGACATGATGGCCCCCACAGGACTGGCGTCGCCGGCTGAGCGACGCCTGCACGTTGTCCAGGGCTCCCACCTCGTCAGCGCGGAGCGGGAGGTCGTGCTCTCGACCATCCTGGGCTCCTGCGTCGCGGCCTGCATCCGCGACCCCGTCGCTGGTGTGGGCGGCATGAACCACTTCCTGCTGCCCGAAGCTCCTGGGGGCGGCCAGGGTGATCGGCGGTACGGCGTCCAGGCCATGGAGCTCCTGATCAACGCCCTGCTCGCGCTGGGTGCGCGGCGCGATCGCCTGGAGGCCAAGGTGTTCGGGGGCGCCCGCATGACCGCCGGTCTCACTGACATCGGCGCCAAGAACGCCGAGTTCGTCCGCCGTTTCCTCAGCGAGGACGGCATCCCCATTGTCGGAGAAAGTTTAGGCGGCCTTCTGGCGCGACGCGTCCACTACACCCCCTCGACGGGCGCTGCGGCCCAGCAGCTCGTGCGGGACCCGACGATCATGGTGGAGGAGCGGATAAGGACGGCCCGTCCTGCCCCCCGCGACCTTGGAACAGTGGAGCTGTTCTCGTGACCGCTCCAGTCCGCGACGCGCTGCTGACGAACCTGTTCTCGGGCCTGTCGGACGAGCTCGCCCGATGGGCCGTTACCGGCGAGAATCTCCAGCACCTCGCCGGCCAACTCCTCGCCGAACGCCCGGATTCGCGCGAAGCGCTGATCGAAGTCCAGCAGCTCGACGCCCTCGTGCAGCACATCGAGCAGATGGCCGCCCTATGCGGCCGCCTGTCAGCGGCGGCGGCGGACAACGATGGCAGGCTCGACGTCGCTCTGGTCCAGAAGGCGCTCTCGGACGTCACCCTCGCCGGACTGACGGAGCGCTTCGGCGAAGCCGGCTCGGTCGCGCCCGCCGCCTCGCAGGGGGACTACGAACTGTGGTGAACCTGGTCGAGGCCGCCGATGGGAAGATAAATCTCCGCACCATCAAGGCGCTCTGCATCGACTCCAATGCCCACGGCCTCGAGATTCTGAGCCAGACGCTGCTCGGCTTCGAACTCGAGAAGATTACGCGCGCTGACAGCGCCACGGCCGCTCAGGCGATCCTGAAGCGGGAGACGATCGACCTCGTGCTCTGCGATTCCGTTCTCGGCGACCTGACCGGTTACGAACTGGTGCGCTGGCTGCGATCCTCGAAGCTCGAGCCCAACCGATACGCGCCGGTGTTCGTCGTCACGGGCCACACGCGCGCTGACGAGGTCCTGCAGGCCCGCGACAGCGGAGCGAACTTCGTGATCGCAAAGCCGTTCACGCCGGCGGTCCTGATGAAGCGAGTCCTGTGGGTGGCCAAGGGCGGCCGGGGCTTCGTCGAGACCGAGAACTTTACGGGTCCCGACCGCCGGCACAGGTACGACGGGATCCCTGTCGAATTGGGCGCAGGAAGGCGCAAGACCGACGGCTCCACCCACGTCGGCGACGCCACTCAGCCGAACCTCAGCCAGAAGGAGCTGGACGAGTTGCTCAAACCCCGCAGGGTGTCGCTATGAGCCAGGTGACGATCCGGTTCGTCAAGACGGCGCTTGAACTCCAGCACCGAAAGCCCGGCGGCGTCTCCGTCGGCGCGGCGCTCTCGAAGGCCGAGGAGAACCTGAAGGGCCTGGGCGAGGCGAGCCTCGTGCTGATCGATGAAGGACTGGAGGCGATCCAGGTCCTCAACGCCGATCCCGACGTGCGGCCGGACACGGACGAGCTGCTCCGCGCCCACGCCATCGCGAACCAGCTGCTTGGATACTGTTCGACGGTGGACCTGCCCGGCCTCTCCCTCGTCCTCTACCGCCTCTGCAAGCTCGTGGACTCGGTCCTGGAGTCAGACCTTTGGGCCGCTGGAACATTCGGCCCCGTGCTCAACGTGTTGCGCCTCGTCCGCAGCCGAGCCGTCTCCGCCCAGGATCTGGAAACGCTGATGGCGGGCATCGACCAGTGCATAGGCATGTTCCGGGCGGCGCCGCGCGAACGTCCAGCCGAAACGATGGGGGCGCAGTAGCAAAGGCTTCTCCCGGGCCTGCGAGACCACTTGGCCAATTGCCTTGGCGGCCTCGCGCTTCAATGCCCCGGGTTCGGCGCGGCCCGCTGCTCAGGCCGCGCCGCCGCCCGAGCGGCTCAGGTTACGGCGCCGTTCGCCCGCCAGGCGGCCCCGTCCGAGAAGTTCAGGTCCTTGTCCGTGTCGTTGAAGAACCGAGCGCCGGGCTCGCAAATGGAAGCGCTCAGCCTGTTCGCATCGGACCAGAGCACCGGCCCGATCCGGTTCCTGTAGGCACCGAAGTCGCCCGCCAGCTTCGCCGAGCCCGCCACGCCGAAGGGCGCTCCGGGTGTCGCGTTGGCGTTGTAGGTGTGGGTCTGCGGGTCCAAATGCAGCACGCCCGCGGTCGTCGCGCGGATCTGCGCCGCCGTCGAATTGGAGCGCACGTACTGCGAACTCACGTCCACGCGTACGAAATTGTCGAAGCTTGCGCACGCGACGTTGCCGGCAGGGTCACCGGCTTCGAGTCTTGAGCGGCAGGTCGCGTGGGCGACGCCGGCTCCGCTCCCCGTCAGCGGCGTGACGTTCGGGATATTCGAGGTGAACACGCATCCCTCGCCCAGCACCAGGGACCTGGTGACGGCGAAGTCGCCGGCTCCGCATCGCACGTTGTCGAGGCACACCTCATCCGCAGTGGCGGCGACGCCGCGGCTGTTGAAGGCGACCGAGGCCGGAGACAGCACGATCCCCTCGCCAACGATAACGAGGGGCTGGTTGGCCTCCTTGGTGAAGGAGCCCAGCCGGCGGTTGTTCAATGCGGCGTGCCGCACCTCGACCTCCCACGTGCCGATATCGAGCACGTTGCGCAGCTTGCTCAGGAGCCACACCTGACCGGCGGCGGCGTCCTCGATCCGCGACACCCAACGCACATTCCTGAACCGGCCGCTGGGCCCGCGCACGGCGAAGGTCGAGTCCATCACGTAGGTGTCGCCGGGCCCAGAAACGAGCGTCAGGTCGTGCCAGTTGAGGTCGTCGCCTTCGAAGGTGGAGGCGAGGTTGCAGGAGCGGCCGCTCGCACCGGTCCCGGTGCACTCCCAGTAGCCGGTCCACTCCATCCCTGCGCAGTTGTCCGCGAAGCGGGCGAAGCCGCCCGAAGCGACGACCCGCTTGCCGACAAGGGCGAGGCCGGCGCCGCGCTCCACCAGAACTCCGGCCCCGGTCACCTCGATGTCCAGCGAGATCCGCGCGTCCCACGAAGTGTCGACGCCGTTCGCGCTGTCCCCAATGATCTCCACGGCCTGTTGCACCAGGCCTTTCACTTCCACGTGCACCGGGCCGAGCGAGACTCTGTCGACGGGATTGCCGGCCCGGTCCGTCGTTCCGTAGTCGTTGCAGTAGAAGCGGATGGCGCGACAGCTGGCGCTGTCCATACCCGTCAGGCGCACGCTGCCGATCGAGGCGTCGGTCATGCCGGTGAAGTGCACCAGGGTGTCGTGGTCCGGGTTCTGGGATGAGCCCAGCACGTTCAGGGCCGGGATGGTCCAGCCGCAAGGAGAGTAGTACCGGCTCACGTCCGAAGAGGCGTCATAGCCGAACACGTCGCGCTCGAACCCGTCGTGGATCGTGAGGCCGCAGCGGACGAAGCGGCACTGCGGCGAGATATAGCCGTCGTTTCCACCGCGGATGCCGATCGCAACGCCCGCGTAGCACTCGAACTCGAAGTCGCCGTTGATCGACAGGTTGTCCGACCGATAGCCTTGGATCGGTGCGAAGTAGAACGCCGACGCCGTGCCGTAGCCTGAGAGGTTCTGGAAAGACTGACCCTGGGTGAACCGCGCGCGGCCGGTCCAGCGCACGTTGCGGCTGCCGCGGCGGGCCGTGACGATGGAGGAGGACTTGTAGTGAGCCCCGACAAGGGTCGACCGGCTGTCGTGCTCCTGGATGAAGGTGACGCCGTCGCAACGGATCTCGACGTCGCCGACGGCGACCAGCGCCATGGTGCAGCGGTACTCGCCCGGGCCGAAGATCGCCATCCCCTTGCGGGCTTCGGCGAGCTGGACCGTCTCCTCGTGGACGGCCGAGTTCAGGGTGACACCGTCGAACACCGCGCCCAGCGCCTTGGCCACGACGTCGGAGCCGACGTACTCGTACCAGAGGCCGTTGATGGGGTGCAGGCGCTTGCCTTGGCCGGAGGTCTGGCTCGGGGCGCGGCGCCACCAGGCGTGGCCGCCGTCGCCTTCTTTCGCATAGCCGGCGACCGAGAAGGCCTCGACCGCGGGGTCGATGTTGGTGGCGAAGGCGTCGTTGACGAGGCTGGAGAAGGTTAGGGCTGACATGTTCGACTTTCTGCCGCGAGGGCGCATGCCGGCGGCGCGCAGACGCGCCCAGGCAGGGGCCAGTGATTTTGGGAGAGGAAGCGGCGCCGTGAATGACGAGGCGCCGCCGGGCCGTTCAACGACCGGATCCAAATGGCGCCCTGATCCGGCCTGTGCGGTCAACCCAGCCCGAACGAAACAGATGGCGCTCCCCCGAAAGAGCTATGCTGGCGCCGGCAGCGTGTGCCGGAACCAGGAAGCGCATTCCGTTCTTGCAACGCCATGAGCGCAGGCTTCGACGACCTGACGGACGTGTGGGCCGCGCCGGCCGAGATCGCGGCGCCGCGCCTGCTCGGCGCCTTGCTGCTCGTCGATGGCGTCGGTGGGATCATCGTCGAGACCGAGGCCTACAGCGCTGACGATCCAGCCTCGCACAGCTTCCGCGGCCCGACGGCGCGCAACGCGGCGATGTTCGGGCCCGTCGGCCGCGCTTACGTCTATCGGATCTACGGCCTGCACTGGTGCCTGAACGCGGTGTGCGATGCAGGCAGGCCCGGCAGCGCCGTGCTGATCCGGGCGCTGGAGCCGACCCACGGCCTCGACCGCATGGCGGAGCGGCGGGGAACCCGCGATCCCGCCAAACTCTGCTCGGGACCGGCCCGCCTGTGCCAGGCGCTCGGCGTGACGGGGGACCACAACGGCCTGCCGATGGACGCGCCGCCGTTCGGCCTTACGCTGGGGAATCCCGTGGAGGCGGTGGTTGGGCCGCGGATCGGCATCAACCAGGGTGCGGACACGCCTTGGCGCTTCGGCCTCGCCGGCTCGCGCTTTCACAGTCGGAGGTTCGCATCCGCCGCCTCGCCGGCCTGACAAGCCCGACCCGAGGGCGGCGCGCCGCTCGGTCGCGCCGACGCGCCTTGCGAACCGCGCCCCGTCCGTATATCTCGGCCCCCTTCGCGGCCCGGGCATAGCCCGCCGACCGTGGGGTGAGGTGGCCGAGTGGTTGAAGGCGCACGCCTGGAACGCGTGTATAGGTGAAAGCCTATCGAGGGTTCGAATCCCTCTCTCACCGCCACGATCTTCGTAGCAATTCGGCTCTTTAGCGTGTCGGCGCCACCCGCCACACCACGTCGCCTGCGTCGTCGGTCACCAGCAGCGCGCCGGTGCGGTCCACGGCCACGGCCACGGGGCGGCCGTAGGCGCGGTTTCCAGGAGCGAGGAAGCCGGTGAGGAAGTCCTCGGCCGGGCCCGAGGGCATGCCGTTGGCGAAGGGTACGAACACCACCTTGTAGCCGGCCGGGCTGGAGCGGTTCCAGGAGCCGTGCTGGCCGACGAAGGCGCCGCCGCGGTAGCGGGCGGGGAATGCATTCGCACGGTAGAATGTCAGGCCGAGCGAGGCCGTGTGGGCGCCGAGGGCGAAGTCCGGGCGGATCGAACGCGCGACCATGTCGGGTCGGGGCGGTTTCACGCGCTCGTCCACCGTCTGGCCCCAGTAGGCCCAGGGCCAGCCGTAGAAGCCGCCGTCCTGCACGCTCGTCATGTAGTCCGGCGGGGTGTCGTCGCCGAGCAGGTCGCGCTCGTTCACGACGGTCCAGAGCTTGCCCGACACCGCCTCGAAATCCATGCCGTTTGGGTTACGCAGACCCGAGGCGTAGGTCCGCATCTGGCCCGTCGCCAGATCGATCTCGCGGATCTCGCCGCGACCCTGCTCGCGGTCCATGCCGTCCTCGCCGATGTTGGCGACCGAGCCGATCGAAACGTAGAGCTTGGAGCCGTCGGGGCTGAGCTGCAGGTTGCGGGTCCAGTGGCCGGGGCTGGAGACGCCCGCGCCCGCCGGCAGGCGGGCGATGACCCGGCCCTCGCCGGTGATCTTCGTGGCGCCGTCCGTGTAGGGATAGGCCACCACCGCGTCGGTGTTGGCGACGTAGAGCGTGCCGTCCTTCAGCGCCATGCCGAGCGGCTGGTTCAGGTTGGAGAGGAACACCGATCGGAAATCGACGTCGCCATCCCCATCGCTGTCGCGCAGCAGGGTGATGCGGTTGGCGCTCTTGCCGAGTGAGCCGCCGCGCCGCTTCATCATGTGCATCAGGTGTTCCTTGATGCCGGGATTCTTGTGCGGCTGGGTCGAGGCTTCCGACACGAGCACGTCGCCGTTGGGGAGCACATAGAGCCAACGCGGATGGTCCAGGTCGCCCGCGTACTTCGTCACCACGAACCCGACGGGCGCGGTCGGCGTCTTGCCCTCAGGCCAGCCGATCACCTTCGCAATGCGCACGGTGGGGATCAGCTTCTGGGGAGCGGGCTCGGGCAACTGGGGCGAGCCGCCCCAAGGGTCGCCCCGTCGGGCGGGATTCAGCGTAATGCAGGCGGAAAGAAAGGCGGTCGCGGTCAGCAGGCACGCGGCAAGGCGCAGGCGCATCGATATCCCCTCGAAAGCTCCGCCGTCGGAACGCTCGAGCTTCGATTGGGATGCAGCGCTAGGCCTGCGGCGAGCCCGACGCCGGAGCGGCGGCCGTCACGCGCCAGATGGTGTTGCCGACATCGTCGGCCACGAGCAGCGATCCGTCCTTCGCCACGGCCACGCCGACGGGCCTTCCCCGCGCCTTGCCGTTCACCATGAAGCCGGTCAGCACGTCGACCGGCAGGCCAACGGGCTTGCCGTTCTCGAAGCGGACGAACACCACCTTGTAGCCGCTGGGCGGATTGCGATTCCACGAGCCATGCTCGCCGATGAAGGCGCCGCTCGCAAAGGCAGGGCCCAGCCGCGATCCCGCCGCGAATGCGAGCCCCAAGGGCGCGACGTGCGATCCCAGCGCATAGTCGGGCGTGATGGCCTTGGCGACCTTCTCCAGCCGCGCGGGCTCGACGCGCGTATCGACCCTCTGGCCCCAGTAGCTCCACGGCCAGCCGTAGAAGCCGCCGTCCCGCACGCTGGTCAGGTAGTCAGGCACGAGATCCGAGCCCAGTTCGTCGCGCTCGTTGACGACGGTCCAGAGCCGACCAGTCGTCGGCTCCCAGCCCATCCCGTTGGGATTGCGCAGGCCGGTGGCGAACAGGCGTTTGCGGCCGGTCGCCACGTCGATCTCCCAGATGGCGGCGCGGCCCTCTTCGGCGGCGAGGCCGTTCTCGCCCACGTTCGAGTTCGAGCCCACCGTGGCGTAGAGCTTGGTCCCGTCGGGGCTGGCGATCAGCGCCTTGGTCCAGTGGTGGTTCAGCCCGGCCGGCAGGTCGGTCACGGGAGCGCCGGTGGCGGCGATGGCGGTCGCCCCCTCGATGTAGGGGAAGCGGACCACCCCGTCGGCGTTGGCCACGAAGAGGCTGTTCCCGACCACGGCCATGCCGAACGGCGACTTCAGCCCGGCCAGGAAGGTGGTCTTTGTCTCGGCCACCCCGTCGCCGTCGGTGTCGCGCAGCAGGGAGATGCGGTTCGGGCTCGGCACGCCCGCGCCGGCCTTCTTCATCACCTGCTTCATGACCCAGTCGCGCACGCCCTTGGTTTCCTTGGGCGGGGCGTTGGTCTCGGCCACCAGCACGTCGCCGTTTGGCAGCACGTGCAGCCAGCGCGGGTGCGTCAGGCCGGTGGCGAAGGCGTTGACCGCCAGCCCCTGGGCCGGGGTCGGCATGGTCCCGGAGGGCCAGCCCGTGGCGTCGGCAACCTTCACCGTCGGGATCAGGGTGCGGGTCGGTTCCGGCAGCTTGGGATTGGCGCCGGCGTTCTCGGGAATGGTCAGTCGGGCGGTCTCGCCGCAGGCCGAGAGCGCGACGGCGGCGGCGGTAGCGAGGAGAAGCGGGCGTACTCCGGACAACAGGCGCATGGCGATCCTCCGGGTGGCTTGACCATAATGCGCTCATTACGCACGGGATGCATTCCCGGACCTCGATCCCCATCTTGGCGCCGACAAGGAGCACCTCATGTTCGCCAAGCCGCTCGACCTGCCCACCGCCGAGACCGCCCTGCCCGGCCGCGCCGATCCGATCCGCACGGACGAGGTGCACTACGTGAACGGCCGCCCGCTGAAGGGGCCCTATCCCGAAGGGTTCGAGACCGCGGTGTTCGGCATGGGCTGCTTCTGGGGCGTCGAACGCGTGTTCTGGAAGCTGCCCGGCGTGTGGGTGACCGCGGCGGGCTACGCCGGCGGCATCACGCCCAATCCGACCTATGAGGAAGTCTGCTCGGGCAAGACCGGCCACACCGAGGTGGTGCAGGTGGTCTTCAATCCGAAGGAAATCTCCTACCAGGAACTGCTCAAGGCGTTCTGGGAGAACCACGACCCGACCCAGGGCATGCGCCAGGGCAACGACATCGGCACCCAGTATCGCTCGGCCATCTACGTCGCGTCGGAGGAGCAGCGCCGCGAGGCCGAGGCTTCGAAAGCCGCCTATGAGCAGGCGCTGAGGGCGAAGGGGCTGGGCCCGATCACCACCGAGATCGAAGACGCGCCGCCGTTCTACTACGCCGAGGACTACCACCAGGGCTACCTGGCCAAGAACCCGAACGGCTACTGCGGCATCGGCGGCACCGGCGTGACCTGCCCCATCGGCGTGGGCGTGAGCGCCTAGGGTGCGGTTCGAGGCCTTCGAGAAGGCGGCGCTCGCCCTGCCCGGCGTGAAGCTGGACATCAAGTGGGGCCAGGACCGGGTGTTCTGCGTCGGCGACAAGATGTTCGCAGTCGCCGGGCAACTCGGCGAGGATGAGCCGCGCTACTGCCTGAAGGCCTCGGACGCCTCGTTCGAGATGCTGACCGAGGAGGGTGTGGCCGAACCCGCGCCCTACCTCGCCCGCGCTAAATGGGTGCTGTTCAAGAGCCACGACGCCGTGCCCGACGACCAGCTGGTCGCCTACCTGAAGCAGTCCCACGCGCTGATCGCGTGCAAGCTGACGAAGAAGCAGCGCAGGGAGCTGGGGATCGACTGAGGCGTCGCGGGTCCGCCCTCGTCCTTCGACAAGCTCAGGATGAGGGCTAATTGAGAGCTGCATTCTGGGCTGCCGGAAGCAGCGCCCCTACAAACCCTCATCCTGAGCCTGTCGAAGGACGAGGGTGGCCCCGCTACGGCTTGCCCTTGAACACCCGGAAACCCGGCTCGTCGGCGATCTGGAGCATCTCGGTGTCCCCGGAGGTGTCGCCGTAGGCGG
>Ga0196964_10001083_pt1 | contig 14255 bp, 24 predicted proteins | sample S1_10metaG_FD_148615 | JGI IMG/M metagenome (GOLD analysis project Ga0196964, IMG submission 148615) | Soil microbial communities from Anza Borrego desert, Southern California, United States - S1_10 | ecosystem: Environmental > Terrestrial > Soil > Desert | place: USA: California | collected...
AGATGTCCGCCTTGGCGTGTGCCTCAACTAAGCGGTCGTGGTTCTCGGTCGGGTGGGCAGCGAGCTTAAGGGCGCTTCTTTCGCACTCCCGCAGCCTTGCCGTTAGTAGGCTTCTGAGGTGCTGGGCGGGTGGCTGCCTTAACCAACTCGCCAACGACGCCATGTACGAGCTTGTCTTCTGATTCATTGGCTTTTGCCATCTGCTCCTGTTCGGCCTGCTGCCCCTGCGCGGCCATCATTTCCTGCTGGGCCTCTTGTTCGGCCTGGGCTATCGCCTCGGCCTCTTGCTGCATCTGCTCGAGCGTCTTTTGAATGCCCTCCACACCGGCTAACGGGCCTTCCCGCGTAAGAACTGAGCCGAGCTTGTATTTGTCGATGCCGTACTCAGGGTCCGCCGCGACCTCCGAGAGCATGAGACCGTGCTGAATCTTCGCCTCAGGAGTCGCGTTCGGGCTCTTGCCCGTCGTCTCCCACGTCGTTCGCATCGCTAAATCTTCCGGTGTGGCGGGGAAGGACTCTTCGCCGTAATAGGACACAAGATCCGCGAACAGGTGAAGCGCTATCTCTTCCGTGTGCTGAGCCATCGCCGGGAACGGCTCAGAGAAGTTCGCTATGAACTCTTCCACCCCGACCTGCACACCGGCCGCGACAATGGAGTCCGTTGTTGCGGTCGTCTTTTTCCCTTGGATCGTCCCCAGCGTGTTCTGGCTGATCCGGAAGTTCTGATCGGCCATCCGCTCGAGCCTGTCAAGCCCGTCAAGCAGTGGCGCCAACTGCGGCGTGATCGGAAACGACATCGGCTGCTGAATGTCGTCATTGCCGTAATACTCGCCCCAGTCCGCTGTTACGTGGGTTGAGCCGTCGATACCGCCAGGGCCTACGATCAGCCGCTTGGCCGCGTTGTGACCCATCGTGTGATAGGTGGACCAATTCTTGTCGGCAGCGTCCTGGATCGGATAGGCAGCTCGCCCTAGCGCGTTACCGCCCCAGAACATTTCCAGCTCAGGCAACAGAGACCCGAAGAAGTATTCGCACTGAGTGAACCCGTAGGGTGAGAGCGATAGCAGCTCCACCGAGTCATAGGCCAGTTCGAACCGGTACCACTTCTCTTCTCCCGTCCTCTCCCCGTCCGCGTTCGGCGGCGATAGGTCCAGCTTCACCTGGCCCACGTCGATACGAACCGGCTTTGAATCGTTTTCCGGGCTGTGGTTGGCTATCGCCGTATTGCTGTGCTCGATCTCGCCCGTCTCGTCGTACTGGCTGGGGTCCGATTCAACCAGGGGCTTGTTCATCTTGCCCGTGATGTCGAAGTACGAGCCGGCCCGCATCTTGTCTTTTATCGTCCTGATGCGCTTCCACTGCCGGTGACAGGCTAGGCTCCAGTCCTCTTTGCCGTTCAGGGATGCCGGGTAGCAAAAGAAGTTCTTAGGGTGGATGACCTCGATACAGCATCCAACTCTGGCGTTGTAGTCGCCGTACTCGGGATACACCCGGTAGATAGCCTTGTTAAGCAGGATCGCAGGAATGCCAGCCTTCCGAATGGCCACGTCGAACTTGGCATCCTGCCACATCCGGTGAAGGGCTCTTTCCTTTCTTCGTGCGACCTCCGCGGGTACACCCTCCGCGGCAGTCATGTAGGGGTCCTGTCTTCCGATTACCGTACAAATTTGAGCGTTCAGCGCGTCCGATCTTGGCCTTATCGTGTGCGGCAGCATGAACTGCGCGATGGTCGAGCTTTCGTCCTGATCCGGCGCCACGCCCAGGTACTTGTCGTAGACCGAGCGCCACCATCCGTTAGGAGCTGACCCCTTTTGCCCATCGGCAGCGTCGATCATGTCCCGTATGCGACGGGCGATATCGTCACGCTCTTTGGCCTTGAGCTTGATATTCGTGGGCTCGGATTGATATTCGGTCATGGTCAAGAAAAGGCCCCAGCTTTCACTAGGGCCTGAGTAGGAAGGAGGGCTCTTTCTTAGGCTCGCTGGCCTAAGCCGTTTAACTCGTTACTTGTTCGTAGCGGAAGTTCAAAGCCTCGGGCGGGATGACGAACTGCCGCTCATACTCGGGACCGAGCGCGAAGTCCAGACCCGCGGTCGTCACTAGGTTCATATCGACCGACCACCTCTCGCCTGGGTGTACGTCCGATTGCTCTCTCCCGACAGATAGAACGGTTGCTTCGGCGTTCCACTGCTTAGCGTTGTCGGATAGCAGAATGACCCCTACCTTTTCGGGCATGGCGTCAAGCTGAATGACGATCTTGTTTCCGTAGGCTCTCAACATTCCGTTTGCCACCTCAACAGGGATGCTCTCCCACCAATCGCAATACCGGGGCTTCCATTCCATCTCTGGCAGGAACGCCCCGAACACCGCTATCTCCATCCCGAACGCGTCTATCCGCGTGCCGTCCTCTGGATGACAGGCCACGATAGAGCCCGGCGCCGGATAATCGGGACCCGGCGACGCGACAACCACGCCTAGATGCTCGTCCGTGATCCGCACTGCCCTTGTCTTGCTCTTGGTCTTCGCGTGATATATCTCGTGGAAGTCCTTCGCCAGCTCTTGCAGAAGGGCTTGCATGTACGCCTGTCTCTCTTGAGGCGTCCAGGTTCGGCACCTGGGATGCTCGAAGAAAGCCTTGACCTTCGGCATGGCGAACTGAGCGAACATGTTCGCCTCATGCCCCTCTTCTGCCATCCGTGTAGGGTTGAACCGGCCTATCTGGATGTCCTTTTCAGGTGGCGGGATCATAGCCACCACGACCTTTCTGGGCGGTGCGCTGATCTGAGAGGCTAGGACCTGCCATATGGGACGATCTGAAACGAAGCGGTCCATCTCTTCGATGGTTGGAGGTGCGTCTAGGCGAATCATGCGCGAATCCGCTCCAGCATCAACGTAAGGTCCTCCGTTGCCGCTTCCATGCGCTGAGTGATGACGTCCTCGGCTATGCGTAGCCCCGGCGCCGTCTCTTCCGGGCAGAAGTTTCGGATGCACTCCTTCGCTACCTTGGTTGGCGGGATCGTATACGCGTGGCAAAACTCATGCAGGATCATATGGGCGCGATCTTGGCCGGAGAAGAACGACGGTCCAATATCAATGGCGATCCAGCGGTATTCCTCTTGCACACGCGCCTGAGCCGGGCACTCCATACCATCCACCCAGAACACGGGCACTTCTGCCACCCATGACGGCAGATAGTGAAGATGATCTCTGATGAGGGGTTCGACGACAACCCGCAGGTCAGCCGGAAAGCTCGCATCCCACTTGACCGTTATCGACATAGCTCGTCACACACCCTGTTCACCCATGCACAAACGGAAACGTCCGGCATAGCGTCGGGCCCCAGGTCCTTCTGACCGGCCAAATCCCTGAGTATCCGGTACGCCTGCTTCGCTATGGATAGGCGGGTATCCAAAGCCTCGAGCCTCTGGTAGTTCGTCAGCGTGAAGCCCTTCAGGTCCCTACCGCGGCCCAAACCGTTCGGCCTCTCTAGGAGCAGTGAAACGCCCATCCCGCCATGCTCGGCGTAGCCCCTGATGAAGACCCCGTACACCTCGAAGTCCTGCTGATAGGCTTTCTTGCTCTGATGGGCGACGTCGTAGGGCGACATTATCAAGGCTTCTTCACCTTCTTCTTGAGCAGCGGCCGAATATCCGCGTCGGCTTTCGCCAGCTCTGCCTCGAGCTTGGTCTGTAGCCCTGCCGCAAACTCTGTCCTGAGCGTCTGGATGCTCGCCTTGACCCGTGCCGTGATCTCGCCTATCAGCTCAGAGGTTTCATCGTCCAAAGGCATCTGAACATCTTTGGGGTCCTCGATCTCGAGCCGTATTCTGCCAAGGATGGCCCAGTGCTTACCCGTCTGCGGGTCCGTGAAGACGGAAACGCTCACCTGGACCTCTTCTTAAGCGATTTGAAATACTTGATCATCTCGTCTTCCTCTTCGTTCTTGAATAGCTCCTGTCCGGGCTCGATCATCCTTCGGATCTTCACACCCGCGTACTGCAACGCCTCCGCGACGTGGCTCCACATGTTCTTAAGAGGCTCCATGTACACCTGACCTGCCGGGCCGCCGTCCGCATGGTTCACCTTCCACTGGTATTGGCCCCTCAACGCCTGTCTGAGCATCGGACAGTGCTTTGCATCGACCATGAAGCCAGGCACGACAACCGTCTGCCCGTCTATCGGAACCTCAATCTTCCGCGACAACAGCCAGTTCACCGCCGACCGTCTCGGCCCGAAGGCGTTGGATACGGGTTTCAGCCCTAAAGGACCCTCGAACCCGTGTTTGGCCGCCTCTTGCTTGGCAGTCCGCAGGTCCGTTCCGCTCCTAGTCGTCACCGTGGCGTCCGCATAGTGCCTAACCTGGTCGAAATAGCCCGGTATCCTGCGCTCCACCGCCTGCCACACCCGTGGCGCGAACTGCTGCATGGACTCGGCGCCCTGAGACGTCACCTCCAGAATCGCATGGGCCTGAAAGGGCTTCGGCGGAACCTGAATCAGCGTAAACGCCGGGTTGATCGTCTGCCCGCAGTCCCAGCCTCCGAAGTACAGACTCTGCGGAATGATCGGGATACCCGTCTCTCTGAACTTTGGCGGGCAGTGCCATTCATCCTCATAGGTAGGGAACACCGGCGTTCCAGAGACAACCTGATCGTTCATCAGGATATGCCGCTCGAATAGGTCCGGCGTGTCCAACATCTGCTGGCGCACCATCTCGAGCCATGCGTCGTCCTTGCTCGGGTCCGCGCTGTGCGGGATGCGCAGGTATTCGGCGCCGGAGGGCAGTATCTTCTGGATCAAACTACGAAGTCCTTGCCGCCGCTCTTGACGACCTGCCACGCATAGTTAGGTTCCGGGTTGGCTATCAGTGTTACAAACCCGTTCCTCATGCCCGGCTTGCCCTGCGTGACGATCCTCGCCTGGCCTAGCATTTCCTGAAGGTAGGGATACAAACTCGCTTCCTCCATCGTGACCCCTGATAAGCCTTCACCCTGGATATTCGAGCCCTGCCCGTTCATCGCAACGCAGACCGAACCATTAGCCAGTCCGAACTGTTTCAAGCTCTCAGGCCCTTCAAAGTGCAAGGCGTGATGCGCCGGCAGCTTCCACTGTGGGAACTGCTTTTTCAGGTCCAGATACAGGTGTTCGTAGCGCCATACGTGCTTACACGCCGGGCCAAACGTTTCACCCGACAGAACCCAGCTCTTCCGGGACAGACCGAACTGATGCAGCTCTAAGGCCCTAGCCATCCAGGACACGACCATGCGTCTGCACTTCTCTACGATGAGCGTTCCACCCTCGCTCTTCACCCTGAACCACGCCTGGGCAAACGCTCTTAAATGCGGCAGGTCCGGTATATGACACAAGCCCGTATCGGTCGGGTCCCATGTCCGGCACTGGTACGCGAACGCCAGCGCGCTCTCTACAGTGTCCTCGTTATAAGGTGCAGGCCATAGACAGCCGTCCGTACCGGCCTGCTTTTCCCTAGCCGCCTGCAAGATGCGCTCAGAGGCTTTATCCAGCGTGACACTATTCACAATCCTTCAGCCGCTCCGTCAGCGCGGCAGTGAACGCCTCTAGCCTCTCAGGTGGAACGTAATCGGCCGCAACCTCTCCCACGGCAATCAACACATCCTCGGCAACAATCGCTTTTGCTTCGCCTAACCCGTACTTGGCTAGCACGTCCGCAGCTCTCACCCTCTCGCTGAACTGAGGGTCAACCTCATTGCCCATAAACTCGCGAGTCGCATTCCCCTTCGCTATCTCGATAATCGTGGGTAGCGCCTCTTCGAATCCCTGCCGGCATAACTCGCGGACCTTGCTCTTGATGTTCCCGCCGCCACGGTTGCCGGGCTTTCCACCTGGGAGCAGGTTTTGAGGGTTACCGCGCGGGTTTGGCATATCGCTGATTTTTTCGCTGTTTTAGCGAATCACCCCACCAGGTCCATTTCCAATCCGCAACGGTGCACGTGCCTCCCAACTTGAAGCAGGCAGCCCTTCAGCTCGCGCGGACTCACTCGCAAGGCGGGATCGGTCACCCTCCTCAGGTCCATCTTTACAGCCCCAGCACGAACGAACGCCGACGCATCTGCCTTGTTTCGCGCAATGCCGAGTTTCACGATCACTTCACTTATCGTCATCGTCTCATCCCCTCGCTCGAACGTCTTTGGCGGTTTCAGTCCAGGCCAGTCGATTTGATTCATCTCAGACCTGACTCACGTTGATTCGGCCAACTATCGTCGCCTTGATCCCGAACAATAACTTCATCTGAAACCTTACAGGGATGTCCTTGGGCATCGAACCTATGTCTATTACGCTTAGGTCTCTACCTGTCTTGGGATCCATTAACGGAATCTCTTGCTCGCCTACTCGGTCGAATTTGCCGAACAGTCTTACTTTGAACTTCATCTGATCTTCTCCTTTGATTCCTTTGCACTCGGCTTGTAGCTTCTGGCCCTGTGCCGGGAACCTCGGTCTTCTAAGCTGGATTACCTGGTAATTCTACTGGTTTGTATTCTCATTGTGTTGGCATTCTATAATTTATGCCGTATCATATGGTTGTGATGACAACGCGAATACATTCTAACTATCGCTACCGAAGGGTGGCCTTGACCGCGGACAGCGCCATCTATGTGATTCACATCGCAGACGGACGCCGACAATACTCGCTATCCGAGGGGCGGGACTTGATCGCTATCGGCAGATCCGCCGCGGTGCGACTTCTCAAGTCTCGGTAGCCCTTCGGGGCTCCTTAACCCAGCCTACGCAGGTGACAAGCCCTGGAGTGATGGAGAGTCAAGGAGCATAGACATGACCCGTAATCAAATTCCTGAGGACGCGCTGAGCTTCGTTCAGCTCTCGTTACAGTCCTATGGCGAGACAACCTTGAAGACTAAGCCGTCGTCCTTAGTCGAAGAGTTCTGCTTGCGCGGACCCAGTGGCCTTGAGCTTGTTATCGAAGCTCACAACTTCCGCTGCGACGCCGGCCGCCTATCGTGGCAGGTCTCGACTTGGCTAGGCGAACTCGCCACACTCGAGGACCATGCCGCGCTGCTGGATCATTTGCAATCCCTTGGCCGATACCCGAACTACGCAACCATAACCGTCTTCGACTTCCGCCGAATCCTGGCCGAGTTCGGCTACATCGAGGACACGACCCACGTACCCGACGCACGTGTTACACTGTGAACACAATGCGCGACGGCTATCTACATATCCGCATGTCCTCGGCAGAGAAAGCAGCTCTCGAAGCTCTAGCATCTGCCGAAGGGATGCCTCTTTCAACCTACGTTCGGTGGAAGCTGTTAAAGGGACAGAATCCCGTTCAGTCTGAGCCGGTTCCAACTCCACCAAGCGTTAAACCAGATTCCTCCACGCCGAAATCTAAAGGACCCAAGCATCACCCTCGCTGTGACTGCCTTATCTGTAAACCTCCAAAGCAAGACCGTAAGGAGTGATCCGGTGCAAGCACAGTGCAAGCTCACCATCTAAGCCCTGAATTGAGCCTCGATTGAACTAGAAGGAAACCACAATGACCAAGCAAAACCTAACCTACCCCTATCTTCGCGCCTGGTGTTCGATGATGGGATCTGAACCCTACTATGTTGAACAACAGCTTAAACGAGCCAAGGAGTCGGATGCGCCACACGACGCCATCTACGAAAGGGCCGGGCCTGAGGGTGAACCTGGTGGATGGGCCACGTACCATGACATATCCTCACCGGAGACCCGCCGCCAGATTGATGCCATTCTTCGGCAAGACTAGACCTCGACTCCAATATAAGGAACCGTGGGGTCCAGACCTCTTATACAGTGGTTTGGACCTCTTGACTGTTAGTGCGGACTGCCTTGTGTCAACCGAAACGTTTCCTGCGTTACACAACCGCTTTTGTGTCTCACCAACGTTACACACCTGGAGAACGTAGCTACTCACCCTTCGATAGTTTAGCGGTCTCTACGATCAGGGCCGGTTGCGAATGAGTCAATGAGCGGCTTCATGGCTGTGTCATGCCGCTCCCGCAACGCCCGGAGTCTCTCCTGCCGAGACTGAACCCACTCACGACGCCATGCCCAGGCGAACAGTCCGAAGTATCCCAGCAGGGCAACAAGGGCAATGACGAACATGGCCTTAGTCTACTTGCTTCACGCCGTTCGAACGTTTGGCCTTCACACCGAACAGGTACTTGTCCAGCAGATAACCTACCAATGCGCCGATACCGGCTGCTACTTCAGCCTGCAAGCCCATCTTAGGACCCGTCAGCCATGCCACGACACCAGTCAAGACTGCTGTTCTTACAGAGATTTCGTTGTCGAACTTCATAAGCGATTTCCTGACTAATGGATCAGAAACAGGCCGGAATGCAGTCTCCTCGAAACCGAATCGGGCCCGAATCTGATCGTTTGGTATCAAACCTCTGCCCTTATCCTCATCCCTGGTCCAGACAGCTCGACCCTCAAAAATACACCGCCCGGCTGCTGTGGCGCACAGTTCCATTCATGCGCGTAGTTGCCTCTCCTGCCGTGCGTGAGAGCGTCTTCTGAAGACTGCTCGTTGTACGTGTTCATGTATGCGCCGGCCATGACGCACAGCACAGGGTCCTGTACGACCTCTCCGCCCGCGTTAAGCCTGATCCTGCGCGCCGATCCTTCCACCAGGCGGTTGTGCTTGTGGCCCAGCACGATCACGTCCGCGTCTATGAAAGCCAGCATACGGGCGAAGTCGATAATCCCCTTCGTTACCGGTGAGGCCCCACCTGAGCCGTGATGCCTGTACAGCGTCAGGGTGAAATACTTCCGCTGTCCGTACACCCACGACCGCCTGAAGAACCCGCAGTATCCGCCGTAATCGACCGAGCCCGCATGACTCCTATTCAGCTCTCCGACGATCAAACTGATCGGGTCCAGCGAGTGATACTTCTCGATCACCGTCTCATGGTTGCCCGTCCCGATGACCCGAATCCACGGTGCGTACGGACTGAGCAGCTCCACCGCCCAATCCACAGCGCCGTTTAAGACGTCTGCCCTGTTCTGTAGCCTTGGATGGAGGGCTGTGGGTGTAAAGCGCTTGTTGTCCTTTGGCAGTACCGCGTCCAGAAGGTCGCCGTTGATGAGGATGTCCGCGTTTAAGTCTCTCGCCCGGTCTAGATCCTGCTTGATCCGCTCGTAGTCCACATACGGGCTGCCGATGTGCAGATCGCCCATACAGAGCACGTACGCCTGGTGCGGGAACCTTTCTATCGGCTCCGGTGGCAGGACGGTTTTAACCATTAGGCTACTTCAGGGCCGCGTCTAGCTTCCCCTCGATCCTGCCCAGGCGTTCCTTCACGTCCCGCAAGTCGTTCACCCGCTCTTCAACGTTTAAGAACCGCTGATAGACCATCCCCGCCGTGGCTGCCCAGCCTGTCACCATGACGATGGTGACGAGGAGCAGGTGCCACACCTGAACGTTCTTCAAGAGGTTCTTGCTCATAGCACAGGTCTTCCACCGTCCCACAAGCTCAAGCCCACAGAGGCGGCAAGAGCCTTCACGTCGAAACCGCGAGGGTCGAACTTACGGCCCGGTGAAACCCAGTAGTGGGTAGTCAACCACGTCAGACCGGGATTCGCCGCCTTCAGCTCAAGCAGCAGTTTCCTAGCCGATTCGAACTGTGCGTCGCTGTATGGGTCCTTCCCGTCGTTCAGGTTGACGAAACAGACGCCTATCGAATAGCGGTTGACATTGGACCCCAGTGGGCCTACAGACTTGCCTGCATGGAAAGCCTCACGCGAAACCGGCACGCATTTGTGGACCAACCCGTCTCTGCCGTTCCTCGCGTCCTCAATGATGTAGTGGTAGCTGAAGCCTTTGGCCCTGAGGGTGGAGACCGCTCCCCCCAGTGTGCTACCGGCCGTAGCGTGAAGGACGACGCAGCGGACTTTCTCCCGGCGTGCTCTTGAAGCAAGCCAGGTCGTTAGCTGCGTAAGCCACTTCATCCGTTACGCTTCCTCTCTGCTTGGCCGTTGAACTTGGCTTTGATCTTCTCTATGTCGCGGATAAGGGGCCTTTCTGCTTCTGTCAGTGGCCGTGCTTCCATTAGGCCCGACTCGTATGTCTCAAAGTCCCGCAGGCTTAAATGTTCCGGTTCCCTGCGACCGTTGGGTTCTGGATCGTCGCCGGGGCCGGTTGCGTCTTTGGTGTTTTGGCCTGCGGGCCTCACGGCTCGCTTTGTGAGCCAATGAAGCACTCCACAGAACAGCGCGTACCCAACCAGCCACAGCACATCCCACATGGCTACCAGCCGAATAGAAGTTGCTGGAGTTCGTCCAACTGCTTGTTGGCGAATGCGACTCGATCCGACGCCGTGTTGATGCTGTGGGCCAGCGGCATCTCGGACCGATCCATCGTGTCGCAGACAGGCTCGGGCGGTCGCTCGTCGCCACGGAGCGTGTCAATAATGTTCGACAGCCTCGCATTGATCGTAGCCAGTTGGCTCGAAACGACGTCTGCCGTACCCTGAAGCGACGTCGTAACGGCCTTCGTGGGTTGCCCTGCCCGAATGTCTCGGCTCGTTAAAGTCTGACCTACCATATGTTTCTTCTCCTATCAGGGCTTCAACGCCCTTATCCGTGCCTCATCTCGCGTTCCCTGCGGGGTCATCAACTGGTAGCCGGGATGGTTCGAGACGCAGTAGACGAAAACGTAATCCACCGGCTGCGTCGCACACTCGTTAAGCTCGGCCCTTGTCAGGAACGGATAGCCCGGACGCCTTGCAAGCTCGCTGACCATGCTCGGCCTTATCGCCCTGACCTTCGTTACCGTCGAACCCGTCGCCGTGTAGATGTTCGCGGGCCTGCCGATAGAGCGGACCCAATCCTCGGTCGTCCAAAGCGAATTGGCTCTCGCCAGGTTGCGGGTTAGTTCTTCGCCTGCCGTGGCACCCGCATACCACCCGTGTAGGGCAGGACCGTAGACGCGAGAACCCGGCGCATTCTTGTGGATCAGAGCTATGAGCCGCTTGACCTTTGCCGCGAGACTAGACCTTTGCGCCGGATCGTTAATGCCTTGGCTCCACTCGGGAGGCTCGTTCAGGCAAATGTACGACCTAACGCCCTTTGCGTAGGCGTAGGCTATCAGCTCGGCGTTGATGGCGTCGTTCTGCGCGTCGGTTAGCCGGTTGGAAATCTCAAGGCTCAGTACGACCTCGAGACCCGCCCAGTGCTTGAAGGCAAGGTCCAGACACCTTTTGCCGTACCGCCCGATCTCGACGGAGCTATCGGGTTTGATCCAAGCTAACTGCCAGGGGTCGAAACTAGAACGGACGCAAACGAACCCAAGCTCGTCAACTAGCGCCCTTTCCCGGATGGCTCTTGCCTCGTCATCGTAGAGACAGTGCTGTACTGCCCCTATGGGTGCCTGACCCTGGACAAGTGAAGCCAGGACAAGCAGGATGAAGTGGCAGAACTTACGCATGTCGAAAACTCCGGGCTGCTTCGCTACTCAACGTCGTGCCTAAAAATGGGCTCTGAACTTGTGGCGTGAGTGGGTGGACAGCCCAAACTGAAAGAGCCGTCCCTATCGCTAGGAAACGGCTCGCCTAAATCGTTGGGGTTTGGCGCAGTAACGCCGGGATTCACGCCTACAGACGAAGCGCCGTAACGATTCGTTTCAATCAAGTTCCAAATACCATTTCGCCGGTGGCAAAGGCAGCGGCTCCTGGCTCAAGTAATCGTCTACAAAACGCCGCAGCATCACCAGCAATCCGCGACCTCGCATGTTGGGCGGGACCCGTAGCAGTTCGCCCGCCCTCATCGCAAACAACCGATCAGGCGTGACTAGCCATACAGGGTAGTTGTCCGTCCGGTAGCCGTTCGAGACGGCCCATTTAGCGAACTCCCGCCAGCCGTCAGGGAGCCTTGCAAACAGACGCGCGTCCATCACCCGTGCTACCGTGACCGCAAAGTCATAACCGGCCTCCCCTTCGGTCGATCTCCCCGTTGAGAAGGACAGACTTGTCAGAGTCCCGAACGTCCCGATCCACCAAGTGTTTAGGGCTTCGGTGGGACTCGTTATTGCCGTCGTCTTTGTCCGTTGCTCCATCCTGTCCATCACCATCCTGGTTGCCTCCCTACGTCTTCCGCTTCTTGGCGCAGCAGTGGCATAGAACTACACCGCCGCGTACACTCAAATCCATATGCCTCTCACGGGCTCCGCAGTCCGCACAGAACCGTTCACTGGCCCAGCGAATCCTTATGCCGCGTAACTTGGCTTCTAGCCTCCTGCGGGACCTCTCGGTCAGCAACCTGCGAGCCCATTCCTGTTCCACTTCACAGCCTCCCATCCTCGTCCTCTTAGTGCACTGGCGAGAGCATGCAGAAGTGGCTCTCGTCTCCGGTCCCCCTGAAGAGAATCGCGCTAGTCGGTCCAGACAGGTGCATTTCAACCTGGTCGGAGTCAATGGTCTTGAGCGCCGCCAACGCCTTGTTGCCGTTGAATGAGGTTCGCGCCTCGGGATCGGCCTCTAGGCTCTTCGTCGCTGGGATGACCTCATCCGCCGAACGGAAGCTGGCCTGAGCCTTTACCCGGATGCCCTTCTCTGCCGCGTCCTCAAAATCGACTCTGCCAAAGTCCACACCAGAAGCGATAAGAGCCCGCTGAAGTGCACCAACCAGATCAGCCTTTGGCATGGTCCACGAGAACGCTTGAACGCCGTGCTTGTCCCTTATCGCCCGCCAATTTGGGTAAGGATCGGCTATCGAGTTACCGACTACGTACGACGTTCCAGCAGAAGCCCTAACCCATTGGCCTTCGACCTCTAGCGCAACCTCTCCGTCAAGCGTCGAAATGATCTCTGCGACTTCAGCCGTCAGCAGCAGTCTCACGTCCTCAGAGGGAACATCGACGTAGGCAAAGGCTGTTTGCTGCTTGTCGTTGGCAATGAACGCTAGGCGCCCATTGTCGGACTCCATCATCACGCCCGTATAGGCGGGAAAGTGCTTGTCTATTGCGACCGCATAGAGAACGGCCCGAATACCCTTGGAAAGCGCCTCCCCTGGAACAACGATCCTCTCAGACTCAGGTAGCTCTGGCGGTTCGGGCCAGTCTAATGCGTCCCTGGTTCCCAAGGTGAACTCAGCGCCACCGCTGACGATCTTGAGGCTATCGCCCGAGCACTCGATCACCGCGCCGTTACCGGGCAGGGCGGCAACGATCTTGGAGAGCACGGCAGCGTCAACACATGCCCGCCATTCACCCTCTACCTCTGCCGGGATGTCCTGCCAGGCCCAAATGTTGCCATCGCAGCACATGACCCGCAAGGAGCCGTTCCGCGCCTCCAGCAAGGCACATCCAAGAATGACCACGACCACCCGCCCGGTTGCTTTGGAGGCAAAACGCACTGCCGCCTGCAAGTCAGGAACACCAACCGTTGCCGATAGGAGTTGGGAGACTTCCGCCTCCCGCTCCATTACTGCGCCCTTCTTAGCCATCACATTCCTCCAATGTCCGCAATCACCGATCTGGCCCAGCACTCGCCGTCATAGCCGAACTCGGAAAAGTCCGCAACCACGTCGCGACGGCCATTCTTGATGCAGATGATCTTCGCGCCTTCCCTGAGGAAGTCGCCCTTCAACTGCTCTCGCCAGTCCTTACTCGTTGCCCTCAGTGGGCTTCTTGTCTTAACTGCACTCACTCTCTCGTTCTCCTTCCGCCTTGAGGCGGGAAATCGTCTGTCCTTTCGGCACACCCTAAAGCTCGTCTCCAAACAAAGCCGGGGCCTCCATTCGTTCTGTAGGAACCACACTAGAAGGGGGCTGGACTTCGCTAAACAGTGGCGGGGTAACCCCTGCGAGCCGCTTGTGAATCAGCTTCGCGTACTCAGGGTTCAGCTCGATTCCGATGCTCTGCCGCCCTAGACTGAGGGCCACGGCTAACGTCGTTCCGCTTCCTGCGAAGGGGTCCAGAACCGTCCCGCCTTCTGGACAGCCTGCGAGGATGCAGGTACGCGGCAGTTCTTCCGGGAATGTGGCGAAGTGTGCTTCTGCGAACGGCTGGGTAGCCATCTCCCAAACAGTCCGCTTGTTGCGTAGCCCGTCCTTGATCGCGTACGGGTTCCCGCTCTTTGTCTGGTGTAAGACCGAAGGGTCATCGCCATACTTGGAGCCGCCAAATCTAGGCGCAACTGCCTTCATGTTCCCGTTCGTCTTTCCGGGAACCCGCGAGGATCCTGTCTGATCTGCGAGCGTGACTTGTGCCAACCGTGCTACCGTCGATTGCGTCACAGG
>Ga0196964_10001084_pt1 | contig 14252 bp, 11 predicted proteins | sample S1_10metaG_FD_148615 | JGI IMG/M metagenome (GOLD analysis project Ga0196964, IMG submission 148615) | Soil microbial communities from Anza Borrego desert, Southern California, United States - S1_10 | ecosystem: Environmental > Terrestrial > Soil > Desert | place: USA: California | collected...
TTTGCCACCACTTTTGCGTCATACTCTTTTCCATTAGACTATATGACCGTGTATACCGCGTCTGTATCCCCTACGACGTGTTTGTTGGTCACAATAAGACCATCCTCATCAATGATAAAACCACTCCCCCCGCCGATTTGCTGCAATGCCGATGTGGCGGACTGTGGCTGTTCAAAAGGAAAATCAAAAAAGAACGGTCCGGTCGAGCTATAGTAAGAAAGAAGATTTTTCTTAATCACAATACTGACGACAGCAGGATTCGTTTTTTCTACGGTGTCGATGACGGCACTTTCATCTCCATCGTAAATGACTTCTGGCATGGAGGATATGTCTTTCCCCCCTGAGAGTTGCTCTACCAATACGCTTCCGTTTTTTACAATAATACTGCTCACCGAACCGAACACGGCGCCGGCAATTCCACCAGCAAAAAAAGCAACCAATGCGATGAACATGTAATGTTTTTTACTAAAAAGTTGAATATTGTTCATATGCACATATTACGTATAGCGAACCCATCGATAGCGGACAAGGTCAACCTGTCCGTTTTCTACTATGACCCCTTCTTTTCGCAAGAGAGAAATCTTCTTTTCAATACCGCCTGCATATCCTCCTACGCTTCCATCACTTCTGACCACCCGATGACACGGGACAATAACCATATCCGGATTGTGATGTAATGCATTTCCTACCGCTCGAACTGCCTTTTTTCTTCCTATCGTTATAGCAAGATCAGTATAGGTCACTACTTTCCCCTTTGGGATTGTTCGCAAAAATTGATACACCTTTTCCTGAAATGTAGTCATAGGTCTACTGACCAGAAAATTGCGAAAGAATATCTTGTAAATTCATTCTTCCCCCATTCTCACCACTTCCGAGCAATGCATTCATCTGCTCTACGTACCCGCTAATGAGCGGCGGAAGATAAATAAGTGCGATAAGAAGAGGAATAAGAATAAGAAAGAGCCGTACATAGCTTGCAATCGTCATAAGCGTCATACGACGCAAAATTTTTCTATTTTGCTCATAGACGACTTGCGACCACTTAATATTTTTTTCAACTAACTCCTGAAGTGTTTGACTCCCGCCAGAAGGTGACTCCACTGTGGGAGGAAGTTGTTCATGTTGATTCATATCAAGATTATTTTTTTCTTTTTTTTGATTTCTTCTCCAGCCTACTTCCTTGCAATGAACGGATGACTGTCTGGAAACGATCAACATCCTCAAATGCGCGATAGATGGATGCAAAACGGATATACGCAACTTTATCAAATTTCTCTAAATGCTTCATAACAATTTCTCCTACTTCTCGACTCGTTACTTCACGTTGTTTTCCACTGACACTCCCTCGTGCCGGACGCTTTTGGATATCACGCTCAACGGCGTGAATGAGACGACTAAATTTTTCCTGTGTATAGGGTCGTTTCACCAAAGACTGAAGAATACCCCGCTCCAACTTTGCTCGAGAATATAATTCTCGCCTGCCATCGTTTTTGACCACAATAATATCCAAAAGTTCCATTTCTTCAAGCGTGGAAAATCGATAATGACATTTCTCACATTCACGGCGGCGGCGGATAGCCATCGCATCTTGTGTCAAACGAGAGTCGATGACACGCGTTTCTTTCGATCGACAAATCGGACAATACATAAGGAAAACAATTTCTCTTATTGTACCATGCTCCAAGAGGAATGGAAAATCCTCTTGGGAGAGGATTTTCATGCGAATTTTTATTAGATACCCATTTTCCTTCGGATAAAGGCCGGGATTTCCAGATCCGGATCGTCGCCATTCTCGCCTGGTTTCTTCGGTGTTGATTCTTGCGTTTTTTGTTCTTGTTCTATTGGAGCAACAGGAGGCATTGGTTGGACAGGACGTGCAGTAAATCCTGTCGGCTTTACTGGTTCATCAACCACTTCCGGCAGGACGCGATCTGGTGTTCGTTTTTTTAAGAACATCCCTGATGACATGACCGGTTTTCTTCGAACCATGTTTGTATCCTCTTCCGTGACTGCAGGCATTCGGCGCTCACGATCCTCAAATCCGGTTGCAATCACGCTAATGCGAAGCGATTCGCCGAGCGTTTCATCAATCACGGCACCAAAAATAACTTTCGCATTATCATCTGCTGAACTGGTAATAATTTTTGCCGCTTCAGCCACTTCTTGCATGGTCAGGCTGGTGCCACCGCTGATAGTAAACAAAATACCACGTGCGCCGTCGATAGAAATTTCAAGAAGTGGGCTTGCAATCGCTGTTTTTGCAGCGTCCACTGCACGATTTTCTCCATTGCCGATTCCGATACCCATGAGTGCGGAACCACTTTCGCGCATAATCGTCCGGACATCAGCGAAGTCAACATTAATAAGCCCCGGAACCGTGATGAGTTCAGAGATACCCTGTACCCCTTGGCGCAATACATCGTCAACGATATGAAACGCTTCCAAAAGCGACGTTTTCTTGTCAATAATTTGTAAAATGCGATCGTTCGGAATTGTAATGATTGTATCCACATTTTTTGCCATTTCTTCATGTGCGCGTTCCGCAATCGCTTTCCGTTGCGGTCCTTCAAAGGTAAATGGTTTTGTGACAACTGCAACCGTGAGAGCGCCGAGATCGCGTGCAATTTCTGCAATGACAGGTCCTGCGCCTGAACCAGTACCGCCGCCGAGACCGCAGGTGATGAAAACCATGTCCGCGTCTTTCAGCATTTCTCGAATCTCATTTTGTGATTCTTCTGCACTTCGCTTTCCAATATCTGGATCCATACCTGCGCCTAAACCGCGGGTAATCGCCTTGCCAATATGGAGTTTATGCGGAGCACTATTATGATGCAATGCCTGAACATCCGTATTCATGACAGTAAAATCTACGCCACGAATACCACTCTTCACCATACGGTCAACAGCTGAACCACCGGAACCGCCAACACCAACAACTTTAATCTTTGCAAATGTTTCAATTTCTGGTTTAACTTGCGGCATAGATCATTGAACAATGTTTGTATTCAACACAAGATGTCTGAACAACGAATATATAGTACGTATAGTGTATATGGTAGGAAAATGAGTGTCAAGCAAACATCTTTCACAAAAAAAGAGCCTAGAGCTCTTTTGAAACTTCGTATCTCTTGTATTTCTTATGGAATAAGAGATTTTGCGAATTCTTTCATCTTTTGAAGCATTTTATTCGCACCAGTAAATCGTAAACTAGATGCTCCTCCCCGCTCTTCATTCAACAGGGCTGCCCATTTGACCAGTCCGACCACGGTGGCAAACGCAATGTCCTGGGCTTTTTCCGTTGCACTAGAAAGATCGATCGGATATCCAAGCGTTGCTGGCAAACGCAACACATCTTTCGCATATGGCACTAATCCTTGAATTTTTGCACCTCCGCCGGTAAAAATAACACCAGCTGGCAATAAGCCGCTTCTTCCGACACGGACCAATTCTTGGTCTATTTTTTCTAAAATTTCGAGAACGCGCGCGCCGACAATTTCGGAAATATACTGACGAGAAATATTTTCATGATACTCTGCTCCAGCGTCGAAGAGATCTACGATATCCTTTTTGGTAAATGCATCACTGTCGCAATGCCCCCACTCCAATTTTACCCGTTCAGCGACGTCGATTGACGTGCGAAGTCCAATCGCCAGATCATTGGTAATATGTTCTGAACCGATAGGAATAATGGCAGTATGAAGAAGATCTCCTTCTTCGTACACAGCCAGGCTTGTGGTGGAACCGCCCATATTGATCACTGCTGTCCCAAGCTCACGCTGACGAGATGTCGTAACAACATCTCCGGTCGCCAGAATTGAAAGAACAAGGTCATCAATATCTATACCCGTCCGATAGACTGCTTTCGTAATATTTTTAAGCTGAGCTGTCGCGCCATGGATAAGCTGAACATCTACTTCCATGCGAATACCTGTCATTCCGATTGGATCTTTAATACCTGACTGGCCATCTACCGTATAACTTTTTGGAAGCACATGAAGGACCTCATAATTGAGGGGCGGTGCGACAGTTCGTGCAGCTTCCAGCGCTCGCCCGACATCTTCTGGAGAAATCTCTCCGTCCGCTTTTGCTACTGCAATAACGCCTTTGCTTTGTTGAATTTGGATGAATGGACCAGATATTCCAATCCATGCGTGTTCAATCGGAACTCCAACCAACCGTTCGGTCTGTTCGAGCGCGTGTGATAAAGAGGAAACCGTTTCTTCAATACTCGTAACCGCCCCTTTATGCACCCCACTCGAAGGAACTTCTATGGCGCCGAGGATCTGGATATGACATTGTCGCCCATCTTCTTGTGCACATTGCCCCACGACAACGCGCATAGCGGTAGAGCCTATATCGATACCCGTGATCATTTGTACATGCTTTTTCTTCATCATACTGTCTCCACATTGTATCATGGGTGAACTAGTTCAACAATATAGGGAAGGAATATAAGCATACCAATAACGCCAGCCCCAAATGCCGCTACAAGGACCGCTCCAGCCATAACATCCTTTACTTCTTCCACATGAAAACTGAGACGTGGTTTTATCACATCAAGCATTTTCTCCACTGCCGTATTGATCAATTCTAATATGAGAACAAACATAATGAGGGAAAGGAGGATAAGGAAATGCAAGAGACGCACGTGAAGCAAAAAAGCAAACAAAAGCACAATAGCAGCCATCCCTACTTGAATACGAAAATTTTGTTCATGAAGAAATGCATACCGAAGCCCTCGACATGCATAGATAATACTTTTTATCATACAAGGACGGTCATACTTGTTTTTTAAGAATCGCTTCCTGGAGTGAAAACATTTTTTCTGCATCTTTCTTTTCCATATGATCATATCCAACCGCATGGAGGATACCATGGATCAGCATGCGAGTCAGTTCTTCCCGGTACGGAACGCCGAGACGCTTCGCCTGACGCTGAATGTACGGTATACACAAAAAAATATCACCAACTTCCTCTGCTGCTTCTATTCCTACCTTATCCCCTTCCAAAGCAGAGAAAGAAAGGACATCCGTCGGCCGATCAAGCCCCCGATAGGTACGGTTTAATGTGCGTATTTTTTTCTCGCCGACACAATGCACGCTCAGCTCGTGGCCATATTTACGGCAAACACGCAGCGTGGCTTCTGCTGTTTTCTGTATATGAGAGCGCGGTACGTGAATATCCCGAACGGTTTGATATATTGTACAGACACTCATATATTTTCTTCAGTCGGGGGAGAAAACGACGGTGAGGCAGATGTTGTGGTCGTGGAAGGAAGAACGGCTTGTTCAGGAAGTTCCAAAGACACGCGGGTTGGTCGGAAACTTTGAACCATCATGTTCATCACATGGCGGAATGGAATAATGGTACTCCCCGCAGAATGGTAGAGGAAAACATATACCATTTGATCCTTTTCAAAATAGGCTACCACGCTGTCTCCACGTCGATATCCCTCAATCGAAAACCGATTCTCAAACTTTTCAAGATCAGTAAAGGACTGATCAACGGCAACACGACCAAACCATGCGGAGAATGTTTCATTGACTTCTTTTTTATATGAACGAACTTCTATATAATCCCCGGTAATGGCGGAAAAAATAACCTGGTTGGCACTACTGTCAACCGCTGCCACTTCCCATCCGCTCGGATAATAGACGCGATACTGAAATGTCGGATGGACATATTCTTGTACTAAGCCGGAATCTATAATTTTCACTGGAGCTTTTCCTTTTGGATTATACAGATTTGCCACTTCCTGTCCATCATAATATCCATCCTCGTCTGAATCATACGTCGCGCTATCCGTACCAAACAAATCTTCCTCGATATCTGTTAAAGAATCAATATCCAAATCCGTGCTATCAGTGTAAATTTGCCGAGGAAAGTCCAAAGGCACTTCTCTCAAGGATGGTGTGCTCGTTGGCAGAGCTTCGGTGGTTGTCACCACAGCCTCAAGCGTGGATGTTACGATGATTTCCGGAACGATTTCAGGAGGAGAAACAGCGGGCGGCGTATTTTCTTCCACAGCAACAGGCAAGGTGTTTTTTCGTATCATTCCCGCATCTTTGAGGTAATACCAAGTAATACCCGCGACCGCAAGAAGAAAAAGGACGCTGCCACCAAGAATAAATGGCATTTTTTTTGCTGGCGATTTTCCCTGTTGTGCAGGAACACCCACTGATGGCGTTACTTTTGGAGTACTCTTTTGTAGTGGCAATGCCGCTACACTTGTTTGATCATATTGGACAACTGGATTTTTTCCACCATAAAAAATATCAGGCATGGTGGTGAGGTGAAATGATGCTTCCGGTTGTTGTTGTCCCTCTTTTTTTGATCTCCCAAACATACGTTCCGTCTAGCTCTTTGTGCTGGTTGGTGGCTGGAATAATTTTCCAGGGCCAGTTGGATTGTACCCAGACTTTACTTCAACATAATCAGCATAGGTGTCACCGTCCGTATCAGTATTTCGAGGATCGGTTTTCCATACAACCACTTCATCTCGATCGTTTAACTCATCGCCATCCGTATCCCATTTATTCGGATCTGTGCCCAATTCTTGTTCACGGCTGTCATCGAGTCCATCATTATCCGTATCGATCGGCTCCCCGAACAACACTTGTTCATCAATAATTTCAGAGGAAATGTCAGAAGGAGTATCAGTTTCTTCCGTTGTCGGTTCAGGCGTTACTTCCGGTGTGGTGGTAGGAACAACTAAACCACTATCTACCTGTTCTGCTTGTGGCGATTGGACAAAATGAGCATACAACCACCATCCACCGCCACCAAGCGCAACAAGAACAATGAGAGCAAGAACCGTTAACATAATACCACGGCCAAGTGACGGCCCTTTGAGACGGTAGAGTTCAGGGTTTTGTGCCATCATTTGCTCCTGCTGTGGACGCTGTTGTTGCGGCATAGTCCGCACATACGGTTGCTGCGGTTCCATCTGCTCTTGTGAAGGCTGTTTTGGTCGCAAAGCGCCCATTTCTAATGCGGTCGGCGGAAGTGAAGATGGGGTCGGAGGAGCTGGTGGAGCGTCTTCAAAAGAAGCGGATGAGGTAGGCACTCCATCATCTCCTGTACCTCCAAACATATCTTCCGGTTCGCCGACAGGGAGATTTGGTGGCACTTGGCCAGGATTTTTTGGTTGAACGTCATCAAACATAACAGACAATTAAAATAAATAGGTATTATATTAACGACCTCGCGGATTTGTCTTATCCATAACCTCCACCCCGTCTCGGACGCCATCTCCATCCGTGTCCGCTTTCTTTGGATCGGTTTTCCATACATCGATTTCAGACGCATCATCCAGACTATCCCCATCTGTATCGAATGTCGTAGCACTCAATCCTAATTCTTTTTCTTTTGCGTTGGATAATCCATCCCGGTCCGTATCATCTGGATGGAGATCCTCTCCCTGTACCGTGTTTTTGGCTGTATTAGATAAATTTTCGTTTCCATTACTCCTTTTTTCAAACCAAATAACAGCCATAACAACACCGACAGCCGCAAGAATCATGAAAAGAAGGAAAACTAATTTTTTCATAGCTGAAAATAGTATACCACACTGACTGCTTCCCTGCATTACTCAGGAGTTACACAAACATCACCTTGAACATTACATTGAACGGCGGCAAAATCCGTCCGCAGCGTTCCATTCATTCCCGTCGTTGACGTGTTCACGGTAAACACACTGCCGTCTTTGGTAATGTTAAAGACATGCCAGAATAATGCTTGTGGATTTCCGCCAGCATTGGCTGCTTTCAGAGCAAAGGTATAATCCGGCTTAAAGATAGAATATTTTGGAATTGCATCTTTATGTTTATCTCCGACATACACATCGACATAAATGTCTTGACCCGTATACAAGCCCATTGGGCCTGAAATACCTTGGACAAAGAATGCGTATGTTGTGTTGAGAAGAGGAGAATTTTGGGTTTCGAGACCGTAATTGATCGTCACTGCATGCGCACTGACCGTTTTTAATTGTCCAATATCGTGGACAGCAACCTTATCATGATAAAATGTACAATTTGGTGTCCAATAGCTGTCAAACTTCAACTTATTGCAGAGATACGTATCTGCCTGCTCCAACGCTTTTGTATAGCCAATAATACGAGGATCACCAGAGAAGCCTTGATTATAGACCATGCCGCTTAACCGTATTCTTTGGTCGTTTACTGGCCACCGAACAACTGCTCGAATTTGACCAGGCATGACGAGTGGACTGATGACCAGCTCGTTTTCCACTATAGAGCCTTCTCCATTCACCGGATAATCAAAGAAATCTCCATACATAAAATTCGTCCATCGCTTTCCTTGCCCTTCAACTGTATTCTTAATTCCTAGATTACCAAAGAATAGCTTATATTCCCCCGTACACATTGGGTTTGTCTCAATGCCGCGCGTCGTTGGCGTTGGTGTTTGCGGATCTGTATAGAGATATGGAAAATCAAGAGGAAATTGATTTTCGTCAGCAAAAATCCACTGTTGATTCATAAAATTTCTATGGTCAACACTGCGTGGATATGTTTTTGCTGGGAATGTTGAATTCTTGTGAGTTCCAGTGCTGACTGACCAATAGTACGATGCCCCCAATGACGTATTACCCATATACATCCCTTTACGTGTGGTTGTTGCCCAATGAATGGTTTGTCGGTCTGACATCGTGGAACTCGAAACAAGGACGTTTAAGACAGCTAATTTAGGAATAGCGCCGCCATTATTGATGGTGCCACAAGCAACGCAATTATTGACCAGCTGTGTACAGGTAGCATTACATTGATACGATCCTTTCTTTGGTGCACAATTATTGGACGCCTCTAGAATTACCTGTCCGCCATTCGGGGTGGAAGAAACAATTTTTCCATTTGCGAGGACGTCACAGGCTTCCATCACAGCAATACCTGTCGTACTGGTGCCAATACGATCCAATTCGCCGTTTCCACAGCGAGACGAAGCATCAATGGTTAAGACATTTTTACAATCATTTGAACAATACGAGCACGATCGGCCATACCCCGGCACGCACGGCTCTCCATTGGTCGCCCCCGCATCACAGACCTCACCGCGATGGGCTTGGACAATCGTATCACCACATCGTTCCCCTTCTCGGGCAACAGCAACAGATTGATTTCTTGGTTCAGTCCGACAGAATTGACTACATCCGTCTCCATTCGTCGTGTTACCATCTTCACATTGCTCCAGATCTTGCTTTACATTATCTCCGCAATACCCGCCCGGTGTACGGCAATCCCATGCGCATGAATTCTGTCTATATAAATGATAGGATGGATTACCGGGAGCAATACACGTATTTCCTGTACCGCAAGCAACATCCGAAGAACATGCGTACACTTGGCAATCTGCATAATTCCTCAGCAGAGTTCCACCCCCTCCGACGACCCAAATATTGTCTGGCGTTATGATATCGAGACTAAGGAGGGTTTCCTCCACGCCCGATGCAACCTCAGACCATGTCTGTCCACCATCCGTCGTACGGAAGATGTCACCACGAGTCCCCACTGCAACACCATACTGTGCGTTAAAGAATTTGATATCACGTAAATTCGGACCGTTCGTCGCTGTCCATCGAGTACCGCCATTGACGGTTTTTAATACACCACCTGGTGCCGCAATGAATCCGGTATTCGCATTCAAGAAATACAAAGATTGAAGTGCAGTACCTTCGGTTTCTGGATCTTGCAAGGACCAACTTCCTCCGCCATCCACGGTCTTCAAGATAAAATCAGTACCAATAACCCATCCGGTCTGTTCGTTCACAAAAAATACACTATTCAATCCTTTCCCCAACTCGTCCGTCGGCTGGAGTTCAGGAGTATTCTTTCGTATCGTCCAGGTCACCCCTCCATCGATGGTCTTCCAAATCACGCCACGGTTCATATCCCCGCTCACCGTACCGACTGCCCATCCGACTTTTTGATTGACGAAAAATACTTCACGCACATTTTCCGTAACTTCCACAAAATTCCACCTTATTCCCCCATCGGTCGTGCGGTACAAGCGATCTGGTTTCCCTTGCACCTGCGCTTTTCCAATGGCCCAACCATTTCTTTCATCCAAAAATTGTATTTTGGTGAAGTAGACACTATTCGGCGTAGTACTACTTTCTACCCACGACCGTCCCCCATTTTCTGTCTTATAGAGAATGCTCTGTCTGGACTGTGTTGCCAGAAGCCACCCGGTTGATGTATTGACAAAGTCAACATCTACGATCGTCCAATCGGTTAATTCTTTTACTAACCATTCGCCCGTGCGATTTCCGTTACATTCAGGCGCATGAACATTGCTACAAAAACCAATACCGAATGTAGGCAATGCTTTGTCACAAAATTCTTGATCTTGCTTTTTGCGATCACCACAATACTCTGCCGGCGGTGTGCACGTGTATTCTGTACAGTGGCCGTATGTTCCATTCAACGCGCCATCGTCACACAATTCTCCCTGTTCTACAATACCGTTTCCACACCGTGTTGAGTTAGCACAGTTCGTATATTCCAATTGGCATTGCGTATTGCAAAAACGTGTAGCAACTTGACCGATCGGACATTCGTCAATATCTGAACCAATCTTACCGTACTGGGACGACCGCGCTGTTCCAGACGGATCATCGCAGGACTCTCCAGGGTTTACCACCCCATCACCACAGCGTGCAGCAAATGGACTATGGCGTTCCGTCGGTACGCACCACGGATCTGTCGAAAAATGCGTACTTGAGACAAATTCAGTTACTGCTTTATCACCCGCTGTAAAATACTCCAACGTGCCATGGAGTGTATATCGGTTTGTACTTGGGTCAACACTATATTCATACACACTTGCGTATCCTGGGCAAGAGTAGGTAGAACTTGCGGCATTCCAGCACGTTTGACTCTCAGCACGCGGATCTTCACAGGCTGTTTTTCGATTCACCGGATCCTGTGGTAAGCCGCCGACATCCTGACTCAATTTTCCCCAAGAAGGCCAATAGGTAACGCTATACTGTGGAATGTAGGTTCCAGACTGCAGAAGCGGATATCCACCGTTCGTGTTTTTGTAGGCCTCCAACCGATTCTGTGCAGTCCGAATATCCTGCAACCGGCGCCAATCACGCAAAAATTTTGTTTTCACATTTGAACATTGTCCGGACAAACCGTCTTTTGGCAATCCATTATTGTCACGACAATCAAAATCAGTCGTGCAAGAAGCGGTCTGAGATGTTGCGGTCGGATCGCCCTGTAACGATTGTCCACGCAGCATACAATATCCGACATCGGTCAAATTCGTATTAAACTTCATGGAATCAATGAGAAGATCGAGGACCGTACGCATGTCTGGAGAGGCATTCGTATTCAAACTCAATACGAGAATATTATTGTACACCTCATTATTGTTCAGATCGTGATTTAAGAAATTGATGTAATAGGTATTCCCATCTGTCACGCCGTCATATCCACCAATAGATACTGAACGCAATGTACTGACATCTGCATTGGGGAATTTTTCTTTATACCATTCTCGTGCGGTAAAACGTTTTCCATTGGGGAACACACGAAGGCCAATTGCATCATCTGTTTGACTCGTCTCATCCACAAATAACAATTTCAAAATTTCTCCGTCACGTGCATCCGTAAGAGATACAGGCGAAAGGAACGGAAGATCATCGTCTGTTCTCCCTGGAATGCCGGCATCCGCACAATATCCCATGGACACGTTCAATTCCGTCAATGCAGTTCCAACACGGAGCCGGTACGGATAGCTTTCGCGCGATGGCCATGGATGTTCACAGAATTGAGCCGTTAATTGTGCGGAACCGCTGAATACTCTTCCTCTATGATTTTGATTGCTGACATCCACATCTGTAACCACGCGGGCTGTCGCAATAGCAAGACCCGATCCTTCTACCGTTTTGACCGCAACAGTTGTTTGTGTGGTGTTTGTTGGCGCGTTTGGAGCAGGGATGGCGAAGACAGGATGACCTTGCGGACCCCAACTCCACACCCATTCATATTGTCCAGGAATGGAAGAAATAAAGCCGTTCCTACTTTGTGCGAAAGCCGTCATGCCAACCGACGTATTCGGGGCGGTAAAGAGATGCGTCTCCGGCGTCAAAGAAACACTGTCGATCTTGCAGATTTCATTACCAGTCTTAAAAATCCATACATCATCAAGCTTCCCTGGTGCGTCTTTTGACGCGATACCAACCCCCTGTGTATCTATAATCCCAGACTTTCCACCCTTCAAAAAGACGGCATAGATCGCATCCCCGTCCAGCAATTGTGAAAGACCGAGACGAACCGTTGTTACTGTCTTTCCGGCCACGACCACGGAACTCACTTCAGGAACAGCCCGCACTTTTCCACTGCACCAGACACGGACAGTATCCACCTTAAACATCGATGCATACGCATCTTTACCTAATAAGCGAGCAAAAAATTGTCTTACCCCACTCCACATTCGTTCCCAAAACCCTTGGGGCATATCTGTATCATGACGAAGGGCAATGGACGAACGGATAAGCTGTGTAACATCAGTCTCTCCATTCGCTTCGCAGGTTACTTGATTCGTATACCCCTTTGCAATAAGAATGTTATTAAACAACGATTCCTTTTGGATCGGTCCATCAAAATTGACAGCAATATAGGTATTTTTACAGACCGGTCCCGCTGGATATATTGCTGTGGCATTTCTATTGACTTCTGCAACGATGTTTTCAATATCCCCCACTACTTTCGCTACGGGCAAACCGAACTGTCCAGCATTCACTTTCTGTTCAAATGCCGTATACAAATTCGTGATTTGTTGTATATCATTCGCGTCCAAATAGTCTCCCTGATAATCCTGTACCGCCGTAGCAAAATCTGTAAATGACTGTCCGAGACTGCGACCAAGAATATCATTTACATTCACAAGGCGCAGTGACGCATCGATACTCTGCAGTCGAGCCTCAAGTGCGCGGACTTCAGCAATATTAACGACACTCAAATTCGTTGCGAACTCCTCTACCTTTGTACGGAATACGGTGACACGGGGTTCCAATTGACGAACACTCGATGCACGAAGGGTAGTTAACTGCGTTTGTGCTGTCTGCAGTGCAGTGTTTAATTGGACGAGTTCATCATTATACTCCTGACGAGCACGTTCACGTTCCTGCTGTCGTTGTACTTCACTTTGGTTGTTTGGTTGAACACTGGACGATTCTCCAACCTGTTTATTTTCTCCTGTTCCAGTTGTCTTCTTCTCCGGTCCTTGGACAGCGAGTCGCAATGTATTGACTGCGGCAGCAACATTCTGGGTAATAGCACGCGTTTCTCTGCGCACATTTTCATCGACAGCGGTTAACGTCTGACGGAATGCAGAGGCGGAAGCGACGACGTCATCCGGGACGGAACGCGCTCCAGCAAGTCCAGCACCATCGACCGGATATTCGCTTTCACGTTTTGGACGCATATAGCAACAGGAATTTTTCCCAACGCCAAAGGCTGGATCCGGACAATCATTATAGACAACCGTATTTCCTTTCGGCTTCGGCTCGTTTGTTTCCGTATATCCACATTGAAGCGCATATTCTCCTTCGCCGAGAACATCAGCCATACTCGCATTCACGGTGCCATCTGGATTTCGATAACTCGTTACCATCGCGCGGATATCCGTTCGTTGCACCTGGGTAGATGTAGCGACATTTCCATTTCCAACAGCACGCACCACTTGAATAGGATTCTGACCAAAGGATGCGCCTGTTGATTCTACTTCACACCGACTATCTTCACCATCACCAGGAATACCATCTCCACATAAGGACGGCTTCGCATAGATCACGGAAGATCCAGCAAAGGTGCAGTCGTCATTGCATCCAACTTGATTTTTGTCACATTGTTTTAATTCAGTGTCATTGCAAACATGTTGAAGCAAACAACGCGTATTGCAGGTCGCCTCTGTCGCACCATTTTTACCTACTTCGCACTCTTCTCCTGCATCAATTTCTCCATCTCCGCAGACAGATTTTGCTTTCAAACACGCAACAGCAATGGTTGATGTCCCGGAAGAACGGGTCGCGCACCACGATGCGGCGACATTGGTACCAAGATTCAAACAGCTACTTGAACAACGAACTCGTGAATCTGGGTCAGACGGATCACATTCTTCCACTTTGACTCCTCCGCGGATACTGCGGCCGTCTTGTCCACACAACGTCGCTTGTGGATCATTTGCCGTCAGCGTTGTTGGGGATGGTTTCCGCGTACACTCAT
>Ga0196964_10001085_pt1 | contig 14249 bp, 12 predicted proteins | sample S1_10metaG_FD_148615 | JGI IMG/M metagenome (GOLD analysis project Ga0196964, IMG submission 148615) | Soil microbial communities from Anza Borrego desert, Southern California, United States - S1_10 | ecosystem: Environmental > Terrestrial > Soil > Desert | place: USA: California | collected...
GCGGCGGATGACGATCTCGGCAAAGCTCTTGTCGTCCCGGAGCAGCACGTTGAAGCGGGGCTTCAGCCGCTTGATCAGGTTGCACTCGAGCAGCAGGGCCTCGGTCTCGGTCCTGGTGGAGATGAACTCCATCGAGCGCGTCAGCGCGACCATGGCGGCGATGCGCTGGGTGTGGAAGCGGCCCTGGGCGTACTGGGTGATGCGCTTCCTGATGTCGCGCGCCTTGCCGACGTAGAGGCACTCGCCGTCAGCGCCATGCATCCGGTAGACCCCCGGCCCCGTAGGCGCGCGCCGGGCCTCGTCGCGGATCAGGTCCGCGCCGGAGAGCGTCGCATGCGGGGTGGTCGAGTCGTCCATGGACGCGCCAATATAGGATGCCCGCGCCGCGGTTCGACAGCAGCAGACGCGGCATCGTCCCGCAGCGCCCGCCCCAGCGGCTCCGATACCTTAAGCAAAGCTAAGATGACGCCGTTCGCCGTTGGCCGTATGGCGGCGAAAAGCCTTGGGGATCGACCATGCTTCGCCTCGCCGTCACAGCCGCCCTGGCGGCCGCCGTCCTGTGCTCCGCCGCCTCCGCCCAGACCGCGCCGGGCGCGGCGCTGTGGCGGCAGATGGCGGTGATGGACGTGGAGGCCGCCTACGCCCTGGTTCGCGACAACCATCCCGCCGCCCTGCCGGAAGTCGGGGACGACGCGTTCCGGGCCGCGCTCGACGCCGCCGCGGCCAAGGCGCGCGCGCGGGCGGAGCGCGTGACCAGCTTCGAGGGCTACACCGCCACCCTCTCGGGGTTCGCGACTGCGCTCGGCGACAAGCACATCTGGCACCGGCCGACCGTGCGGGTCGCCACCTACCAGTGGCCCGGCCTGTCGATCTCGCGCCGGGGCGGCGCCTGGCGGGTGAACGAGGAGGTGCGCTCCGGCAGCGAGACTCCGCTGGCCGGGGCGACGCTCGTCGGCTGCGACGGCCGCAGCGCCGACGCGCTTGCCGAGGAGCGCCTGGGCGGCTTCCGCGCCGTCTGGTCGATCGAGGCCCAGCGCATCCAGCAGGCGCCCTGGCTGCTCATCGACGACGGCAACCCGTTCCTTACCCGGCCTGCGACCTGCGATTTCGACGTCGGCGGCAAGCGCGTGACGCATACGCTCCAGTGGCGGCCGGCCAGCGCGGGCGGGATCGCGCCCTACCTGACCCGCGCGGTGTCGGTTGGGCAGGCGGGCTGGGGCGTGCGCCAGGCCGGCGGCGGCTACTGGATCGCCATCCAGGGCCTCGACAGCCGAACCCAGCCGGTGCTCGAGCAGGTGCAGAAGGACATCGAAGCGATCCGGGCCGCTCCCTTCGTGGTGCTCGACATGCGCGGGAACGGCGGCGGCGCGTCCCAGTACGGCGACACCCTGGCGCGCATGCTCATCGGAGACCGCTACTACCAGCGCGTCCAGACCGGCGGCACGGCCGAGTGCGTCGGCCCATGGAGGGCGTCGGCGGGCAACCTCAAGCACCTGCAGGACTTTCTGCGCGACAACCGCCCCAGACTGTCGGCGGAGCTGATCGCCTACCTCGAGAACGAGGTGCGGATGATGCAGGAGGCCATCGCCGGCGGCCGCGCCTTCACCCAGCCGCCGCGCGCCTGCCCGGCCGCCGATCGCCCCGCGCCGCCGCCGCTCGACGGCAGGGGCTCGCTCATGAAGGGCCGGCTGATCGTGCTGACCGACAACGCCTGCTTCAGCTCGTGCCTGCTCGTCACCGACCTCTTCCGGCGCCTGGGCGCGCTGCACGTGGGCGAGGCGACCGACGCGGCCACCCGCTACATGGAAGTGCGCGAAATCCCGCTGCCGTCCGGCGCCGGCTACTTCTCGACCCTGCAGAAGGTCGCCTTCGGCGCACCCAGGCAGATCGGCCCCTTCGTGCCTGCCCGGCTGTATCCCGGCGACATCGCCGACACCGCAGGCCTGGAGGCCTGGGTGGCGGAGCAGGCGAGGCGCTGAGGGTACTCAAAGTTGTGTCCACTCGCGTAACGGGTTAACCATGGCCCGCTCGGCTAACGCCGAGGTTGCGCCTGGGCGCAGATGGGGGCGGAAATGAAGAGACTCGTGGGCGCCGCATGCGCGACATTGATGCTGTTTGTCGGTGGTTGCGGAACGACAAACTCAAGAAGTTTGATTCCGACAGCATCCAGTGAGTTCAGTGCATCTCGAGATCGCATAATAGCTCGACGAGATACATCAAGACTCTATGGCGACCTTTTCGTGTTGCTGCAAAATTACTATACGTCGTCTGACCTCCTACTTCGAGAGGAGGGTTGGACGGTATCTGATAGTGAGCTGCCCAAACCGCCGAAGTCGGTGGTCCTGTACGATGATACGGACTCTCACAAACGAGCTATTGCGAGATACCGAGCGGCGGGGTTTGATGCGTCACGCGGACTCTGCGATTACACAATACATGTGTTGGGCGAAACGCATTCTGGTTACAAATTTACGCGCCGCTCATTTGATATTCTCGCCGGAGCCGGGGCTAGTCTTCTAGGTATTTTCAAGGCTGCTGCCGAGACCGTGTCGACATACGCTTTGGGAACAGCGCTCCTACAAGCCTGGTCGCAGAATTTTGAAGAATACGCTTTCCTGACTGCCTCAGTGGGGACAATCGGCCGGAAGGTGCTCACTGCTCAGGATAAGTACCGTCAAGGAGTCGAAAGCGACGCTACGCCACAACCGAAGAACTGGGCCGAAGCCACGATCCAGATCCAACGATACAACAGCTTCTGCCTCGCGACCGGAATGCGCTCTCTCGTTGAAGATGCAGTTGGCAAGGCAGACGTCTACTTCGACGAGGAGACGCTGACCGTCGAATTCATAGACACTCGTAGCCTGGACGAGATCAAGCGGGTGGCCGACATCCGAGAGCGTGAGCAGGCTGGGCGCCTCATTACGAGGGCCCAGAACCGGGTAGATCGCCTGCGCCAAGAGATCGAGCAGATTGCTCGTAAGTTGGCTGAGGCAGACGCCATCCTAGCCCGGTACGCTAGGAACCCATACTTCGATGCATCAACCAATACCGTCCGGCTTACGGAGGCGAAGAACAACGCCGCTGCCGCGCGAGGCGCCTACAATGGTGCCGTCAGTGCCGGCGCTGATCGCGCGACACTCGAAGCAGCCGAGGTGGCTGCAAGCAACGCAGAGCGAGAGGCTGCCGAAGCGTCAGCCTTGTCAGATGCCTTAAGTACGAAAGGCAGATACGGGACCGATTGGAGGTCCGTGCGCGAAACTGCGATCGCAGAAGCGCTGAAGGAATCGGCTGAGGCTAGAGCCTCTCTGAAGGGTGACGTGGCTCCGCCACCGGCTCCCGCGGAAGACTAGCTCACCACGTCAAGCTCGGCTCGCGGCCCTGCAGCGCCTCGGCGATGCGGTCGCGGGCTGAGCGGACGGTGTTCTCGGGCAGGGCGTCTGGGGCGAAGAAGCCGACGTTCAGGATCTCGCCGTCGGCGCGGCGGTCGACCTGCTCCCAGCGGTCGACGCGGTAGACCAGCACGTGGTCGCCCCTGAAGGTCGCCTCGGCGGAGTGGATCGACAGCAGCTTCGGCCGCTCCAGCGCCCGCACGCCGGCTTCCTCCTCGAGCTCCCGCACCAGGGCCTCCTCCGCCGTCTCGCCGGCGTCGACGCCGCCGCCGGGCAGGTGCCAGCCGTGGACGTAGGTGTGCTCGATCAGCAGGACCCGGCCCTCGAGGTCGAGGACGAGGCCGCGCACCCCCAGGGTCTTGCCGCGCGCGAGCCGGGCCCAGAGGAAGAACAGCGGGCGGTAGAACGGCTCGACGGTGCGGCGCCAGGTCATGGGCCGGGCCTACCGTCAAAGCGATGCACGGGGAAGGGGCGCCGACCCGCTCGCCGGCCGAGCCTCAGCGCCGCCGCGGCAGGCCCGCGCCCCTGGCGTTCGCATCCAGGTTCTGGGCTCCGAACCCTCGCTTCAGAGCCGGGTCCGGCCGGAGGTTTGCGCCCGTGTCCGACGCGGCCGCTGCGCCGCGGGCGCGGCTGATGCGGACGTAGGGCGAGCGGCAGTCGGCGCAGCGGAAGCGGCCGGCCACCATCACCAGGCGGTTGGCGAGCGACGCCTTCAGCCGCTCGCGCACCATCTCCGGCGGCCACTCGGCCGTCCGGTGGCAGGACACGCACTCCACCGCCAGCGTGACCCGCGCCTCGACGAGCTCCCAGATGCGGACCTGGGCCAGCTCGTCGGTGATGCGGAAGGTGGGTTGCCCCTCTGGCGGCGCCGGCAAGGCCTCACTTCCCGTTGAGTTCGCGCACCAGCGCCTCGCGCCCGTAGACCTTCAGCAGGGCTTCCTGGATGGCCGAGGACGCGACGTGCACCGAGCGGTTCAGGCGCGGGTCGTAGGCGTAGGCGCCGCCCAGCGAGTGGATGTTGCCGTCGAACACCGCCCCGATCACCTCGCCCTTGGCGTTCAGCGTCGGCGAGCCGGAGGCCCCGCCGATGATGTCGCCCGTGGCCGAGAAGTTGAAGATGGTGTCCATGTTCACCTTGCTGCGCGCGGCGAACCAGCTCTGCGGCAGGTCGTAGGGCGCCTGACCGGTGGCGCGCTGGTACAGGCCGCCGAGCGTCGTGAAGGGCGTGATCTCGCGGCCGCGCTCGTTCCAGCCCTGGATCGCGCCGTAGGTGATGCGCAGGCTGAAGGTGGCGTCCGGGTAGATGGCGTCGCCATAGACCGCGAAGCGGGCGCGGGCGATGCGCGAGGTGGCGGCGGCGACCGGGCCGGAGACCCGGGCCTCGACTTCCTTTCGGATGGCGCGGGCGGCGGGATCGACCGCGAGCGCCAGCTTGATCATCGGGTCGTCCGAGGCTTCGATGGCGGCGCGGCCGCCCTGCAGCAGGGCCAGGCGCGCGGCGGGATCGGCGAGTTTGGTGCCGGTGACGACGCGGCCGGCGACCGTCTCGGGGCTGTCGCGGCCCAGCAGCTTCACGATGTTGGCGTCATCCGTGCCGAGGTACTCGCGCGCCTTCGACAGCCAGTGCCCGATGTAGATCTCCTCGAGCTGCGGCTTCACCTCCGAGGCCGCGCCGAGCGAGCCTTCGAGCCGGCCCAGCGCGACATCGGAGTACTCGGGCAGGCGCTGCCCCTCCGGCTTCTCCCGCTCATAGGCCGCGCGCACGAGGGTGCGGGCGTAGCCGAACAGCTTCGAGTTGCCCGTGGCGCCGCCTGCGCCGGTCTCGAGGAAGTAGTAGGGCAGGTAGAGGTCGCGATAGGCGACGTAAGCCTGCTCGATCTCGCCCCACGGATCGCCGACCTCGGCTGCGAGCGCGGCGTTGGCGGCTACCTTGGCGCGCAGGTCGGCCTCCTCGCGGCGCTTGCCGGCCAGGAACTGCTCGTCGAGCAGGGCCCGCTGGCGGCCGGCGAAGACCTTGAACGAGTTCTCCAGCCCGATCAGGGCGTCGGACACCAGGCGCGCGCCTTCGGGACCGGAGTTGCCCACCTGCACCAGCTTGCCGCGCAGCTCCGAGCGCAGCAGGAGCTCGGTCGGCAGCTGCATCGAGCGCAGGAAGTCGAGGCGCGAGAGGGTGAAGCCGCGCTGGGTGGAGCCGGGGTTGCCCGGGACGAAGATCGGCTCGCCGGCGATCGGCGCGCGCGGGTTCCACTTCAGGAAGGTCGGCGTCGAGGCCGGCTTGCCGTCCGCGTAGAGGCGGATGAACGAGACGTCGAGGTTGTAGCGGGGGAAGTTGAAGTTGTCGGGATCGCCGCCGAAGAAGCCGGTCTTGAACTCCGGGGCGAACACCAGGCGCACGTCCTCGTAGCGACGGTAGGTGTAGAGGCGGTACTGGCCGCCCTCGTAGAGGCTGATGACCTGGCAGCGCATGCCGGTCTTGCCTTCGCAGCTCCGCTTCTCGATGGCAGCGACGGCCGCGCCGGTGGCCTGGATCAGCTCGGCGCCGGCCTTGCCCTGGCCGGCGGCCTTCACCTCGGCCGTGACGTCGGTGATCGACTGCAGCACCTCGGCGGTCATGCCCGGGCAGCGCTTCTCCTCGGCGCGCGTGGCGGTGAGGAAGCCGGTGGCGAAGTAGTCCTGCTGCGGCGTTGACAGCGCGCCTGCGCAGCTTTCGACGCAGTGGTAGTTGGTCATCATCAGGCCGTCCTTGGAGACGACCGAGGCCGAGCAGCCGGGGATGCGGGCGGAGGCGCCGCGCACGCGGTCGAGCCACTTCTGGTCGATGTCGACGCCGTACTTCGCCTTCACCGCTGCGGACGGGAAGTTGTCGACGGTCCACATACCCTCGTCGGCGACGCTGGAGCCCGCGGCCGCAGCCAGGGCGATGGCCGCGGCGGCGGCCAGGATTTTACGCGTGATCATGTAAGGTCTCGTCCCCACGCCCGGTCTAAGTTCGAAGGCGGAGTCGTAGCCCACCGGGCCGCGGGGGCGCCAGTTTTCGTCGCAGGCCTTACCCCGAATTAATTTGGTGTCGAAGCGTATGCGGGAGAGTAAGCAAAAGGCGGGGGAAATCGGCGTTCTATGTCGCTAGCGCTGTCGACGCTCATCTATGAATGGCGCCGCTATATGGCGGCCGTGATGGCGCTCGCCTTCTCGGGCCTGCTCGTGCTGGCGCTCGTCGGCATGTTCATGGGCATCGGCAAGGCCTTCACGGCCCAGATCGATCGTTCGCGCGCCGACATCATGATCCTGTCGCCGGGCGCGACGGCCCTGTTCAACGGGGGCCCCTCGGGCGTGCCGCGCCGGATCATGCCGCAGGTCTACTCCCACCCGGAGGTGGTGGCCGTGGCCGACCTCGACGGCGCGGGCGGCCGCTTCCAGAACATCCTGCCGCCGGCCGAGCCGGGCGCGCCGAAGAAGAAGGGGCCCGACCCCGCGCGGAAGATGGAGTTCGTCAACGTCACCGTCGTCGACCCCATCCCCGGCGCCGTCACCGTGCCGATCGACTATTCCAACGACCTCCTCGAAGCCCTGCGCCAGCCCTATGCCGTGGCCGTCGACGAGACGGCCCTGCCGCGACTGGGTGTGAAGCTGGGCGACAAGGCGATCTACAACGGCAAGACCATCCGCATCGCCGCCGTGACCCGCGGCTATCCGAACATGATGCAGGCGACGCTGGTGATGAGCCGCGATACGCTGCGCATGCTGGGCGAGGCCAACACCGGCCAGCGCGTGGGCCCGCTGCTGGTGCAGGTGCGCAACCCGGCCCGTGCGGAGCTCGTGCGCGACCAGCTCAATGCCCAGGCCAACGGCCAATTCCGCGCCTGGACCCGCTCGGAGCTGTCGAAGGCCAACGAAGGGGCGATGATGAAGGAGAGCTTCATCGTCATCATCCTGGGCTTCGCCGTCTTCATCGGCATCATCATCGGCATCGCCATCACCTGGCAGACGCTGCGCGGGGCGATCATGGCCAACATCAAGGAGTTCGCCTCCCTGCGGGCGCTCGGCGTCTCCATGGGCTCGCTGCGCCGGATCGTGGTGGAGCTGAGCTTCTGGGTCGGCCTCGTCGGCATCCTCGGCGCGGGCGTGCTGACCTTCGGCGTCACGGCGCTCGCGGGGCTGTTCGGCCTGACCATGGCCTATCCGGTTCCGATGGTAGTGGGCGTCTGCGTCCTGCTGCTCATCATCGCCCTGCTGTCCGGCATGCTGTCCCTCGGCGTGCTCAAGAACAGCCAGCCTGCGGACCTGCTGCGATGACCCGGCGCAACGGCGAGACGGCCATCGAGGCCCGCGGACTGAAGAAGCGGTTCAAGACCGGCCGCACCTGGATCGAGGTGCTGAAGGGGATCGACTTCGACGCGCGCCACGGCGACTTGACCATGGTCATGGGGCCGTCCGGCTCGGGCAAGTCGACCCTGGTCGCCGCCCTTTCGGGGCTCCTGAGGCCGGACGAGGGCCGGGTGGACTCGCTCGACGTGGACGACCTGTGGAAGCTGTCCGCAGGCCGCATCGACAAGTTCCGGCTGGATCACTGCGGCTTCATCTTCCAGGGCTTCAACCTGTTCCCGGCGCTGACCGCGATCCAGCAGGTGACCACGGTGCTGAAGTTCCAGGGGGTCGACCCCGGCGAGGCGCACCGGCGCGCCAAGGCCGCGCTGGAGGAAGTGGGCCTGGGCCCGCGGATGAACCAGCGTCCCTCCGAGCTCTCCGGCGGCGAGAAGCAGCGCGTGGCGATCGCCCGCGCGCTCGCCAAGAACCCGCAGCTGCTGTTCGCCGACGAACCGACCTCGGCGCTCGACGGCGAGAACGGCCAGATCGTCATCCGCCTGCTGCGCCGGGCCGCCACCGAACACGGGGCGGCGGTGATCTGCGTGACGCACGACCCGCGTCTCGAAGCCTTCGCTGACCGCCTGATCCACATCGAAGACGGACGCATCCTCGACGACGTCCGCAGAACGCCATCGCCTGAGCCGGGGCCCGCCCCTGCCGGCCACTGACCCGCGGGGGGACTGTCATGTTCGGCTTCCTGAAGAAGCCCTGGTTCTGGATCCTGATCGTGCTCGCGGTGCTGGGCTTTGTCGGGTTCAACTTCGTCCAGGCGCAGGAGAAGGCGAAGAAGGAAGCGGCGGCCAAGGCGGCCGCCGAGAAGGTCCAGTCGCCCTACGCGGCCATCGCCAACGGCAAGGCCGATGTCGAGGGCGGGATCATCAACGTCGCGGCGCGCCGCGGCGGCGTGGTCCGGGCGGTCTACGTCCAGGAAGGCGACCGCGTCACCGCAGGCCAGATCCTGGCCCGCCAGGAGGACGACGAAGCCCGCCTGCAGGTCCAGCGTGCGCGAGCCGAGGTGCTGCAGGCTTCCTCGCAGCTGCGCCTGATCGAGGTCGAGATCCAGACGGCGCGGCGCGAATACGAGCGGCTCCAGCGCCTCTCGGACCGCAACTTCGTCGCCGCCCAGAAGCTCGACCAGGCCCGCGACGCCATCGCCTCGGCCGAGGCCCGGCTGGGCTCGCAGCGCGCGGCGGTGCAGACCGCGCGCGCCCGCCTGAACGAGGCGCTATACAACCTCGAACTCACGGTCATCCGGGCGCCGATGCCCGGCCGCATCGTGCGCCGCTACGCCAATCCGGGCTCCGGCGCCTCGACGCTGAACGTGTCCAACATGTTCGATCTCGAGCCCGATGCGCCGCGCATCGTCCGCGCGGAGATCGTCGAGAGCGCCATTCCCCACGTGGCCGTCGGCCAGGAGGTGGAGCTATCTCCGGAATCGGAGCCGACCAAGGTGTTCGTCGGCAAGGTGATCCGCCGCGCCGCGGTGTTCGGCGCCCGCAAGCTGCAGTCGGACGACCCCTCCGAGCGCACCGACGAGCGGGTGGTCGAGGTGGTGGTCAGCGCCGACGGGGCGCCCTTCCTGATCGGGCAGCGCGTGCTGGTGAAGTTCATGAAGCCCGGCCAGCGCGCCGGCGTGAAGCGCGAGACGAGCACCGCCGGCGTCAGCGCTGACCGGGCCATGCAGGCTCCCAAGCGCTAGTCGAACATCAGGGTTCGGGGCGGTGGCGGACCCCCTCCGGCGTCGGCCCGCCCGCGTCGCCGCGGACGGGCCCGCCCTGGCTCAGCCGCCGCCGAAGATGAAGTCCGACGAGGTGATCTGGCCGGACGTGACGCCGGTCAGGATCAAGGTGTTGGTCCCGTCGCCGTAGCTGATGCGCACCCAGCCGTCGGCGGTGGTGGTGATGACCAGGTCGGTGAAGTCGTCCACGCCGGCGATGCCGGACAGGAAGATCTTCTCCTGGCCGTCGGTGAAGTCGGTGACCCGGTCCTTGCCCAGGCCGCTCCAGAAGTAGGTGTCCTTGCCCGCGCCGCCGGTGATGGTGTCGTTGCCGGAGCCGTCGAGGATGGTGTCCGCGCCGCCGCCGCCGAGCAGGGTGTCCTTGCCCTCGCCGCCGTCGAGCACGTCGGAATTGCTGCCGCCGTCGAGCCGGTCGTCGCCATTGCCGCCGCTGAGGGTGTCGTCGCCGCCCAGACCCTTGAGACGGTCGCCGCCGTCCAGCCCGCGCAGGTCGTTCTCGAGGGCGCTGCCGGTGATGATATCGTCGCCCGCCGAGCCGCCGACGTTCTCGACGTTGAGGATGCTGCCCGAGCCGCCGAAGCCGTCGTCGACGATCTGGCCGGTGTTGAGGTTCACCTCCACGCCGTTGGTGGTGAATTCGAAGGCCGCGACCCCGTCGCCGTCCACGTCCACGAGCTGGCTCTGGGTGAACTGCAGGATGGTGTCGATGCCATCGCCGCCGTCGATCAGCAGCGGCGCGTCATCGACCTGGAACTCGTCGTTGCCGCCGAACCCGTAGACCGTGTCGCCGCCGCCCACGAGGAACAGGTTGTCGACGTCGTTCCCGAAGAAGGTGTCGGCGAAGCGGGTGTGGCCGCCCAGCGCCTCGATGCCGGTGAAGGTCTCGGCGTTGCCGTAGCCGTCGTTCGCAATGGTCCCGTCGCGAAGGTCGGCGGTGACCCCCTGGGTCGCGTCGACGTGGAAGAAGCTGATCCGGTCGAAGCCGTCGCCGCCCGCGAAGCTGTCCGTGCCGGCGGAGCCGCGAAGCTGGTCGTCGCCCGCGCCGCCGTCGAGGGCGTCGTCGCCGGCCTCGCCGCGGACGATGTCGTCGCCGCCGGCGCCGTTGAGCACGTTGTCGACGCCGTCGCCGATGATGATGTCGTCGCCCTCGGAGCCGTTGACGTTCTCGATGTTGGCCACCGAACCGCCGCCGCCCCACGGGTCGAAGAGAAAGCCGGCGGTGAGGTTCACCTCGTAGCCGAGGTCGGTGACCTCGGTGGTCAGGAAGCCGCCGCCGTCGACCGCCCGCTGCTGCGTGAGGTCGGTGATGGTGTCGATCCCGTCACCGCCGTCGAGGATCGCCGCCGCCTCGTCGACGAAGAAGCTGTCGTCCCCGCCCTGGCCGTAGACGCTGTCGTTCAGGCCGGCCCAGATGAAGTTCGAGCCGGAGCTCCCGTAGAAGGTGTCGGCGAACAGCGTGCCCAGGCCGAGGTCCTCGATCGAGGTCAGGAACTCGGTGTTGCCGTGCCCGTCGTTGAAGATCATCTGCGCTTCTAGATCGACGTAGGCGCCGGTGGTGGCGAAGTAGTCGAAGAAGCTGACGCGATCCTGGCCGGATCCGCCATCGAAGGTGTCGATGCCGGCGCCTGAGCGCAGGACGTCGTTGCCGCCGTCGCCGTTCAGGGTGTCGTTGCCGCTGAAGCCGATCAACAGGTCGTTGTCATCCCCGCCGTTCAGGACGTCGTCGCCGGAGCCGCCGTTCAGGTTGTCGAGCCCGGCGCCGCCGTTGAGCGTGTCGTTCTGGTTGCCGCCGCTCAGGCTGTCGTCCCCGTCCAGCCCGTTCAGGATGTCGTTTCCGTCCGCTCCGAAGATGAAGTCGGCGTCGCTCGTGCCATTCAGAGTCTCGTCGGCAGGCGTCCCGATGATATCGGCCATGATAGTTCCCTCAGCTTTGTGAAGCCCCCCTGGGCCCCCTCGAACGTGTTCGCAGAACAACGTTCGGCTGGCGGCATTAGCGGGGCGCGCACCCTGCGGGCCAATCACGACAGCGACGCTTCACGTCACGGCTGCGTGACGTGAATCCAAGCTTAACCATGCGGGTCGCCTAGGCGCCTATTTTCCCTGGAAGTTCGGGGGACGCTTCTCGAGGTGGGCGGTGACGCCTTCGATGTGGTCCTCGGTCAGGTGCGACAGCGCCTGGGCCGCGGCCGACATCTCCAGCAGCGCCTCGTAGGAGCTTTCGCGGCCCTGGCGCAGCAGCGCCTTGGCCAAGCGCAGGGCGTGGGGCGGCTGGCCGGCGATGCGATCCGCGAGTTCCATGGCTTCCTCCATCAGCCGCTCGTGCGGCACGACCCGGTTGACCAGACCCCACTGGGCGGCCGTCTCGGCGTCGATCAGGTCGCCCGTGAACAGGAGCTCCGCCGCCCGGGCGTAGCCGATGGTCCGCGGCAGCAACCAGGCGCCGCCATCGCCGGGGATGATGCCGAGCTTCAGGAAGGGCACGCCGAACCGGGCGCGGTCCGAGGCGAGTCGGATGTCCGCCAGGCCCGCAAGGTCGCAGCCGAGCCCCACCGCCGGGCCGTTCACCGCCGCCACCAGCGGGACGGCCAGCTCGTAGACTGAGCGTACGATGCGATGGACCACCCGCCGATATCTCTCGCGGATGGCGACGCCGGAGCCCTCGAAGAGCTCCGAGCGCGCCTGCATCGCCTTCACGTCCCCGCCGGCGGAGAAGGCGCGGCCGGCGCCAGTCATCACCACACAGCGGATCGCGGCGTCGGCGTTGATCGCTTCGCAGGCGTCGCGAAATGCGTCGCCGTCTTCCAGCTCGGGCATGGCGTTGAGCTTGTCGGGGCGGGTCAGGGTGATCACCGCCACGGCGCCACGTCGTTCGACCTGAAGGAAATCGCCGTCGGCCATGCCGCCCTCCGCTGCTTCGCCCCTGACTAGGCGGGAAATGGACGCGAGTTAAGCGGCGTGCGCGCAGCGCAGCTGCTAGGCTCGTGGCCATGAGAGCTGACCGACGATGGTTCTGCGCCGGCGCCGCCGCCCTGATGGCCGCGCCCGCCGCCGCCGCGGAGCCCCCCTCCGACATCACCCTGGCTCAGGACTTCGACGAACTCTGGGTCACCCTGCGCGACCGCTACTGCTTCTTCGGCGAGAAGGCGACAGATTGGGCGCGCGTGCGCCAGACCTACGGTCCGCTGGCGGCGGCGTCGCCGAACCGCGAGGCGTTCATCGAGGTGCTGCGGCTGACGCTGAACGAGCTCTATGACGCCCACACCCATCTCTCCGACCCGCCGGAGGGCTCGCCTCGCTGGCCACCCTTCGACCTTGTGGTCGAGCCCGAGGGGCAGGCCTCGATCATCCGCGCCGTCCAGGACCAGTCGATCGCCGCGCTCGTGGGCCTGAAACCGGGTGATCGCATCCTGACCGTCGACGGCAAGTCCGCCGCCGAAGCCGCCGGCCTGCAAATGCCCCGCTGCCTGCGCCGCCCGGATCCCGAGGCGCTCGCCTATGCCTGGAACGCGGCTGTGGCCGGCCGGCGCAGACGTGGGCGCGTGTTCACCGTCGACAAGGGCGGGCCCGAACCGGTCAGGCTCGAACTGCCGCTGGCGACCCCGTCTTCCGAGCCCGAGCTGAGCTGGCGGCGGCTGGACGGCGGCCTCGGGTACGTCCGGATCGCGAGCTTCGGCGACATGGCCACGGTGGCGAAGTTCGACGAGGCGCTGGCAAACCTGCGCGACACGCGCGGCCTCCTCATCGACGTCCGCCGCAATGGGGGCGGAGACACGGCCGTGGCCCGGCCGATCATGGGCCGCTTCATCACCGCGCGACGGCCATATGCGCGCATGCGCCGCCGTGAGGGCAGGGGGCTGGGCCCGTTCTGGACCGAGTACGTCGAGCCGCGCGGGCCCTTCACCTATGCCGCGCCGGTGGTGGTGCTGACCGACCCCTGGAGCGCCAGCATGGCCGAGGGCTTTCCCATGGGCATGCGCGGGCTCGGACGAGCGCGCATCGTGGGCGCGCCGATGATGCGGCTCGGAGCCGCCGTGTTCCGGATCCGCCTCGACCGCACCGGGATCGAAGGCCAATACTCGGCCGAACCAGTCTACGATGTCGCCGGTCGGCCCCGCTGGAAGCTCGAACCCGACGTCCGCACCGCTCCCGGGGAGGACATCCTTCTCGCCGGCGAGCGCGAACTCAGGCGCATGCTCCCAGGCTGAGAAGCGAAACGCCCCTGATTTCGGGGTGCGCCCGGCGGCGTGCGGGTCACCTCTGCCTGGGCGGCAGCGTCACGAAGTCCTGCGGCGGGCGACTCTCTTCGCGCTGCTGGCGGTGTCGCGACGGGGCCACCAGCAGTCCGCCCAGCAGGGCGAAGGACAGCATGGCGTGGTTCAGGTTCTTTTCGCGTTGGTTCATCGGCATCTCCATACGACCACCATGGCCGTCCGAAGACGCGCTTTCGGCTCTCAGGGGTTCTCACCCTCCCAGTCTAACGGCACGTCGCGCCTATGCTGCGCCGGCCGCGAAAAATCGCAAGAACTAATCCGGGTTCGGATGGAAGCGGTGGCTCCGTCATGGAAACGACACGTGCGGAAACGTGTATAGTTTCATAGCAGTGCTTGGATTCGTCGTTCGGGAGCAGGTGCGAAAATTTCACAAAATGAAAGCCCCGGCCGATGGCCGGGGCTCGAGCGTGAGGGACGCTGCGCCTTCTCCGTGCGCTTCTTGGGGGGGAGGAAACCCCAATCTAGGCTGATCAGCCCTTGTAGGCG
>Ga0196964_10001086_pt1 | contig 14241 bp, 10 predicted proteins | sample S1_10metaG_FD_148615 | JGI IMG/M metagenome (GOLD analysis project Ga0196964, IMG submission 148615) | Soil microbial communities from Anza Borrego desert, Southern California, United States - S1_10 | ecosystem: Environmental > Terrestrial > Soil > Desert | place: USA: California | collected...
ACGGGCATGCGTGTTCCATGTCCGCTGCTGCTGACCGCCTTCGCCAACCCCAGGTCCGAGAGCAGCACGCGGCCGTCATCTGCGACCAGAATATTGTCCGGCTTGATGTCGCGATGGATGACGTTGTGCGTGTGCGCCGCCTGCATACCGAGCGTCGCGTCGTGGATGATCTGCAGCGCGCGCGGGAACATCAGCGGACCGTTGGCGTCGACCAGATCGCGCGCGGTGCGGCCGGCGATGAAATCCATCACGAGATAAATGAGTTCGCCCTGCTCGTCCACGTGCAGTGTGCGGACGACATTAGGATGATTGATCTGCGCCGAGATGCGCGCCTCCTGCCGAAAGCGTTCGACGAACTGGTCGTCGCGAACGCCGCTGGGGGAGGGCAATATTTTTACCGCAACGTCGAGCGCCAGGGATTCATCGTAACCGTGGTACACAGCGCCCATGCCGCCCTGGCCGAGCTTTTTAAGCAGGCGAACTTTGCCCACCCACTTGGCGTTCTCTTTCAATGGCGCATCGCGCAGCAGCTTGTCATTGAGCAGCGTTGGATCGGCGAGAATGACTGAGGAAACTTTGTTTACGGGAACTTCAATTGTGCGCTGCGAATACGGAACGCTGTCCATTTCCTCGGGCGTGACCGAAAGCACGCGGCTGGCGCCATCGCCGTCGCCCTGCGCTTTGAAGTCGCGGCCGCAGCGGCTGCAGCGGATTTCGGCGCCGAGCGAAACGGAATCGTGAGGAAGTCCGCAACCGGGACAAGCGATTTTGACGACCAATGCCACGCGCTGAGTCAGGCTCCCCGATTTGTTCCAATAACAACACGGCTGCTCGCTCGTATGCTGCTGGCGGCGTTCGCCAGTGCCGAGTTGCCGTGCACACATGGTTCAGATCGCTTAGTCGTATCAAATACTTCCGGCAGGTCAATACGCTCTCGCCGCGTTCGTTTGAAAATCGTTTCGCGCTCCTTAAACTGTATGCATGTTTCAGCGGCTGGCGCTCGTTCTCGACACGATTAAATTCGCTCACTCCATCTTCGCATTGCCCTTCGCGCTGCTGGCGATGGTCGTTGCCGCAGACGGCTGGCCGAGCTGGCGTGTTGCTGGCCTGATCCTCATTTGTATGGTGGCGGCGCGCAGCGCTGCGATGGCGTTCAATCGCTGGGCAGACCGTGAGATCGACGCCAGCAATCCGCGCACGCGCACGCGGCCGAGCGTCACCGGGCAGGTCTCACCCGGCTTTTTACTCGGATTCATCATTTTAAGTGCGGCGATCTACTGGGCGGCGACCTGGTTTCTAAATCCGGTCTGCTTTGCGCTCGCGCTTCCAGTGCTCGGAATTCTGCTGGGCTATTCCTACGCCAAGCGCTTCACGTGGCTCTGCCATTTCTGGCTTGGCCTCGCGCTGGGATTGGCCCCGCTGGCGGCCCACCTGGCCGTGAAGGGCGATCTTGCGCCGTTGCCGGGACTGGGCCAGCGCGCCGGATTGTCTTTCGAACTCTTTCCAATTCTGCTGGGCTTTACCGTGCTCTGCTGGGTCGCCGGATTCGATCTGATTTACGCCTGCCAGGACTTTGAAATCGATTTGGCTGACCCGCGGCTGCATTCGCTTCCTAAACGCATCGGCATCTTCCGGACGCTGGTTGTTTCAGCCCTGCTGCATGTCGCCGCCGTTCTGCTGCTGCTGGGATGCGGGTATTACGCGGCGATGGGCCCGTGGTATTACGTGGCTGTGGCGCTGGTTGCCGGGCTGCTTCTTTACGAACACTGGATCGTGCGGCCGACCGATTTGAGCCGCGTGAATGTTGCCTTCTTTACGATCAATGGAGTCGTCAGCCTGTTGCTCTTCGCCGCAGTCCTGATCGAGCGCGTTCTGTTGGTCGCGCGCCACTGAGCTTTCTGCATGCCGGAATTGCCTGAAGTTGAAACGGTCGTACGTGCGCTCTCCAAGTGCCTCACGGGCCGCCGCGTCAGCCGCGCCGAAGTACTACATCGCCCCAGCATTGCCGGATCGCCTGAACCGCCGCAGTGCCTTTGCGGCAAGCGCATCCTGCGCGTGTTCCGCCGCGGGAAGTTCATCCGTATGCAATTGGAAGGCGGCTACGGCATGGCCATTCACCTGCGAATGACTGGCTGGCTCGGCGTAACGGATCCGCAGCCTGTGATTCCGAAGACACTGCTTAATAATGGGGTTACGCGGATCGAATTGGCTTATCTGCGCGTGCGCTTTCTGCTCGACGATGGTCCTGACTGTCTGAGTTTTACAGACATCCGTACCTTCGGCCGTGTATGGTGCGGGAAGGACGAGACGCTTGAAAGGCTGAAGGCGCTCTCGAAGCTGGGTCCCGAACCGCTCGAGATCAGTGCCGCAGACTTCACGTCGCGCCTGCGCTCTCGCCGCGGACGGCTCAAGTCGGTACTTTTAGACCAGAAGTTTTTAGCCGGCGTGGGCAACATATATGCCGACGAGTCCCTCCACATGGCCGCGCTGCATCCGCTGGCCTTGTCCCAGCGTGTGAAGCCTGATTCGGCGGCGCGCCTGCACGCGGCGATTCAACGCGTGCTGAAGAAATCGATTGACGCGGGCGGGTCGAGCATCGACGACTTTGTCCACCCGGACGGCGAGAGCGGCTGGTTTCAGCGCGAGCTTCTCGTTTATGGACGGGAAGGGGAGCCCTGCGGGCGGTGCGGCACAAAAATCAAGCGTATCGTCCTGGGGCAGCGTGGAACGTGGTTCTGCCCAGCCTGCCAGAAGCGGCGCTGACACGATTTGTCTTTGACGGAATCGTTCCACCATTTATTTTTGAGCTAAACCGCACTCGGGAAAGAGGGGACGAACGGTTCAGCGCGCTATTTATTCGCGCGCGGATTCTTCTTTGGCTTGCGTTGGGCATAGCAGACATGAACTTTTCATCGATCGTCAAAAAAACTTTCATGGCGTTTACGGGGCTGGCCCTGGTCGGCTTTCTGGTCACGCACCTGGCCGGCAACCTGATGATCTTTTCGCCTGAAAAGTTCAACGCGTACGCGCACATGCTGGAGCAGAATCCGCTGCTGGTTCCAGCTGAAATCGCCCTGCTGGCCATTTTTCTCGTCCACATTTATATGGCGCTGAAGCTGACCGCAGAAAACAGAGCTGCGCGTACCGAATCGTACGAGGTTCGCAACACTGCCGGCGAGAGCACCTGGGCCTCACGCAACATGATGATCACAGGCGTGATCATTCTCTTTTTCGTCATCATTCACGTGAAGATGTTCAAATACGGCGACAAGACTGGCGCGGGCGGACTGTGGGGCTTGGTTATCCGCGAGTTCAAGCAGCCGCAGGTCGCGATCTTTTATGTCGCCAGCATGATCTTCATGGGCTTCCATCTCAGCCACGCCATCTCGAGTGCGCTGCAATCGCTCGGCGCGCTCAAGCCCGGTGTGCGCCCGAAAGTCCGCCGTCTTGGAGCGGTGATCGGCTGGGGGCTGGCGATCGGATTTGCGATCCTGCCGCTGTGGGCCTGGCTGATTGCCAAAGATGAGCCGTCAATGCCCAACATTCAGATCAAACTCGGCGCCGCCGATCTGCCGCGCGGTACCAGCACCTCGACTTCAACACCGGCTGGGGCTGAAAACAAGCCCGCAGCGCCGGCTCACGCGGAGTAACTTCAATGGCCCTTAATTCAAACATTCCTTCCGGTCCCATCGAAAAGAAATGGGAGAACCGCAAGTTTGAGATGAAGCTGGTTAATCCAGCGAACAAGCGCAAGTACACCGTCATTGTCGTCGGCACGGGGCTGGCCGGCGCAGGCGCGGCCGCGAGCCTCGGCGAACTTGGCTACAACGTTCTCTCCTTCTGCTTCCAGGACAGCCCGCGCCGCGCGCACTCCATAGCCGCGCAGGGTGGCATCAACGCGGCCAAGAATTATCAGAACGACGGCGACAGCGTTCACCGCCTGGCCTACGACACGGTTAAAGGCGGCGACTACCGCGCGCGCGAATCTAACGTGTACCGCCTGGCGCAGAATTCGGTCAGCATTATCGATCACTGTGTGGCGCTGGGAGTGCCTTTTGCCCGCGAATACGGCGGCATGCTCTCGAACCGCTCGTTTGGCGGAGCACAGGTCTCGCGAACGTTCTACGCGCGCGGCCAGACCGGACAGCAGCTGCTGCTCGGCGCGTACAGTGCGATGAAGCGCCAGGTCGAAGCGGGCAAGGTGAAGGAATACACGCGCCACGAAATGCTGGATTTGATCGTCGTTGACGGCGTCGCGCGCGGCATCGTTACGCGCAATCTGATCACCGGAAAGCTTGAGTCTTACGTTGGCGACGCGGTGTGTCTCTGCACGGGTGGTTACGGCAATCTCTATTTCCTCGCCACCTACGCGAAGGGCTGCAACGTTACGGCGATCTGGCGCGCGTACAAGCGCGGCGCGTACATGGCTAACCCCTGCTACACGCAGATCCACCCGACCTGTATTCCCGTCACTGGCGATTACCAGAGCAAGCTCACGCTGATGAGCGAATCGCTGCGCAACGACGGCCGCGTGTGGGCGCCGAAGAAAGCCGGCGACAACCGTCCGCCGAACCAGATTCCAGACGACGAACGGGATTATTATCTCGAGCGCAAATACCCGGCGTTCGGCAATCTGGCTCCGCGCGATATCTCTTCGCGCGCGGCCAAGGAAGCGTGCGACGAAGGGCGCGGCGTCGGTCCCGGTGGACGCGGCGTGTACCTGGATTTCCGCGACGCCATCAAGCGCGACGGCCTGGCTAAAATCAGGGAGCGCTACGGCAATCTCTTCGACATTTACCAGGAAATCACCAACGAGAACGCGTACGAAACGCCGATGCGCATCTATCCGGCGATCCATTACACGATGGGTGGGCTGTGGGTCGACTACAACCTGATGAGCAACCTGCAGGGATTGTTCGTGCTGGGCGAAGCGAATTTCTCCGACCACGGAGCCAACCGCCTGGGCGCCAGTGCACTGATGCAGGGTCTCTCGGACGGCTTCTTTATCATTCCGTACACGATGGGCGGTTATCTGGCTCACGTGAAGCCCGGCGATCCGAAGTGGAAGATCGACACCAATCACCCAGTCGTGAAAGACACCGAGCGCGAAGTTCAGGCGCGGCTCGACAAGCTGATGGCAGTTAAAGGCAAGCGCCCCGTCGATGTGCTGCACCGCGAGCTGGGCCTGGCGATGTGGGAAAAGTGCGGCATGGCCCGCAACGAGAAGGGCCTGAAAGAACTGCTGCAGACGATCCCCGAGATGCGCTCGAAGTTCTGGAAAGACGTTGCCGTTACGGGCGAACAGGGCGAGCTCAACCAGGTGCTGGAACGTGCGGGACGCGTGGCCGACTATATGGAATTTGGCGAGCTGCTGGCTCTGGACGCGCTCGAACGCCGCGAATCCTGCGGCGGGCATTTCCGCGAAGAATCGCAGATCACCGAAGGTCCGGAAAAGGGTGAGTGCAAGCGCGACGACGAAAATTTCTGCCACGTCGCGGCGTGGGAGTACAAGGGCGAAGGAAATGCGCCGGTGCGCCACACTGAGCCGCTGAACTACGAGGTCTTCAAGCCGGCGACGAGAAGCTACAAGTAAGCGCGCGAATGAAATTGAGCAACTCCATCGGAGCTAAAGAGCGATGAACTTTACACTCAAAGTCTGGCGGCAGAAGAACGCGAGCACACCCGGCAAGTTCGTGACGTACGAAGCGAAGAACATCTCCGCCGACGCCTCGTTCCTTGAAATGCTCGACATCGTCAACAACGAGCTCGACAGCAAGGGCGAAGAAGCAATTATGTTCGATCATGATTGCCGCGAAGGCATCTGCGGCATGTGCAGCCTGCATATCAACGGCCTGCCGCACGGCCCGAAGCTGCAGCACCAGGAAGATCCCGCTCCGGGCGAAAAGCCGCGCGGCCGCACAACCTGCCAGCTGTACATGCGCGAATTCAAAGATGGCGACACCATCGTCGTCGAACCTTTCCGCGCCAAGGCCTTCCCGATCATCCGCGACCTGGTCGTGGACCGCAGCGCCTTCGATCGCATCATGAACAAGGGCGGCTACATTTCGGTCAACACCGGTACCGCGCAGGACGCCAACTGCCTGCCGATCGGCAAAAAGGAAGCGGACCTGTCGATGGATGCCGCCGAGTGCATCGCCTGCGGTGCGTGCGTGGCCAGCTGCAAGAATGCGTCCGCGATGCTCTTTGTCAGCGCCAAAGTTTCGCAGTTCGCGCTGCTGCCACAGGGCCAGCCCGAGCGCTACAAGCGCGTGGTCGCGATGGTCGATCAGATGGACAAGGAAGGCTTCGGCAACTGCACCAACGAAGGCGAATGCGAAGCCAACTGCCCCAAGCAGATCTCACTGGCGAACATCGCGCGTATGAACCGCGATTACATCTGGGCGAAGGTGATGAGCTGAATCGGCGTTGAAATCAAATGAACAAGGCGCTGCATGCAGCGCCTTTTTTATTTGTGCGGCTCGTCCATAGCGTGCAGAACTTTTCCGGAGAGATCTTTGATCTCCACGCGCATCGTCGCGGCTTTTGCCTCCAGGCTCATCAGGATGTAACTGTCTTCGCTCTCGAAAAAGGCGGCCTTCGGGTCCTTGTACTTTGCGCCTTTGCCGCCCAGCGACGTGTTGTAGTACGAAAAACCATCAACGTCAGCACGCTCGGCGAAATAACCGAATCCGGTAATCGCGATCGTCCCTTTGCTGAAGAGAGTGTGCAGCGGAGGGGTATCCTGGCTGCGAATGCTGCCGCTCTTCTCGTTCTGGATCGTCACGACAAAGCGCGGCTTTGGGTTTTCGAGCAGTTTTGCGTACCACTCGTACTGCGGCGTGCCCTTCTTGTAGGGATGGCATGTCTGCCACGTCGTGCCCATGTCGGACGTGTGCTGTATGTCGAGCGCGATTAGCCGCAGATCGAACTCGGGGATATCAAGATTCCATTTCCACTCGTCGCCCGGCAGTTCAAAGAACGTGCGGTACGCCGTCGCGTCGATGTCGTACACCGGCTCCGCTGGCGGCTTCGGTCCCCGCGGTGTGATTTCCTTATCGTGGTTGCCCAGCGCCGGCAGGAAGAGTACGGATGAAAAAAGCTTCGGGTACGCGCGGATCAGATCGCTGTATGGTTTGATGCAATCCTTCACGCCGGCGCCGCACTTTTTGTGCAGGCAATCGATGTTGTCGCCACCTGTGAGCAGCAGGTGAATATCGTCCTTGAGCAGGCAATCGAGATTCTTGTGTTCCTGCCAGTTCGCCACGAGTGCCACGCGTAGCTTTTCGACCGGAAGCGTGCGGAAACTATGGACGGCGGAGCTTTCAGAGCCGCTGCTCACTTTGTAGAAGTACGCCGTCCCGCGCGCGGGAACCAAGATTTCGACATGATGGAGCAGCACGCTTTCGTCGATTGTGACTTTCTGCCCGAGCTCTTTTGTCGCGCCGAATTCGACGACTGAATTTCCTGGCTTGCCGCTCTCCCAGCTGATCACGACCTTGCCGAGATCATTCGATTTGTGCGAGAGCCAAATGCAATCGATTTGCGCGCGTACCGAAAGCGCGCAACAAACCAGCCCCATGAGAATGCCGTAAAAGCGCATGAGCCGCCCTCCAGAGTCTCGTCTCAATACACCTTCCGGCTACGCTGGCGCGGACGCAAAACGCGGATAATCTTTCTGTTTTCGCGTTCAAAAATTCAAGGAGGCTTTCAATGGCATTCCGTACTGAAACAGATTCGCTCGGCCCCGTCCAGGTTCCCGCGGAGGCGTTCTTCGGCGCGCAGACGCAGCGTGCCGTTGAGAACTTCCCGATCAGCGGCCAGCGCATGCCCGCGCGGTTCGTCCGCGCCATCATCCTGATCAAGAAGGCCGCCGCGCAGGCCAATCGCGAACTGGGCCAGCTCGATGAGAAGATCGCCGGCGCGATCGTGCAGGCCGCCGACGAGGCGCTTGCCGGCATCGCCAAGGGCGGCGCCGAAGCCGAGAAGTGGCTCTCGCAGTGGCCCGTCGACGTGTTCCAGACCGGCTCGGCAACATCGACCAACATGAACACCAATGAGGTGCTGGCCGGACGCGCCAACGAAATCCTGTCGGGTACGCGCGGCGGCAAGAAGCCTGTTCATCCCAACGACCATGTCAACAAGGGCCAGTCGTCGAACGACATCATCCCGACGACCCTTCACGTCGCCGCGCTGGACTCGCTGGAGAACGATCTAATTCCCGCGCTCAAATATCTGCACGCCGCGCTCGCTGCCAAAGCCAAAGAATTCGATCCGGTCGTCAAGATCGGCCGCACGCACATGATGGACGCCGTGCCCGTGCGCCTGGGCCAGGAATTCGCCGGGTACACGTCGCAACTGGAGCACTCCATCGCGCGCGCTGAAAGCTGCAGAAAGAACCTCGCGGAACTGGCAATCGGAGGAACGGCCGTCGGCACCGGGCTCAACAATGATCCGAAAGTGACCTCGCTGGTGATCCAGAAACTTTCCGCCGAGCTGAAGCTGCCGTTCAAGCAGGCGCCGAATCTTTTCGAAGCACTCGGTGCGCGCGACGCGGCCGTGGAAACCTCCGGCCAGCTCAAGACGATTGCCTGCTCACTGATGAAAATCGCCAACGACATTCGCTTCCTGGGCTCGGGCCCGCGCTGCGGCATCGGCGAGATCAATCTGCCGGATCTTCAGCCGGGCAGCTCGATCATGCCGGGAAAAGTCAATCCTGTCATGCCCGAGATGCTGACGATGGTCGCCTGCCAGGTGATCGGCGCCGATGCGGCCATCACCGCCGGCGGACTGCAGGGGCATTTCGAGCTCAACGTGTTCAAGCCGATGATCGCTCACAACCTGCTTTTCTCGATGCAGATTCTGTCGACCGGCTGCCGTGCCTTCGCCGACAAGTGCGTCAAGGGGCTTGAAGCAAATAAAGAACGCTGCGAAGAGCTGATCGAAAAGAGCCTGATGATGTGCACGGCGCTGGCACCGAAGATCGGCTACGACAAATCGGCCGAGCTTGCCAAGGAAGCGTACAAGACCGGCAAGACCGTTCGGCAGCTGGCGACCGAGAAGAACCTGATGCCCAAGGCCGAGCTCGACAAACTGCTCGACGTCCGCTCGATGACCGAGCCTGGAGCGTGATTCGGTTTCGGATTTCAGATTAAGGGCACATGATTGCCGTGGGTGGCCCAGCCCAACGGGCTGGGTGAGCGGAGCGAACAAGAAGCCACGGATCGGCGTTCCCATCGATTGGCGTGCGCGCTTCTGTGAAAAGCGTCCATCCAGCGGCTTCTTGTCGCTGCGCGACACGGCCCGATGGGCCGTGCCACCCTTCGAGTTCGCGGCGTCTTCTCGTAAGGAATCTATGAAATGCAATCTCGCGTGCGTGATTATCTTCACGCACAAGATGAAAGAGATGAGATCGTTTTATCGACAAGCTGGGCCGTGAAGACGCGGAACAATTTGCGCACGTCGGCGATCCGCAATCCGCAATCCGCAATCAAAAAATCCGCAATGGGATTACTGGCGCTTGCCGCGGCGGCCGGTCTGCCAGAAGGCATCGTCCTTCGTGCGGCGCGTCAGGCGCGTGGCTGTTACGGCTTCGAACTTGGTGCCGTCGGCCTGATCGAATTCGATGCGGATGGCAAAATTAAAGGCAGTAAACGGCTTGCCGCGGATCGGCAGGCCCGTGCCGCCTTTGCGTTCGTCCTGCGCCAAGTCCCACGTCTTGATGTTGAACAGACGGGTCTTGGTGTCGATCGTGAAGCGACGTATGCCGCTCAGGTCGCGATCTGTCTGCTCATAAATGATCTTCGAACCGTTCTGCTTCACGCGGTCAAAGAGGATCACTTCGCGGTCGGCATCGTTGAACTTGAAGACAAAAATTCCGGCGCCAGGCGTCTGTAGAATCTTCGACATCGGCTTCGAGAGGTATCCGTCAAATTCAAAGAAGTGGCTTTCACCGCGGATTTCCTCCACGGCGGAGGCACGGGAGATTACGAAAAATCCATCTTCTACGGTACCCAGGCCCTGCTTGAGATTGTAGCGTCCGCGTCCGACTCCATTCGCTTGCGACGTATACGAAAAGTTTTCCGTCAGCGAGTAGGTTTGCGCGCCGATGGTCAGGATCAGGGTGACGGGCGTGGCAATGCCGGTTCCGGTTACCGTCGTGTTCGTCGCGCCCGATGCGGCGAAAGCGGCCTTAAGTTCAGCGCGCGTGATATCCACGCGCAGGGTCTGCTCGAGCGCGTTCACTTCGATGAAGTACGAAGGCTTGATGTTTTCGGCGCTTTCAATGCGGCCATTTTCGCCCAGCACGCCGGAAACGGTAAACAGGCCGTTTATCGAAAACGTCGTCGCCAGGCCCTGAAGGTCGCCGGGCAGATCCACGGTGTTGAATGCGGCGTCGAGCCGGAAGGTATCCCTGTCCGTTTGAGAATGCCGCAGATTGAATGTCGCCTGAGTCAGAGCGATGCGGAAATTCATGTCGGGCGATACAGGGCCCTGGCCCGATCCAGTGACAACGATGCTCACTTCGGCGCTGGAGGTCGCTCCGGTAGCGGTTGTGCCGGTCAGTTTTGCGGTGTAGGTACCGGCGACAGTGTAAACGTGCGTGATCGTTTTAGCCGTTGAGATCGAACCGTCTCCGAACTCCCAGAGATAGCTCACGATGTCTGCAGAGGACGAACCGGCGTCAAAAGAAACGCCCAGCGGCGCCTGACCCGTTGAAGGGCTCGCATTGATCACAGCGGTGGTTTCTGCGAAGACAGCGTTTGTGAAGACCAGACAGAGCACCAGGAAAATCCGGCGCCAGTACATGGAATGGCACATCAACAGTACTCCTCCTACGCAACAGCATTGGCAGGGCTCTGTCCTGCAGCCGCGTTAAGCAAAATGAGCTGACTATATTAATCGGCAGGTCTCGTCCAGCCAAGCACAGTTAATTGGAATGTGCCCGCCATGCGCGAAGTGAAGGCACGAAAAAACCGTGGGACTCACGCGGTGCTCCTTGAACGATTTCAGACGAAACCGTTCTCAGAGAGGGGTGTGTGCCACGGCTATTCGTTCACACGCGTTCGCGTATGCTTTAATGCCAGTAGTACCGATACGGACGATAGTAGTAGCTCCGGTACGGCCGCGAATAGTAATACCGCGGGTACGAGTAATAGTACGGCCGGTGATAGCGCCGGTAGCTATAGCTCGGATAATAGCTTGTGTAGTAGCTGGGGTAGTACCGGTGGTGGTGACGATGTCCCGTACCGAAGCCGAACGAGATGCCGAAGTCGGCAGCCATCGTCGGAACCGCAAAGAGCAGGGCAAGCGCTAGTGCGGCGGCGTGAAGAGCAGACATAAAATCCTCCCGATTTAAGTGTCTCCTCCTCCCATTTATGAAATGTCTTTTCCCACTCGCATTGTTCCACTAATAGCAGCAGCAACTCGTCTCATTCTGCCGTCAGTGCTATACTGAAAACTATGGCGAACCTCGCTCCCGAAGCCTATCTGCGTCCCGAAGTGATCCGCCAGGTTCAGCGCTTCGATTTAAAGGCGAAATTCCTGATCGAAGGATTTCTGTCGGGCCTGCACAGTTCGCCATTTAAAGGCTTTTCGGTCGAATTCTCAGAACACCGAAAGTATGTGCGGGGTGATGACGTAAGGCTGGTGGACTGGAAACTCTGGTCGCGCACCAACCGCTACTACGTCAAGCAGTTCAAAGCCGAGACAAACCTGACCGGGCACCTGATCGTCGATGTCTCGGCCAGCATGGGCTATGCGGGCCAGAGCGGATCAGTAACCAAGCTGCAGTACGCGACGTACCTGGCTGCCGCGATGGCATACATGATGATTCATCAGCAGGACCCCGTGGGGCTGGTGACCTGCGGCGACGCGCTGCGCGCGTTCCTGAAGCCCAAGAGCAAATCGTCGCACCTGTTTTCGATCCTCAAGATTCTCTCAGAGACGCAGCCCAGTGGCGCGACGAAGCTGGCAGAAAACCTGCATCAGATCACGGAGATGATCGACCACCGTGGCATGGTCATGCTTTTTTCCGATCTGCTGGACGACAGCGGCGAAGACAAGGTCCTGGACGCATTGTCGCACCTGCGCTTCCGCGGACATGACGTAATCGTGTTTCAGATCTTTGATGCCGCCGAGGCGACGTTTCCCTTCCAGGATACGATGCGCTTTGAGGACATTGAAGGCATGCCCGACGCCATCGTCGCCGACGCACCGGCGATTCGAAAAGCGTACCTGGCTGAGCTGCAGGCGTTTCGCGAGCGCTACAAAACCGAGTGTACCAAGCGCCACATCGATTTCGTGCCCGTTGATACTTCCGAAAGTTTCGACAAACCGCTGCTGGCGTACCTGCAGCGCCGCTGCGGAAAGTGATGCAGTAAGAAGTAGAGCCGGAGAGCAGAATGGAATTTTTGTCGGCGCCGCTTCTGTGGGGTATGGCTGCAGCCGGCATTCCCGTGATCATTCATCTTCTTGGCCGCACACGCCCGGTTCCACACCGCTTTCCAGCAATGCGCTTTATTCTGCGCTCGCAGAAATCCAGCTCGCGCGCGCTGAAACTCAAGCATTTTCTTGTGCTGCTTCTGCGGATCCTTGCGGTGGTCGGAATCGCTTTCGCGCTGGCGCGGCCGATGACGGGAAGCAGCGAACTCTCGGCCGGCTGGATCGCCGGCGGAATTCTAATCGCAGCTTTGTCGGGCATAGCGCTGTACCACCGCGAATTCATAACGGCCTTGATGGGCCTGCTGGTGCTCGCGGGGCTCTGGCACAGCTATCCGGCCGAAACGCCACTCGCGCAGCAGGCCCTGCGCGGCGATTACGTGCTCGTGATGGATCAATCGATGAGCATGGGTTATCTCGAGCCCGACGGGACGCGCTTTGACCTCGCGCGCCGCCAGGCACAGCAGTTCCTGGACCGCCTTGCTCCGGATGCGCGCGTGGCACTGATCCTCGCGACTGAAAACGCCGAGCGCGTGCAGAGCCGCCTCAGTTACCGCCACGAGATCGTGCGGCAGAAACTGGCTGAGGCGCAGCCCACCGGCCGCGGGCTCGATCTGGCACAGGCGCTTCAGGCCGCGCAGGAGATCATTAAACGCGACCGCTCTGACGCCGGTGCGGCGATCCTGTTCTTCACCGACCTGCAAGCCGCAGCGATCTCACGTGTCTTGATGAAGGCGCCTGCTGCGACCGGCGACACTGCGGCGAAGCTGATCGTCGTCGACGTCGCCTCCGGCAATGCCAAGAACGGCGCGGCGCTCAGCGGGCGGCTTTCAGCGAGCACCCTGCCGGCCGAGAGCAAGGCGACAATCACCGCGAAAGTCCGGCCGCTGGACAGCGAACACGCCTGCCTGGTGGAACTCTACGTCGATGGAAAGAAGCTCGCTCAGAAGCTTGTCGAACCCAAGGGACAGCCGGTGGTGGATGTCGAGCTGGAGTTTCCTACGGGCGTCGCGGGAAGCCACTCGGGCCGCGTGCATCTTCCCGACTCTGACCGGCTGCCGCTTGATCAGGATTTTCATTTCGCCTACAGCGCGGGCCGGCCGCCGACGGCGCTCATTCTGGAACGGCCCGGCCAGGCAGACGGCAAAGGCAGCGGCTTTTTTCTACGCGCGGCGCTGCAGCCTTCGTCTGGAGAGGAGACGCTGGGCATCAGCGGACTGGCGTGTGTTGTGGAGCCCGCCGGGGCATTAACACAGGCGAAGCTTTCCAAGTACCGCGTGGTCATTCTCGCAGATTGCGGTCCGTTAACGGAGAGCAGCTGGAGCGCGCTGCAGCAGTGGACGAGCGAGGGCGGGGGCCTTTTCGTGTGGCTGGGGCCGAGAACGGACGGGAGTTTTTCACGTTACGGATTTTCGCAGCACGCGGCATACAACGGCCTGCTGCCGGGGCAGATCGGCACGCCCTTCGTACTGCAGCCTCCGCAGACAATAGCGGTGACGCAGCCTGAGCATCCCGTGCTTGCGCATGCCACGCCGGGCGTCAGCTCCATTCTGCGTGAGACGCCGGTGCGGCAGATCGTGAAGGTCACGCCCGACGCGCGGGACACGACAGCAGCAGTCATTCTCAGCACGTCCGACAGTTCGCCACTCCTGCTTGAAAAACTGTATGGCCGCGGGCGCGTGCTGCTGGCGACCGTGGACCCCACGCTTGAGACGTCGGATCTTCCCAAGCGCGGGGAAGCGTTCGTCACGCTTCTTTTAGACAGCGTGCGCCTCCTGTCCGGTGAAGAGAACGGAATTCGTG
>Ga0196964_10001087_pt1 | contig 14241 bp, 18 predicted proteins | sample S1_10metaG_FD_148615 | JGI IMG/M metagenome (GOLD analysis project Ga0196964, IMG submission 148615) | Soil microbial communities from Anza Borrego desert, Southern California, United States - S1_10 | ecosystem: Environmental > Terrestrial > Soil > Desert | place: USA: California | collected...
GATTTAAATTTCAGTGAACAAAACGGAAAAACAAAAGTCAGCATTACTATTTACAATGATTCCCTGGAACGCATGGAGAAAATGATTGAAATGGGCTTCAAAGAAGGATTCACAATGACATTAAATTTCTTAGAGGAACTATTAACCAAAAAAGTTAAATAACATTTTACAAAAAGAGTATTTAAGGAAATTAATATCATAAACCGATATTAATAAGGACTTAGCGAAAGTGATGGGTCAGTGGTTAATTGACATTTGTGCTTCGTACGACAGTTTTTCGTAAATTTGAATCGTATGGCTTCGCAAAAGGTTGGGTGTAAAATTCCCGCCTGCCCCAAGCCGCAAAACTTAGCGGTAATTTTAGGATGACACCACTTATAGACATTTAACATGACGGAGACAACGCCAATATACACGCGGGACAACAATGTGTTAATTTCAATTGGAAAAACACATTTCACTATTGCAGACCGTTACTTTCACAAAGCAGAAACAGAATTGTTGAACCGAAGGCAAGAAAGGAAAAATGAGGGATTTGTGTGGGATATTTATTGGGAGTTGAACTTGGTGACAAATTGCAATTCCCCTTTTCAACCCACCTTATACAAACTCTTCAGGACGATATAACTTCAAGGCAGGAGACAAGTGATTTCATTTTCTCGTTCTGCAAAGTGTGCAAAGGGCAATCAACCGCTGACCAGGAGGGTGTTCATTATGAAGGTATGCACCTTGACACTCACCCGGACCTTAAAGACAATAATGAACTACTAAGGATGCTTTTTAACTTTTCGGAGCATCCCAGACAATTTCGATACGCCCTAACCGACCGGCACGAACTACTTGACCAGGGGATTGAACTTGACCGTACAGATTATAAAACGCTACATCTGCCTGACAGCATTGCGGTAAAAAGTATAAACATACCTGGACGGCAGGGCAATAGTATTCACTTTCTAAAATTTTGGGCGAGCGTAATCCCTCATGTGGGCATAACGGAAGAACATGGCTATTTTCTTATTTCTTTTGAGGCACTACGCAACAACATTCAAAAAACAAAAAATTTACGACAAACACTTCAACAAAATGACACGTAAAAAAAACGGCCGCTAACAAGGGTTGCTATAGCGGGGTCCTGTGTTTCAACATAATTTAAATGGCACTACAATACCCGAAAATATATTTATACAGGCGCATAGTTGACCCAAAACTGTTTATTGACCAAAACTACGCTGACAATATTGACCTCAACAACATTGCAGACGAGGTGTACTTTTCAAAATACCATTTCTGCCGGCAGTTCAGGAAAATTTACGGAAAAACACCGCATCAATACCTCATTCGTGTGCGGATAAACACTGATGCAAACGGGAAGTATTTTATTGAGCCCATTTCAGATCCCGAACACGTGGATGAAAAACGCAAAGAAATTGGTTTGGGCCCGTTGGCCGATTATTTAAAGCAATGGGATATTGTTTGGCCCACGCAAAAATAACAATTGCACCGCATTGTATCCACAAAGCCATTGCGCGTAACTTTTCATTACCTTTGCTCGCCAAACAACCTATGAGCCAGCTCCCTCCCTGCCCCAAATGCAAGTGTGAATATACCTATGCCGACAATCAACTGCTTGTTTGCCCCGAGTGTTTTCACGAATGGGAACCGCAGCAACATGCAACAAAAGCAGTAGAAACTGGCGCAAAAATACTGGACGCAAACGGCAATGAATTAAAAGACGGTGACACTATAATTGTGATTAAAGATTTGCCGGTTAAAGGTTCATCCAAACCGGTTAAAGCGGGAACAAAAGTGAAAAACATAAAACTGGTTAATGGCGACCACAACATTGCCTGCAAAATTGATGGGTTTGGAGCAATGGGACTTAAATCGGAATTTGTACGGAAAGCGTAAATGATCAGAATAAAAAAAATTCCTGTTTCTTTTTTGCTTCCGGCATGCGTATTGCTTGCCTGTTGCAATGAAAAAAGTAATTCCGCTTCACATGAAAATATAATCGCCTCCAACAATACGCCTTTGCCAAAAGAAAAAACACCTGCAACCGGCTTTGAATTGAATGGTGTAAGTGAATTGGATAAAGGAGTGCTTTGCATGCTACAGGATAAGAATAACAATTATTGGTTCGGGACCAATGCAGGCGTTTACCGTTATGACGGAAAAAAACTGGTTTGTTTTACACAAAAAGACGGGCTGTTTCAAGACCAGGTCCTTACCCTGCACGAAGATCCCTTCGGTAATATTTGGTTCGGTACAGGTGGTTGCGGAGTTACCCGTTTTGATGGAAAAACCTTTACCACGTTGACCAAAACAGATGGAATGCAGCCGGATGATGATTGGTACAAAAACTGGAAAACAGAACCCAATGATTTGTGGTTTTACGCTGGAGGCGGGGCCTATCGCTACAGCAACAATTCGTTTATGTATTTGCCTTTACCGCAGGCCGAAACCCATTCGGACTATTTTCCCGGCCTGTCAAATCAACTCAGCGCTTATGGCGTTTATTCCATTTTGAAAGATAAAAAAGGAAGAATCTGGTTTGGTACCCAAGCCATGGGTGTGTGTTGTTATGATGGAAAGTCGTTTACCTGGCTTACAGAACAAGGCCTGCGCGGACCGGCAGTGCTTGATATTTTTGAGGACAGGAATGGAATGTTATGGTTTGGAACCAACGGCAGCGGATTATTTTGTTTTAATGGTAAAACGTTGTTGAACATTACTGCCCAAAAAGGCTTATCAAACCCCGCGTTTATGAAAACAGGAAAACCCGGTCCGGGTACCCTGGCCCGCGCCTGGGCAATAAATGAAGATACCAGCGGAAACGTGTGGATTGGAACAGGTGAGGGTGAAGTGTGGCGGTATGACGGGAACAACGTTACCCGATACGGCACAAAAAATGGCCTGTCAAATGCCGCGGTAGAGGTTATTTATAAAGACAAAAAAGGTGAACTCTGGTTTGGTACCAATGGGGCCGGGGTGTATAAATTGAACAATGGGGCTTTTACACATGTTGTTTTTTAATGATTAAATACACGAACATGATCTCACGCAACTGGACCGGTTTGGCAAAAAAAGAAAGGGCGCAGGAATACATTGCACACCTGAACAATGAAACCTTTCCAAAAATACGCGCCATCAACGGGTTTATTTCAGCCCGCATCCTGCACCGTGAAATAAGTGAAGGAATTGAATTTTTGATCATTACCGAATGGGAATCGGTTGAGGCCATCAAACAATTTGCCGGTGAACAGTACCATGTGGCCATGGTGCCGCCCCTGGTCAGGGAAATTATGTTAACCTATGATCAGGAAGTAAAACATTATGAATTAAAATAAATGCGATGATAAAACTTGACCCAATAATAGCCGTAAAGGATGTTGAGACCAGTTCAACATGGTACCAGGCCCTTTTTAATTGCAAAAGCATACACGGGGGAGATGAATTTGATGTGCTCGTATCAGCCAACAATGATGTTTTACTTTGCCTTCACAAATGGGGCCCGCATGAGCATCCCACAATGAAAAATCCGCGCATTACCCCCGGCAATGGATTAATCCTTTATTTCAGAACCGAAAACCTGGAACGTATCCGGAAAAATGCGCAGGCATCGGGCTTGCTCATTGAAGAAGACATTCATGTAAACCCCAACTCGCACAAAAAGGAATTTTCACTCAGGGACCCGGACGGGTATTACCTCACAATTACCGAATTTCACACTTATAAGGGTTAAACAAAAATTATGACGCTGGTGGGACTTGGTATGTTTCCTCGCTGCACCTATGCGAAGCATTTAATACGGCTGTGGGCGAATTAAAAACCTCTTCGCATCAGTTTCAACGACCAGTACACCATGTTTAAGAACAGCCCCATGAAAATGGTTACGCCCCAGGTTTTGGGGTAATCAAACGGGTGAATGACCCTGACCCCCACATCATGCATCAACGCGTATGGTTCGGTAATTACGTCCCAGCTGTTGAACCGTAAAAACCGGCCCAGGTAAATACCAAAACTGCTTGCAAACAACAAAGCGCTTGAGCCAATGGCCACGTAAACCGGTTTTACCGTGTCCTGCATAATTTTTTCAAGATCCAGTAAACTCAGTACACCAAAAAGCAAACCCGTCCAGGCAAACGATAGGATCAACACCAGGTCAAACCACCTGGGCATGGTTGAGCTCATGTTTAAATGAAACAAATCGGTGAGGATATACGGTGCATTGGGAAAAAACACCAGCCATGATCCAAGCACCAGTAAAACTTTAAGTTTTGATTGGTGAATGGCTGGTTTGATTACTGCCCAGGTTGTAAGCGCCCACGGTATGAATGCCAGGAATAAATTCCAGTTCAGGAAAATAAAACCGGGCGTCCCGGCATACATGCACCTGAACATTGAGAGGCCGAAACAACACACCGTGAGCGTTCCCATGAAAACCGTTTCATGAAACTTGTTTTTTTCTTTCAGCAGGCTCACCATAGGGCTACTATTTTTGGAACAAACACAATTGCCCCAATGGCCAAAGCGGTAAGTGAACTTACCAGGACCGCTGCTGCCGACAGGTCCTTGATTTTTTTTATTTTTTCGTTTTTGGAGGGCGAAACAAAATCGGCCACGTTTTCAATTACCGAATTAATGATTTCAAGTGAAATCACAAGGCCAATGGCAAACGCAACGGCCACCCATTCGCAAGCCGAAAGCTTAAAGTAAATTCCGGCTGCAACAACGCCTGTTGCCGCCAGTAAATGCAGAATGGAATTGTGCTCTTCCCTCAAAAGTATTTTTAAGCCGTTAAACGCGTAAGGGAAACTTTTAAGCCGCTTGTTCAGGGAAAATTTTTCGTATTTCATTTTTTACCTCCTTGCATTGCATCACCACAAAAACCTTTGTAAAATCTTTGCGCCCCTTGCGGTTAAACCTGCTTTGGTAATCATTAGCTGCCGGCAAGTGGCGTCCCGAAAATGCCAACCGCAAGCTCGGCCCAAACCAGGAAGAATACCGCAAAAAGAATGGCCACCAAAACAAGCCGCACTTTCGGTGTTTTTACTTTTCGCAAAATAAGTTCAAGCGTAAGGCCCGCTCCAAGCAGCAAAACACCCGCTGCAATAAAATCCAATAAGCCCCATTTCACCTCCGGGGTAAATTGCATGGCTATAAGCGGTATGCTCAATAAAAGCGCTACTGCACCCGCAATGGCTATAAGCCGTTTGTTCTGTATTGTCATAAGTAGTTGTTTTTAATTAATTAAAAGTACTTTGTAATACAAAGTTAAATGAAAAATTTATTCCGCCATGCATGTTCCCCCGTAAAATTGTGTTAAAATACAGCCAAGCCAATGGCTTTCAGGCAGGTTTAAGTGAAACAAAAAGGCCACACACCGTGAAATGAAGGTTGAACGTTTGTGAATGTTGTATATTAGTACCTCACCTGTTCAGTTGCCTTGCAAGCCGTTTTGCGTTATATGGTTGTCCTGTTTTCCCTGAATGTATGTTTGGCGGAAATATTACCCCTTAGCGCACAAACCAGGGCCGTTGATTCATTGCAGGCCTTGATTAAAAACGACCGTCCCGACACAAATAAAATAATCCATCTCAATGACCTTGCCTGGGAAATCATGTATGTGCAGCCCGACACGTCCATAAAACTAAGCAAGCGTGCCTTGTCGTTATCAAAAAAACTGAGGTGGGAAAAAGGTGTTGCGCTTTCAACCGGGCAGCTTGGAACGTTTGAATGGATAAAAGGCGACTACCCGCAGGCGCAGCGGCATTTTTTACATTCACTGGGCATTTATGAAAAGCTGGGATTGGAAAACAACACGGCCGCAATCCTCACCAATTTAGGCACTATTTACCTGGACCAGAAAAAAACCGCCAGGGCCCTGGACTATTATATGAAAGCGCTTAAAATAATGCTGGCGCATAACGATGAAAACGGCATTTCTTCCATTTACGGAAACCTGGGAAATGCCTATGCCGAAAGCGGGGACTTTGACAAGGCGCTTGATTATTTTTTAAAAGGGTTTGCAATAAGTGAGCGCCAGGGTGACCAGCAAAAAATGGCCACCGATTTGGGGAACATCGGTAACATTTACGTCATAAAAGGCAATTATAAAAAGGCGCTTGAGTTTAATGGCAAAGCCTTGAAACTTGTTGAAGCGCATGGCAACCTTCCGGCAGTTGCGCGCAACCTTGGTGTTATCGGGTCAATTCATGCCACGCAAAAAAATTACAAAGCGGCCGAATCCTTTTTCCTGCGTTCGCTGGAAACGTATAAAAAGTCAGGTGTCCCCAATGAACTCTGGCAGGTTGAGCTTTCCCTGAGTGAATTGTATACCGAACTCAAACACCACAAACCTGCGCTTGACCATTACAAGGCGGCAATGGCCTTGAAAGACTCGTTGTTTAACAATGAGAAATCGAAGGAGATTGCCCAGCGTGAAATGAACTATGATTTCCAGAAAAAAGAGGCCGCTGTTAAAACGCAGCGCGACAAAAAGAACGCCATAGCAAAAGCCGCATTAACGCGCAAACAGCAACAACTCAATTATTTTTTGGCCGGCCTTATCCTGGTTGCCCTAATAGCCCTGTTTATACTCAGAGGGCTGAAACGCAAGCAACAAGCCAATGCAATCATGACCCGGCAAAAAGAAGAAGTGGAAAAAAAGAACGTTGAAATTGAAAAGAAGCAGAGCGAAATAATAGATAGTATTAATTATGCAAGCCGCATACAACGGTCGTTGCTCCCGAGCAATGCATATATTCAAAGCAAGCTGAACAGCAAAAAACCGCAATGAAAAACATACGCCATACCCTATATGCTGCGCTGGCGGTTGTTTTTACCACAGGAAGCCTTATGGGGTACAGTCAAACTACCAGGCTTGACTCGCTTCACAAACTGCTTCCACAAACCAAAATGGATACGGCACGGGCCAACATCCTGTATGAGCTGGCGTGGGAATATTTGTACGCAAATCCTGACACCGGCATTCTGCTGGCCAACCAGGGCATGGACATCGTAAAAAAACTGCCGCGTAAAAAACAGGCCCATAAACGTGTTGCGCGCATCACTTCAGAATTATACAATATAACGGGCGCGCTGTACCAGGTAAAAAGTGATTATGCCAATGCCGTCAAGGCGTACAAACACGCGTTAAAAATTGATTCAGCTTTGCACGATACGGCAACCATATCATCGCACACCGGCAACCTGGGCATTGTGTATTACCTGCAGGGCAATTATGCCCGCGCGTTGGACATGTACTTCAATGCCTTGAAAATGGCCGAAAAAACAAGGCATCAACAAACCATTGCCGCCATGCTGAGCAATATAGGCATTGTGTATGTTGAACTGCATGATCCTAAAAAAGCCCTGCGTTATTACATGAAAGCCTTAAAACTTAACCGGGCGTTAAAAAACAACCTTGAGGTAGGTTCGCTGCTGGGCAATATTGGTGTGGCCTACTTTGATTTGGGAAACAATACCAAAGCGTTAAAATATTATCTGGCTGCCGTAAAACTATCGGAGCAAACCGGTGACATGAACGCACTGGGCAACCATTTACACAATATTGGCGTTGTTTACCGCAATACAAAAAATTATGAGAAAGCATTGGAGTACCAGTTCAGGTCGTTAAAAATTAATGAAGAGCTGGGCATACAAAACATTGCGGTAAGCTGCCATGCCGACATTGGCACCGTATACATGAACATGGTTGAAAATGTTCAACTGCAAAAAGACCTTGTTGCCAAAGCTGAAAAACATTTGTTGCTGGCCGCAGAGCTGAGCAGGCAAATAGGCATAAAAAAACAGGAAATGGATGCCGAAGATCTGTTGGGGAGTTTATACGAAAAAAAAGGGAGCTATGCGTTAGCCCTGGTCCACTACAAAAATGCGCGGCATTTGAAAGATTCCATTTTTAATGCTGATAAAAACGATGAAATAACCCGCAACGAAATGCTATACTCGTTTGAAAAAAAGCAGGACAAAGCAAAAGCGCGGCAGGAAAAAAAAGAAGCCCTGGCCAGGGAGGACCTGAAGCGAAAAGAACAGCAACTTGTTTTTTTCATTACCGGCATTGCTTTGGTTGCCCTGCTTACACTGTTTATTTTAAAGGGCTATCGTCAAAAACAAAAAGACAACCGGTTAATTGCCCGCCAAAAAACCGAGGTTGAAGAAAAAAATACGCTTATTGAGGCGAAACAAAAGGAAATTTTAGATAGTATTTATTATGCACGCAGGATACAACGCGCGCTGTTGCCATCTGACCGTTTTTTGTACAATGCATTGAACACACAAAACCTTAAAAAAACAATTGAACAGTAGTTATGATGAAAAACTTATTTAATCCCGCTGATGTGTCTTCCCTTGTGGAACGCATCAACAACCTTGACCCGGGAACACAGCCCCTGTGGGGAAAAATGAACGTGGCGCAAATGCTGGCGCATTGCAACGTGTCAATGGAAACATTCACGGGGAAAAAAACCATAAAGCGCCTTTTCATCGGTCGCATTGTTGGTACGCTTATGAAAAAAAATATACTCAGTGAAAAACCCTTTGGCAGGAATTCACCCACCGATAAAAGTTATGTGATCAAAGGAACGCCCGATTTTGAAGCGGAAAAAGCAAAAGCAATTGCATCGCTTAAAAACATACCGGCAGCAGGTCCTTCCGGGGTCACCATGCACCCGCACCCGTTCTTCGGCCATTTTACGCCCGAGCAATGGGCTGTTTTTGAATGGAAACATTTTGACCACCATTTGCGGCAGTTTGGGGTATAGCCGGCATTATTTTTTTGCGTACATTTATTTTTACAAGTCCCGTACACACATCTCATCTATATGCTAAATTAAACCGCAATTTAACCATGGCACCTGAATTCGATTCGTCCAAAAAACAACATTCCGCTGCGCATGCGCTTACCGGCAACCAAAAATCCAGGGGTGTATTTTTAACCGATAACCGCACCAACAACCGGGCGGTCCAATTGTCCGGTGCGGGAGTTGCACAACTCAGGAAAAGCAAAAACAAGAATAATTTCAGGGGGCTAAAGGTAAGTTTGCAGGAATTCCATCAAACAGACGATCATGAATTGGACAGGCGCCTTACCATGGAAAAAATACGCTCGGGCAAAAAAAACATACGCATACAAAATTCAACGTTTGTTCATCCTGTTCATGGAAACAAGTCATTCAAAAATCAAACACTGGAGCACCTTGATGAGTTAAGCCAAACCGAACTCGGGCATGAATTCTTAAAGTCGCTGCTGGCAACAGAAAAACCCATAACCATAAAGCAGTCGTCAAACGGGCGCAATACTACCTCAACTACAAGTACCGGTGTAAAAGAAGAGCTGGCTCAACATCCGCTGGTGGCCGATTGGATAGCCAAAAGGGGCCGGAGGATTTTACACAACAGTTTGGCTAACCGCGTCGTTGAATCGCAGGCAAAAGAAGCCGGGGGAACGCATGTAGAAAAATACCTGGAGGCTGAAGCCCAAACGAAGGACGAAGCCGTGGCAGCCACCGATGGCAGGGGCACGGGATCAATTGTTGAAATTAATCCTTCCACGCAACATTATGGAAATGGCCAACAGCCCTGGCAAACCGAACGTCCCAAATACGGGCTTTACCATGAACTGGTACACGCATTGCACAAAGGGCGCGGCACCGAAGCAACAGGCAATCACAACAATGTTCATAACAAAGAATGGCAGGTCCTGGGTGAAGGTCCTTACGAAGACGAAGAATATTCAGAAAAAACCATACGCGCGGCCATGGGGAAAGATGAACGCCCCGACTATGACGGTGCTGTCTATTGATTGTATGCATAACCAATTGTAAAACCATGAGTAACGAAATAAAAGCATACAACAGTTCCCAATCCGCGGCTGACAAAGCCGTATGCACAGCGTTGGCAAAAGCCCTTGATGAATACCTGCCCAAAGCTGAAAGCAAAATATGGCATGCGCACCCGGTTTGGTTTATCAATGAAAATCCCATTGCCGGTTACAGCAAACAAAAAGCGGGCATACGGTTAATGTTCTGGAGCGGTGCCAGTTTTGACGAAGAAGGGTTGAAACCCGGAACGGGAAAGTTCAGGGACGCATCGGCCGTGTACACTTCCATTGATGAAATTAATTTGAAAGATTTAAAACGCTGGTGTACCAAAGCCAAAAAAATGCAGTGGGATTATAAGAACATTGTAAAGCGTAAAGGAAAGCTGGAGAAAATTGGGACGTGGTGAGTTTTTTTGATAATGACAAATTATAATAAGAATGCATATTTGATAACCTAACCTTAAGCACAACTATCAAATTTTTATTACCACCATGTTCAAACAGGCTATGCCGGGCACAGCAACTTTTACGTCTCATCTTCATACCACAAGGTGAATTAAACAAAATTTAACGTATTCGTACACATCCCATCACTACCGGGAAATAAATTTTATTTAGTTTCACTTCAAACAAAACCAGCGAGGCCTTCAGGCACCATGAGGCGTTTATTCATATATATACCTGCAATCCTCGCTACCATGGCGTTCCTTGCAAACTGTGGGACCAGCCAGGAGGTTACAATTCATTCAGACCGCTCGGCCCTGGTTTCAATTTGTAATGATTCCGCCTCCTATTACAGATCGGTGGTTATTAAAGATTATACTTCAACAAAGAAACTCTTGCAATTTACCATCCTTGAGGTAGACTCCCTGGGCAATTATTTGAGCCCGGTTTTTACTAAAAATTATTTCAAATTCCGGTATGCAGGCGACTCGCTTGAATATTCAGACGGTTATGGAGATCCATTTGTTCCTTCAGCTCCCAAAGCTTGCTGCGGCCATCGCCTGGTACTGGCTTTCGATAAACCCATTAAAAGCATAAAAACAAAAAGTAAATTTGTCACGCTTAAAAAAAACAAGGTTATCATCGTAAAAGACCGCAAAGATTATATGAAAGAAAGAACATTCGTGACCATTTACCTGGGCATATAAGGGACTATGCGCAGCAGCAACAATTGTTAAACTAAACGCATGATATTCGTGTAACGTTTTGGTGAAGGATTCAGGACATGCATACCGCAACAGCCGGTCCTGTTGAACCACCGCCCAAACCTCAAGCACCCGAATGTAAAAATTGAAACGTTAAATGAAGCGCTCTTCAAAAGCAGAAAAAATCGTGGGCCGGTTCAATGACAAAACAAAACTGGGCGACCTGCGAAAAATGGCGAAGGAAATTGGAAAAGACCATGCCCTAGCCATGGAACTATGGACCTTTGGAAAGTTCCTGCCACGCCAGCTCGCCATTCTGATTATGGACAGTAACCTTCTTTCACAGGATGTGATCAACAAGCTTGACGCGGATATGCAAAATCACCCGTTAAATGAGCGAAATCAATTAATGGATTGGCTAATGGCCAATCAGCTCACCAGGGGCAAGAAAATGGTTAAACTGATCGAACAATATTTGCAGCATTGGATAAAAGAGAACGGCATCCAAACAGGTTTTGACAGAATTTGGGATATCAGGGAACAATGCATCAAAAAACTCGGAGAATAGTGGGAAGCCAAGGATACGTTTCCAACCGCCCCTGTCCGTACAACGTACACAAAACAAATGACAACAGATACGTTTAGAGTAACCATACACATGGTTTCAAGTCTTGACGGCTTTATTGCCAAAAAAGACAACAATATTTCGTGGTTTGAGACACCCGACAACTATGAGAAGGGCGTTACTGAGCCAGATCCGGAAGAATTCCTTAAAAAAATTGATTGCTATGTAATGGGTTCACGCACGTATGAACACGCCCTGGAACTTTCCAAATCGCATGGGTGGGCGTATGGTGACAAGCCAACAATTGTTGTAACGCATAGAAACTTGCCTGTTGAAAGGCCGAACATTGCGTTTTATGCGGGCGACCTGAACAAACTTGTAAACGAACGGTTAAAACCAACCTATAAAAATGTTTGGGTTGCAGGCGGTGCAATGCTTGTGAGGGAATTTATCCGCTTAGGCCTGGCACACGAAATACGGCAAACCATTATACCCATTCTTTTGGGAGAAGGAACACCATTTTTTAACCAAATAGGGCACGAACAGGCGTTGCACCTCAAAGACGTAGGCGCCTACAAAAGCGGAATGGTGGAACTGTGTTACGAAATACGAAAATAATTCAAGGTGAGAATGACTTAAGTTGGTTTATTGAAACTAATGGGAAAACTTATAGACTGAATTTTTCGAGAGTGGGAAGGGAGTTTAACGAGAACCAATTTAAAAATGTCATTTCTTATTATTTCAAGGCACCAAAATGAGACTGTTAATTTTCGGTAAGGCGTTAGACAAATTAGAAGCTGAATTAAATGAGCTTGTTAACAATGGAATTTATGAGCAGTGCAAAGCAAATAGAAGATCTTAGGGCGGAATGGGCTGCTGGTAACAGCACCTTGCCAAAAGCGGGCGAAAGAACAAAATGAAACCTACAACAACTAACAAACTTTTAAAGCAACCAGACAGGTCGCGTTTCCGAATCCGATAGCTATCGGGACCCGCCTTCGGCAAGCCGCCCGAACGTTATGCGCAATGCACCCAAAATACATTCGTATGAAGGAACTCACCATAGGAGACAAGATTGAACTGCACGGTGGCTATGATTTTGATGCGCTTTATTTAAAAAATCCTCCTGCCAATAAAAGAAGTGGTAAAAGTGATCAACTTTATTCAAGGACAAAATAAAACCAACGCTGCTGTTGTAAAGTTTGATCAAATATTTTCCGGAGAAAAGATAACGGGTGACATTGGTATTCTTGAGCTAAGGTATGAAAACCAAACATGGAGTGTTCCTTCACCAGTTCACATAGAATTGTGTGACTTTATTCCCGAAGACAAACAATGGAAAGACCGGAAACAAGGTGAATGGATTGAAGCGGCAGCAAGCGTCAGAATAATTAAATAGTAGCGTGGGGTACTGCAACATAACCTGGCTTGCGGTGGCCGCAACCTTGCCTGCACTTGCGCGGCAGGCAGGGCACCAGGCAGACAGGTACGCCATCGCTTCCCCTCTTATAATCGTCAGTCACGTTATCAAAAAACATCGTCAAAGGCAGAGAATCATAATTGTTTTTTGCTAACTTTACTTCAACCGATATGTTTCAAAAGTAGTGCCTGCAAGCCCACCACCCGAACGTTAGCGGTCATTGCAGGGCGAAACAACCAGAGACAAACCGATAAAAGGAATGAAACGATTATTTGCAATTTCAGGGTTAACACTTTTTACTTTTATATCGTGTAGTGAAAATCAATCAGGGACTAAAAATGCAGGAGTCGTTGCGACAGATAACGAAAATAAAACTGAAACCAAAAATGCAAAACCCGAAATGTCAGACGCATTTAATTCCAGTAATTACTCTGATCCAGATAACCAAACAACATACACCAAAGAGCTTGACTTATTTTGGGTACGCAATTTAGAAGAAAACGCAAACAAAAAAGTTGGTTTTATATCGTTGTCTGACATTTATCCATTGAGTAAGCATCCAGACTCTATGGCCATTCCAAATCTTGAAAACGCAGATAAAGACAGTCTTCAATATTTTAAATTGAATGCATCGTATAGAAAGAGGTTCCTTTCAAAAACAAACATTTCAGAAACAGACAGCCTGTTTATTTACGATTACTCTACAGATGTGCTACTTTCTTTTCCCGTTAGAAAACTTAATGTAGTTGCCTATTTAAATGATTATATGGACATAAAAGATTGTCCTTGCAGTCAATATGACTATATGATTGGATTTGAAGTGACAAAAAATTATTTAACAGGACTGGAAGAATATTTTAGTAAAGCCTTGGTTTATATCGGTAAAGGAAATCCTTTTGCGCCCGGACAAATGAAAGCCATTGTTTGGCAAAGAATCAACGCTGAAAAATTTCCATTAGGAAAAAGCAATTTGACTGAAAAGCAAAAAGAATATAAACATAAAAATACAAAAAAAGGACAAGCATATTTATATGAAACAAAAACTCACCAAATTTTCATTCAGGATTATACAAAGCCAACTGGTTTTATTGAAGTTCAAGACCGACATTTAGTTATAATAGATAAGCAATCGGGCAATGTGGTTAATGAGGTCATGTTCAACAATAGTGAAGGAGCAAGCATAACACCGTTGAATTTTGGAATAAACAATACCAATTATCATGACTTGAAAGAACAATGGACAGGAAAACTTTTCAAAGACAAACCC
>Ga0196964_10001088_pt1 | contig 14240 bp, 9 predicted proteins | sample S1_10metaG_FD_148615 | JGI IMG/M metagenome (GOLD analysis project Ga0196964, IMG submission 148615) | Soil microbial communities from Anza Borrego desert, Southern California, United States - S1_10 | ecosystem: Environmental > Terrestrial > Soil > Desert | place: USA: California | collected...
CGACCGTCTCCGCCCCGGCGGCCTCGCCCTCGTCGCCGACGATCCCGTCCTTGTTGATCACGCCCGCGCGGTCTTGGGTGGCCCGGCGGTCCCCGCCGGTCTTCTTACCTTTGGTCCCTCCGCCTCGGCGGACATCCGCATCACCAACGCCCGCCACGAGCACCTCAACAACACGGCCGGCGTCGCCTTCACCGTCGAGACCGCCGACACCCCCGCCGCCGCCTTCTGGCTCCCGCTCCTCGGGACCCACAACGCCCTCGCGGCCGGCGCGGTCGTCGCCCTTGCGCGGTGGGTCGGCCTCGCCGACGACGCCATCCGCGCCGGCCTCGCCCGTGCCGAGCCCGCGCCGATGCGACTGAGCCCGCAGCGCACCCGCAACGTCTGCTTCCTCAACGACGCGTACAACGCCAACCCCGAGTCGATGATCGCCGCCTTCAAGGTCTTCGCAGACCCGGACGCGACGCCCCGCGACATCCGCCGCCGCGGCGTCGTCTTGGGCGAAATGCTCGAGCAGGGCGACGCCGGACCCGTGCTCCACCTCGAGGTCCTTGAGCACCTCGTCGCGACGGTCGGCCCCCTCGACCCCGCCTTCGTCGCGCTTGTAGGGGATCTGTTCGCCCGGCACACCGAGTGGCTTCGCTCGGCGCTCCCGCGTTCGACTGTCGTTCATGCATCCCGCACCGAGGTCTCGCCCGTCGCCGCCCTCCTGCGCGAAGGCGACTACGTCCTCCTCAAGGGCTCCCGCGCCACCGCCCTCGAGCGCGTCGCAGACGCCTGGTCCAAGGCGGGCGCGCAGATGCAGGAACCCAAACCCGCGGGCGCCGCGCGGGTTTGACCGCGCGTTATCACGCGGGCCGCGTCCGGCGGCCGATGGAAGAGCCGCTGCCCGATGCTGTATCTGCTGCTGGATTCCATCCGCAACTGGCTCATCGACCTCGGCGCCTACAGGCTCTTCAGCGTGCTGGACCAGCTCCAGTTCCGGGCCTTGGCCGCGGCGGCGCTGTCGTTCCTCCTCGTGCTGCTGCTCGGACGCCGCACGATCGCGTGGCTCACCCGCAAGAAGATCGGGGACTCGGGCCTGACCGACGCGCAGGCGCTCCGCGCAACCGCCAACGCCAAGGCCAACACACCGACGATGGGCGGCATCCTCATCGTCGGGTCGATCCTCACGAGCGTCCTCCTGCTCGCCGACCTCTCGCAGCGGTATGTCCAGCTCGGCATCGTCGTGGTCGTCTGGCTCGCCGTTCTGGGCAGTATGGATGACTGGCTCAAGCTCACCGCCAAAAGCCGGGGCAGTAGCAGCCGCCAGGGCCTTTACGCGTGGGAAAAGCTCGTCTTCCAGCTCGGTCTGGGCGTGCTCGTCGGGTACTTCCTCTTCGCCAGCCCGCCGGCGCCGGAACAAGCGCCCGGGGAGGCCCGACTCGCCCACGTCGTGAACCTTCCCTTCCAGAAGACCTACGTCGGTGTCGGCCGCGCGCGCCCCGCCGGGGAGCCCGCCCCCGTCCCCGCGCCCGCGTCACCGACCACCGCCGCGCCGACGCCAATCGAGCCCACGCTCACCGTCAACCCCAACCTCTTCTACTTCTCGATGCCCATCTTCATCGTCTGGGCGATGCTCTTCATCACCGGCATGTCCAACGCGGTGAACATCACCGACGGCATGGACGGGCTCGCCGGCGGCATCTCCGCGGCGGTCATGATGGGCGTCTTCGTGCTCGCGCTGATCGCGGGCGACGAGGACACGGCGAAGTACCTCCTCGTCCCCTTCCTGCCAGGCGCGGGCGAGCTCGCCGTCCTCGCCGGCGCCACCGCCGGCGCGTGCCTCGGCTTCATGTGGTGGAACTGCTCGCCCGCCCACGTCTTCATGGGCGACACCGGAGCGCTCTCCCTCGGCGGCATCGTGGGCTACACCGCCGTCGCCCTGCGGCAGGAGTACGTCGTCATCGTCATGAGCGGCGTCTTCCTCGCGGAGATCGCGTCGGTCGCGCTCCAGGTCGGATACTTCAGGGCGACGGGCGGTAAGCGCATCTTCCGCTGCGCCCCGTACCACCACCATCTGCACATGGGCGGATGGCCCGAGCCCCAGGTCGTCACGCGCCTCTGGATCATCTCGATCATCCTCGTCGTAATGGCCCTCGCGAGCGTGAAGCTGCGATAGCGCGCGGTGCGCCGCGGGCTGCTACGTTCTCGGCATGAAGACAGCCGCGATGATCGTGCTCGCCGCGGGCCTCGCGCCCGCGCTCGCCCAGCAGACGAACCCGAGCGCCCCCCCGGCGCTCAAGGCCGACCACGCCGACGGCGCGATCGAGGTCCTCCGCAACGGGCTCACGCCGCAAGAGGCCGCGAAGGCCCGCGCGATGATCGACAAGGCCGTCGCCTATCTGCGCTCGCAGCAGCACGAGTCGGGCGGCTGGGGCATCCGCGAGGGCGCGCCCGTCTTCCCCGCCATCACCGCCCTCGCGGTCAACGGCATGCTGCTCGCCAGAGACTTCGACCGCGCCGACCCGGCCGTTGCGAAGGGGATCGACTTCATCCTCTCCAAGCAGCAGCCCGACGGCGGCATCTACGACGCGATCCTCCCGAGCTACAACACCGCGATCAGCCTCTCCGCGCTCGCGCACGCGCCGCAGACGCCCAAGGTGACCGACGCCATCAAGCGCGCGCAGGCGTACCTCAAGGCGCTGCAATGGGCCGAGGACGCGGCGGAGGGCGGCACCGAGGCTGCGTCGCGCGTCGAGAAGGATCATCCCTTCTACGGCGGCGTCGGCTACGGCAACCGCGGCCGCCCCGACCTCTCCAATCTCGCCTTCGCCATCCAAGGCCTCTCCGACACCGGCGGCTTCGAGGGTGAGTTCCGGGAGCGCGCCCTCGTCTTCATCCAGCGCTGCCAGATGCTCGAGACGACGCCCGACGGCAAGATCGTGAACGACATGGCATACGCCGACGGCTCGTCCCAAGGCGGCTTCATTTACGCGACCGGCGCGAACAAGGAGAGCGCGGGCAAGGGCCAGAGCTTCGCCGGCGAGATCGCCGAGAGCCTCTCCGGCCCCGCCGGCGTCGCCGCGAGCGTGACCCTGAAGCAGAAAGGCGCCGACGGCAAGCCCGTGCTCCTCTCCAAGGACGAGCTCCTCGCGCGCGTGCGCGACGCCGTCAAGAAGTCCTCCCGCACAGAGGATGTCGCCTTCGGCGAGGAGATCATGGTCCTCCTCGGGCCCAACGGCGACGGCGTCACGGCCAACACCTTCGAGGTCCGCGCCCGCGCCGACAGCCCAGATGCGTTCGCCGCGTTCCTCGGCCGCGCTCTTGCGGACGTTACCGACACGCCGATCACCGCCCGGGCCGTCACGTCCTGGCGCGGCGAGAGCCGCCTGCGCGCCTACGGCTCGATCACGTACGCGGGCTTCAAGAGCTACGCCTACGCGAGGCTCGCGAAGGACGACCCGCGCGTGACCGCCGCGCGGCGGTGGATGGGCGAGCACTACACGCTCGACGAGAACCCCGGCATGGGGACCGACGGGTACTACTACTACCTGCTGATGTTCTCGCGCGCCAACGACGCGTTCGGCGAGCCCGCGATCCCGACCTCCACCGGCGACCGCTTCTGGGCCCGCGACCTCGTCAACAAGCTCGCGGCGATGCAGAACGACGACGGCAGCTTCCGCTCCATCGACGATCGGTGGATGGAGAACGACCCGGCGCTCATCACCGCCTACTCCCTTATCGCGCTCCAGCACGCGGCGAGGTAAGAAGTGCGTGGTGCGTTGTGCGTGGTCCGTGGGAAGAGAAGAATGAACGCGGGGGTCGCGGAGAGGCGCGGAGCGTGAAGAGACGCCTCCCCCGCCTCGTGTCTTCATGGGGAGAGGTGGCGGCGTCTTCGCCGCCGGTGAGGGGTCTTCTCTCTGGTGGTCCGCCTCTCCGCGGCGGTCTTCTCTGCGTGCCACCGCCTCGGCGAGTCAGCGGGCGTCGGCGGTGCTCTTCGCGCCGCACTCCGGGCAGACCGCGCCGGCGGCGAGCCCAGCAAGTGAATACCCGCACGGGCAGGACCCGGCGCGGCGGCCCTGACTCCTGCGCCACACCCACGCGGCAACAACGCCGCCGAGGGCGGCGACCAGCCAGAATGGCACGGCGAACGTAACCGGGTGCACACCGAAGGCAAGCTCCGAACTCGTTGAAAATGAAGGCAAGCCTCGCAGCGTCACCCGGTTCCATCCGTCGATGCCGTTGAACGATGGTGCCGTTGACGGTTCCCAAGGAGAATCGGCGCTCACCAACGCCATTCCGTCTGAGATACCCAGACCGATATCGGCGTGGTACGTCATCACATGCATCTTCGACACTGGCAGCGCCAACGCCATTAACACCCCTGTCGTGATCGCCCAGGCGGCGAGCGTCCTGCGCCACGTCGGGCGCGGCGCGGGCCGGGCGGATTGCGGGGCGGCGTCCATCGCTGATTGAAGGCTACGCGCAGCGGAAAACGGCCCTGCTTCGGGTGGTTTGCTCCCTTTGCGATGTGCTTGACGGTCAAGGGCGCGGGGAGGTCCTGGCGCACGGGAACTCGAGTCCGTGCGCTTCTATCAACCGGCCCTTGCTCGACGGGCGGATCGGTCCCCAACGCGTGGCTTTCGCGCTGGCGGTGCGGGCCTAACTCCCGCGGCCGCGGTCCCCTCACCCCGCACGCCGGCAGCGAGCCGGCGGGCAGAACTCTGGTTCCACGGGTCCATCCGACCGTGCACCGCCGCGACGCCCCCTCCCCCGTGCAATCAACAGCGCCGGACCTCCGGTTCTGTCGCCGATCGCCCGGTGCTGCCGGTGGGCTCGCTGCGCCCACAGACGGTCCGGTGCGGCCGGTTCCAGAGCCCTTGCGAGAAGCGTGTCGAAGGCACGGTGAAGGGTGTGTTGCGGCAGTACGTAGAGGGACGGGAGAGCGCGGTTGTGCGCACAAACGTGATCGTTTGGTGAGAAGGTGAGCGGTGAAGAGGCGAGCCGGTGAGGGTGGAAGGATCGCCGGGGGAAGGGGTTGCGGGACGAGGCGAGGAAGAGAAGAAAAGGTTGGCGAGGTGTGCGGATTACGGTGTGGCGCGAGCGCGGTCGTGCGCACAAACGCGTCGATACGGCCCCCGCTACCGTCCCCCGTGCCCGCCCGCCTCGCCATCTGGGCCGACGCGGCGTCCGCCCCCTTCTGCATCCGCGTCGCCGAGGCGGCCGGTGCGAGCGTGATCGGCGTCGGCGGCCCGCGCGGGTTCGACGCGGCCGCCATCGCCCTCCCCGTCGGCTGCGCGACGTGCGACGATCTCCGCCGCGTCCTGACCTCCGGCGAGTGCGACGCCGTCTGGATCGCCCGTCACGCGGGCGAGCTAGATCGCGCCAGCGGGTTTTCTCCCGCGCTGGTCACGCAGCCCCGCGCGCCGCGCATCGTCCTCAGCGACGCCGCGCCGTCATCGCTCGCGGAGTTCCTGCAGAGCGGCTGGACGGCTGCGCGCGGTGACGCGCGCCTGCCGTGCGAACTCCTCCGCTTCGTCGGCTGGCCCAACGCCGCGGCGGGCAAACTCGGTGTACTTGCCTCGCTCGAGGACGTCGGTCAACTCCGCTCCGTGAGCGTCGAGTTCTGCGTTCCGTCGGCGTGCGGCACGCTCGGGCACTTGCTCCTCGGCGCGGCGGACGTGCTCGCGGGTATCGCCGGTATCCCCGAGACCGTCGACGCGTCATTCGCCGCGACGAGCCGCGCGCCGGGGCTGCACGCGCTCCCGGGCGAGTCGCTCGCGCGCCTGGAGGGGGACGCTCTCGCGCTTGCGCGATTCCCGAACGGGCTGGCCGCGACGCTCGCCGCGTCGGACCGCGCCCGCGCGTGGTCGCTGCGCATCCTCGTCCGGGGCGAGCGCGACGAGCTGCTCGTCGAGCACCGCGAATCTGACGCGGCGGGGCTCATGGCCGACTCGCTCGCCGCGGCTCTCTCCGGCGACGCGTCGGACACAGCCGCCACCTCGCGCCGGCTCGACCGCGCGTTCGCGATCGCGCAGGCGGCGCTGCTCAGTTGCCGGACGCAGCAGCCGGAGAGCCCGGGGTGGCTGGAGCGGACGCTCGGCGCGGCGGTGGGATGAAGGCAGATGTGATCGGGGAACAGGGATCGGGGAATGGTGGCGGTGGGACGTTTCGAGCCCACGGATGTGATCCGAGCGGTACGGTGCGACCGTTCACCGATCACCCCTGGTTGCACGCGGTGCCCGGCGAGACTCGGGGCCTACAGAAGCAGACTCACCCCCACCGCGTGACGTGCCAGTTCTTCTTGCCGCGGCGGAGGGCGATGATGCGGCCGTGCAGCAGGTCGCCCGTGCGGAGACGCTCGTCGGCGCTCGCCTTGCGTCCGTTCACGCTCACGCTGCCGCCCGCGAGGAACTCCTTCGCTTCGCGCTTGCTCGCGGCGAGCTTGGTCTCGACGAGGAGGTCGAGGAGCGGCACGCCCTCGCGCTCCAACTGTGTCTTCGCGTGCGATGTGCTCGGCGCTGCGGAAAGAACCTCCTCGAGCATCGCCAGGGGCAGGCCCGCGAGATCGCCGCTGAACAACGCGGCGCCGGCCTTTTCGGCGTTCGCGACCTCGGTCGGCCCGTGGAGGATGCGCGTGGCCTCGCGCGCGAGCGCCCGCTGCGCTGCGCGTTCGCCGGGGTTGGCCGCGAGGCTGTGCTCGAGCGCCGCGATCTCCTCCTGCGGGAGGAACGTGTAGGTCTTGAGCAGACGTATCACGTCCGCGTCGGCGCTGTTGAGCCAGAACTGGTAGTAGGCGTACGGGCTGGTGCGGTGCGCGGAGAGCCAGACCGCGCCCGACTCCGTCTTGCCGAACTTGGTGCCGTCGGCCTTGGTGACGAGGGGCCAGACGAGGCCGAAGGCCCCGGCGCTCGCTTGCTCACTCGCCCGCTCGCTCGCTCGCCGCTTCGCGATCAGGTCCATCCCGACCACGATGTTCCCGAACTGGTCGCTCCCGCCCATCTGGAGCGTGACGCCCTCGGTCTCGTGCAGCTTCGCGAAGTCGTAGGCCTGCAGGATCATGTACGAGAACTCGGTGTACGAAATGCCCTGGTCGCGGTTGTGCAGGCGCTCCTTGACGGAGTCCTTCTGCATCATCATGTTGACGGAGAAGTGCTTGCCGACGTCGCGGAGCGCGTCGAGGTACGAGAGGGAAGAAAGCCAGTCGAGGTTGTTGCGGACCGTCAGCGTGTTCTTCGCGCCCGCGTCGTAGAGCTCGCCGCCGGCAAAGATGCGCTCGATGGAGCGGACGTTCGCGTCGATCTCCTCGCGCGTGCGGAGCTGTCGCTCCGCGGTCTTGCCGGAGGGGTCGCCGATCAGCCCTGTCCCGCCGCCCATCACCGCGACCGGCGTGTGGCCGGCTTGCTGCCAGCGCGCGAGGGCCATCATGCCGACGAGGTTGCCGATCGTGAGAGAATCCGCGGTCGGGTCGAATCCGACGTATGCCTTGCGCGCCGCGGCCGGCCCGTCGCTCAGGTGCCTGCGCAGGCCGTCCAGGTCCGTGGCCTGCTGGATCTGGCCGCGCCACTGCATGTCGTCGAGGAACGTGCTCATGGGCGGGCCAGTCTAGACGGGCGGGTGCAGATTCTGTAGGCCCGGCGTCGTGCCGGCCACCTCTCCCCGTGCGACGATGAGGAGGTGAACAGGTCGGGAGGTGAGAAGACGGAGGCCGGGAGACACGGTGCGTGACGGTGCGATGGGTTCATCGCTCCGTGCTTGCGCGTGGGTCTCGCCGGTGATGGGCAGTCGGTGGCAGGCGGGACGCCTGCCCCACACACTGAAGGGTGCCCGGCGGGACGCCGGGCCTAGGGCCTACAAAGAGAAGACACGGGCTGGAAGCCCGTGCCACGAAGAGAAGATAGAGAAGCAGAGAAGGAGGGAAGGAAGGAGAGAAGACCCGCCGCGGAGCGGCGTGGTACCCAAGAGGAGAGCACCACCGAAGAGCGGATTGCCGCGAGCCGTACGCTCCGCCATGCCCACAGGCACACCGCTCGTCCTCATCATCCGCGACGGCTGGGGCCTTAACCCCAACCCCGACCACGCCGCGTTCGACGCGGTCCGCGTCGCGCAATCGCGCGGTCTCACGCCCGTGGCCGACAGGCTGATGCGCGAGTATCCGTGGACGCTCATCAAGACGAGCGGCGCGGATGTCGGCCTGCCGGAGGGGACGATGGGCAACAGCGAGGTGGGCCACCAGAACATCGGCGCGGGGCGCGTCGTGGAGCAGGAGAGCAAGACGATCACCGACGCCGTCTCGCGCGGCTTCGAGACGATCTCGCAGGTCGCCCGCTCGGTCGTCCGCGCGCGCGACGCCGGCGGCTGCGTCCACCTCATGGGCATCAACTCCGACGCGGGCGTGCACGGCCTGCTCGAGCACCTCTACGCGTTCGTCCGCGCGTGCAAGGCGCTCGGCGTGCCGCCGGAGCGCGTCTTCGTTCACCTCTTCACCGACGGGCGCGACAGCCCGCCCATGGCCGGGCTCGAGTACGCGCGCCGCGTGGAGGAGCAGCTCGCCGCGATCGGCGTCGGGCGCGTCGCCAGCGTCCACGGCCGTTACTACGCCATGGATCGGGACCACCGCTGGGAGCGCGTGAAGCTCGCGTACGACGTCCTCACCGGTCGGTCCGGGGCGCCCGCCTTCCCCACCGCCGCGGCGGCGATTCGGGACTACTACGACCGGCCCTTCTCCGACAGCCAGGTGGGCGACGAGTTCATCCCGCCCCGGCGTGTCGGGGCGCCGGCGCCGATCGCCGATGGGGACACCGTGATCTTCTACAACTTCCGGGGCGACCGGCCGCGCGAGATCTCCGCGGCGTTCGTCTTCCCCGACGACAAGTGGGCGGATGTGAAGCCGAGCCCGGACAGCGGCGTGCGGGGCTTCGATCGCGGGCGGAAGCTCGATACCGATTATGTGATCCTGACGGAGTACTGGGAGGAGCTGCTGCCGTTCGTTTCGGTCGCGTTCCCGCGGCCGCCGAAGATGAAGCACATCGGGGGTGAGCACCTGTCGGCGCTCGGCCTGCGGCAGTTCCGCTGCGCGGAGACGGAGAAGTACCCGCACGTGACGTTCTTCTTCAACGACTACCGCGACGGGCCCTTCCCGGGCGAGGTGCGCGAGAACCCGCAGAGCCCGCGCGTGGCGACCTACGACCTCAAGCCGGAGATGGCGGCGCCGGAGGTACGCGACGCGGTGCTCCGGCGGCTCGCGTCGCCGGCGTGCGAGGACGTGCTGATCGTCAACTTCGCCAACGGCGACATGGTGGGCCACACGGGCAAACTGGACGCCGCGGTGGCGGCGGTGGCGACCGTCGACGCGTGCGTGGGCGCGATCGTGGACGCGGCGCTCGCGCGCGGCGGGCAGCTGATCGTCACGGCGGACCACGGCAACTGCGAGCAGATGTGGGACCCGGCGCACAACGCGCCGCACACCGCGCACACCATCTACGACGTGCCTCTCATCGTGGTCTCGAGCGCGCTGCGGGGTCGGAGGCTGCGGGGCGACACCGACGCCGCGGGGTGGTTCGAGCCCGCGACACGCGCGTCGCGCGGCCGCCTCGCGGACATCTTCCCCACGGCCCTGGCGATGCTCGGCCTGCCGGAGGCGGAAGAGATGACGGGGAAGTCGCTGCTGGCGTGAGCGCCGATCGCGCTCGGATGTCTCGGCGCCGGCCAAGCGCGACGCGGTGAGGGGGTGACGCGGTGAACATTGAAGAGGTGAGCAGGTCAACAGGCGAGGGTGTGATGCGATCCTTCACCCGTTCACTTCCCCGCCTGCTCACCTGTTCATCTTTCTTACCGCTCCTGGCTCTGTGAGAGGTCGACCTTGCCGATGAGGTCGGTGATCGAGAGGGCGCGTTGGCGCTTGACCCATGACACGAGGCCGCCCGCGATCCTGATCGGCGCCCGCGGGTCCGCGAAGAGGGCCGTCCCGACCTGGACCGCGCCGGCGCCGGCGAGGATGAACTCCGCGGCGTCCTGCCAGGTGAGGACACCGCCGACGCCGACGATCGGCAGCCCCGCGTCGCGCGCGAAGTTGCGGTAGACGTCGAAGACCAGCTTCACGGCCATCGCGTGCACGGCGGGGCCCGAGAGCCCGCCGACGACGCGGCCGAGGCGCGGGCGGCGCGTCTCCGGGTCGATCGCCATCGCGGGGGTCGTGTTGGCGATGCAGACCGCGTCCGCGCCCGGGCGGCTGCCGGGGCCGCCGGTCTGCGGACCGCCGGGGTCCGCCGCGGCGCGGGCGATGTCCGTCATCGTGGTCCTTCCCGTCGGGATGGGCGAGAGCTTGACGAACAGGGGCTTGCGCCTCACGGCGTCGCGCACGGCGCGGATCAGCTCGCCCAGCAGCGCCGGGTCCGAGGCGAACTCGCACCCTTTGTGCACGTTGGGGCAGCTGATGTTGAGCTCAATCGCGGCGAGGGCGTCGACCGCGTCCATCGCGCCGGCGACGCGGACGTAGTCGTCGACGCTGAAGCCTGCGACGCTGCCGATGACGGGCGCGGGGATCGACGCGATGCGGGGCGCGTGGTCGCGCACGAAGGCGTCGATACCGACGTTCGCGAGGCCGACGGCGTTGAGCATCCCGGCGCGGAGCGGCACGACGCGCCACGGGCGGTTGCCCTCGCGGGGGAGCGGCGTGATCGACTTGGTGACGACGGCGCCGACGCGGGAGAGGTCCAGCACGTCCGCGAGCTCGTCGAGCGTGCCGGCGGTCCCCGCGGCGAGGATCACGGGCGAGCGGAGCCGGACGCCGGCGATGGTCGTCGCGAGGGACGGGGTGGGCACGGGACAACCGTATCAAGCCCTTGCCGTCGGGCCAGCAAGGGGCGCGAACACGGAAGTAGACGGAGAAGATCAAAGGAAAGCAGAGAGGAGAACACCGGGCCGGAGACCGCGTTGTTCTTCTCTGTCGTGCTCTTCTTCTCTCCGCCTCGCTCCGAGTTCTACTTCTTGACCGCCAGCGCCTTGCGGACTTCCTCGATCAGCCGCTCGATCTGGAAGGGCTTGAACAGCACGCTCTGCAGCCCGTCCTGCGATGCACGGACGATGGAGTGGTGCGGGTCGTAGCCGAAGCCGGTCATGAGGATCACGGGCACGTTCGGCAGCACCTTTCGCGCCGCGGAGAAGACCTCGTAACCGTTCATGCCGGGCATGCGGATGTCGGAGATGATCAGGTCGTACTCGACGCCCGGCTCCGCGAGCTTGGCCCCCGCGTGGGCGCCGTCCGGGCAGACCTCGACGACGGCGCCGCGGCGTTCCAGCACGCAGGAGATGATCGTGCGGATGCGCTGCTCGTCGTCGCACACGAGGACGCGCTTGCCGGCGATGACCGGGTCGCGGTCGGAGACGGCGAGGGCCTTCTCGACCCCCAGAAGGCCCGCGGGCCCGGCCATGCACTGCTGCAGCCGAGCCCGGATCGACGTGAGGTCCGCCTTGATGCGCTCGAGGTGCGAGAATTGCTCGGGGTCGTGCTCGTGCTGCTCGAGGATCTCGATCTCGTGGGCGATGTCCTCGAGCGGCTCCTTGAGCTCCAGCTCGACGCGCCCGGAGAGCGTCTGGTTCGTCGCGGCGCGCTCGACGACCAGCAGGTCGAGCATGTGCATGGCGACGGCGATGTAGCGTGCGAAGATCTCGCCCAGCTGCCGGTCCTCCTCGCCGAAGGCGCTGGGCCGCTGGCTCTCGACGTTCATCACGCCGATGACCTTGTCGTGCACGCGCAGCGGTACGGTGAGCGAGCTCTTGGCGTCCACCGCTCCCGGGAGGTAGAGCGGGTCCGTGGCGGTGTCGGGGCAAACGTAGCTGCGGCCGGAGGCGGCGACGTACCCGGTGATGCCGTGGCCCTCGAGGGCGGGGCGGATCTCGAAGGAGTCGTACTCGGGCGGCAGGCCGTAGCCCAGCACGAGCTCCAGGCGCCCCGTGCGTTCGTCGAGCAGGCGGATGGCGAAGTGGTCGAAGTGGAGCAGGTCGCGCGCGAAGCGGACGATCTTCTGCTCGAGCAGCTTCAGCCGCTCCATGGCGTTGTACCGGTGCACGACGTCGCGCTCGAAGCGGACGAGCTCGCTCCCGGCCTGGTCGATCGCGTCGATGCGCTGCTGGAGGCGCTTGGCCGCGGTGATGTCGCGCACGAGCACGACGAGGCACGCCTCCCAGCGTCGCACCGAGTCGCCGATCGCGGCGATCGTCGCGCGGCTCACGGGCGTGAGGATGACCTCGAAGTACCGCTCGGCCTCGTGCATCGTCGTTTCGGTCCGGGGCGGCAGCCAGCCGGGCGGGACCTTGACGTTGGGCGGCGCGAGCGGGTGGTCGAGCTCGAACTGGCGGCACGCCACGCCGATGCGTTCGGCCATGGCGCCCGGCAGGTGCGTGAGCATGTCGTTCGCCCAGATGAGCTGCCCTTCACGGGTCGCGAGGCCGACGCCCTCGCCGATGGCGGAGAGGAGAGACAGGGCGAGCGTGGCGAGAGGGGCATTGATCGCGGCATCGCCGTCGGCGCCGCCGTCCACCCCGCCGCGAACTGGAACCCCTGTCTCCATGCGACCGAGGCGCGACTCCGTCGGCGGATTCTGCGCCTGCACTTCTCCCGCGCGCTGGGTCGATCCCTGCCCCAAGACTCCGGCCTTTCGTTCGGTCTGTCTGCCCGAAAGAATATCCGGTCAGAAGAAAGAGCCCCGCCACGCCGAACGCCGACCGGACCGGCGGCGAAAGATTCCGGCGCGGTCGATCCGACGGCCGACCGATACAGGATCGGCAATTCCGGGCCGAATTCCCCTCCCTGCGCACAAGGGCCGGGCAATAACCCGAGATGAACCGACCGCCGCCCGAACGGGCACCCCTCTCCGTGCGCGAGAACGCATGCCGATGCACGCCGCTGTCCGCGTTGAAAATGTCCACAAGTGGTACGGATCGCTGCACGCGGTCCGCGGGGTGTCGTTCGAGCTGCCCAAGGCGCAGGTCGCCGGGCTGCTGGGGCACAACGGTGCCGGCAAGTCCACGCTCATCCGCATGATCGCCGGGTTCCTGACGCCTGACCACGGGGTGATCGAGATCGACGGGGTTGATGTCGAGACCGATCGGCGCGCGGCCGCGGCGAGGATCGGGTATCTGCCGGAGTCGACGCCCCTGTACCCCGAGGCGCGCGTCGAAGACTATCTGCACTTCCGGGGCAGGCTCTTCGGCATGCCGTGCTCGGCGCGGGGCGGCGGCGTGTCGCGCGTCGTCGAGCAGTGCTGGCTCAAGGACGTCCGCAAGCGCCGGATCGGGGAGCTGAGCAAAGGGTACAGGCAACGCGTGGGGCTCGCGGCGGCGCTGCTGCACGACCCGCCGGTGCTGGTCCTCGACGAACCGACCAGCGGGCTGGACCCGACGCAGGTGCGCGAGATGCGCGGCCTGATCCGCGGGCTCGCGTCCGAGCGGACGATGCTGATCAGTTCGCACGTGCTGCCCGAGGTGGAGATGCTCTGCGACAGGGTGATGATCGTCGCGAGCGGGAAGTTGCGGGCCGACGGGGCGGTGGCGGACCTGGCATCGCGCTTCACGCCCGGGGGGCTGGAAGTGGAAGCGCTCGTGCATGACGAGCACGCCGCGGGGCGGTTCGTCGGCGCGCTGGGGGCGATCGCGGGCGTCACGCGGGTCGATCAGCGGGCGGTCGGGCCGGGCGGCTGGCGGCGCTACGCGGTGCACGCGGCGGCGGGCGTCGACGTCCGCGAGGGGGTGGCGCGGGCGGCGCAGGGGGCGTGCGTTACGCTCCGGGAGATCGCGCCGACGCGGGCGACGCTCGAGGCGGTGTTCGTGCGTGTGCTCGAAGAGAGCGCGGCGGAGGGGACGGCGTGAAGACCGGCAACTCCATATCGCGCGCGTGGTCCGGCGCGTGGGCCGTCGCGCGGCGAGAGCTGTCCGCGTACTTCCGCCAGCCCGCTGGGTGGATCATCGTCGCGCTGTATCTGTTGCTCTGCGGCGCGGTTTTCTCGGTGATGGTGCTGGCCCCCGCGCGCCCGGCGACGATGCGGCCGTTCTTCGACGTCGCCGGGTGGCTGCTGCTGCCCGTCGTCCCCGCGGTGGCGATGCGTCTCTTCGCGGAGGAGTACCGCACCGGCACGATCGAGCCGCTGGCCACGAGCCCGGCGTCGAGCCTCACGCTCGTGCTCGGGAAGTACGCGGGCGGCGCGATCTTCCTCGCGTGCATGTTCGCGCCGACGCTCGTCTACCCGGCGCTGCTCACGGTG
>Ga0196964_10001089_pt1 | contig 14225 bp, 31 predicted proteins | sample S1_10metaG_FD_148615 | JGI IMG/M metagenome (GOLD analysis project Ga0196964, IMG submission 148615) | Soil microbial communities from Anza Borrego desert, Southern California, United States - S1_10 | ecosystem: Environmental > Terrestrial > Soil > Desert | place: USA: California | collected...
CAGACCGGCTCCTTGAACATGGCGCGGATGGCGGCAGCGGTGCGGTGCTTGCGGTAGCGGGCGGAGGCCATCAGCGCATGCAGTGCTCGTTGAGGATCGGCTGGCCGACCCTCCAACAGGGGTTCGGTATCCAACCGCGCTGACCCAGCGGGTCGAGCGGCGGGCATTTGATGAGCCGGATGTCTTCGAAACGGCCGATCTCCATCGTGATGTCTGGCGGCAGCAAGATCGCCGGCCGCACCGGCATCAAGATCCCGCTTCGCACGATGGCAGGAGCGGAGGCGCCAGCGGCAAGCATGCCGCCGAGGAAGAGACGGCGGGATAGGTCAGCCATTGGTCGGCTCCTTCGACTTCGGCTGCTGCATGTCGGAAAGCAGTTTCCGCACGTCCTCGATGTCCTCTGGCGTGATGCCGAGGGTGGCGGCGCGGCTCAAGAGCTTGGCGTCAACGGGCTGCTTCTCGCCTGCCTTGGCCATGTGCTGCCGCAGCCGCACGCGGGTGGAAATCTTGCCCATCAGGTTGACTCCTTGAACTTGGCGCGGATGGTCTTGACGTGCTCCAGCAGCTCAGTCGCCAGCGCCTCGCTGTTGTTGCGCGACATGCTGCTGACCGCCGCAGCCTCCAGGTACTCGTCCACGCCGGCAAGACACTCGGCTGCCACCAGCGCAGCGAAGCGGCGCCAGTGCCTCTGGGTGATGGCGAAGTCCGGCCAGACGTTGGCCTCGCGCGCCAGCCGTTCGATGAGATCGGGGTCAGTCATCGTAGGGCTCCAGTTCGTCCCGGCTTGGCCCTGGCTTGCCTGCCAGTGCGTGCAGGTGCTGCACGAAGTTGACCGTTTCCACGTGGTCGATGAGCCAGCCAACGGTGCGTGCCGCCTCGGCCAAGGTGGCCAGGAACTCGTCTGTGAGCAGCGGGCGCAGGGCCGCTTCGCGCGGGGTCAGGTCCAGGTCAGCCATGGGTCACCAGCACAGGTAGTTGAGAACGAAGCCCCGTAGCGCCATTTTCAGGCGCGCGCGGCGAGCGAAGGCCCGGCGCTGCTGGGCATGGTAGATCGAGCACAGCAAGTCCCACCAGCTTGGTGGTGGCGGCGGTGGTGGCTCGCCATTGATCCAGGCTTGGGCGCTTTCGGGCTTCCAGCCGAAAGCCGCGTCAAGGGTGGTCGGCGAGACGCTGAGCCGCGTCGCTCGCTCGAAGAGCGCCGGATCCGCCTGCGCCTTCACCAGCGCCACCGCGAGCTTCGGCTCGGCGTCAATTTGCGCGACCGTCACCTGGGCAAGCCACTTGTCCTCCAACGGAGGCACGTAGGTCACCCACGGCACGACGAAAGGCGCAGATTCCCGCGCCGGCCGCCCGAGCATCACCCACTCGCCGCGCTCTTCGTTCCACAGCCGGCTTTGCGTAACGATCTCATCAGACACCTTCCGGCTCCTGCACCATGACCTGAATGTCTCGCCATTCTGCTTCCCGCCCCTGGCCTGCGACCATGGGGAGCCACTTTTGCCTGAGTGTCGCGTACCGCACGTGCGGCGCCATGCTGTTGTAGCAGCAGATCCTTGGCTTGCCGTCCGATGGCGCTGACCCGTTGTGGTCGACGAGGAACCAAGCGATGTGCGGGGTCGGGAAGTGGGTTTCGGTGGTCACGTCTTGCCCTGTTCGTCGAGCCAGTCTGCCCAGGCCTGCAGCATGGTGCGCCGCTCGTCCAGGTACTTTGAGCGGTTGTATGTGCCGCGCACGGTGTCGTCGTGGTGCGCGAGCTGCATCTCGACCGCATCCGGGTTCCAGCCCCGTTCGTTCGCCCAGGTGCTCGCGGTCGAGCGCCATCCATGGCCGGTCATCTCGCCCTTGAACCCGGCGCGGTGCAGCAGGTAAAGCACCGCGTTCTCGCTCATGGCCCGCTCAAGGGAGCGCTCGCCGGGCCACACGTACTTCGATCCGCGCGACCGCGCACGCATCTGCTCGAAGATCGCTTGCGCCTGGGTCGGCAGAGGCACCAGGTGCTCGCGCTTCTTCTTCATGCGCTCTGGCGGGATCAGGATCAGGCCCGGCTCGATCAGGTCGTCCCACAGCAGGGTGCGCATCTCTTTCGTGCGCAGCCAGGTGTACGCGAGGAACCGGCACGCCAGCATCGATTGCAAGTGCGGGTCTTCCAGGCTCAGGCGCTGCATCAGCGCCGGCACCTCGCGCGGGTCGACGGCAGCGAAGGCCTGGCGCCGCCGCTTCCCGAAGGCCTTCTTCGGGTCGATCTCCGCGGCCGGGTTGTGCTGGCAGTGGCCCTGCGCCACCGCCCAGTCAAGAGTCGCCGAGATCCAGATGCGAGCCTTGCGCACGTAGTCGAACAGCCCCTGATCGTTCATCTTGTTCAGCGGCCCCATCAGGTCCGCCTTCGTCAGGCTGGCGACACCATGGTCCGCAAGGGCCGGATAGATGTGCATCTCCATGCACCGCGTCGCGTTCGTCCTGTAGGCATCGGTCAAGTCCTGGCGCCCGCTCCAGTAGGTATCGAACGCCGTGCGCAGCGTCATCGACGGGCCGGCCTTGCGCTGCGCCATGGGGTCCGCGCCGTCGCGCAGGATCTTGCGCATCTCGTCGCGCTTGCGCCTGGCCTCCGCGAGCGACACCTCGGGGTACCGACCGAAACTCATCGTCTGCGGCTTCGGTACGCCGTTGATGGGCCGGCGGTAGTGCAGGCGCCAGACCTTCGCGCCAGTGGGGGAGCACCATAGGGCCAGCCCTCCACCATCGAAGAGCTTGTAGGGCTTGGCCTGGGGCTTGGCGCCGCGGCAGCGCGCATCGGTGAGGGTGTCTGTAGGCATCGTGCGAGCGTGCTTGGCGTCGCTGCCTACGCCGATGACTACGGAGTGCCTACGGTCAACGGTTGCGGCTCGACGCGAATTAAGGGGAACCGTCGGCCTGTGGTGGTGGCCAACCCCTTGATTCTGCTCGCTTTTTGCCGTTGATCGCGGTGTAATCAGGTGTACTGCCGGATACTGGCGGCGGAAGCGGTGTGTGGCGAACACCATAGGCGAGATTCGCTATTCTGGCGCACGATGCCTACACCGATGCCTACTCGGCGCCGGTGGTGGCCGAACCGATGTCCAGTCCGGCGCCGCGCAGGGTGGACAGCTTCCAGCCCATGGATTTTCGGGTCGGGTTGATGTCCGGCTTCGGCAGCCGATTCGACTTCAGCCACCGGCGCACCGTGTCGCTGCTGACGTGCATCACCTCCTGCAAGTCGGCGCGCCAGATGATGGGGTCAGCGGCGATCATGGTGTGCACTGGGTTTGCGGCCATGGTCAGCCCTTGTCGAACATGCGCGCTGTCTCGGCTTGCTCTTCAAGCCGCCGCGCGACGGCCGCATGGATGGCATGCCGACCGTCACCGTAGAGGTAGTAGCGCTCCGTCTCTTGCTTGACGGCTTCAGCGATGGCGTTGCGCGCAGCGGTCTCGACCAGATCGGCGATATAGCCTTCGGAGCAAAACTTCTCCAGCGCGTTGTTGACGTGCTGGTCAAGCTGAAGATGACGCTCGTGAAGCGCATGCACGATCGACTCCTGCATGCGCTCGATGGTCAGCCTGATGACCGGGAAAGGCTTGAAGTCCATGAGTCAATCCTCCTGCGCGGCCGGAGACCGCAGTTCAACCAGCCGCGCGGTGAGTTCCGGCTGACGTTCAAGGTTGATGTCCAGTGAAGGCCGAAGGCGTGCCGCCATCTCGCTCAAGACGTAGGCGAGCATTGAGGCGAACTCGCTGGCGAGCCAGCGGCCGGCTTCGCGCTGGTTCTTCTTCAGCCGACGCTCGACCGGCGGTCGGCCCATGCCGAGGTAGCCGGCGCGTTCGTCGTTGCACTCCGTGCAAAGAGCGTCGCTGACTATCTGGGTTCCTGGCACGAGCTGGTAGCCGCGGCCATTGCAGGCCGGGCAAACGTCCGTCAAGTGCCACTTCAGCACCCGCTCGGCCACGCCTGACGCCACGCTGTGCCGCATCGTCGGGAATCTGCGCCTGAGCTGCGGCACGCACCAGGCATGCAGCGCGATCAATTCATCGGCCATGGTCCGCGGAGGCTCGGCGGTGCTGCGTTGCTGCACAGCCACAGCGGCCAGGCGCCAGTCTTCGGCTGCCCGGTACAGGGTCAGCGCCATGACGCCACGGGTGTTTCCGGCCTGAGCGAAGCCAGCGGCAAGCAGCACATCGGCTTGCGTGCGGGTGATGTACCGCTCGCCGAGTGACGGCGGAAGATCGGCGGCACTCGTCACACCACCCCCATGCGGACAGCCTTCACCGCCATGCCGGTTCGGTTGCCGGCGCCGAACGCCGCCACCAGGGCCGCAACGTGGCACTCCACGGTTCTGTCGACGATGCCCAGGCGATCGGCAATCTGCTTGTTCTCCAAGCCGTCGGCCACCAGGCGCAGCACTTCGAGTTGGCGAGGGGTGATGTCAGGGCAGGCGAGCGCCGGACGCACTGGCACCGGATGCTCAGGCCTTGCCGTGAAGGCGGGGCCAAGCCGGACGCGCAGGTGGCGCAGGTCGGTGGTTGGGTTCATCAGATCAAGCCCTTCTGCCGCAGCCGCACCAGCGACCGCATGTGCCCCATGAACCAGTCTTCAAGTGCTTGCGCGCGCGAGTAGCCAGCCGGCAGCGGCGCCTGACCGTCGATGGCCGCGTCACATGCCGTGCAGCAGAACGCACCGCAAAGGTCGAGCGCCTTGATGCTGCGGCCCTTGCCGGCAGCCCCTAGCGGGGCGTGGCTCCAGATGGTTTTCTCCGGGTCGGACGTGCAGACGCCAGGGATGCGCACAAGGCATTCCTCCCCGCGAGCGCTGTCGCGGATCGACTGCTGCACGCGCTGCGGCGTTTTCTGGTGCACGGGTCGCGTGGCATGCGCATGTTCCGTGCGCATAAACGATGTGGCTTCCGCCATGCGCACCGGCGACGACAGCGGGATGCTGCTGCGCACCGGCATGGCCCGCGGCGGCTTGACGTAGGGCTTGCGGTTGAAGGTCAAAGCACCACCTCCGGCTGGTCAGGCTCGCCGAAGACTTCCCGCTGAAGCCCGAAGACATAGGCCTTCGTGCGCGCCTTGCGGCCGACGATGCGAACCACGCCCGATGCGCGGAACTCCCGAAGCCACCGATGGATTCCTCCGTGCGAGCAGGGGTGCACGCCCATGATCGGCGCAAGTTCCGGGACGGATTTGGGGCCCTTCATCAGCGCAGCGATCAACTCGGCGCCGCGCATGCAGGGGGATGATCCAGGGCGACGGACAGGCATGACTTTCGTGTTCACGCACTCACCTCGATGCACACCAAGTGCTGCTTCGGTTCGCCCTTGCGCTGCGCGTACTTCCACTCGATTCGCGGGTCAGCGTCATCGACCTTGAAGAAGTCGGCCACGCCGTCGCGGGTCGCCTTGAATGCGCTGGCAAGGTTGTCGGAGTCGAGCGGCCGCGGCGCGATCCGCGTCAGCGTGACAACCACTGAGCCCGTCAGCGGCGGGACTTCGATAGAGCGCATCTCGGCCCAGGCCGTCGTGCGGTGGCGGCGCGTGCGTGCCGCCTTCTTTGCCCAGTGCTCGCGGATGTTGGCCACCGACGGGACTTCGAGCGCGTAGGTGACGGTGCCGAGGATTTTCAAGCGGACACCTCCTCCAGCTCGACGCCACGGTCGGCCGCCGTTGCCTGGATGAAAGTGATGAAGTCGGCGAACTCCCGCTTGCCGAACTTGCTGGTGCGCAGGCCCAGCAGCACCATGCCGCCGTTGAGCCCTGGCGCGACGCGCTGCAGTTCCTGCTTGAAGGCCGCGGACAACAGGTCTTTCCACTCTTCCGGCGTGAGCTTCGACATGCGGCCGTTCACCGGCCATTCGAGCTGATCGGCGAAGGCCTGCAGGTAGACCCACATCAGGGCGTTCTGGTCCAGGTTGCGCGCCGGCTCCTGTACCGTGACGATGTAGCCATCAGGCACCGAGCGGATGTGCTCCAGCGCGCGGCCACGCGACTGCGGGTGCGCGCCGACGATGAAGCGGCGGCGCTCACTCATCCCGACCTCCAAGCCGCCCGCCGATGGCATCAAGGTTCTCGTGCGTCCTTGCGCGAACATGCCAACCACTGCAGCGCGAACACGCAACTCCGATCCACCGCGATTCACGACGAAGCCGAAGGGCCTTCATGTGCTCCAGCGCTGCAACAGCGTTCGGGAGGCTTTCGCCTTCGCACACGGCTTGAAGGGTGGAGGTGATGCGGGTGGGCTGGGTCATGCCGTTGCCTCTTCGCCAACTTCCGCGCGGATCATGTCGCGCAGCTTCTGCAGGTTCGCGATGGCGTTGTCCAGGCCGGCGCCGCGCTGCAGAGCCCAGCGGAACTCGTTGATGCGCCTCGTCAGGTCGCTGACGCCAGCATCTGGCTGAAGGCCGAGTGACGAAGCAAGGCTGGCCTGAGCCTCATTCAGCCGGCGGTCGCGCTCGGCGGCCTGTTGCTCGGCGTACTTCCGCTGCTCCGCGATCTCGGCTGCGATCTTTCCGGCGGCCTCACGCAGTTCCTGTGTGCGGTACTCGTACTGCTTCTCAGCGGAAATGCGAGCGGAGAACAACTCAGCGAGCTTGTCGCCCAGCTTCTCGCGGGCGATCTGCTGGACGGCCCAGTCGCTTGCGAAGCGCGGCGTCTTGCGATGCCCATAGACATCGGTCGGGTGCGATTCGATGAGAAGCTTGAGCCACGCGTCACGCGGCATGGTGTCGAGCACTTGGCTGACCGGCTTGCGCGCCGCGCGCCAGGTGCCACCATCGCCGCGCAGGATGACACCGCACTCGCGCGGGATGTCGGCGAGCGGAACGAGGCCGCGCTCGAAGGCAAACCACACGCGGTGCGCGAACTTGCGGTAGCTCTGCCACTTACCCGAAGTGGTATCGCGCCGAAGATCCGACACGCTCACTTTGATCTCGTATGCGTCGCAGGCGAAGCGCGCATAGCTCTTGTCGACAGTGAACACGTCGGGCCGCGGGCTCCCGGAGGGGCCAAGCTGCGTGTTGGTCCAGACCATCCGATCCGTGTTGCCGCGGAGGTGCGCCGCAAGGTCTTCCTGCAGCTCGTCGTGCCTCATGCCACTTGCCTCGCTTCCGCCATCCGTTGAGCCCATGCCTTGACGCGTTCGTGGTGAGCCTTCCACTCTTCGCCGAAGATCGACTTCATCAGCCGCGCGTATTCCGGCGTGACCGCCTTTGCCTTCGCGACTTCGAAGAACGTCGGCCCGCCAGCTACTGCGCGGGCACTGCATTCCTTGCACTTCGCAATGAAGTGCCCCGACATCGGATTCCCTTCCGCATCAGCACAAGCAGGACACGGAATCGCCTCCCTGATGGCCTTGAGCTTGGCGAGTCCTTCCTCTCGGATCTCCTCGCTTCGCTGGTCGGCCAGCTTTTGGCGGACGGTGCGGTAGGCGCTCATGCCGTGTACTCCAATTCCGCCGCCTCACAGAAGAACGAGCACGACGGCAGTCGTTCGTTCCGCCGCGGTTCGCCGGCTGGCAGGTCCCGCAGCGGGAACCGCTCGCCCTTGCGTGGCCCGGACCGATAGCGCAGGAACCACGAGCCCGGGCCGATTTCGTCCTGCAGCAGGCATCGGACTTCGAAGTGATCCGGGAAGTCCTCGCGGATCGCGCGCCAGTAGCCCTCGCCGCCCTTCACGCAGCCGATGCAGTTGGCGTTGTCATAACCCAGCAGGTACATGGCCGGCAGGGCGATGCCAGCGCGCTCGACCATGGCCTTGCAGTCGTCCTTCCCCAGGCCGGCGTCGATCAGCGGCGCGATGACGGGCCGGTCCGGGTTGCGCTCACGGAAGTCGTCCAGGCGGTCCGCTTCCTCGGCGGTGTAGCCGAAGACCATGATGTCGCCCGGCTGTTTCCAGCGGTCGAGCAGGTCCCGCTTCAGGGTGCGAGAGCAGGGCGCACCCATCGGGCCCATCATGTACTGCTTCCGGCGGAACACTTGCACGATGCTGGCGCCGTGCTTTTCCTCGCGCAGCGTGGTGATGGGCCGGCCGAACCAGCGTTCGCAGTCCGCGGCGAAGCGCCGGTTGTCCTCGTGCTCCTCCAGCAGGAAGGCGTTCAGCAACTGCACGTCGCGGGTCGGGCCGTACTTCGCGAGCGCGAGCTTCGTGGCCACTGCCGACGCCGCACCGCAAGAGAACTGGCAGACGATGCGGCTCATGCTGCCCGTCCGATCCGCTGCACCGCGGGCAGCGCGTCCATGGCAACCATCGGCAGCCGGCCGGCTTCGCTGCCGCCCTTGAAGACCCTGAGCGCCGACTCTCGATTGCCCAGCAGCAGCGGTGCAGCGACGGCGCGGCCGTTGCCGGAGTTCAGCGCCTCCGACTCGCCGATGAGCTTCGGCGGGTAGGCCACGTCGGGCCGGCGCGCGTAGGCGCGGTAGCTGTCGCAGAACCTGCGCTGCAGGTGCGGCAGTTCGTCGCCTGGCGAGCGGCACACCGTCGTCCAGCCGCCCAAGTCGACGATGGCAGCGTGGATCAGCGGATCGTCGAACACGACGGACTGATAGGCGCCGGCCGCTCCGATGGCCTCGTAGACCTTGCCCCAGGCCACCAGCGCGCGGTCGGTCTGCGTGCCGCGCAGCACGCGGATCAGGTCAGCCGGCTTCGGGGCGAACTGGCCGCGCTCGGGGTCCAGCGCGTGCGCCGTCAGGGCCTTGGAGACCTGCTCCATGTCGAAAGGCTTGCAGGCCTCCCACCACACGGACAGAGCGAACTTGCTCACGTCCTGGCGGTAGAACGCGAGCGCGTCGGTGAGCATGCGGCCGAATTCCGGCAGGTCAGCGGCTTCCATTGGCCATCTCCTTTGCCCACTCGTCGGCGACTGAGCGATTGCGGTTTTCGAGGGCTTCCTGCTTGTTCGGCATGGCGCCGCGGTGCATTTCGGCGCGCAGCTTCAGCACCCGCTTGCGCTCGCCGGAGACGGCACCGATCAGCCACTTGAAGGGCTGGTCCTTGGTGAGCGCATCTGGCACGAGAGCCAGGAACTCGTGTTCCTCGGCCCCGTGATCGACCAGCGCGCGGAACAGCGGATAGCCAGGGTCCAGCGCAGAAAGCCCGGCGCGCCGGATCGCCCCAGCAATCTCGGCGTATCGAAGGCCTGGCAGTGGCTGGTCGTCGGCGATGTACTCGCCATCGGCCGAATGCGTGGCGCCCGACCCGGGTGGGGTAGAACCGCTAGGTTCTATCCCACCTATGGTTCCGGTTCCGGTTCCGGTGTCGGGACTCACGATGTTTTCCGGCGGGACTGCCGCCGGTGTCCCGCCGGTGTCCCGCGGGACAGTGGGCGTCTTGCCGCGGTTGCCCGCGCGGCGGGCGGCCTCTTTCCGGCGGTACTCCAGCATCTCTGTCACGCGCTTGGTCACGGTGTCGTGATACAGCCGGCCGTCATCGGCGGGCCACCAGCCGCGAAGCAATGCGGCTCGGTGCTTCTTCCACAGCGCATCCGGCGCGCCAATGGCGCCGGCAATGGCCTCGTGGTCGTCCGGAAGGCTGCCGCACGGCACCTGCTTCCACGACACCATCCACAGCATGAGCAGCCACGGCCGCGCTTCAGGTTTCGCGCGAGTCCAGGTGGTGGACTGCTCGATTGCCTCGTAGTCGAGTTCGAACCGCCAGCCCCGCGCACGAGTGTCGGCGGGGTAGGGCGGTGGCCGGGTATCGCTCAATTCGTGGATGCCTATGTGCGGAATTACCGAAGGACTTACCTGATGCCCCAGGCGTCGGCCTTGGCTGCCGGCACAGTCCAGCCGAGCTTGCGCAACATGGCGGCGCACTTCGCGGCGCGCGGCTTCATGACCGATCCGGGCTTGCCGTCGTCGGTGACGATCGGGTGCTTGACCTCCTGCGCGCAGAACTGCAAGATGGTCTTGCCGTCAAGCATCTCGCAGCGCTCGTCGATGAACTCGCGTTTGATGCACTCCTTGAGCATCGGCGCGTTGTCGGCGCGGATGGCGCGATCGCACATGGCGCCGCGGTAGCCCAGATTGCCGTAGGTGTTGCCCGGGACGTAGGGCGGCAGCAGCGACTGCTGCTCAGCGACTTCAGACATGATTCGCTCCGGTGGGTCGCGCCCTGCGCCATGCAGGCTTGGGCGACGAGTTGGAAGACGCGGCCGGCATGTAGAGCTTGGGCACGCGCTCGATGTAGCCCAGGCGCGCGGCCTGGACCGTGACTTGGCCCCACGCGCGCAGCTCGGGCACGGGAGGCAGCTCGGGGCCGATGACGCTGCGCATTTGCTCGACGGTGAATGCGCCCGGGTGCGTGGCGACAAAGGCGCGCACACGCTCGACCGCCAGCGCGATCCAGCCGGCACAGGACCATTCGGCACTGGACTCGGCCTGCGCCATTCCGCGATCACGCCGCGCCACCGCGGCTTGCATGCGAGCGCTCGCGCGCGTGATAGGCGCCGGCTCGCACTCAGTCAGGCTCATCTGCATTGCGTACCTCGCAGGTATGTGGATTGCCGCTCAGCGCGGCGACTCGGCCAAATCCTGAACTGACGGATTGCCCTCGTTGGCCCGAACAAGCAAAGTGGCCTCTTCGAGAAGCGCCTTGATGCCCAGCTCCATCACGAATTCGATCGTTGCCTTGCGCGTCCAGTCGCGGTGCGCAGCAAGGAAGTCGATGACCGCGACCTTGTTCACCGGCAGGTCAACCTTCACCGGGACCGTCTTGCGGTCGGGGTCGGCAGGCCGGCTCAGTGCAGCTTCGAGACCTTCAATCACAGAGGACTCCATGAACAATCGCCCCGTCGTTCCCCGCAGCGTCCACGACCTTGCGCGCGCACTCAAACAGCGCATCGCAGAGGACGAAGCCCGGCGGCGCGGTGGTGAGGACGTGAAGACGTGGGCTCATGCAAAGGTCCGTTGGGTGGTTGGTAGCGCGGTGCTGATGCGCTCAGAGGCGCAGCGGTGATGTCAGAGGGCGAGGCGACGCAGGATGTCGCGCAGCACGTCCGTGGCGCCGTCGATCTCGTTGGCGTGGTTCGTGATGGTTTCGGCGAGAGGGCAGCCGGCCTTGTCGCATGCCACTTGTCCGGCGGCCTTGTTCGCCATGTCGAGACCCATGACAGGCTCCAGGCGCTTCGCCAGTTCAGAGGCGGCGTCGACCAGACGCTTGACGGCAAAGGCCTGCAATTCCATGGCGCGAGGGATGGCGTGCTGCGCCTGCTTGCACTGCTCGGCGCCTATTCCGCGGCCGTACTGGTGCGCGGCGGCGATTTCTCGCTGCTCGGCAATCTGCTTGGCAATCCGATCCTGATGCCCGTCGAGCACGTCGGTGTAGTTGGGATAGACCATGCGGTCTCCTTCAGTTCGAATAAAAGTGCCCAGCCCCGAAGGGTCGGGCAGAACTCGCCGCCGTGTTCTTGCTCACGGGCTTGCCGGCGAGAGGAGGGAGAGGGGAGGGCATCAGGCGCGCTCCTCAGCAGTTGCTGTGAACCACTGCTGCGCGCACTCCGCTTCAAGCAATGCGGTGCGGAAGGGGACGCCGTGAAAGAATTCGGAGCCAACGCCAGGCGTCCAGCGGCCCATCATGCGCATGCGCCGAATCAGGTGCTGTTCCGCGGCCCTGTGCGAGCGCCAACAGGGAAGACCGTCGGTGATGAAAAAGCGCGTCATCTCCAGCGGAGCGACGCTGCCCAGCAGCGCAGTGAGCCTTTTCTTCGGCATGCCGGTCATGCCGACCTTCACGCGCCCATCAGACAGTTCGGCCACGTAGAGACAGTCGAGCCGGGAAGGCACGAAGCGGAAGCGACGGTTGCGCGCAGTCGTCATCACGCCGCCTCCGTGGCACTCGTCGAGACATCCAACAGCGGCCGGCCCTTGGGGTGCGGCCAAGCGCGGTCCTTCACCCGATGCCAGCGCACGTCGTCACCGAACTCCTCGACGCTGACCTTGCCTTCAAGAAACCGTTCGATGGCTGCGCGCCACTTGGCCGGCACGTTGCGACGCTGCAGCCACATGTACGGGGCGTTCTGAGGGGCGCCGATGCCAGACGCTAGGGCGGCGGGCCCGGTCGCCAAGGAAATCGCCTTGTTGAGTGCTTCCATTCTTCCGTTGTATCACGACTGTGATGTTCATGGCAACACCCCTGTGTTGGGCGAAGGCGAAACAATCACGGCCGTGACGAAATCAGAAGAGTCCTCCCTGGGAGGGAGATTGCGCGCCGCTCGACTCGCCGCAGGGCTGAGTCAGGCCGACCTAGCTACTAGGGCGGGGCTGAAGTCGCAGGGCGCCGTGAGCAACATCGAGGCCGGCGAGCGGGACAACCCGGCAGCGGGGACGCTCCTGCAGCTTGCTAAGGTGCTGGGCGTTAGACCCTACTGGTTGCTTTACGGCAAGGGCCCAATGAAAGAGGGGGGTGCTGCGATGCCGACGCCGGGGAGCGCGTTCCGCGCCCGCTACAGCCAGGTCGGCCTAGATTTGCTCGACCTGTTCGAGAGGATCGAGGACGAGGACAAGAAGGAGGCGCTGTATGCCGATTTCCAGTCGAAGATCAATGCGGCCCTTCAAGGGCTTCCGTCTCAGCTTTCGGAGTACGCGTCCTACGAGCGTGACGCAACGCCCAAGACCGGGCCTCCTCCTGCGTCACGAAAGCAGCCCGGCAAACGCCAAGCTGCCCCATCAGAAGACAGTACACCGTCGCCGGCCGCATCGCGCCGCCGGGCACGATGAACGCCGCCGGGGTCGCGGTGCGAAGCCGGTTGCTCATGAACGCTCGCACCATGTCGAATGCCTCCCGGGCGGTGAAGCCGGCGGACATCTTTCGCAGGTCGATTACTTGGGCGGCGGCGCCGGTGACCTCAAGCCATGACGCGTTGTTGCCGACAGCATGGATGACGACTGACGGGCTCACCAAGCCGCTGACGGTGATGGTGCTAATGCCCTCGTCCTCGATTGCTTCAATCGTGCAGGTGGTGTAGCGCCACCGATCGGTGTTCATGTATGTGGCTTTCCAACGACTGGTGGATGTTCCCTCGCCGGGTGTCCTGTACTGCGTGGCTCATTCCGCGAATGCCTGAAGGGTTGCAAATCTTGACAAGGTGCGCGACGGGAAAAGTGCACTTCGCACTTGTGTAAATCATGTCAACCCATGGGCTCGCCCAATGAGCCATCAAGTATTCCCGACACAGGCTTGAGGGTGGTCCCGATGCGTGCCCGGCGCTTCCGGGCATCAACCGCGGAGGTGATGATGAAAAGGATGTGTCTGGTGACCGCGCTGGTGCTGGCTGCTGGCAGTGCGTCGGCGATGACGTACTACCTGAAGGATCAATGGGTGAAGGGCGGCAACCGCTTCTGCGCCTACGGCAACGGCACGGTGCTGAACGTCGGCGTTAGCTTGTGCCCGCTGAGCATCCAGGGGTGATCGTGCGCGCGATGTCCATCGTTCTGTTTCTGGCGGGCTTGCTGCTCGCGTTCGGTGGCTACATGAACGCATCGAAGCCCAGCACGTCGCCGGTGATCGTTGTCGTTGGGTCGTTCATCGTTCCAGCCCTGTTGTTCTGGTGGGCCTGGATCTGCCACAAGAAGGCCAGCAAGCCCGACAAGTAGTCGAAGTGCTGCCGATGTCAAGCCGCCCGCGAGGCGGCTTTTTTACGTCTGTCGATCGCGACGGCAACACAAACGTGTTGACACGGTACATCACAGCCGTGATACTTGGCCTCAACAACCCCGGAGGCCCAAGTGACTGCAAAGCGCAAGACAGCGAAGAAGCCAGAGGCCGCGCCGGCCGAGGTGGGCATCGAAGCCTTCAAGGGCTTCGACAGGGACTGGAAATGCCGCGGCATGCAGTACGCCGTCGGCCAGACCTTCGAGCATGAAGGCTCGGTCGCTGCCTGTGAGAGCGGCTTGCACGCTTGCGAGCGTCCGCTTGACGTGCTGCGCTACTACCGCCCCAGCACCAGCCGCTTCGCGATCGTTCGCGCCTCCGGCGAAATCAGCCGTCGCGCCGACGACACCAAGATCGCGACCGCGAAGCTGACGATTGAAGCCGAGATCGGCTTGCCGGACATCATCCAGCGCACGATCGCATGGACGCTGGCGCGCTGCACGCCGGCAGAAGGCGCGCACGCTACGAAGGACAACGAGTCGGCAAGCACGTCGGAGGCTAGGAAGTCGGCCACGGCCAGCGGCTACTCCGGCGCGGCCACGGCCAGCGGCTACTCCGGCGCGGCCACGGCCAGCG
>Ga0196964_10001090_pt1 | contig 14219 bp, 14 predicted proteins | sample S1_10metaG_FD_148615 | JGI IMG/M metagenome (GOLD analysis project Ga0196964, IMG submission 148615) | Soil microbial communities from Anza Borrego desert, Southern California, United States - S1_10 | ecosystem: Environmental > Terrestrial > Soil > Desert | place: USA: California | collected...
CCTGATCGACCGGATTTTCGCGGTCGGCGGAAATACTTGTCAGCATGTTGGTGTAGAGCGCCGTCATCAGGCCCGTGATCTGCTCGCGGTGCTCGGGCGTGAAGGTACGCTGCGTCAACGAGTGCGCCGCGGTCTTATAGTCTTCGCGCCGCTCGAACTGCGCCTGCATGTGATAACGCTGCAGCGTGTCGGCGAAGAAGGTGACTTCCGCCGAGAGGCCCATCGGCATGAACTCGCTCGACTCCTGCAGCCACACTTCGTCGCTGTCCGCGACCGCTGTGTAACCCGGCATGCCCATGCGCACGCCGTCGTTCTGAATATGCGCCACGACGAACTTGCCGCTCTCGCGGAACGCCGCGAGCGCCGCGCGCAGCTCTTCAGCCTGGCTGGCGGCGAGCCCGCCCGTGTTCGCGCGAATGAAAATGCCTTCGACCCGGTCGTCCTGGCGGGCCGCATCGATCTTGCCGAGCACGTCGAGCAGGTTCGTGCCGCCATCGCCAAACGCCGCGAACGGGTTGGCCGAGCGCTGGTCCATCATGCCTTCGCGAAGATCGAGCGCGAGGACCATGTGGTTCGGCTGCGGCGGGCCGCTCCCGGCCGAGGCCGCGATCATCGCGATCAGGATGAATGGTCCTATGAACAAGAAGAGCAAGAGGCCGGTGAGGACCCCGCCCACGGTGATCAGAAACTGCTTCACGGACCATACTCCTGAGCGCAAACCTGGTTCTTATCGATAAATGATAAGACGCGCGTCGAGGTCAAGCTTAATTTTATCGAAAAATGATAAATCCTGTCCCTGGCAAGTGTCTCCGGGAGCCGGCCGAGACGCCCAATACATTGCTCACATGAGGTATTTTCCACCTCGCCCGGTTGGCGCATGATGGTGGTCTTGGAGGGGTAGATGACGGCTACCCGCGGGCGCCCCGCGCTCGCCAGCGATGCCTGGATGCTGGAACAGCAGGTCCGCGCCGAAATGGAGGCGGAGGCTTGGCGGCGCTTGCGCGCGGAAATAGCCGCGCCGCCACCGTCGCCCGCCGCTGCGCCCCCGATCGACCATCACAACACGGGCAGCCTCACCCTCAAGGCGCTCGTCCGCTTCGTGCTCGCCGCATTCGGCGCCTATCTTTTCTGGCTCGCCGCGATCGACTCACGGCTCGGCGAGTTCGAAGCTCTGCTCGCCGGGACAGCAGGCTTCGCCATCACGCTCGCGCTTTCCATGTTCGGCTATGCCCGCGAACTCGTACACACGCTGGCCGAGACGGCGCGTTGGGTGCTCATCTGCGCGCTTGCGCTTGGCGCCGCGTGGATGCTGTTCCAAATGGCGTGAGCAACGCCGGGCCTGATTTCAGACAATGATCCTTACCTCGCTGATCGAGCGGCCCGAGCGCGGCCTTATCGCGCTCATCGCCGCGCAGATCATTTTCTGGACGCTTGCGCCGGCGCTCTCGCACACGGCCCCGCCGCTCGACGTCGTCGAGATGTATGCCTGGGGGCGCGAGTGGGTGGTCGCCACCTTCAAGCATCCGAACCTGCCCGGCCTCGTGCTCGAACCGCTGCGCGACCTTTTCGGCGGTCCAGGCTGGATCGCCTACATCGTCTCGCAAGTCTTCATCGCCACCACGTTCTGGGCAGTGTTCGCGCTCGGCCGCGATCAGATGGACAGCCAACGAGCACTGGCCGGCACGCTGATGCTGACCGGCGTTTATTTCTTCAGCTGGGTGACGCCTGAGTTCAATCACAACGTCGCGCAGATGCCGCTCTGGGCGCTGACGATGCTCTTCCTCTGGCGCGCAACCACCAACGGCAAATGGCTCGATTGGATTTTGCTCGGCGTATTCGGCGGCTTGAGCCTCTGGGCGAAGTATTCGTCCGGCATCCTGCTCGTCGTCGCCGCCGCCTGGATTTTGTGGGACGCGCAAGCGCGCAAACGCATCCTGACGCCCGGGCCGTGGCTTGCGCTGATCGGGTTCGCGCTCACTATCGCGCCGCAAGTGCTTTGGCTGATGGAGCACGAGTACGGCCCATTCGCGTACGCCGCGCGCCGCGCGTCGAGCGGCGAGTGGTATGCCTCGATCGAATTCCTGCTGACACTCGTGCTTGATCACCTGCCGATGATCATCCTCATCGCCTGTGCCGGCTGGTTCGGCAAACCGGCGCCAGATGCGCCGGCAAAACCCGACCAACGCGCGCTGCGTTTCCTGCTTCTGCTCGGCCTCGGCCCCGCCGTGCTTCTCGCGTTTGGCGCCGCCGCCAGCGGCGCAAACTTGCGCTCCTCCTGGGGCGCGCCGATGGTTGTGTTGTCGGGGCTCATCGTCGTTGCACTGATGAACAACAAGTTCACCGCCGCGCGGCTGAAGGGGCTCATCATAGGCGCGGGCGTGCTGATCGTCGTCGTCAGCGGGCTTTATTACGGGCACATGCGCTATGGCGTGGCGATCACCGGCAAGCCGCTGCGCGGAAACTGGCCGCAGGAAGAAATCAGCCGCCAGCTTGAAGCCGAATGGCGCCAAGCCACCAACCTTCCGCTGCGCATCGTCGCCGGCGATATCTGGGCCGCTGGCCTCGTTGGCTTCAATGACCGCAACCCGCCATCCGTGCTGATCGAAGGCGACTACTCGAAATCGCCGTGGATCATGCCCGAAGACGTGGCGCTCCATGGCGCGCTGATCGTTTGGAGTGGCGATGAAGCCGACACGCTGCCCGCGTTTAGGCAGGGCTTAGAAGTTCACGAGCTGCACGTACGCTCGCCGTATGCGAACCCGTCGAACGCGCAGGACATTGTCGTCTACTACGCGATCCGGCCGCCCATTCCGAATTACGCGCCGCCTTCGGTCCCCTAAGCCGGCGCCGATTGTTGCGCACGCACCGCCTCCGTGCGCTCCGTGCGAGCGACATATTCCAGCGCCCGTTCACGCACGCGCGGGGGCGTATCGACGCGGCCGAGGCTTGAGACGATGAGCGTGATCATCGTGAAGAGGCCGGTCTGCAGGAAGAGCGACAGCGCAAAGCCGGTGACGATCGTCACCCAGCCGGGCGTCGTCATGCCGAGGAAGCGCATGGTCACCGCGCCGATGACCACGGCGATCACGATCGCCGCCATCGCCACGAGCGCCAGCGCCATGCGCGTGAGCACGAGGTCCGAGAACACCATCACGGCGCGCATGCCGTGTAGCACGAGGCTCGGGAAGTTCATCTTCGACGAACCCGCGTACCGCACGCCCCGATCGGTCGGCACATCGGCGCGGCGAAGTTTCGCCTTCACGGTCGCGGCGGCCACGTGCGTCGATGTTTCGTGCATGCCGGAAAGGCGCTCGAGCGCCACCGGCGAGAGCGCCATGAAATTTCCGAAGCGAAGCACCTGTCCGGTCAGCAAACGGAAAAGGCGCTTGTAGACGGCGTAGAACGCCTTGAACATGAACGTCTCGGAGCGCTTCGCGCGCTCCGCCACCGCTACATCCGCCTTCGGATGCGCGACGGCTTGGAGCAAAGCGGGAATGGCTTCGGGCGTATCCTCGCCATCCGAATCCATCACCACGCACGCGGTGACGTTCCCCAACGCGTTCGCACGCGCCAAACCGATCGCGATGGCCGCCTGGTGGCCGACATTGCGCGCCAGCCGGAGAATTTCGCCTGAAAGCCCCGCGTCCGCGATCGAAGCAAGCCTCGGCGGACCGCCCAGCGAGCCATCGTCCACGGCGATCAAATAGAGGCGCACACCCGCCTCGGCCTGCACATCGACAAGATGCCGGCAGAGCTCCGCGAAGCTCTCCTGGTCCTCATAAACCGGCGTGACGATGGCGACGAGCGACATGGGGGTAGGATCGCAGGAGGTCGAGTGAATTACCACGGTCCTCCCTCGCTGAAGCTTCGGAGGGCATCCTACCCTCGCTCCGCAAGTGTAGGATGGCTGGGGTGCTAGGATTCGAACCTAGGAATGGCGGTACCAAAAACCGCTGCCTTACCGCTTGGCGACACCCCAAAAGCGAAGCGGGTACTTAAGGGCGCCCGCTCCCCGATGCAACAGCGCCGCGCGGACGCAAGGTCCGGGCCGCTAAGGCCCGGAAATCGGGCCGAATCTGGCCTCGTTGCACCACGCGCAAGAGGCGGCTATAAGCCCGCCCCTCGGAGTATAGCTCAGCCTGGTAGAGCACCACGTTCGGGACGTGGGGGTCGTAAGTTCGAATCTTGCTACTCCGACCATTCTCTAGCCGCCCGCAGCAAGCCCACCACCTCGTCATCGCCGACTTGGCTGAAATCGCCGTAGTGGAGACCCACGGCTTGGAACGGTTCGGGCGTGGCCAGACAGACGATTTCGTCTGAGAGCGCCACGATCTCCGGCAGGCTCTCGGGCGGCGCGACCGGGATAGCGGCGATGATCTTGGCCGCGCCATGGTGTTTCATGGCTTCAAGCGCGGCGCGGAAGGTGGCCCCGGTGGCGATGCCGTCGTCCACGACGATCACCGTGCGACCGGCGAGCGCAAGGAGCGGCCGACCGGAGCGATAGACTTGCCGGCGCCGTTCAATCTCCTCGGCCTGACGCGCTGTTTCGTCTTTGATGTAGGCCGCCAAGCGCGCGGGAACGCCCTCGTTCAATATGGCCAACGCAGGTTCGCTTTCGACGAGCGCGCCAAGCGCAAACTCCTCCTGGTCGGGCGCGCCGATCTTGCGCACGAGCAGCACGTCAAGCGGCGCCTTGAAACGGCGCGCGATCTCGTATCCGACGGGAACGCCGCCGCGCGGCAGCGCGAGCACGACCGGATCGGCAAGCGCCATCTTGGCAAGGCGCTCGGCGAGGCGGCGCCCCGCCTCGGCGCGGTCGGCGAAAATCTGGTTGCGCTCATACACAGTGCGTCACCTTAATGCCCAAGCAACCTGGGGGCGACCCGACTGTTCCCCACTTTGCCGCAGTGGCGCGGCCTTGCCTTTGCCGCCGCTTCTGAGGATCAAAAGGCCCTTCGGGATTCGGGTGTCAGAACGCACATGGCCAGACTGAGCTACAAGCCGGGCGATTTCGATCTTGTTGTGCGCCGTTCCAAAACGGGCCTTGGCCTGTTCGCCGAAAGCGAGATCCCGAAGGGCTCGTGCATCATCGAGTATTTCGGACCGCAGCTCACGGCCGAAGAGGAAGAAAAGAGCCGCTCGAAGTATCTCTTCGAAGTGAACTCGCGCAAGACCATTGACGGCGCGCTGCGTAAGAACACGGCGCGCTACATCAATCACTCCTGCCGGCCGAACTGCGAGCCGAACATCTACAAGGGCCGCGTCTATATCCACGCGCTCCGCCGCATCCGGCCCGGCGAAGAGCTGAACTACGATTACGGTACGAACTATTTCAACGAATTCCTGAAAGACATCTGCGCTTGCGAAAAATGCAAGCCGACCGCCGCCAAGCGCCGCCCGGTGACGAAGAAGGTCGCGGCGAAGAAGGTCGCGAAGGCGAAGAAGAAGAAGAGGCGCGCGGCCTGATCCCATGGAGCGCGGGTCTTCAGACTCGCGCTTTTGGCGACGGCGTTTGGGGTTAGCCGGGTCTGAAGACCCGCGCTCCATGTTCTAGCGCGACTTCACCTCCGCGCCCTTGGCTTTTCCCAGGATGACTGTCGTCGCTAGTCCTAGAAACAGCCCGTGCTCAACCACGCCGGCGATTGCCTGCAGGCGCGCGGCTAAAGCTTCCGCATTCGGGATGCGCTTTGCGTGCGCGTCAATGATGTAGTTGCCGCCGTCGGTGATGACCGGTTCGTTGGCTTTCCCGGAGACCCGCAGTTCTACTTCGTGGCCAGCGCAGCCGGTTTCGCTCAGGGCTTCGGCGATGCGTTGCGCCGTCAGGGCAAAGCCGAAGCGAGTGACTTCAACCGGCAGCGGGAACGCACCCAGCGTTTCCACCCACTTGGTCTCGTCCGCGATCACCACCATCTGCTTTGAGGCCGCCGCCACGATCTTCTCGCGCAGCAGTGCGCCGCCGCCGCCTTTGATGAGGCGAAAGCCCGGATCGACTTCATCGGCGCCGTCGATGTCGAGATCGAGCGACGTTACTTGGCTGATCTCTAAGAGCGGCACGCCGACCTGTTCAGCGAGATTGCGCGTCGCTTCCGAGGTCGGCACGCCCTTCACGCGCAGACCCTGCCGCACGCGCTCGCCGAGCAGGCGCACGAGATGCGCGGAAGTCGAGCCAGTGCCGAGGCCGACAATCATGCCGTCCTTGATGTATTCCAGCGCCGCTTGCGCGGCGTTGAGTTTGGCGAGGTCGCTCACTTCGGCTCCTTCGCCTTCTGCTTTTTCGCGCGGTTCTTGTCGGCCCAGCCTTCGATGTTGGCTTGGCGCGTGCGAGCGACGGCGAGCGCGCCGTCGGGCACGTTTTTGGTGATGACGCTGCCGGTGCCGGTGTATGCGCCGTTGCCGACCGTGACGGGCGCGACGAGCGCGGTGTCGGAGCCGATGAAGGCGTCTTCGCCGATCGTGGTGCGATATTTGTCGAAGCCGTCATAATTGCAGGTGATCGTGCCGGCGCCGAGATTGGTGCGCGCGCCGACGTCCGCGTCGCCGACATACGTGAGGTGGCTCGCCTGCGCCTTGGCGCCGAACGTGGCGTTCTTGATCTCGACGAAATTGCCGATCTTCACGTTGGGGCCGAGCTTCGTGCCGGGACGCAGTCGCGCGGACGGGCCGACGTTTGCGCCCTCACCGATCTCAGCGCCCTCGATGTGGCAGAACGCCTTAATGCGCGCGCCTTTGGAGATCTTCACGCCTTTGCCGAAGAAGACGTTGGGCTCGATCACGACGTCGGCGGCGACCTGGGTATCGGATGAGAAGAAGACAGTGTCAGGATCGATCAGCGTGACGCCGGCTTCCATCATGGCGATGCGTGTGCGGCGCTGAAAAGCGGCTTCGGCGGCGGCGAGTTCCACCTTGGAGTTCACGCCCATCGCGTCGCTCTCCTGGCCGACCAATACATGCGTCGCCTGACCCGCGGCGCGGCCGAGCGCGACCACGTCTGTCAGATAATATTCGCCCTTGGCGTTCTCATTGCGCACTCGGGCGAGCAGCTGGAACAGCGTCGTTGCGTCGGCGCACATCACGCCGGAATTGCAGAGCCGGTTGGCGCGCTCCGTCTCCGTTGCTTCCTTGTGCTCGACGATCCGCTCAACGACGCCATCGCGCGCCATGACGCGACCATAGCCGCTGGGATCGCGCGCCTCGAACGCGAGCACGACAAGCCCGCCCTTGGCCGCGCGTAGCGCGAACATTTCCTCGATGCGCGACGCCGGCACGAAAGGAGCGTCGCCGTAGAGAATGATGATCTCGCCGCTGAAGTCGGCAAGCGCACGGTCGGCCGCGCGCACAGCGTGCGCCGTGCCGAGCGGCGGATCCTGGATCGCGATGGCGTTCGGCCCGAGGCGCTTTGCGACGTGTTCGCCTACTTGCGGCGCGTGTGCGCCGCTGACGACGATGATGCGTTCCGCGCCTACCTGCTCGGCCGCGGTGATGGCCCAATCCAACATGGCTCGGCCGCCCACTTCGTGGAGCACCTTGGGCAAAGCGGATTTCATCCGCGTGCCTTGACCCGCCGCCAGAATGATCGCCGCCCGCGCCGTCACGAGAACTCCGCTTGTCCGAATCCGGAGAGGGTTTTAGCCCAAAGCTGGGGCGGGAGCGAATTGGGGCAGAAACAATGACCAGCGGCGAGCTTGCCGACGCCACGATCGTTTTCGACCTGGACGGAACGCTGGTGGACACAGCGCCGGACATCATGCGCGCGCTCAATCAGACCATGGATCTGGAAGGCCTGCCGCGGGTGAAGCTGGGGCCGGTGCGCGCCCTCATCGGCCAAGGCGCCCGCGGGGCGATCAAGAAGGCGGCGGCGATGAACGAGGTCAGCTTCACGGCAGAGCGCCTCGATGCGCTGGTGAGCGAGTACACGGCGTTCTACTCGGCCGACATTGCGCGCGAGTCCAAGCCCTATCCGGGCGTGCTGGATGCAATGAACGAGCTTGCGGCGTTGGGCGCAAAGTTCTCGGTGTGCACCAACAAGCGCACGCACCTGGCGGTGCAATTGCTCGAGACGCTCGGCATCGCCGAACGCTTTTCGGCGATCGTCGGCGCGGACGCTGTCACACAAAGGAAACCGCACCCCGAGCATTACAATGCGGCGGTCATGCGCGCTGGCGGGACGGTGCGCCGATCCTTGCTGATCGGCGACACCGTTGCCGATGTCGGCGCGGCGCGGGCGGCTGGCGTCCCGGCCATTGTCGTACGTTTCGGATATTGCGACGGCCCCTGCGAAACGCTTGGGGCCGACGCTATTATCGAGTCCTATTCGGTGCTGGCGCCGCTCTGCCGCCGCCTGTTGGCGGCGCGCCCGTAGCCCGCAGCAGAACGCGGCGCTTACGCGACCTCCATCAAGCCGCGACGATTAGGGTTTGGACCGCTCCGGTCGTTCGCGCTGCCGCCACGTTTGGTCGGGAGACCATTGACCATATCGCTGCGCACATCGGTGCGCGCCGAACGCATTGCCGCGACAAACCCTGCTTCCACGAGCTTCACATCGACTTGGTAGCCGCGTTCTCGCCAGTATTCCTCGATCCGCTGCTTCAGGCGCCGTGCGCCGTCAGTATTGCAGAAATCGTGATCCATTCCTTCCACCAACCTTTTATACGCGGCACGAGCTAGGCTCATTCACCCGTACCGATGGCGCGGACCCGCTCCGCGCTTACGTCCCCCCGATCTCGCCACCCAGTCCAACCATCATGATGATGGAGCGAGGCGCTGATGTGGCAAGTTCAGGCCTCTACACGAGAGGTTGAATGTTTCTTCGCCCGCCCGGGCTGGGCACGAACGATGCGCCACACGCAAATCGGCGCCCGCGGCGGACCTCAAATTAACCTTCCAGGCGTGCTCTTGCTCCAACGGTCGCGCGTCGAAAGCGTAATTTCCGTTTTGCCGCGAAATTCTGTGCCCTAAGGGGGGTGGCGGGCACAGGTTACCAATCCGAATCCGGTTGACAGCAATGCACTTTTGCGGCCACGCGTGGACCAGAGACCTGAGCCGAGCGCGGAACCTTCCGCGCGGCCTCTAACGCAGCCCGTCGTACACAAGGCGCCGTCCGGACTGGTTGGCCTTCGCTCTTACGGTATCGAGTACAAATGCGATCAGCGTCACCGCCATCAGGACACCCATAATGTGCCAGGAGGTGGGCGAGCCGGTTGCGGCTGCGAGTTCTTCGGCGGTAACGGCGGCCATGACGAACGGGATGCTGTTGCAGACCAGAAGCGCGGCGCCCGCCCAGACGTCTCCGCGGCGCAACGGGATCGCGATCAGATAAAGGCTCATCAGGCCAAGCGCCGCCGACGAGCCGCCGATGAGATTCATAAGAGCCAGATAGAGCGTACGCACGTCATCGCGCGCCGGTTCCGGAACGGCGGCGGCGTGAAACCAGAGCATGTCGGTCACCGTGGCGTAGGTGACGCCGAACCAGATGAGAAAGAGAGCGACGATACTGAAGAGGCCGAGCGAAGCCCACCGAAGCGCGCGTTGCATAAATGTACCCTGATATTAGGCCGCGGCGAGCGCGGGAGCGCGCTCCGCGCCTGGCCAATTGAAACTCTTCGCCGCTTTCACGAAGGCACCGACAGCCGGCGAGAACGGCCGCCCGCGCACGGTCACGAGCGAGACGGTCCGCGAGAACTCGGGCGAGACCAGCGGGCGGACGACGACATCGTTCGGGAAAGCGAAATTCTCTGGGAAGAAACCCCAGCCCATGCCGGAACGGATCATGCCGAGCACCCAGTCGTCGCGCTCACTACGAAACACGATGCGAACCGAGACGCCCTGCTTGGCGAATTCCTGCTCAGCGGAATCCATCACTTCACAATTCATGCGGTTCACGTAAGGCTCGCCGTCGAGGTCCTTCACATGGACCTGCTCCTGATTCGCTAAGCGATGCTCGGGCGGCAGTACGGCGACGAAACGTTCCTTGTAAAGCGGCAGGGCGTGGAAGCGATCGTCGATCGGATCGGGCGATGCGACCAGTCCAATCTCGCGCTCGCCGGCGCTGAGCTTGTGGAAGAGCTGCTTGGCGCTGACGTCTGAGACGGCAAGATCGACGCCGTCGTTGCGCTGCTTGAAGGAGACAATGAACTCGGCGAGCAACGCCGGGCTCAGCGTGCACATGGCGCAGAGCTTGAGCTCGACGTTCTTCATCTTGCCGGCGGACTTGGCGCGGGCGCGCGCGGCGTCGGCCTGAGCCTGGATGGATTGGATGTAGGGCAGCATCATGCGGCCGAGTTCGGAGAGATGCGTCTGATTGCGTTCGCGGTTGAATAGGCGACCGCCAAGCTCCGCTTCGAGCGCCTGGATCGCGCGCGTCAGCGCGGGCTGAGTTACGTTGCAAGTCTCGGCCGCGCGCGTGAAGTTGAGACACCGCGCCAACGCCAGGAAATAGCGGACCTGCTGCATTTCCATGGGACCCTCCCGAACCGCAGGGGCGTCTCGCGGCGCCCCTTTGCAATGAGATTCGCGCTCGCCGGTCGCGGGTTACAGGTCGAGGCTCATTTTGTGGCGCGCGAAGAAGACATTGGCGGATTTCCGCGCCGCTGCTTCGGCTTCAGCGGTGTCAGCGCCGTCAGCAAGGGCCAGGAGCTTTGCGCCACAGAGGGCCTTGAACGCCAGCCCGTCTTCCCAACCGCCAGGAAAAACCAGCAAGTCGGCCCCGGACGCTAGGGCCGCCAATGCCGCGTCCGCACCCGCGTCGCCGCCGGTGCGACGCGTCACATGACAGATTTTCTCGCCGCCCTGCTCAACCAGCAACGCGGCGGCGCCCGGCGCGCTCCAGAACGTAACGCGCATGGGCGCTACACCGCCTCGAGCTTTCGCTCCGAAGACTGACTCGCGGCGGGTTCCGCCGCCGCGATCTCGCCAGTGATGAGGCGCGCGCCGCGTTCAAAGGTGAGATAGGACCAGATCCAGTCGAGCGTCACGGCGACGCGGTTGCGGAAGCCGATCAGGAAATAGACGTGCGCGGCGCTCCAGACGAGCCACCCGAGAAAGCCGCGCAGATGAACGCCGCTGAAATCGGCGATGGCTGTCTTGCGTCCGATGGTGGCGAGGTTGCCGAAGTCACGATAACGGAAAGGTGGTAGCGTGCGCTTGCGCAGTGTGGCGCGGATGACGTTCGCGACATAAGCGCCCTGTTGCTTCGCAACAGGCGCGACGCCTGGCAGAGGCTTGCCATTTGCTCCGGACACGCTCGCGCAATCGCCTATGACGAACACGTCTTCGCGGTCCGGCGCACGCAAGTCTGGTTCGACCAGCACGCGCCCCGCGCGATCCGCCGGTGCGCCGAGCCAGGTCGCGGCCGGGGAAGATTTGACCCCGGCGGCCCAGACGACGCACCGCGACTCAATCCGCTCGCCGTCGAGCGTGACGCCATCTGCGTCGATTGCTTTGACCGCCTCGCCGAGGCGCACTTCGACGCCGAGTTGCTCCAAAGCGCCCCGGGCGTGCGCGGAGAGAGTTTCCGGAAAACTGCCCAGCAGACGCGGGGCCGCTTCGATCAGCACTATGCGCGCGCATTGGGGATTGATCTGCCGGTAGTCGCGCGCGAGCGCCTTCTTCGCGAGTTCGGCGATAGCGCCGGCGGTTTCCACGCCGGTTGGCCCGCCGCCGATGACGACGAATGTGGTCAGCCGCGCGCGTTCAGCCGGATCTGCCTCGAATTCCGCCCGTTCGAAGGCGAGGAGGATGCGTTTGCGCTGCTCGGTCGCGTCTTCGAGCGTCTTGAGCCCGGGCGCGAAGGCCTCCCAGCTGTCTTGCCCGAAATAGGCGTGGCGCGCGCCGGTGGCGACGATCAGATAGTCGTAGGGGACGCGGCGTTCACCGAGGCGCACCGCTTTACGATGAACGTCAATGCCTTCGACTTCACCGAGCATGACGTCGGCGTTGCGTTGCTTACGGAGGATGGCGCGGATGGGCGTAGCGATCTGTGTCGGCGCCAGTCCGGCGGTCGCGACTTGATAGAGCAGCGGTTGAAACAGATGGTGGTTGCGCCGATCGATCAGCGTGACATGCACCGGCGCACTCGCGAGCGCCTTGGCGGCGCTGAGCCCGCCGAAACCTGCGCCGATAATGACGACCTTGGGCAGCGCGGCAAGGCCGTCGCGTCGCGCCGCCTCGATCGGGCAGCCGCAATCAGAATCAAGATACGCCATGTTCGCGCTAGACGTTGAGCGCTGAAGCCGAGATCAAGGCTGCGCGGCGCCGTGCGCGGGCGCGCGATCGTTGTGCGGCCCGACGAGGCATGGCCATTGCCCGGAGTGGAGCAGCGAGCGCTTCCATTTCGCGGCAGAGCGAAATGAGGCCGTAATCGGTGCTGGCGTTCATCCAGTCTATGTCGTCATACATCGGGTCCTCCTTGTTCAGTGAGAGAGTGCCGCGGGCGAGCGGCGCGTTGAAATGCCGACTCGGCATCGCGCCGATGCGCGCGACTCATGCGAGGATTGCGAGATCCACCGGCTCACCCACGCCGTCCACATCCGCGCGCGGCGACAGGCGTTTGGGGGTGACAATGGCGCCCTGCATCGCGGCGGCCTCACACGCCGCGCTGGTAGCGATCACGCGCGCGCATTCGAGTTTGGCGTGTTTTTCCAGCTTGGCGGCCAAGTTTACTGCGTCGCCGATCACGGTGAATTCGAGGCGGTCGTCATGTCCGATGACGCCATGGACTACTGGTCCGTGCGTGATCGCGGCGGCGACCGATAGCGGCGGCGCACCCGCGCGGGCGCGCTCGGCAGCCCAGTCGTCACCCACCCGGAGAAGGGCTGGGATCGTCGAGAAGGCGTCAGCGGCCTCCGTACCGGTGCGCTCGCCGCCGCCGAAACTCACGAGAATGCCGTCGCCAAGATACTTGTCGACGCTACCGCCGGCGGCCTCGACGATGGGAACGAAGCGGCTCTGATATTCCTGCAGCAGCGCGATCACTTGCGCTGGGCGGAGTGTCGCCGCGGCCACGCTGAAGCCGCGCAGGTCGAGAAACATGATCGCCATTTGTTTCAGTTCGCCGTCGCCTGCCCTGAGTTCCGACGCCGAGGTGCGGACGCGCTTTGCGGCGTTGGCGTCGAGGAAGCGCGAAAGGTCGCGGACAGCGGTCTCTTCGACGACGGTGCGAGTGAGCAAAGAGCGCGCGCGGGAAACGGCGAGGGCTAGCACGAGCGTTACACCAAGGAGCGCAACGACCTTCTCCGCCTCAGCGCCCCAGAGCACGGAGAGCGAGGTCATATACGTCGGGTAGTCATCCGTGGCCGGGGCGTCGGCCGCCGCTATCAGAACCAGAACGAGCCAGCCGATAACGGCAAGCGCTCCCGTCAACAGCACATGACCGGCGTCGTAGCGCAACGCGCGGAGCGCTATGAGGATGAAAGCGTAAAAGAGCGTGGGGCCCTTCAGATAAAGCGCAGCCGGCTGGTCGTACTGGAGCGTGAAACTCCAAATCAGCAGCATGAGAACGCCCACATCGACAGCGGCGGAAACGCTCAGCAGGCGTGGCGCCAACACGCCGCAATAAGCACGGTTGAGACGCCAGCCCACGAAAACCGCGTAGAGCGTCAACGCGACAGGCACCGGCTCGATGCTCATCCGCATCTCGAACGCCGGGAGCGAGGCGAGGTAGAGCAGCAGGAAGAACGCCACTCCAGCCAATTGAACCCAACCGACAAGGATTTCCGAAGCGCCCTCCGCTTCACGAATGGCGCGCAGCACGCGCTCGGGCGGCTGCGGCGGCTGCGACAGCTCGACCCAGACGCGCTTCAAAGGTTCGGCAAAGGGACGCGCCGCCAAGCCGCGCCAGACGGCGGTCAGCATCACAGGTACATCTCGCCGATATCGACGCTGGTTCGCTGATTCACGGCGCTGAAATTCTGCGTGAGCCAGGCTTCCGCGCGCCCGCGTCCGACATCGCGCAGGTGCGTGAGGAACTCCCAGTCGGCATTCATCTTGGACGAAACACCCAAGTCGCGCATGAAGTCCTGGCCTTCGATGGCGTGAATGAGCATGCGCTTCATCTTGCCTTCGTCGATCGTGCCGTCGTCGATCATCCTGGTGACGAAGGCGATGGCGCGCATTTCGCGCATCAGCGAAGAGTTGAAGCTGATTTCATTGATGCGGTTCATGATGTCGCGTGCGGTGGTCGGTGTTTCCATTCGCTCGATCGGGTTAATGTGAACGACAACGAT
>Ga0196964_10001091_pt1 | contig 14218 bp, 12 predicted proteins | sample S1_10metaG_FD_148615 | JGI IMG/M metagenome (GOLD analysis project Ga0196964, IMG submission 148615) | Soil microbial communities from Anza Borrego desert, Southern California, United States - S1_10 | ecosystem: Environmental > Terrestrial > Soil > Desert | place: USA: California | collected...
ATCTTTCGGCATGACGTCGCGCAAACTGTACAGTTGAATACCGAATGCAGCCAGCCGATTTCCGGAGGTGTTATCATAACCAGATGAATTTTTTTTACCCGGCGTGCATGCATATTGTGCCAGTACAGAACCCAATGCAAGCCCCCCGCTTAGCCTGATAAATTCTCTTCTCGTTCCCATGGATGTTTTTTAAGTATTATTCAGACCAGGCCTTATCTCCTTTTTTGTATGGATAAGCGCCATCATACTTCCCGGGAATAGGATTGTGACGAAGCGCTGTTTTAGCTCCGATCTCAGAACTGAAATATCCCCATAAGGTCAGTTGTTTGATCATCGTGTAATAATGGGGCGGGTCACTAATGAATTCCTTTTTTTGTTTTTCAGCTGTTTCCTTTAATGGTTTTTCTCTTTCTTCTTTTTGTTTATTGAATTCTTTGGCATCTTTTTCCAGGCTTACTAAAAGATCATGCCGTTGCTGAGGACTGCAATCCATGAATTTTTTCCCATTGATCTGATCAGAAGCCCGGTCCAGTTCAGCAATGCCTTTCATGAATGCATCCTGTTCCTTTTGCGTATAGCAATCCGTAACGATCACCTGCATGAATTCTCCCACCATGGCAGCTTTGGCTCCCGGGGTACTGGTCGTTGGAATAATGGTTTCCCCCACCTTATTTAATAGTGCGATGATGTTCTTACTAAATCCGGCTGCCGTTTTAGTTTCAGTTTTGCAACCTAATAAAAACACATCCCCACCTACAACCGCGCCGCCGGTTAGTACAGCGATCATTTTCAAAAGTTCTCTTCTGTTCATGGTTTCGGCAATAATTTGGGTAGTGTCTCAATTTGAATTTGAACCACATAGAAAACATAGGCCCACATAGATTTCACATAGAACGGCTATGTGAGTCTCTACTGTGAATCTATGTGGTCTTATGTGGTTCAAATCAATCATAGTTTTGAAATTGATACACTTCCATAATTTGATTATATGTTTCCTTTTTTTAACTCCTTCACCGCTAAGTCCGCTGCCCTGGCTGTCATAGCCATATACGTTAGCGAAGGATTTACACAGGAGGCAGAGGTCATACAGGCTCCGTCGGTGACAAACACATTGGGAGCATCCCAAACCTGGTTGTTCCCATTCAATACTGAAGTTTTTCGATCACGTCCCATCCTGGCTGTTCCCATCTCATGGATCCCCTGTCCCGGCGCATAACCCCAGTCAAATCCATTTACATCTTTAACCCCCGCCATGGTCAGCATTTCCACCGCGTCTGCTTTCATATCCACACGCATTTTCAGCTCGTTTTCTTTCATTTCCACATCCATGGCCAATACAGGCAAGCCCCATTTATCCTTATTCGTTTTATCAAGATAGATCCTGTTGCTATGGTCTGGTAACATCTCCCCAAATGCCAGGATACCCATGCTCCAATTGCCTGGTTCAGTCAGTGCTTCTTTCAGGTCTGCGCCAATGGTAAATTCAGCCACCTCGATACCCCGGCCGCGATTGGCGCCACCCTGGTAACCAAAACCTCGGAGGTAATCTCGCTTATCATTATAAATATTCCTGAATCGCGGTATGTAAATACCGGTCGGCCTTCTGCCATAAATATATTTATCCTCGAATCCTTCCACCCGTCCTCCAGCCCAGACCCTGAAATGATGGTCCATAACATTATGTCCCAATTCACCGCTGCTGCTGCCAAGTCCATCCGGCCAAATATCGGTGGCTGAATTCATCAGCAGCCAGGTGGAATTGAAAGCTGAAGCGCAAACAAAAATTATTTTCGAATGGTACTGGTAAGTCTGATTTGTTTCCGCGTCAATGATCTCTACGCCATTGGCCCTTTTTTTATCCTTATCGTACAATATTTTCATGACTATGGAATACGGGCGGAGCGTCAGGTTACCCGTCTTCATAGCAGCGGGTAATGTGGCTGATTGTGTACTGAAATAAGCTCCAAACTGGCATCCCCTCCAGCAGCGGTTCCGGTATTGGCAGTTGACCCGGCCATCGATCGGTTGAGTAAGATTTGCGCTTCGGCCAATGAACATGTGCCGCTTGCCTTTGTAGTGTTTCTTTATCCGATCCGCGACATGTTTCTCGACAATGTTCATTTCCATGGCTGGTTGAAATTCCCCATCCGGTAATACGTCCAGTCCTTCCTTGCTTCCCTGGATGCCTGCAAATTTCTCCACGTAACTGTACCAGGGCGCGAGGTCTTCATAACGTATCGGCCAGTCGACAGCGATTCCTTCTTTGGCATTTGCTTCAAAATCCCATTTATTGAAACGATAGCTCTGCCTGCCCCAAAGGAGCGATCGGCCCCCCACATGATATCCGCGATACCAGTCAAATCGCTTTACTTCTGTATAAGGATTTTCTTTTTCATTGGCCCACATACCAAAAGTTTCTTCATTCAGCGGGTAATCCCTTTTTAACACCGGGTAATCGGCGATCATCTGCTGCGTGCGCCGGTTGCGATGCGGAAATTCCCAGATCTCTTTATTCGCGTTTACATAATCCTTTACATGCTCGATATTGCGGCCGCGCTCGAGCAGAAGTACCTTCAAACCTTTTTCAGTGAGCTCTTTGGCGGCCCAACCCCCGCTGATCCCGGAGCCTACTACAATTGCGTCATATTGATTTTCTGCCATAATGCAATTTCATTGGAAATTAATTTTTTTCATACATCGCAGATCTGGATGGCTTTTTTCAATGCTGCGATCTTATCTTTTTGATCTTTTCCCGTTGGCATGAATTCCTGGGCGACATAGCCTGTATAACCGGTGGCAAGGATCGCCTTCATAATTGCCGGGTAATATAATTCCTGTGTATCATCGATCTCGTGCCGGCCCGGAACACCTGCTGTATGATAATGCCCAAAATATTGATGATTATCCCGGATCGTCCTGATCACATCCCCTTCGTTGATCTGCATATGATAAATATCGTAAAGGATCTTAAAATTTTCAGATCCCAGACGTTTGCACAATTCTACTGCCCATGTTGTTTTGTCTGCCATGTAATCTTTATGGTCCACTTTGCTGTTAAAAATTTCCATCTGGATGATCACGTGATGTTTCTCAGCAAGTGGAAGAATTTGTTTAAGCCCGTCCACACAGTTTTTTAAACCTGTTTCATCATCCATTCCTTTTCTATTTCCGCTGAAGCAAATTAAGTTTTTATAGCCTGCTTTTTCTACCATTGGGATAGCTTCTGAGAAATCACGTATCAGCCCAGGATGAAATGTTTTATTATTCCAGCCCTCGGTCAGGCTGATCTTGCCGGCTGTATAACACATGGAACAATGGATCCCGTTTTTCTGTAGAATGGCCCAATCTTTTGGTGCGACCAGGTCGATCGCACGAAACCCGATTTTTTTAACTACGCGGCAAAGCTCATCGAGCGGGAGGAAGTTATACGTCCAGCTGCAAACCGAATGTCGGATATTCCCTTTTATTTTTTTTTCTTCCGCTGCTTCGGCAAATGAAGACAAGCTTCCCGCCGCGCTCAATGCCAGGGAACCAAGCGTCAATTGCTTCAAAGCTTCCCGTCGCGTTGATTTTTTCATTGTTGTTTCGTTTTCTCAGGATATCCGGGATTCATTTGCCTGCATTTTCTTTTTGCGGTCACGGAATAATGCGAGAAATATTATCATGACGAATGCGGCAATTCCTGCCGGGATCAGCCAGATCATTTTCCAGTCATGCCCACCAGGAGTAGCATATCGTTCAGCGATCCAACCAGCGAACCAGAACCCGATCAGCATTCCCACACCATAAGTGGCCAGCGTGATCATTCCCTGTGCGGAAGAACGGATCCTCGCACCAGCGCGTTCATCAGTATAGATCTGTCCTGTCACAAAAAAGAAATCATAGCAAATGCCGTGAAGAATAATACCTGCATATAATAACCACATGCCGCTACCGGCATCCCCGTATCCAAACAATAAATAACGAAGGACCCAGGCCGCCATACCGATCAGCAACATCTTTTTTACCCCAAAGCGGACAAAGAACCAGGGCATCAGGAACATGAAAATGGTTTCTGATACCTGGCCGAGCGACATTTTCGCTGCAGCCCCGCTAACCTTAAGCTCATTTAGAAAAATATTTGTTTCCTGGTAATAAAAAGCCAGCGGGATACAGATCAGTATTGAACAAATAAAAAAGATGAGAAAGTTCCTGTCTTTTAATAAACCGATCGCATCCAATCCCAGGATCTCTCCAACACTGGTTTTACTCCCGGCTTTTGGAGGAGGCGTATCAGGCAAGGTAAAACTGTAAACTCCCATAATGGCAGAAACAATTGCTGTAACCTTAAAGGTATTAACCAGCATTCCTTGTTTTTCCCAGGCTAACCAGCCGATGATCAATCCCGCCACGATCCAACCTATCGTTCCCCAAACCCGTATGAATGAAAATTCTTTTTCCGGGCTGGTCATTTGCCTGAATGAAACCGAATTCACCAGGGCCAGGGTAGGCATATACAATATCATGTAAGCCAGAATAACCGGGTAAAAGGATTGAAAATCGGGCCTTGTGGAAGCATAATATAAAAGCGCTGCACCGATAAGATGCAGGACCCCGAGAATTTTTTGAGCGGAGAAAAAACGATCGGCCACCAGGCCGATGATAAATGGTGCGATGATGGCGCCGAGAGCCTGCGTGCCATATGCCAGGCCTATTTGTACATCCGTGGTACCCGGTAAACTGTTCAGGTAAGTTCCCATGGTTACAAACCAACCTCCCCAGATAAAGAACTCCATAAACATCATCAGTGAAAGACGGAAGCGGACATTCGACCTCATAGTGCAGTCATTGAATTGGGTTTTCAATAAATTTCAGCCAGTTTAAATGTACTATTTTTAGTTTTACTTTATTACCCAACTAAAAAGAAATGGAACACGAAGTACACGAAGGACCATGAAGTGCACGACGTTGTGAACTTTGTGTGCTCTTTGTGTTCATTGTGCTCCCTTTTTTTTATCATCCTGGAACACAATGCTCAAACGCAAACTAAGAATGGGAATGATTGGGGGCGGTCCCGGTTCGTTCATCGGGAACATCCATCGTATAGCAGCGCGCCTGGATGGAGAGATCGAGCTGGTATGCGGTGCTTTCAGCAGCGATCCAAAAAGATCTTCAGAGACCGGGCAGGAATTATATCTGTCGCATGACAGGGTGTATGGTACATATAAAGAGATGCTCGAAAAAGAAGCAGCGGTGGATGAAAACACAAGAATGGACCTTGTGAGCATTGTCACTCCAAACCATCTTCATTTTGAACCGGCAAAACTCGCATTTGAAAAAGGTTTTCATGTTGTTCTTGATAAGCCAATGACATTTGATCTTGCACAAGCCGCGGCGTTAAAAAAACTTGTTACGTCATCAGGAAAGCAGCTGTGCATAACATATACATATACTGGTTACCCGATGGTGAAAGAAGCGCGGCAACAGGTATTAAGCAAGAAGTTTGGGAAGATCAGGAAAGTACTGGTAGAATATCCGCAGGGATGGCTGAGTGACTTGATTGAAGCTGGGGGGCAAAAGCAAGCCAGCTGGCGAACTGATCCTAATCAAAGCGGTCAGGCCGGAACAATCGGAGATATCGGCGTGCATGCATTCAACCTGGCAGAATATATTTCAGGATTGGAGGTAACTGAATTATGTGCGGAGGTTAATACGGTGGTTGAAAAAAGAAAGCTGGATGATGACAGCGGTATATTATTACGGTTCGATAACGGAGCGACCGGTATTTTAATAGCTTCCCAAGTGGCCACGGGAGAGGAGAATAATATAAGGATCCGGGTGTATGGTGAAAAAGGGGGTTTGGAATGGCAGCAGGCTGACTCGAATAGTTTAATTATTAAATGGGCTGATAAGCCAGTCGAGATCTGGAGAGCGGGAAGCCCGTATTTAAGTGATGCGGCAAAACAAAATACCCGGACACCTCCGGGCCATCCTGAAGGTTGGATCGAAGCCTTTGCCAATCACTACCGGAATTTCGCGAAGTTTATAAGATCCGGCCAGAAAAATATCGATATAAATAGTGATTTTCCCGATGTGGAACAGGGATATCGTGGTATGTTGTTCATTGAAAAGGCGATCCTGGGTGGGAGGAGTGAGGAGAAGTGGATTCGGTTATAAGGGTTCGCGCAACGGCGCAACGGCGCGGCTGTCATGTCGGAAAACGAGTTAGCAAAAATTGTTTTAGATGTTGCATTTAAGATTCACAGGGAATTAGGACCTGGCCTTTTTGAATCAGTTTATGTTGCAGTGATGGAGCATATTCTCAAAAATGAGTATCATTTAGGGGTTCAGACACAAAGAGCGATTCCGGTAATTTGGAATAATGTAAAATTAGATATAGGATTCAGGTCTGACTTAATAATTGAGGAAAAACTTATTGTGGAAGCAAAATCGATTGAGGTATTGGCACCCGTACACGCCAAACAAGTATTGACCTATTTAAGGCTTACCAATATTAAACTAGGTTTATTGATTAATTTCAACGAAGAGCTTTTAAGAAATGGAATAAAACGAATTGTCAACAATCTTTGAGCGTGGCGATCGTCGCGCCGTTGCGTGAAACACTTATGACAACCATTAAAGGCCCAGGAATATTCTTAGCACAGTTCCTAAACGATAAGGAACCATTCAATCATTTACGAACCATCTGCCAATGGGCGAAAAGCCTGGGCTATAAAGGAGTGCAGATACCGACCTGGGATGAACGTTGTATTGATCTGAAAAAAGCAGCGGAAAGCAAGGATTATGCAGATGGCATAAAAGGCATTGTGAATGAAGCTGGATTAGAAATATCCGAATTGTCAACCCATCTCCAGGGACAGCTGGTCGCCGTGAACCCGGCCTTTGATCAATTGTTCGATGGTTTTGCTCCGAAAAAAATACATGGGAATTCAAAAGCCCGCACCGAATGGGCCATTCAGCAATTAAAATATGCGGCCCAGGCTTCCCGAAACCTTGGATTAAATGCGATGGCTACATTCAGCGGCGCTTTGCTCTGGCATACCTTTCACCCCTGGCCGCAGCGATCTGCCGGGTTGGTTGAAGAAGGTTTCAACGAGCTTGCCAAACGATGGAAGCCGATTCTCGATCAGTTTGATGAGCATGGTGTGGATGTGTGCTACGAGATTCATCCCGGTGAGGATCTTTTTGATGGCATTACGTATGAGATGTTTCTCGAAAAAGTGAATGATCATCCGAGGGCTTGCCTTCTTTACGACCCTTCGCATTTTGTATTGCAACAGCTCGATTATATCCAGTACATTGACTTTTATCATCAGCGCATCAAAGCATTTCATGTGAAAGACGCAGAATTCAATCCCACTGGAAAGCAAGGAACCTTTGGCGGTTACCAGGACTGGCTCAACCGGGCAGGCCGCTACCGTTCTCCGGGTGATGGGCAAATTGATTTTAAAACTATTTTTAGCAAACTGGCACAGTATGGCTACCCGGGCTGGGCGGTCATGGAATGGGAATGTTGTATTAAATCTCCAGAACAAGGAGCACGAGAAGGGGCCAAATTTATAAGCGATCATATAATTAATGTAACTGATCGGGCATTTGATGATTTTGCCGGGAAAGGAAAGGATGATAAATTAAACCGTTCCATTTTAGGTTTGGATTGATAATTTTGCTACTAACTGAAATCAACATGAGAAAATTAATATCCTTTTTCGTTATACTCGCTTTTTTACAATCCTGCGGTGGAAAGGCTGACAAGAAAGAGCCTGCAGTAGCCGACATCACCAAACATCCCGATTACCAAAAAGGATTGGAGTTAATATCCCAGGATAATTGTTTTACCTGCCATAAAATAGAGGAGAAGTTCACCGGACCTGCTTACCGGGACATAGCGAATAAATATGTGGGCGATGATAAAGCTGAAGACGACCTCGCTGAAAAGATCAGGAAAGGGACCGTGGGGGTATGGGGAACGATACCCATGCCAGCCCGGGCCGATCTCTCGGAAGAGAATGCCAAGGCCATGGTCCGTTATATACTTTTATTGAAAAAATGATCGCATGCTGAGAATTGTTTCATTTTTTTTTATCGTTATTAACTTCATTAATTGCAATCCCCCTGGCATGATTTCTACACCGGGCAATAACTGGCAATCTTTATTTGACGGGCAAACGACCAATGGCTGGCATAAATACGGTGGAGGGCCGGTGGGCGCTGCCTGGAAAGTAAAGGATGGATACCTGTATCTCGACACTTCAAATAGGGAAAAAGGTCAGATCGTTGGCGGGGGAGATATCGTGACGGACGAAGAATTTGACAATTTTCATTTGCAACTGGAGTGGAAAATTGCTCCCCGGGGTAATAGCGGGATCATATTGTTTATCCACGAAAACAAGTCAAAATATAACTGGGCCTGGGAGACAGGTCCCGAAATGCAGGTACTTGATAATGGCTCACCGACCGTACCCGGACATCCGGACGCCCGGTATTATACACATAGAGCAGGCGATCTCTACGACATATTATCCTCCAAAGAGGCGGTGAGGCCTGCGGGTGAGTGGAACCAGGTGGAAATTATTTCCAGGAATGGCAAGCTGGATTTTTACCTGAACAAACAACATGTGCTTTCCACGACCATGTGGGACGAGAACTGGCGAAAAATGATCGCCATCAGTAAATTCCGCTCGATGCCTGATTTTGGTACTTACAGAAAAGGGAGAATTGGTTTACAGGACCATGATGACGAAGTCTGCTACAGAAATATTCGTATTAAACGACTTTGAAATAAGTTGACATGTTGAAAGATTGGAGTGGATTGACACCAAGTATCCATCTCTACTTATCAACCCTACCTACCCAGCCTACCGGCAGGCAGGTTGTTAACTTGTCAACGATCCCTTCAATTTCTGTCACTAACTTGGAAAAAGGATCACTTATTAAAAATTTCTTATCTTTTCCCTCAACCAAAACCAACTATTATGAGTACCGAAGTTTTTTCCAACATCAATTGGCTTGGTGTTCTCCTGGGAGGACTCGCGTATTTTATTTTGGGAGCCATCTGGTATTCTTTTTTATTTAAAAATGCCTGGATCCGGGCCTCGGGGGTAAACCCCAATGATCCCAATATGAAATCCGGGGTGGCCGGGGTATTTCTGACCTCATTTATTTTAATGGTGATCGCCAGTTTGGGGATCGCTTTATTTTTAAGTAAGATCGAGGTAGGCAATTGGATGACCGGCGCTAAAGTAGGCCTTGTTGCAGGTCTCTGTTTCTCTTTTACGGCTATCAGTATATCTTATTTGTACGAAAAAAAGCCATTAAGTCTTCACCTGATCAATGGATTTTATAACACACTGGGTTGCGTGGCCGCGGGGATTGTGAATGTCGTGATGTAGTGAAAAGGGAATAGTGAATAGGGAATAGGGACTGGTTTTGAGATACGGGATGCGAGATACGCGATTTGGTAACGTTATAAAGGACTTCTAAATTCAAAACTCCTTGTTCCTTGTTCGATGTTCACTCTACTTTTGTGATCTTGATCACATTCGTGGGCAAATGAAGCGCTACGGGTGTGCTTCCTGTACTCACGACGATCTCACCGGTTTTAATGAATTTTCGTTCCTTTAAGATATCGATCTGGTCGGCAAAGATCTCATCCAGGCTTTCTTCTTCGTCGTAATAGAATGCGCGTATGCCCCAGCTGAGACTCAATTGATTTACCAGGGAACGTTCTTTTGTGAAAATATAGATCGGGGCTTTGGGCCGGTAGCTGCTTAACATAAAACCTGTATAACCACTTTGTGTCATCCCGATGATCGCGTCAGCATTTACATCCTGGGCCAATTTGCAGGCATTATAACAGATCGCATCACTTAAAAGGGAAGGAGAGTGAGCCTGGGGAGCCAGCACTTCTTCCAGGTTATAATTATAATCCGTTCTTTCTACCTCCGTGATGATCTTGCGCATCGTTTCCACAACAAGCGAGGGATGCGCACCTGTTGCTGTTTCTCCACTTAGCATTACGGCATCAGCACCTTCAAGCACTGCATTCGCGACATCGGTGATCTCGCTCCGGTTGGGTTTATTCATCTCGATCATGCTTTCCATCATCTGGGTGGCCACGATCACGGGTTTCGCGCGGTGTAAACATTTCCGGATGATCTGCTTTTGCAGCAACGGAACTTTTTCCACCGGCAGCTCAACACCCAAGTCACCCCTTGCGATCATTATCGCGTCCGATTCCACAATGATATCTCTTAAGTTCACCAGCGCTTCCGGTTTTTCGATCTTGGCGATCACCTTGGTCTTGCTGTGCTTTTTTTCCAGGATATCATTCATGTGCCTGATATCTTTCACAGAACGCACAAATGAAAGGGCTACCCAATCAAGCTTTTGTTCGATGATGAACTCCAGGTCCTGGTGATCTTTCCGCGTTAAAGCTGGCAGGGATATTTTAGTATCGGGAAGATTGATCCCTTTTTTTGAAGATAGTATTCCCCCCTGGATAACTTCAACCTGTACATCATCATTTGGGAGGATCTTTTTCACGACCACTTCCAGTTTCCCATCATTGATCAGGATCTTATTCCCGATGGCTACATCCTCATGCAGGTTGGGGTAGGATACATAGATCCGTTCCTTGTTGCCGATCACTTTATCGTTTGTGAATCTGAGTATTTCACCCTTGCTGATCTGGACAGCACCGCCTTCGATCTCGCCGACACGAAGTTTGGGACCCTGCAGGTCGCCCAGGATGGCAATATTGAATGGTTCGTTCTTGTTGATCCGGCGGATATGTTCGATCACCTTTAATTTTTCCTCGTGCGTGCCATGAGAAAAATTCAGCCGGAATACATTTACTCCACATTTTACCAGTCCTAATAATTTGTCGTAAGTATCACAGGCAGGTCCGACAGTAGCTACGATCTTAGTCTTATGGAGCTTATGCTCCAAACCGGCCTCCCGGTCCATCTGCTTATGATAATATTTCTCGGCGTGTTTTGTCACGTTAATTCGTTTATCCGTTAATCCGTTATAACTCACGACTCACGACTCACGATTCACGATTTCTATCTCCCTATGCTTCGAAAAGTTTTTTCCAACTAACTAGCTAATATTTTAACAATCTTCATCCACTCGTCATTAATTCTTCCTTTATTCTTAACCGCGTTTTCCAGCGGGATATAATGCATCTTATTGTTCAGTATACCCACAAATACATTATGTCTACCTTCTATCAGGCTTTCCACGGCATGAAAACCCATGCGACTCGCGATCAGCCGGTCAATGCAGCTTGGTGAACCGCCCCGTTGAATATGGCCAAGTATACAAACCCGGATCTCGGCATGTGGTAATTTTTTCTTTAATGCCGCTTGTACATCATAGGCGCCACCGAATTCATCTCCCTCAGCCACGACGATCAGGTTGACGAGTTTTTTTCTCCTTTCTTTCTCCTGCAACGAATGGATGATCTCATCAATATTGGTCTTTCTCTCGGGGATCAGGATATTTTCCGCTCCAGTTGCAATGCCACTATGCAGGGCAATATACCCCGCATCTCTTCCCATCACTTCGATAATGAAGATCCGGTCATGCGCATCCATGGTGTCACGGATCTTATCAATGGCTTCTACAGCTGTGTTCACGGCCGTATCAAACCCAATCGTAAAATCAGTTCCATTGATGTCCTTATCGATCGTTCCCGCTATGCCTATTACTGGAATATCAAATTCATTGCTGAACTCTACCGCGCCCCGGAAGGAACCATCTCCCCCGATAATGATCAGCCCATTGATCCCCCGGCGTTTGAGATTCTCATACCCAAGCTTTCTTCCTTCATAATCAAAAAATTCCTTGCATCGGGCAGTTTTCAACATGGTACCACCCCGTTGAATGATATTAGCCACCGAACGGGAATCCATCTGATAAATATCATCTTCGATCAGCCCCTGGAAACCGCGCATGATCCCATGCACTTCGAGACCATAATAAATTCCGGTGCGTACTACAGCTCTTATAGCGGCGTTCATCCCGGGGGAATCACCCCCTGAAGTAAGTACTCCCAACCGGGTAACTTTCTTATCCATCTTGGTTAAAAATCTTTCAAAAATACGGTTTTGTTCTGGTTGTGTTTCCTTGACACATTGGAATGTATAAATATAATCCTGCTCTTATGAGTCAAACAGATCGTTAAATAACCATTTATCAAATCGGGCTGCTTTAAATTGCACATTCGTTTATCTTTAAAAAAACAATCAGCAGTATGAAAAAGATATTTTCTTTCCTGTTTTTTCTTCTTCCCCTCCTGGCTGCCGCCCAGCTAAACTATCCCGAGACCCGGAAGATCGAAGTAGTAGACGATTACAATGGAGTGAAGGTGGTGGATCCTTATCGCTGGCTGGAAGATGACCGCAGCGAAGAGACAAAACAATGGGTAACAGAGCAAAACAAAGTGACCTTTGGATACCTGGACAAGATCCCATACCGGGCCGATTGGTTGAAGCGCCTTGAAGAAATAAATGATTACCCGAAATATTCTTCTCCCTTTAAGAAAAATGAGTATTTCTATTTCTATAAGAATGATGGCTTGCAGAACCAAAGTGTTCTGTACCGTCAAAAAGGATTAAATGGAAAACCTGAACTGGTGATCGATCCGAATAAATTTTCCAGTACAGGAACTACCAGCATGGCTGTCTTCTCCCTTTCAAAGAATGGAAAGTATGCCGTGGTGGGAAAATCCACCGGCGGGAGTGACTGGAGAAATTATTTTGTGATGGACATGAAAACTCTGCAATACCTGCCTGATTCCCTGGCCTGGGTAAAGGTTTCTGGTGCAAGCTGGCAGGGAGATGGTTTTTATTACAGCCGTTATCCCACTCCAGAAAAAGGAAAAGAGCTATCCACCAAGAATGAAAACCATCAGGTGTACTATCATAAAGTAGGAACGTCCCAGGACCAGGACGTTTTGGTCTATGAAGACCCGGCAAATCCTTTACGTTTTCATACGGTGAGCCTTGATGAAGACGAGCGTTTTGTATTCCTGTATATCAGTGACCGTTCGAAAGCCAAAGATGGGAACGCGGTCTGGTACATGGATAGCAAAAGTGATGATAAAATATTCAAGCCGATCATCAGCGAGGCGGGTGATTATTTTTACAGCATAGTTGAAGTTGTAGATGGGAAATTCCTGGTCAGCACAAATGATGGGGCCAAGAACCGCCGTATCATCTCGATCGATCCCGCGCAACCCGATCCGAAAAACTGGAAAACGATCATCCCGGAAAAAAATGAAAGTATTTCTTCAGTGACTTCATCTGGCGGTAAGCTTTTCGTGACTTATTTAAAAGATGTGACCAGCCGCGTTTATGTGCATGATCTGAAAGGAAAATTTGAAAGTGAAGTAAAACTTCCCACGCTTGGGACGGTAGGTGGTTTCGGTGGAGATAAAGAAGACCCGTTTGTTTTTTATACGTTCACTTCGTTTACTTTCCCTCCAACGATTTACCGCTATGATATCGCCACGGGCAAAAGCACAATGTTCAGGAAGCCGGAAGTAAAATTCAACCCGGAGGACTACAAGACTGAACAGGTATTTTATCCCAGCAAGGATGGGACAAAGGTTCCCATGTTCATCGTTTACCGTAAGGACATTACGAAGAATGGTAAGAACCCCACCCTGTTGACGGGCTATGGGGGCTTTAATATCAGTAGCAACCCTTCTTTTTCTCCATCCCGCATCACCTGGCTCGAGCAGGGAGGTGTATTCGTGCTGGCAAATATGCGTGGGGGAAGCGAGTATGGTGAAGAATGGCACCAGGCGGGAATGCGCCTGAAAAAACAAAATGTATTTGATGATTTCATTGCAGCCGCCGAGTACCTCATACGCGAAAACTATACTTCCAGTGATTACCTCGCAATCCAGGGCGGTTCAAATGGGGGTTTGCTCGTTGGAGCGGTTATTAATCAACGTCCCGAATTATTCCGCGTGGCTATTCCCCAGGTGGGAGTAATGGACATGCTTCGTTTCCACAAATTCACGATCGGATGGAATTGGGTAGCAGAATATGGGAGCAGCGAAAATCCTGAAGATTTCAAGAACCTGTTGGCTTATTCGCCGATCCATAATATCAAACCCGGGATTAACTACCCGGCTACATTGATCACTACGGCAGATCATGATGACCGCGTGGTGCCTGCGCATTCATTCAAATATGCGGCCACT
>Ga0196964_10001092_pt1 | contig 14213 bp, 14 predicted proteins | sample S1_10metaG_FD_148615 | JGI IMG/M metagenome (GOLD analysis project Ga0196964, IMG submission 148615) | Soil microbial communities from Anza Borrego desert, Southern California, United States - S1_10 | ecosystem: Environmental > Terrestrial > Soil > Desert | place: USA: California | collected...
GGGTTACGAATTCCTTCCGGAAATAAAGACCCTCCTGCAGGAAATACAGAAAGAGTACGATCATAATAAGGAAGTCTGCCGGTTGGATACTTCCGGCGGGAAAGACATAGAAAGGAAAGGTGATCATATAGATGGACCAGTACTTCAGCCATCCCCTGGCTCCTATAGTCTTTGAAAGAATCTGCCTCATAAATCTTTTCTCCTCTTTGTTTCGTTTCGTTACGGGATAACTACGTGTTCTGTATTGGTGGTTTGCAAGGCTGCAAGCTGTTTCATGTTTACCGACGAAAACCCATATTGGTCACGAAGCGACTTATAATGACACAAAATGGTGCGGAGATTATCGATATTCCTGCCGGGCTCTGCCCCAAAATTTTCCGGATGCCACCAAAGATGGTAACAGCGGCCTGATTTGGCAGCTGCAGTCATTTCGGTACAGATACGCCGAAGATGCAGACGCTCTTTCCAGCCATTGCTGGATGTAACGGGACGCAGCAGCCGGTTAGCAGGAATAAATAATGGTTGCTTACCCCCGGATGGCCTGCGTTGCAACTCGAAGGAATTATTTGGTATAAACGGAATATACGCATCGCCTGTACGGAAAACTTTCTTGGCAAGCGTCTCGACCTGGGTGTTCTGCCAGAACCAAACCGGAGGGTTAGTCCGTACGCCGGAATATCCGTGTCTGGTGCAGATGTCCAGGTAGGTACGATTGAACTGGTTTCTTGGAAACACAAGCGACTCAAGCTTCTGTCCTATACGTCTGGCGACACAGGCGGCCATTTCAAGATCACTGTCAAAAGCTGCGGCTTCCTGGCCATGTTCCAGGCAGTAATAATGTGAGTAGGTGTGTGAAGCAAGCTCTTGTCCCTCCGTTTGCGTAATCAGGTGGATAAGTGAGGGTGCAAAGAAATACTTAAGATCCTTTTTGTTGCGATCTGCGGACGCAGCAAAATCGTATGAAGAGATGTGCTTCTGTGCGTATTGCGGCATTACGGCCGGCAGCGAGGCATCATAATCATCCCAGTCATGGAGGAACAACTTGCCAACGGTAGCCCATGTTGCGGAAATCCGTTGCCCGGCAAAAAGCCTGAGGAGATCCGGAACCACCGTCCAGGTATTGTCCAGCACGGCCCTTTGCCGGGCAAGCTCGCGCTTCTGGAAAGTGCCCCAGATCAGCTCAAAATCAAGCGATATGACCAGCTTACCTTCCAGGTGGATCAGTTAGATTGATGAAATAGTTTCGACAAAACATTCGGTAAGATCGTCTGGCTTATAAAACATCTTATCCAGATAAGACTGTTCATGCTCGCCGTAGGTGGCCTCGAGAAAAGCAGCCATCATTTCAGGACACCTGGCGGAGGAAAGGTCAATAGGGTATCCTCCACCCTCAGCAATATAGTTAAATGCATAATCCCAGTTGCCGACCTTAACGACACCGAGCACTTTACCGGCCTGAATTGCCTCAAGTCCGGCGGTAGAGGCGAAGCAGATACAGCGGTCGGCGAGACGAAGTGCCGCTGCCATCGTAAGGGTGCTGTCCAGTACAGTGACCTCAGTAAAATCTTTACACATTTCCCTGTATACTGATGTATTTTCCCTGGGGTGATTTTTGATCAGAATCTTTACAGCACGGTCTGCTGACCTTATAGCACTGACAAGCTTCCGAACCAATTCAAGTTTGTCGGCGGTAGTGCAATAACCGAGATCATCAATAGGGTTAGTGGCGATCAGGATTGCTTCGCCACCGCTATATGACGCTGCTTCAGCCACTTCCTGGCTAATGCACCCTGTTACGTAAATACCCTGTTCGCTTTTTCTGATTTCCGTAAAATATCTTTTGAAATAATCTCCCCAGACAAGGATAGCATCCAGCTCAGAAGTCCCATAAAGACGGTCAATAGCCTTTGCCTCAATTGGTGTCATAAACCTGATGCCTTCCTGAATCAGCAATATTCTGGCGCGAAGCAGCCTCGCAATTTTGATGGTCAGTGTATTCGGGAATGCATTATCATTGAACAAGACGATCTTGCTATAACCGAGCAAACGGAAAAATATGATCGGTGCAAGGAACACTGAGAGGAACCAATGAAGCAGCTTCCGCTTCCCGGAAAAACCGTGACCCAGACTGCCGGCACCCAGATTCTTACTGCTCCCGAAAAGCATCCGGGGTATTATCCTCTTTACTGCGGTGAAATAGTCGCTTGCATCTTCAGGCGTCCTTTGCCGGCGAAACTCGCAGAAGCTAACCAGATCAGTAGCGGAGTGTTTCTTTAACCCCGGACCAAGGCGTTTGGCTGCCTTATAGTGATGAAACTGGTTGGAAATAATTATTGCTGTCTTCATTATACCGTATCCGAGTCGAGGTAACTGATATAAAAAGTATCGGGAGATGGCACATCCACGTCCTGCCTCAAGGACTTAATGCCAAAAAACAGTCTGATTTTCCTAAACCGCTCCGGAATTAGCCGGAAGCCGTTCCGCTGATAGACAGCTGCGTTAAAGTCTGCTTTTTTGTTCCAGGCGAATATCAGGTCTGCCCGCTGCCGGCGAAGCTCATAAACACAGTGTTGCAGCATCATAGTTCCCTCCTTTTCAGCACCGGGCGCAAATAGAAGGTCCATGATGTAGCCAATGTTGGCTCCGTGCTTTTCGTATTTAATATTGATTATGCCCAGTGAGCAGATACCGTGCTGATTCCTGAGCTCAAAGACCATATATTGATGGTTCGGATTATTAAACACGCGCCAGTTAAGATACTCGAGATTCCTGCGTACTCCGAACGCAAACTGGGCGGACACCTTGTCGAGAAACACCCGGTGCTCGTCTGTAAGATGCGCGACCGGGGTCACACCGGTGTGATGTTTGCCGACAGGTAGCTGAAGCCGTAGCCGCATCTTAAATAAATGGTTCAAAGGGAAAAGTACATTGCAGAGACGCATTTTATGGGGCACCAAGCCATAGCTGGTCCAGCCCAGTTTGTTAAAAAATCCAGGGCCGGAAGACTCGTTTGGGAACCCGTAAACATATGAATACCCTTGTCGTGAAGCTTCATCGTAAAGCTGGGAGGCGAGCTTTATGAATAGGCCCTTCCCACGGTAGTCGCGATCGGTGAGTGTGTCTACAGACTGAAGACACCTTAGACTATCCTCACCAGATTGCATGATCACGGGCATTGCCGTATACAGTGCTGCATAATGGTCATGTGATCGGTCTTCCTCAAGAGCAATCACCGATTCTCTGAGCGGATTGCCCAGATGCATCCATTCCAATCGCTCGCGGGTTTTGGGCGAACCATTCCTTTTAAATGAGAGAATATAGCGTTCGATAACTTTCTCATCTACCGGTATAGCCATACGGTAACTATTAGGTTTTATCGTCAAGGAATGAAAAATAGGAGCTTATGGCAGGTCTCTCGTGAAAACGGAGTACACTTTTCGGTCCGCTTTCCTTGAACTTTATCGCAATTGCCGTATCTGTAAGCACATGAATCATCTTATCGGCGAGGGCTGAGGTATCGCCGACGGGAACCAGATAACCATTTTCACCATGTTCAATCAGTTCCGAAGGCCCGGTAGGGCAATCAGTGCTTACAACAGGGGCGCCACAGGCAAGTGCCTGAACAATAACACCCGGCATCCCTTCATGGCGGGAACTGGAAACAAAGAGACTGCATCTTGCCATATAACGGAACGGGTTTTTATCAAACCCAATAAACTTCACATCCTGATCTATCCCCAACTCGTCAGCCAGGATCCGAAGTCTGTTTTCCAGGGGTCCGGTTCCGAGTATATAAAGCCTGGCTTCAGGAACCGATTCTAATACTAAAGCAAAAGCACGTAACAGGAGCTCATGATCCTTTAACGGTATAAGCCTACCTACAGCTAAAACCATAGGTCGTTCCCCATCAGGAACGTCCTCCGGCAACCGCTCAGTTTGTAGCTGACCGATGGAGTCATTCACTATTGGGTTGTCGACTACTTTCAGCTGCGCTTCCGTAAGCTTCAGCTTCCCCGCCAGCTGTTCCTTCAGAGCCTTTGAGACAGTCGCAACAAAATCTGCCCTGCCATAGCACAGGTATTTCAGTATATAATGAAATTGCTGCTTCAAGGCATTTTTTCCCGGAGCGAACAATGCAGTCCGTTCTGAAATAACAACCGTTGGTTTTTTTGTCAGAAAGCCGGTTGCCAGGATAAGGGGAACATTTGTTCCTCCGGATGTACTGTAACAGACGTCATAGGATTGCTTTCTAATCAACTTTCTGAGAGCAGGAACCATGAATAATGGAGTGCGGGCGTTCAGGTCGAAAACAGTAATGTCGCCGGGTATATCGTTGATGAATGCGCCTCTTCGCTGCATGAGCGCCAGATCTATTTTATACTTAGTACGATCGAATCCCGCCAGAATATTGAGTGTGACACGATCTGCGCCTCCATGCCCCATAATCGGGCGCACCAGCAGAATATGAAGGAGCTTTTCAGACATCGATATCAGTAATAAGAAAAAGCCGCTTACTGACCAGCTGGCCGAAGGGAAGAGCGGAAGGGGTTGTGAGGCACTTTCTCAAACTTACTTGTTTGTCTTTACCGAACACCAGGGCAATAATCATTTCTGAACCTAATATTGTTTGCAGTGTCAAAGTAGCGCGCCATTCGTTCGTGTTAGGCTGAACACACATAGCCGCTACATCGTTTCCATGCACCAATGGAACACCGGGAAAAACCGAAGCAGTATGACCATCTGCCCCCATGCCCACAATAGATACAGTAGGGGTCAGCAGTCCATCGGTGTTACAAAGACCATATGCCTTTAAACTTCTCCGGTAAACGTCTGGAATTTCTTCGACTGGCAATTCGGTCGGGAAGGGCACTCTTGTGAAATTTTTTACGGCGGGAAACCTTTGCACGCAGCTACCGTAATTGCTTCTTGGCGAGTCGTATGATACAATACGTTCGTCAACCCAGCAAAATCCCGGACTTACATGCTGAGGCTTTCCGGAATAGTACGACTGGAAGGCAGAATATAACGGCTCCGGAGTACTGCCACCTGATAGGGCAATTACCGGACGGTTGGCGGATACCACTTGCTGTTTAAACAAGTCAAACGCCGCTTCGATACCTTCATCTAAATCTTTTACCCTTGTAATCTGCATGTTTAACCTGTCCAGACAGGATATCAACTAACTTATCTCAAAGCTTCCTATCAAGATCCATGAGGACTTGCACAATACGCTCTGCTGCTTTCCCGTCCCAGAGTGGCGGAATACTTCCCTTTTTCCATTGACCTGACAATAGTTTTCTAAGCGCTGCCTTAATATTCTCTGGGTCAGTTCCGACAAGTTCATTAGTTCCCTGCTCACAGGTCTCGGGGCGTTCCGTGTTTTGTCGCAACGTAATACATGGCACCCCCATAACGGTTGTCTCTTCTGTGATCCCGCCGGAGTCCGTAATCACCGCAGCGGCGTGCTTTACCAGGTAGTTGAATTCAAGGTAACCTAATGGTTCTATGAGAAAAAGCCTGGTTAATAGCTCCGGCCTGACCCCTTCCAGGGTCTTTCTCGTTCTGGGGTGTACCGGGAATATTATTTGCGTATCTCCGGCTGATTCCGATATCGCCGTTAATATGGACTCCAGGTTCGAAACGTCGTCCACATTGGCAGGACGGTGAAGCGTCATAATAATGTAGTCGCCGTGTTTCAAATCCAGCTTTGTCCAGAAATCAGGTTGCCGAAACCGCTGTTCATTCGCAAGCAAAGTATCGATCATAACATTACCTACGAAATGGATCTGGTTGTCTGCAACCCCGGACCGTCTCAGGTTCTGATTAGCAAAATCGCTGGTCGTGAAGAAAAGGTCTGAAATGCTGTCTGTCACCATCCTGTTGATTTCTTCCGGCATTGTCAGATCAAAGGAACGGATGCCTGCTTCGACATGGGCTACTCTCGTGTTTAGCTTTTTTGCTGTAATGGCACAGGCCATCGTCGAGTTAACATCGCCAACTACAAGTACCAGATCGGAAGAATGCGCTAACAGGTCTTTTTCGAATGCAAGCATGATAGCGGCTGTCTGCTCTGCCTGTGTGCCGCCTCCGGCACCAAGATATGCATGCGGCTCAGGGATTCCCAGTTCCTCGAAAAATGTATGGCTCATTTTCTGGTCATAATGTTGCCCTGTATGAACCAGCCTGTACTCAATTTTTCTGCCGTATGTATTGGCTTTGTCAATCGCCTGTATGATTGGCGCTATTTTCATGAAATTGGGCCGGGCGCCTGCAATAAGCGTGATCTTAGTCATTTCCTGTTCTTAATTTACCGTCTTCCTGTCAAAGTTATTCTTTGGATAACCCGCTTTCAATTAGGGATTCGTCCGTGTTTATCTCTTTTGATTAAAATAGTAGCCGGCCGTAGTGTAATGTTGTATCGCGGGGTTATTATACGCCAGGAAATTGATACCATTTTCACGGGCAGCCTCGTAATCATTTATTGAATCACCTATCAATACCGTTCTATCTCTGTCGTAGCCATAAGTTTCCATAATTCGGGCGACAAGATCTTTCTTGGAAACCGGAGAACCGTTGACGGACAGGAAATATTGTGCTATTGCCAATTGTGCGCATACTGATCGAAGTTCCTCTTCGTCGGACCCGGAAACAATATGCATAGGGATACAATGATGATTTTGCCTTACGAAGGCAAGGGTTTCTTGTATTAAAAGGCTTGAGTCGAGCATCAGCCGCTTAACGACCAGGGAGAATGCTGCTGCCAAATCAGCGATCCTTGATTCTGTTGCTGGTTCTTTCCGTATCTGCTCAAAGAAGTAGCGAAACTTCACATACCGGGATAACCCTCCGTTTTTCCGGTGGTAATCCATCAGGGCAGCCACCTCTTCTACCGGATATTCTGCCAGCACCCTTTCAAATCCAAGGTCTTTTATTGGATTTGAATCCATCAGTACCCCATCAAAATCCCAAAGGATACATTGCGCCTCGTTTAAACTCATAATACCAATTAATTCCCGTCTGCTAGTTTATCGTGGTCATGGCTTTTAACTGTTCGATCTGCTCTATGACCTGTATGATACCCTGCCCCATGTCGACGTATTCATTTGTTATTAGTTTTTTCCCTACTCTCGGGGTATAAGTATAGGGTGTAATATTATAGTGACCGTTGCCAAGTCCCTCGTCGCCAAGGTAGCGTACACTGACGGTCTTGTTAAGAATCTCGCTGAAAGTAGTGAACAATTCGGAAATGGTAAGTTTGTCGTGCCCGGTAAGCAACAGATGTTTATTCTCATAAGCAGGCTCCAGTACCTGTGCGCTTAACCTCGCGGCGTCATATACATGGATGTAATCTCTTTTATCCGTAGATTTTCCGGAATAGTTAACCTCTGACTGTTCGATAAACTGCTTCAATAATCTATATACTCCGTTTGAGTCATCCGCTCTGGGGCCGTACAGGCTCCCAAAACGAAGAATAGTATACTTAAGTCCGAACCGTGACTCGAATTCCTCTATAAAATTTTCACAGGCCTGCTTACTGCAACGGTAAAAACTTCCCTCTCTGCTGTATACATAAACTGTGGATCCGAAAATAAATCTCTGGATATTATTCTTGCGTGCCGCTTCCAGAAGATTGATGGTGCCCAGAATATTTACCTTGGCAGTATCGACCGGGCGGTTCATTGACTCGTTAAGATCGGCCAGTGCTGCCAGATGATATATTATATCAAATCCCGCCAGTACAGATTCAAGAAATGAGAGATCAGATATGTCTCCTATTACCATGTCCTGGTTTGCCTGTAAGTAAGGACTATGGCGGACGTCCAGAATAGTAACCATATGCCCCTGGCGTGTAAGCTCATCAGCAATGTGGCTGCCCAGAAACCCCGCGCCCCCCGTTATGAGTATTTTCTTAGCTTCCATTTTCTCTGAAGAATTTCAGGATTTTTTGTGCAGCTTCCAGCTCCATTTCCTTCCGCACCTCATTTGCATAGGTACCGACATGGGCAGAAAGCAAAGTATTGTCAAGTTTCGTCAGTTTTCCCGGATAAGGCTCCGTTTCAAAGGTATCGAGGTACGCAGTAGCTTCTTGATTATTTGAAAGGAAATTGTACAGATCCTCTTCATTAATTAATCCGCCCCGTGCCGTATTGACTAACACTACATTTTTCTTCATCATTCTAAAGGCGCCGGCATGGATCAGATGGTGGCTCTCGGCACTATAGGGGAGATGCAGAGATATTATGTCAGCCTCTGAAAATATCCTTTCTTGACTAGCGGGAGAAAGCGCATGAGTTGCAGCAAATGAATGATCGAGCATCGGATCATACGCCAGGATGGTGCAGCCAAAAGGCTGGAGCAGCGTTACCAATCGTTTCGCAACTTTCCCAAGTCCCAGTATGCCGATGGTTTTTCCCTTGAGCAAACTGCCCATAGGTTTTACCCAGCTTCCCTGCCTCATCTGGCGATCCGAAAATGATATCCGGCGCAGACAGGATAAAATACCGCCAAGAGCCAGTTCGGCAACACTGTCCACATGCGCATTGGGGGTATTCTCAACCTTAATGCCCAGTTGTTCTGTAGCCCTGAAGTCCACATTGTCCATACCCGTGCCGAGGCGAACTATATATTTCAGGTTACCTGCGGCACTAAGTACTTCCTCGTTTAGCTTTTCGGTACCGGCAATCATACCGTCGATGCCGGAAAGCAGCGATACTGATTCAGCAATGGTGAGCTGGCGCCCATACGGATTAAGTATGATGTCCGCACCTTCCTGCCTCAGCAAATCAAGCGGCGCAGTATCACCTTTACCAAACGACGAAGTTGATATTAGAATCTTCATTCTGCTAGAGTCCTGTTTCAGATGATTTTCTTAATAGTTCACGAACAAGGTCGGGATTATTTACCCACCATTCCGAAATTCCGATATCGAAATGAGTGTGTACATCACGACCGGTGACCCAGGTACGAAGCACAGGAGCGGATTTCTTGCCCATCCACCACCATGGATTTGGTCCATCATCTGATTGAACCGTATATTTCCGGAATGCCCACACTCCCTGGTCATAGAAATAGGCTTTTTTATAGGATTGTCTTTCTGTAGAGACCTTACGCTGCTTATCGCCCCATGCTTCCAGCAGCCCATCCTCATTTATCTCCATTGCCCTGAGCGGATGGTCATCTTGGGCTTCCCAGACGGTCATGCAGGAATCCAGATCCTTTCTTTGATCCAAGAGGTCCAGGCAGCGATCAATTATCGGACCGTCAATATACACGGTATTCCCAAGCAGCAACACAACATTATTAAGTCCGTCATATCGCTCATCCACCCATTCCACAGCATGGCGAATGACCTCGCCATGATTCACCGTGTCACCTGACAGTGACTCAGGGCGCGGAATAATAATAGCACCAAGGTCTTCAGAGGCTTTGGCGATTCCTTCGCCGTCTGTCGATACAAATACCTTTTCAATCCCCACGGCATCCAAAGCTGCCTGTATGGGATAGTGAATCATTGGCCTTCCTGCGACCATATATATGTTCTTGTTCAGAATTGATTTGCTGCCGGCGCGGGCAGTGACTATCGCGACATTCATAAGGCGTTGGTGCTGCTTTCAGACAGTTTCCGGTCTATTTCCTTTCCGACTTTGTCACAGTAGCGAACTACAAAGTCTATCTCCTCCAAAGGCGTAGGGTTTACATCTTTACCGTCCAGAAAACGATCGAACTGCCGGATGACTCTCGTATGCGGAGAGATCCCTTTCCATTTTTCTCTGAAATATGCTATCCTGTCGGGTATTGCCTGCATCAATCTTTTAGATGCCTCTGTTGCCAATATACCTATACCTCTCATCCTTTTCGTATCAACAACATTGTCCAGGAACATCATATCGCTGAGTATGTCGATGGTGATTACCCCGGAAGTACCGATGAACTCCATGAATCGCCTGTTAAGTTTGCAATTGCTAGAATAATGGTAAGAAGAAATAACCCTGTCATTACTCAGGGTAAAACAAACTTCGTCCCCAGGCGCTCCTGGCAACGCTTCGTCTGTATGCAGCACGGTGACATGCTCCAGTTCAGACCAACCCGCAAAATAATGCGTAACGTACAGCTCATGAGGCATGGTCTCAAACCATCGCCCTCCCGGTAGCTGGTGCGACCAGTGCTTATCACCGACCAGCATTCTGTCATGTTCCGGATTAGTCAGAAAATACCGGTTGATCCTGATCAGCTGTCCGATTCTCCCTTCGTCAATTGCTTTCTTGGCCTTCAGAACACAAAGGTTAAACTTAAGATTATGCAGGACAACCAGACTGACACCCATGGACTCAATCCGCTGCTTTATAATCTCCCATTGCCAGACTTCGGTAACTATAGGTTTCTCCACGAGCAGGTGTTTACCTGCGTCAATGACTTTCAAACAAATATCAAAATGCGTTTGGGGAGGTGTGCAGATATCCAGTACATCGCAATCTTCAATAAGATCTTCCATGCGATCGTAGACTTTTCTAATGCTATGCCTTCTGGCTTTCCGTGCTGCCAGCTCAGGATCAATGTCATAGATACCGGCAATCTCACTTCCGGGTGCTTTTAACCAGGAGCTGATGTGCTTGTCGGAAATATGCCCGCAACCAATAACCCCTACCTTCCTTTTTTGCATATTCAACTCGATTAAACAGACGGATTCATTGTTATTTCGGTTATTGCTGTAAGGATACCTCCAGCTCTCTTATACCAGGTATACTTATTCTCAAAGTCCATAAAGGCATTACCTGCCAGTCTATGGCGCTCTTCGGGGTTAGCTGATAACCGGAGTATTGATTGTTTCCAGGCATCAATTGAAGAGCAGGGACATAATACAGCGTTCGTATCGTTCAATACTTCACGAATAACCGGCAGGTCCGACGCAATGATCGCTTTGCGGCTCGCCATATACTCAAATATTTTCAGCGGAGACATATACTCAGAGCTATTCTTTCCGCTTTTGAGCGCGAGATTGTTCTGGTACGGAGCTACCAGAATATCACACTTTTGCCGGAAAGATTCCGTAGCAGAAGGTGCTACAAATCCGTAGAAATGAAGATTGGCGGGCGTTTCCTTCCAATTGAAAAACTCACGGGCCTGGGATTCCGTGCAACCGACAACATGAAATTCTACCCAGTCCAGTTCGTAAGCTAGTGACGCCAGTAACTCAAGTCCGCGTCCATGACCTATAGTGCCTACGTACCCGATATGCAATTGGTTCCTGCCAAGCGTGAATTCAGTTAACGGCTCGGTCTGTGATACAGTTTTCGCTGCATCGTGACATACTATAAATTTCGCTTCGTCCAGCGGCGTCTCTTCCATCAGAATATTTCTGAGCGCTTCAGAAATCACTACCATCCGCTTCATGTTTGGTGAGGAAATAACGCGATCAAACATTCTTCTTTGCCTTGGCTTCAACGTATTTCTGGGATTGTGATTCTCGAATACAAAGGGAAGATGAGTGAAACTGAGGTAATAAGCACCTACCAGCGACCTCGTATAAATTACCTCAGGCCTGCTGCGCAGCAAGGACAACACTGTTTTAAGGCTATATAGGTATAATCTACCCTTCAGCCATGGCGCCCCCCATACTTCAACCTGAAAGTTAGGCTTAACACCATAATACGTAAAAAGGTTCTCTCTCCCCTTCCTACCCTTCATCGCGAAGAGTTTCACCGTGCAGTCATGCTCGGCCAGGGCTTCGCACATCCGCATAACGTGTACGCTGTTCGCGGATTGAGAAGGCAGATTAGTATTTGAAAAATAGTGCAGCCTCAAGTGAATAACCAGCTTTTGCTTTCATCGATATAGGCAAATCGGTCCACTATCCTGGAAACTTCGTTATTGAACTCTGCTCTGTCCTTATCCGACCAAACAGGCCGCTCTGCATGTCCACCCTTGCCAGGCCGCTGCTTTACTATGCGCTCAAACGCTGCTGCACTTAAAGAATTAGGTACAAGCAGCCAGTTGCACAGTTCGGAGAACCGTTGATAATTGAAATTATTCAGGTAAACCACCTGTACATGATCATGCAAACGATGGCGCTCGATCTGCTCCAGTATTTCCTGGTTAACCGCCCGCCACATCCAGGCAATCCGGCCCAGCCGTCCATATTCTGTCCACACGTCCAGCTCCTTACTTTCCCTGGGCATTATTCGTGAAAAGAAATGATTAGGGCGATCATGCAGATAAGAGTAGAAAGGCCTAAGAGAAATATCCGAGTCAATGACATCCTTATACCACCCCTTCTGATAATGAGATTCTATAACCTGCCGCGGATGCCGTACCATGATTACCGCCTTTGCACCGAGGGCGGGCACCAGGTCTTCGATCATAAGAGCAATCATCGGATTTGACTCCAGCAGTCTCTTATGTTCCTTTCCCGCTTCGCACACCAGATATCGCCGGCTCTCAATGAGACCTTTCATCTCAGTTTCCGGGTGATACCATTTACAGAACCAACTATACGCATCCCCTACAGAGTCTCCGATATCGTCCAGATGAAGCGCGCGCATGGCAGCGTTCTTCTCAAACAGCTTCGCCATGAAGTGTGTACCGCTGCGCCCGACGCCCGTCACCAGGATAGGCGCGCCCGACTGCCGGGCCCTGGTCCCGTTTCTTCGGTAGTCAGACAGACCTGCGAACAAGGCGGGATCCTGGCGGTGACGTTTAAAGAGAGATTTCAACTTCATCTGAAATGTGTGAGACTAAAACTTCCTTTAGGCAGTAACCGTCTGAAAGCGGGAATCCCGATGTCATCATACTGAAGGCTGCTCCTGGCAGAGTATAATTGATTACTCTCCGTGAGCAGCATTGCTTTATATCCGCACTCGCTGCTGATACTCACCGTATTCTGATCGAAGCTATCCTGTCCGCCAAAGGGCACGGAAAAAAAAGAGCTTACATGTTCCGCGCCAAATTCCGAGATCAGGTAGCGGTGGCCAAGCGCAATTTCAGCCTCCTGTTGCTCCCTGCTGAGCGAGGACAGTAAATAGTGATTTGATGAATGGTTTCCTAGCTTAAGAAAGGGATTTGACAAATGTTTTTTGATGTCGCCAGGACCTGCATAAAAGGAACGGTCTGTCTCTATACTACGGTTCAGGCAGAATTTTTCAAGCGCTGCGGCGATAAGCTCGCTGCTCGCTGTGCCCGGTTTTTTGCTCGCGCTGTAGAAATTCTCTGTCGTAATACCCTTCAGCCCGGCAGTATCTACAAATTCCGGAATCATCTTGCGGCGCTCCAGCTCGCGGATGCGGTCGCGCCAGAGAACAGTGCCCTTTATTACCGACGCGTTCACAAAGAAGATAAAAGGCACCTTCTGCCGTTCCAGTAATGGTGCCGTTTCTTCCAGCGTATCCCTGTATCCGTCATCAAATGTCAGCAAGGCGGCAGGCCTTAACCCCGGTTGGCGCCGGCGTCTCAGAAACTCTTCATCATCCACGAAGTCCCAGCGTTTACTGAAATCCGTAATAATCTGCCTGAAATGTCCCGGGGTGACGGTATGAAAATTCTTCGGGTATATTGGCTTGTCGCCAACATGATGAAACAGCAAAATGATGTCTTTACCCGCGATAGCGTAAGACAGCTTTAGATTGTTCCATATATTTTTAGCCGCTCGGAGCATTTATGTAAACAGATGTCAGATTTCTTCCGGTATTCTTACAGACGCAGTTTTGTAAAATGAGTAGTACGAGTGTAGATGTTGGTCTATATATTGCTCCATCCAGGTGATATCCTCCTCGCTTAACTCTTCTCTGAAGCTCCCCACTTTACCTTTACGGGTCTTGAAGGACGTATTGTTTCCGCCAGCCGAACCAAGCCTGTAATTATCCAGCTGGTCGCTTTCCTCGATCTTTCTCATATTCTCGAACGATGAGGACGCTATCGCCTGCTGCAGTGTGGCAGGATCAATGCCCCTGATACCAAGAAACGTCAGCGTCTCCTCCAGCACTGATTCCGGTTTGGATTTAAGATCTTCATAGCGCACCATCAGGAATCCGCGGGGAACATTCATTTGCTGCTGCCAGACATTGTAATACCGGACAATATTGGGCAGACCTCCGAATTCATAGCGGATAAACTCGGAAATAGTACCCTCGAAGTTTTTTTTGTCGTAGCCTTTCCTGGGCTTGAAACCGCGATATTTCTTCTCGTAAAAGTTAGATACCACCAGGTCTCTCGGATCCCGG
>Ga0196964_10001093_pt1 | contig 14212 bp, 32 predicted proteins | sample S1_10metaG_FD_148615 | JGI IMG/M metagenome (GOLD analysis project Ga0196964, IMG submission 148615) | Soil microbial communities from Anza Borrego desert, Southern California, United States - S1_10 | ecosystem: Environmental > Terrestrial > Soil > Desert | place: USA: California | collected...
AGGGCTGACCGGCCGTGGCCGTGGCGGCCGTGCGCTGCCCGGGGCGGACCCCGACGGTCGAGGAGATCGACGGGGCGCTGTTCGACCTGTCCGATTTGTTTCGGTCTCTCCGCGCCATGTACGTCGACCTGCTGGACCGGGACCCGGCGGCGGTGGCGGACCGGCTGGAGCGGCTGCCGCCGCAAGAGGACGCGGACGCGCCGCTGGTGGTCGGGCCGTGAGCCGCTGGGCGGAGGTCCCGTGCGGCGTCTGCGAAACGGCGACCGTGCTGGTGAAGGCCCCGCGGACGGGCTGGTTCTACTTCTGCCCGGACTGCCTGAAGGCGCACTACGAAAACCTGGCCCGCCGCCTGGACCCGGCCTACGACCCGAAGCGGATGAACGACTGGGCGGACTGCTGGAGGGTGCTGCGGCGGCTGTGGTGCTGGCCACCGACGGACGAGGCGGGGGAAACCACCTGCCACCTGCGGGCGGTGCTGGGCAAGTGGGCGTGGGGAAAAGGGGATTTGGGGCTGCCGGAGCGCTACCGGCCGTTCCGGGGGATGGAAAAAGTGGCGGGGGAGCAAGAGGCATGAGCGAGAGGCTGTTCTACTGCGTCATCACCGAACTCGGGCCGAGCGGCAACCTGTGCGACAACTTCGCGATGCGGCTGCCGGACGAAGTCGGCGTCGGCGGCGCGGTCTACACCACCGAATTCCCGGCGGAGGCCATCAACGAGGAGACCGTCCGCACCGACCTCGTCCAGGTGAAGATGCCGGCGTTCGTGGTCGGCGAGTTGCTGGTGCTGAACGAGTGCGGCCGGGAGGTCTGCGGCCACGGCCGCAAGCCGAGCAAGTGGTTCATCGGCTACGAGGTCTACGAGGACGTGCAGGCGGCGATCGCGCGGGCCGTCGCCGTTACGGAGGCCAGCTGGTTCAGCAAGCCGGTTCCGCCGCCCGAGCGGCCGCCCGCCGAAGTGCAGACGGCGGATGGCGCCAAGGCGCAGAGCGACGCGCTGGTGGAGCGCATCCGTGGCATGAGCCGTGAGGAGTTGCTGCGCACGCCGCTGGGCAAGGCGCTGGCGGAGGCGTTCGGGCCAGCCGCCGCGGGGGAAAGGGAAAAGGGAGATAGGCCGTGAACTGGGTCTGCGAGGACTGCGGCACGTGGAGGACCTGCCCGCCGCTGGGCCACAGCGACTGGGGCGGCAGGACAGAAGTGTGCGGGCCGGACTGCCCGGAGTGCGGCTGTCCGATGGACCACGCGGATGACGAGTTCATGGCCGCGGGGGAAGAGGGGAACGGGTGTGGAGAACGGTGCGGGTAGCGAACTGTGGTGGTCCTACGAGGAGCGCATCCGCGCCCTGGCAAACCAAGCGGACGCGCTGCGCCGGGAAAGGAACGGGGCGGTCCGCCGCCTAGAAGAGCGCTGCCTGAAAGAGCACGGCTCTCACCAGGACGACGGCGGCATGTTCGAGGGGCGGTGCGTCCGCTGCGGCGCGCTGCTGGGGTGACGGCGGAACGAAGTGATCTCGGCTAAGGGACGCTAGGGAGCGACCGATGACTCAGCTGCTGACCGTGACGGACGTGCGCTTCGCCCCCGGGGACGGCCCGGACGCGCGCGTGGCGGCGTACTGCGACCTGGTGCTGAACGGCGTGCTGGCCGTCCACGCCGTGAAGCTCCTCCGGGGCGCGGACGGCCGCCTGCACCTGGGCATGCCGGCGAAGAAGATCACGGACCGCTGCCCGCGCTGCGCCGGCAAGAACGCGCTGGTGGAGCGCTACTGCGGCCACTGCGGCCTGCGCCGGGACGGGGACCGGACCGCGTGCGCGCCGTGCCGGGGCGAGGGGGCGGTGTACGACTTCGACGTGGCCGTCAGCGGGGACAACGGCCGCGTGACGTGTGCCCAGTGCGAGGGCACGGGCCGGCGGCGCACGCACCGGGACTTCGTGCACCCGGTGACGGCGGCGGCGCGGCGGGCGCTGACGGACGCGGTGGTGGCGGCCTGGGAGGAGTGGCGCTCCGCCCCGGCGCCCGCCGTCGCGGGCTGAAAGGCGATAATAAGAGCATGGGCGCAAAAAACAACATGGGTGACGGGCCGCCGCGGGTGCATTTGCTGCTGTGCAGCGACTACAACGTCGGCCGCTGGCGGGTGGTGGCGGCGCATGCGGATTTGAGCCAGGCGCGGCTGCACAAGCGCCGCATCGAGGCGGACGGCGCGCGGTACGAAAAGCTAACCACGCGCAAGGAGCGGCGGGCGTTCCGCAACCGCTACGATCCGCAGTGGCTGTGGGACACGGTCTACCAGGTGGTGGCGAACGTGCCCCTGGTGCGGCACGTGGATGAGTTCCTGGAGCACTTTCCGCCGCCCGCGCCGGGCCGGCGGCGCTGACCAGGGGAAGGGACCGATGAGCGAGCCAGAGCCAGTCATAGACGTCACCGCCGTCGCCGCGGCCCTGCGCCTGTACCACGCCGCCCAGAACGCCCACGGCGAGGCGCTCCGCCGGCTGCGCGAGGCGCTGCCGCCCGGCGTGGTGGTGCTGCACAAGCTGCCGGGGGAGGCGGCCACGCCGACTACCCTGTACTGGTCCTACTGCCGCTCGGCGGACGGCCTCAGCTGGGGCGTGCAGCGGGGCGAGGAGGACCTCGGGGGTCAGCGGCGAGCCGTCATCGTGGAGGCGCCGCCCCCGCGCGCTGAGCGGCTGCGGCTGGCGCTGGACCTGGTGGAGGACAACGCATGAACAAGCACGCGAAGTACCCGCCGGTGGTGCCGGCGCCGGACGCCGCCGCGAAGGCAAGGGCGCTGCCGTTGCGCACCTGGTGGGCGGCGGAGGATGAGCCGTGCTACGAGATCCCGGAGGGCAGCGGCCGTCGGTGGCCGCACCGGGAGGCCGTGCGGCTGGGGCTGGTGACGGAGGTGGCGCATGAGCGCTGAGCCGGGCGGACCGTTCGTGGTGCTGTGCAAGCCGGGCAGGCACGACTATGGCGTCTACACGCAGAAGGCATGGCAAGGGACCATGATTGCTCACGATGTGCTGACCGGGCTAACGCCGGCCGGCGCGGAGGCGGCCTGCGCCGCCCTCAACGTTTTGGCAAACATGCTGCAAGACAATGCGGCGCTCAAGGCGCCCGCTCGCGAGCCGGTCTACCGCGGTGAGGTGACGCTGACGCAAGAGCAGCGGGACGTGCTGGAGCAATTCGCCAGGGAGAGTGGCTGGTCAGAGGAGCCTCGCCGGATCGCCCGCGCCGTGTTGGACCAGCTGAAGGAAGTGCCAGAGGGGGACGGGTGATGCGCGTGACGGCGGTGCTGGATGAGGCGGACCTGAAGACCGCGGTGGCCTACTACCTGAACTGCGGCAAGCGACTGCCGGAGGGCGCGGCGGCGGAGCCGCACCAGGTGGAGCTCGAAGTCACCGGCAACGGCGCGGCGCGGGCCGTGGTGCACCTGGACCGGCCGAAGGAGGGGCGGGCATGACCCCGTGTCCCGTGTGTGGCGCGTCAATGCAGTCGGAACGTGACCGCATTGAAGGAACTACGTGTGAGGAATATGACGAATGCCCGCGCGGCTGCTACCGCTATGAGTTCTTGTACGGCAGCAGCAGTTGGATCATTGCCGGGCGCGAGTGGCACCAGCACTACACGGATGATTCAGAAGTCATGGACCGCGGCGTGCGGGAGCGGGCGGCCTGGATTGCTGAGTTGCGCTCACGGGTGCAGGAGAAGCAATCGTGATCCCGCCCTGGGGCAGCCGCGACCCGAACGACTGGCTGGTGTTCGCGGACTGGTGCGCGGACCGGGACGACGGCCCGGCCTGGCGCTGCGCGAAGGGCATGGCCCTGTGCCTGCGGCGGCTGGCGGCGGAGACAAGCCCGCAGTTCTGGCCGCACCTGTGGGAGCGGGTGGCGGAGTACGCCCAGCGCCGCTGGGAGATCGGAGAGCCGCCGCGCGTGCTCTACCGCCGGGACGGCATCGTGCTGGACGGCCGCCTCGCCGGCGCCTGGCTGCTGCGGCTGGACGTGGAGCCGGAGGGCCTGGCGGTTTGGCCGCACCGTGACGTGACGACGCTGACCGTGCACATCACGCCGCTGCCGCAGCGACCGCCAGGGCGAGTAACGGTGTTGAAAGACGGCCGCTGTGAGTGCAAGCAGCACATGATTTGCCCGCTGGGCCGGACCGGGGCAGAGACGCGCTGCACCCGGCGGGAGCTGGAGGACGCGGGCGTGGAGGTGGTGGAGGCATGAGCGAGCAGCAGCAACCCCCGCCCGCGGACGCGCCGCTGCGGGTGCGGTTGTGGTACTGGGAGCGGCCCGGCGTCTTGTTGAGCCGGCTGCTGGAGCCGATGCACCTCTACCAGGGCGCGCACCCGGCACGGCCGGGGGAGCGAGAGTGGCTGCTGCAGGCGTGGGACCCGGAGTTGCGCAGGGGGGTGGTTCTGGCCATGCGCGACCTGGTGCGCTGGGAGGCGCTGACGTGACCCGCCGCAACGTCCACGGCGTCCGTTACCGCGACCGCCGCCTGGGCTGCCAGGTGACGCGCTGGTTCGCGGACGAGCGGCGCGCCCTCGTCCTGCTGGAGGTGGTGCGGGCGGAGCACGACGAGGGCGCCCTCCTGGTGACCGTGGGCCGGGCCCGCGGCCGCAACGTGACGATAACCGTGAGGGAGGAGAAGGGGGGCTGAGCATGGCCGGGGTGAAGAAAGAGTGCCCGTCCTGCCGGGCGCTGGCCTATGACGACGACCAGCTCGTGCATTTGGCCGGCTGCGCCGTCGCGGTGGAGATGGCCAGGGCGCTGCTGAGGTCACCGCCGCCCAGCGTCGTGGAGCGGATGGAGCAAGAGCTGGCGGACCTCCGTGAGCGCAACCGGCTGCTGCAAGAGGCGTGCGCCGTGTTCGAGAAGAACAGCGCGGGCGCCGCCCAGATGTGGTCGGCCCTGCGGCGGATCGCCGCCCTGGACGACCGCCCGGCGGCGGACCCGGGCGACACGCTGCAGCGCTTCCGGGAGGCGGTGCGGGAGGCCAAAGACGCGCAGCGGCTGGAGTACCTGTCCCGCCGCCCCGCCCGCGCCCCGCGCCGCCGCTTCCACGCCACGGTGGAGGCGGGCGGGGACGACCGGGCGGCGCTGGCCCGGCTGCTGCGGGAGTTCGCGGACGACGTGGAGGCCGGCGGCGCCGGCCCGATAATAAGCGGCGGGGTGAGCAGCGGCGGCTGGCTGGAGCTGGCCGAGGACGCGGGCATGACGCCGGAGACGTACCAGGCCGCCCTGGCGGCCCGGCGCAACGAGGAGGGGCTGCGATGAGTTTGGGCGAGGTGATACTGGACATCGCGGAGGCGATGGAGGCGGAGGCGTCCCACTGGGCGGAGGGGCAGGCGCTGCGGTCCTACGCGACGCAGCTGCGCATCGCGGTGAAGGCGGCGGGCGGCAACGTCTCACCCGCCGCCGCGCCGCTGGTCTACGACGAGGCGTTCAACCGCAACATGATCGAGCAGGCCAAGCGGGAGCTGCGCGCGTCCCGCGAGCGCGGCCCGGTCGAGGAGGGGCCGCTGAACCCGAGCATGGCGGAGGTCGCGGACGGCCCGATGGCCGGCGCGGCGGGGGAGGCGCCGAACCACGTTCCCGTGGACCCGGGCATGCCCACCGGCGCCACGTGCGTGGTGGGCGCGCACGTCTACGAGCTGCGCGCGGACCGGAAGCTGTGGTACGTGCCGGGCGTCACCAACCCGGCGCAGGCGAAGAGGATCGTTCCGGGCTGAGCGCGTCACCGGGCGGCCGAGTCTGCGGCAAGGCCGGGTCCTGACAGGCGCAAGCCTCGGGCAGACGGTATGGGGGACCCGGCGCCGCCCGGTTTGCTTTTGCGGGGGAGGGCGAGACGTGCGGCCGCTGAGTCACGTCAAGGTGCTGCTGGCGGCGTACACGGACGCGGACCTGGAGTCGTTTTTGAGCATGGTTCGCCCGCCGCCCGGCGTGTCCTGTGAGGAGGTCATCGCGGAGCGGGCCCGGCGCCGGGCCGCGGCGGGCGGCAAGGTGGACGTGCCCCTGACGGAGCGGGCGACCGACCGTCTATGGGCGGACTTGGTGCGGGAGAAGCTGGCTGGCGTGGCGGACGAGACGGTCTGTCGCATGGCCCACGGTGCCGCTCCGTTGCCCGTCGGGTTGACCGGACATGATGCTTCGATGGAATGGCATCGTCGGCTGGCGCAACGTCCGCCATCCACGGAGGCCGCGGAGTGGGACCGCCGCATCGAAGAGGAGCGGAAGCGGCGGGAGCTAGTGGACAAGCAGGCGGCCGCCGAACGGGCGGCGGTGAAGCAAGCCGCGGACGCGGGCGCGGAGGCCGTGGTGTTCCACGACGGCGGCCGGAAGTGCGCGGGCGCCGCGGTCACCAACGCCCACGTGCCCGCGGGCGTGTTGGTGCAGCGGGCGGACATGACGATCGACGGCGACCTGACCGTGCGCGGCACGGTGGTCTGCCAAAGCGTGCGAAAGGAGGGAGCGATGACCGAGGAAGGGCACAAGACGGCGCGGCTGCTGGGCGGCCTGGCCGCGGGCGTGGCGGCGCTGGGGATCGCGTTCGGCGCGCTGCTGCTGTCGGAGCCGGCGCAGCGGAAGGGCGCCGCGGCGGAGCCGCCCAAACCGGACCGGGTGGAGGTGCGGACGGCGGACGGCTGCCTGCTGCTGTTCGAGTGCCCGGCCGGGGAGCCGGGGGAGGAGCGGCTGGGGGCCGTGCTGCGCCGCCTGAGCGAGACGGCGCAGCAGGTCGAGCGGACGTTCCCGGCGGTGGCGGGCAAGAAGCTGACGGCGGCGGAGGTCAAGTGATGGCTCGCGTGCCGCTGGTGCTGCCGGTGTACCGGGTGTTCTACCGCTGCGACTGCGGCCGGCGGTACTTCCGCTACGTCCGCGCCGTCGAGGGGCTGCCGGCGCTGGCCGGACGCCACCAGTGCGGCTGCGGCGCGGCGCAGGGCGGGGCGCCGCTGGTGCAGGACAGCTACGAGCCGGTGGAGGCGCCGTCCCACCGCGCGTACTGTGAAGCCTACGACGAGGACGGTGAGGAGCTGGTCTGGCACCCGGACGGCGGGGAGCCGGGGGGCGTGAAAGAAGCGTGAGCACGGAGCGAGCCGACTCCGTTGATAGAAGCGTATGACTGGAGTGAGCCGATAAGCCCGACCGAATCGAAGGGTTAGAGTGAGTCAAAGCGGCTGAAAGAAGCGAAAACCCGGAGCGAGCCGCACTTTCAGATATGAAGCGTGGAGGGAGAGTGAGCCGCCCTTTGCGACAGAAGCGTGGCGCGGGAGCGAGCCGGAGCGGCAGACAGAAGCGTGGACGGGAAGTGAGCCGGGCCGTAGGAAGGAAACGAAAGCCGGGAGTGAGCCGACAATGGGGACGGAAGCGATGACCCAGAGTGAGCCGTCAAGATCGACGGAAGCGTCGTACCCGAGCGGTTGGCCGGAAGGGGGTGATGCTCGTTGAAGTGCGTCCGGTGCGGCAAGGTTTACTGTGATTGTCACCTAGACCGCATGTCCGTTCGCCGCGAAAGGAGGTGATGCCGAGGAGAGGAGAGCAAGACAGCGGGTTCTTTGTTTGACCCCGGGGGCCGGGCAGCCAGCCCCCGGGGTTTTCTGTCGCGCCGCTTGACGAAAAATCCGCGCCGCGGCTAGGCTTGACCCCAGCAAGCAACCCCACGCCCCGGACCCCTGGCAACGGAGCCACGCGGTGCCGACGAGCTGCCCTATCCCGCCGTTCCCGGCCGCCGCCCTCTGCGGCGCGCCCCCTTTCCTTTGGCCGCCGTTCGCCGCCTGCCGCTGGGAGATCGCCGGCGACTGCGTCAAGCTGGCCGCCGAGCTGGTCGCCGTCTCCTGGCTGGCCTGGGCCCTCTTGCGGGGAGGGGACCTCCGTGACTGAGCTGGCCCGCCCGTTCACCGAGTACGGCATCGCCGGCCTGATCCTGCTGGTCCTGGCCGGCCTGCTGCTGTTCGGCGCCCGCGGCTTCCGCTGGTTCGGCAAGGAAATGCTCATCCCGATGCGCGACCGCCACTTCGAGTTCATGGACCGCACGGAGAAGGCGCAGACCGCGTTCGCGGACGCCCTGCGCGGCCTGGCCGCGGACCTGCACGCCCACGGCGAGACGCTGGCGGACGTGAAGGCCACCGTGGACGTGCTGGCCCGGCAGGCGGAGCGGATCGAGGACGGCATGGGCCGGGACAAGGGGGGCCGCTGATGGACTTCCGGCCCGGCGACGTGCTGGCCTGCTTCGGCCGGGACTGGTCCAGCCGGCTCATCACCGCCTGGACGTGCGGCCCGTCGCACGTGGGCGTGGTGTGCGCCCCGGACCCGGCCTGGGGCTGCGGCGCCGCCCCGGTGCTGGTGGAGAGCACGTCCTTCTGCGACCGCCCCTGCCGCTACCGCGGGGAAAAGGTGGCGGGCGTGCAGGTGCAGGACCCGCACGCCCGGGTGCGGGACTACGGCGGCCGGGTGGACGTGTGGCGGCTGCTGCCGGACGAGGCGCTGGCGGACGGGGAGTCCCGGCTGCTGACGGCCCTGCTGGACCGCCGGCTGCGCGAGGCGACGCCCTACGACTTCGCCGGCGCCGCCAAGGCCGGCACGCGCGTTTTGAAGTTCTGCGTGTACCCGGACGCCCACTCGGTGTTCTGCTCCGAGCTGGTGGCGCGGGCGTTCATGCGGCTGGGTCGCCTGCGGCGCGGCAACCCGGAGGGCTACACGCCGGGCCGGCTGGTGCGTGAGCTGCGCCGCTGCAACGTCGCGGAGAAGGTGGAGGAGTACCCGTGCGCCGCCTAGCCGCCCTGCTGCTGACGCTGCTGCTGGCGGCCGCCGCGCGGGCGCAGGCCCCGACCTGACCCACCGCCGGGCCGGGGCAGTTCGCCCCGCAACCGCCGCAAGCGCCGGCGCAGCGGCCGGCCGCCGGCGCGGTGAAGGCGAAGTACCTGGCGGCGGCGGTGCAGGTGATCCACCACGACGGCCGCGGGCAGGGGCGGGGCAGCGGGGTGATCGTGGGCGTGGAGGGGGAGGAGGCGCTGGTGGTGACGAACCACCACGTGGCGCCGGACGCCGGCAAGGGGAGGGGGGTGGAGGTGGTCCACAAGGGCGTGAGCTACGGGGCGCTGTTCCTGGCGACCAGCGCGTTTTACGACCTCACCGCGCTGGCCGTGCGGGCGGCGCCGGGCATGGAGGCGATCCCGGTGGCGGAGCGGTTCGACCCGGCCGGACCGTTCTCGCGGGTGGGGTTCCCGGGCGGCCGCCCGCGCCCGGAGGCGCACCGCGGCCGCTACCTCAACGCCGGCCACGTGCCCGGCGGCCGGCGCGTGCTCAACTTCGACCTGCCGAGCCGCAGCGGCGACAGCGGCAGCGGCATCATCAACGAGGCGGACGACACGCTGGCGGCGGTGCTGTGGGGCGGGCGGCCCGGCACCACCACTTCCAGCGCCACCGGCTGCGAGGAGGTCCGCTGGTTCCTGGAGGAGCGGTGCAAGCGCCGCTTCCCGGGCGTGGTCGCCTGGAACCCGCCGCCCCGCGCCCCGGGGACGGCCCCCCGGCCGCCGGCCGCCGTGACCGAGACCCCCGGCAAGCCGCCTAGCCGCCCCGTGGCGCCCGTCCAACCGCCTCAGGCTACCCCGGGCCTACCCAGCCCGTCAGAAGCGGTCCTGGCGCAAATTAACGCGATTGAAAGGCAGTTGGCCGCCCTGGAGGCGGCGTTAGCCAAGCGCCCCCAGGCCCCGGAGCCGCCCAAACCGCCGGAAAATCTTACCCAAATTACCCAGCTTATCGCCGCTATTGAGGCGCTCCAGGCCGAGGTGCGGGCTATCAAGCCCGTACCCGGGCCGCAAGGCCCCAAGGGCGACCGCGGCCCCATCGGCCCCCCAGGGCCGGCCGGGGAGAAGGGCGCCGCCGGGGCCACCGGCCAGAAGGGTGACCCGGGGCCGCGCGGCGAGCGCGGCGCGGACGGGCAGCGGGGCTTGCCCGGCCCCCCGGGGCCGCAGGGGCCGCCCGGCCGGGACGGGCTGGCGGACGTGGAGTCGTTGAAGCGTGAGGTGGGGCAGCTGCGCCAACAGGTGGCGAAGCTGGCCGCCACGATCGAAGGCTTGCACGGGGTGATCGGCGTCGAGGCCCGCCCCGCGCCCGGAAAGTAAGGAGGTCCCCGTGGACCCGACCGTGGAGAAGATCCTGAACGTGGGCGCCGCCGAGCGGCACGCGGTGCAGCAGGCGGACCACGCCCTGGCCACCCGCCGCCTGGCGGACACCAGCCTGCACGGCCTCAAGGTCGTGGAGGCGGTGACGGCGAAGGAGCTGCTGGTGTCGGACGACCCGACGGACTACGCCCGCATCAACGGCGCCGTCCGCACGCCGACCACGCTCGACCACCCGAACGCGGTGGTCGGCAAGTAACCACCCATCGAAGGGCGGCTCCCCGTGAGCGACCCGATCCTGGAGCAGCTGGTCGAGCGGATGGCCGCGGTCCAGCGCGCCTTCGTCGAGAACATGCGCAAGCAGTCCGACGCGGCCGCCGCCGAGCTCGGCAAGTCCGACGAGCAGCTGCTCCGGGAATTTCTCCAGGCGGCGGCCCCGCCGGCCCCGGAGCAACCCGCGCCCGCCGGAAAGGAGCCCGCGCCGGCGGCCCCCGCGCCGCCGGCAGGGTGACCCGCGCATGATCGCCTACCTCCGAGAGACCGCGCGCGACTGGTTCCGGCAGATGTACGCCTGGGACATCGCGCGCAAGCAAGACCTGGTGAGGGCCGCGATGGCCAAGAGCTACGGCCTGGACCCGGCGGAGTACACCCGCCCGTTCCCGGGCAGCATGCCCGCCAGTATCCCGCCGCCCCCGGACTCGACCGTGAGCCTGCCCGCGTCCGCGCCCCCGGCCGTCCCCCCCACCGCGGCGGGGGCCGGCGCGGGCTTTTCCTTGCCCTGGGCCGCCGCGCTGGCGGCGTCGCTGGGGCTGGGCGCCGGCGGCGGCTACTTGCTGGCGACGAGGGCGGACCGGCCGGCGGCGGTGGCGCCGCAGCCCCCCGCGGAGGGGGTCAAGACCAAAATCTACTGGTGGATCGAGGACGGCGAGATGAAGATGTCTGACTCGCCGCCCCCGAAAAAGGGAGAGAGCAAATGAAGGACTCGGACCTCGGCAACTCCGTCAGCCCGGAGTTCGCCCGCAAGATCGCCGAAGTCAGCATGGCGGAGCTGCAGCAGCACTACGCCTACGCCCTGGCGCTGGAGCGGGCGGCCCACGGCGGCCTGCTCGCCAAGGTGACGGAGCTGACGGAGAAGGTGGCCAAGCTGTGCGACGCGAACGCCAAGCTGGCCGCCGCCCTGGTGGAGACGGCTCGGCCGGTGGTGGCGCAGTACGCGGAGCCGCTGCGCTGCCCCGGCGAGACCGTGCCGGACGCGGACCCGTTCCTGCCGCCGGAGGCGTTCACCGCCGCGGTCCCGGAGGGCGGCAGCGTCAAGGAATCTGTTGCCGTGGACCCGCAGACGGTCGCGGACTTCAAGGCGATGGTCGATCGGGACCGCGCCGCGGCGCCGGTGGTGATCCCCCGCAACATGCCGCTGTTCAGCTTCACCACCGGGGAGCAGCTGCGGCCGGACGAGGCCGCGGTCCTGTTCGGCGACCCGGCCGCGACGACCCAGCAGCAGGTCAACGCCATCCGCGCCCGCTACGGCCTGGCGGCGATGGAGCTGGACGACGTGGCGGACTGGGCCGTCACCGCGGACTTTGACCACGTGCCGGTGACGCGGGCGGAGATGGAGCGGGTCCGGTCCGGCGGGCTGCAGCTGCAGCCGGTGGCGGCGTTGACGCGCTGCGAGCCGACGGCGGAGCCGGAGAAGACCGTGTGGGAGCGGCACCGCAAGGGTACGCCGCTGGAGACGACGGACCACGACCACCCGTTCACCCGCGGAAAGAAAGGGACGCCCCTGCGATGAAGCGAATCTTGCTCGCCGCCGCCCTGCTGCTTTGCGGCGCCGCCCGCGCGGACGAGGCGTCGCCGCTCTCCTGCCGCTGCGCCTGCCCGCCGCGCGCCCCGCGCGCCTGGGCGGCCTATGATTGGGTGACGTTCCAGAGCCGGCCCGGCTGGAGCTACTGCTACCGCAACGGCCGCAAGCTGGTGGCCGCCTACGACGAGCGGCGGCAGGTGTTCTACGCCGTCGGGCCGCTGGGGCGGTGGGCGCCGCTGCCGGTGCCGGACGCGGCTAAGAGGTAGCGCATGCGACCGGTTGACCAGACCAAGTTCGGACAGCCGGAAGGCAACTGCCTGGCGGCGTGCGTCGCCTCTATCCTGGAGTGCCGACTAGAGGACGTGCCGGACCTGTGGGAGGGCGAGCAAGCTGGCAAGAACTGGCTCATGCTTCTCAACGGCTGGCTCCGCGAGCGGCACGGCCTGGCGTACTTCTGCGCCAACCCGATGAAGCCAGACTCCGGGTTCAGCGCCTGGTGGTTTCCGAAGGACTGTTACTACGTGGTCGGCGGTAAAAGCCCGCGCGAGTACGTACCGGCCGGGCATGCCTGCGTGGGCCTGAACGGGCGAATCGTCCACGACCCGCACCCGTCGCGGGCCGGGCTGCTGGCGGTCGAGGACTACGGGTTCTTCCTGAAGCTGTTTCCAGCAAGTACATGATGTCTCGCCGCAACTTCCTGCTGGCCTCCTGCCTTGCCCTCACCTCCTGGGCGCTCGGCCCGGTCCCGGCGCATCCCGACGCCGGGCGCCCCACTTCCCTCACCGCCCGCTTCTCCCCGCGCGGCGGCTGCGCCGACCTGGTGCTGGCCGCCGTCGGGGAGTCCAAGGAGAGCGTGCTGGTGCAGGCGTACTACCTCACCAGCAAGCCCATCGCCGAGGCGCTGGCGAAGGCGGCCCGCCGCGGGGTGCGCGTGGAGGTGATTGCGGACGCCAAGGCCGCCAAGGCCGGCGCCGGCCACTTCGCGGCCATCACCGCCGCGGGCGGCAAGGTCTGGTTGGACCGGCACCACGCCATCCAGCACAACAAGACGATGGTGATCGACGGGGCGGTGGTGCTGACGGGGAGCTACAACTGGACCGCGTCCGCGGAGGGCCGCAACGCGGAGAACCTGCTCTTGGTGCGCAGCAAAGAGCTGGCCGCGCTGTACGCGGAGGACTGGCTGCGGCACCGGGGGCACAGCGAGGCGTGGAAGCCGTGAGCGACGACCGGGTGAACCCGCCGGAGGGCTTGCTGGCGCTGCTGGCGCTGGGGCTGTTCGTGGGCGGCGGCTGCTGCCTGGTGGCGGACGAGGTCGGGCTGGCCCTGGTGGCGTTCCCGCTGGCCGCCCTGGGCTACGGCGCCGCCTACGCCATGGCCCGGGCGGAGAACGAGGAGCTGCGGCGGGCGTCCGAGCGGCCGCGGCGCGGGGAGTGGTTCTACCCGCCGCGGGCGTACCGCGGCGACGCGGAGGTGAACTGATGGAGGCGCTCGGCGTCTTCCTGGCGGTCTGGGGCGGCCTGGCCGCGCTGGCGCTGCTGGTGCTGTGCTGGCCGCGCGGGCCGTTCCCGCCGGAGGACACCGGGCTGCCCGATGAGGAGGTGGGGTGATGGCGGCGAAGCGAACGGACCGGCGGCACGTGGGGGCGGTACTTTCCCCGCCGTGCGGAGAGGCGTGCTACGTCTCGGCGGCCCCACCGCCGGTCCCGGTGGTGATGGACGCCGCGCTGGCGGTGCGCCGTCTCCAGGACCTGCGCCGCCGTCTGACCGGTGAGAGCGACCCGGCCGGCGGTGACTGCCTGGCGGACGCGCCGCTGACGGAGGTGGTGCGGGCGGCCTGCGCGCTGGCCAAGGACGTGAACCACGGGATCAGCAAGGTCGAAGCCGCCCTGGTCGGTTGCGACCTATGCCAGGATGCGGACGGGGGTAAGTGATGGCCGGCGACCCGCGCTTCCTGGCCCTGCTCGACGAGATGCGCGCCGTCCACCTGCGCAAGTCCGCGGACTACGGCACCGGCGAGGACCCGTTCGCCAACGTCCGCGCCAGCGCCGCCTTCGGGGTGGCGCCCTGGGTCGGCACCATGATCCGCGCGCACGACAAGATGATTCGCGTCCAGGCGATGGCCACCAACGGCCGCCTGGAGAACGAGTCCGTGGAGGACTCGCTGCTGGACCTGGCCGCCTACGCCCTCATCGCCCTGGTGCTGTACCGCGAGGGGAAGGACGCCGCCGGCCCGCCGCCGGACCCGATCGACGCAATCCTCAAGCGCCCGCACGCGCTCCCACCCCAGCCCCCGGAGGCGCCC
>Ga0196964_10001094_pt1 | contig 14204 bp, 6 predicted proteins | sample S1_10metaG_FD_148615 | JGI IMG/M metagenome (GOLD analysis project Ga0196964, IMG submission 148615) | Soil microbial communities from Anza Borrego desert, Southern California, United States - S1_10 | ecosystem: Environmental > Terrestrial > Soil > Desert | place: USA: California | collected...
GCATCATTGCGCCGGAAATTCGTGTGCTGGTCCGCACCGGCGACACGCTCGCCGCCGACCGCCAGGCGATGATCAAGCGCCCGCCGCACATTCTCGTGACGACGCCCGAGTCGCTTTACATTCTGCTTACTGCCGCGCGCAGCCGCGAATTCCTGAAGGGCGTACGCACTGTCATCGTCGATGAGATCCATGCGCTCGCGAAGGACAAGCGCGGCGCGCATCTGGCGCTCAGTCTTGAGAGACTCGATGCTCTGGTGGCGCGGTCCCCTCTCCCCTCTGGGGAGAGGGCCGACGTGAGCCGCGCTAGCGGCGAACGCGGGGTGAGGGGCGACCCGCTCACGATTGAGAACGCGCAACCCCTCACCCGGCACTCCGCTTCGCTCCGTGTCCGCCCTCTCCCCGGAGGGGAGAGGGGAACTCTTCCTCAGCGCATCGGCCTCTCCGCCACGCAACGGCCGGTGGAACGTGTCGCGGAGTTCCTCGTCGGCGCGCGGCGACGGCCCCTGACCCCACCCGCGCCCACGCGGGTTGAGGAAACAACAGAACCCGATTGCCAGATCGTCACGCTCGGCCATCTGCGCAAGATTGAACTCTCGCTTGAGATTCCATCCTCGCCACTCGAAGCGGTCTGTTCGCATGAGACATGGGAGGAGATTTACGAGCGCCTCACGACGCTGATCAACGAGAACCGCACCACGCTCCTCTTCGTCAACACACGCAAGATGTGCGAGCGGCTTGCCGCGCATCTCTCTAAGCGCCTGGGCGACGATAAAGTAACCTCGCACCACGGGAGCCTGTCGCGCACGCAGCGGCTGCAGGCCGAAGAGCGGCTGAAGTCCGGAAGTTTGAAGGCGCTCGTCGCGACTTCGTCGCTGGAGTTGGGCATCGACATCGGCAGCATCGATCTGGTCTGCCAGATCGGCGTGACGAATTCGATCAACGCGCTGCTGCAGCGCGTGGGACGATCCGGCCACAGCCTGACGGGCATCTCGAAAGGCAAGCTTTTCGTCCTGACGCTGGAAGAACTGATGACGGGCGCGGCGCTGCTCTCCGCAGTGAAGCGCGGCAATCTGGACATTCTTCATATTCCCGAGAAACCCCGCGACATTCTCGCGCAGCAGATCGTCGCCGCGTGTGCCTCGGAAGAGTGGAACGAGGACGAACTCTACGAGACCGTGCGCCGCGCGTACAATTATCGCGATCTCGAGCGCAAAGAATTCGACGAAGTGCTGACGATGCTCGCCGAAGGCTACAGCGAGCGCCGCGGCCGGAAGAGCGCGCTGATCCAATACGACGCGGTCGGCAAGCGCGTCATCGGCCGGAAAGGCGCGCGGCTGGCGGCGATTACCAGCGGCGGAGCGATCCCCGACAATGCGGATTTTCAGGTGGTCCAGGAGCCGCAAGGCATCGTCGTAGGAAGTTTGAACGAAGATTTTGCCGTCGAAAGTACACCGGGCGACATCTTTCAGCTTGGCAACACGTCATGGAGGATTCTGAAGGTCGAACCGGGTCGCGTGCGCGTCGAAGATGCGCACGGCCAGCCGCCGAGCATTCCGTTCTGGCTCGGCGAAGCTCCGGCGCGAACGGATGAACTCAGCGAAGAAGTGACCTACATCCGGCAGGGAATCGAGGAGCGGCTGACTTCCCCTCTCCCCTCTGGGGTGAGGGCCGACGTGCGCCACGATACTGGCGAACGCGGGGTGAGGGGAGACGCGCCCTCGACTTCGGAAGAATGGTCCGCTCCGACAGAGTGGCTCATGAATGCCACGGGCATGGAGCGCGGCGCCGCCGAACAGCTCGTCATCTATCTTGGCGAATCGAAGCGCATGCTCGGCGCTGTCCCAACTACCCAGACGCTCATCCTAGAGCGTTTCTTCGACGAGAGCGGCGGGATGCAGCTCGTTCTGCACGCGCCTTTCGGCCGGAGGATCAACTGGGCATGGGGCTTGTCGCTGCGCAAGCGCTTCTGCCGCGGATTCAATTTCGAACTCCAGGCCGCCGCGTCTGAGAACGCACTGCTCCTTTCGCTCGGGCCGCAGCACAGCTTCCCACTCGCGGACGTGTTCCGCTATCTGAACTCAAACACCGTCGAGGAACTGCTCGTCCAAGCGATGCTCGTCGCACCCTTATTCCAGGCGCGCTGGCGCTGGGATGCGCAGCGCGCGCTCGCGCTTCTACGCTTCACCGGCGGAAAGAAGGTGCCGCCGGCGTTGATGCGCATGCGCGCCGGCGACCTGATGGCCGCGGTCTTCCCTCACGCCGCCGCGTGTCCGGAGAACCTCGAAGGCGACCGCGAGATTCCGAATCATCCCCTCGTTAAGGAAGTCCTTCACGACTGCCTGACCGAAGCCATGGATCTCGAAGGCCTGAAGAAAGTCCTCGACCGCATTCACGCGGGCGAATTGAATCTGATTGCGCGCGACACGACGACGCCCTCGCCGCTGGCCGGGGAAATCCTGACCGCGAAGCCGTACGCGTTCCTCGACGATGCGCCGCTCGAAGAGCGCCGCACGCAGGCTGTTTTCATGCGTCGTGGCCTGAGTCGCGAAGATGCGGCGTCGCTCGGCGCCCTCGATCAAGGCGCGATCGATCGCGTTCGCGAGGAAGCTTGGCCGGACGCTACGACCGCCGATGAACTTCACGACGCGCTGATGCTGACGAGCTACCTCACGCTGAACGAGTCGGAACAGTTCGCCGCGCCGCTGAAAGAGCTGATCGCCGCCGGACGAGCCACACGGATTCGAAGCACTCGCGACGACGCGCAGACGCTGGTCGTTGCCACGGAGCGCGTTCCGATGTTCGAGGCCGCCTTCGGCGGCGGGCAGACAGGAATGTCTGCCCCACAACTCTATCTCGATCCGCCAGTCCAGGTGCCAGAGAAGGAGCGGGCGAAGAGCTGGACGAACCTTGATGCGTTGCGCGAGATCGTGTGCGGGCGGCTGGAGGTTTCCGGTCCGATCACCGTCTCGAAGATTGCCGCAGAAACGTCCCTAACCGAAGGTGAAGTGCAGCAGGGTATGATCGCGCTGGAGTCGCAGGGCTTCGCCCTTCGCGGTGTCTTCACGCCACACGCGAACGCCAACAAGCTCGAAGAATGGTGCGACCGCCGTCTGCTCTCGCGCATCCACCGATACACGCTGGACCGGCTGCGCAGCGAGATCCAGCCGGTCACCGCCGCCGAGTACATGCGCTTCCTCTTCGAGTGGCAGCACGTCTCCGCGCCGCTCGAAGGCCCGCAATCGGTGCGCGAAATTGTCGCGCAGCTCCAGGGCGTCGACATTCCTGCGGTCGCGTGGGAGCGCGACATCCTGCCTCTGCGTGTGAAGAACTACGATCGCCGCTGGCTTGATCACCTCTGTCTTTCCGGCGAGCTCACGTGGGGGCGACGCTTCCCGCCGTCTGCAGCGCCGGAGAAGAAGGGCTTGCGCATGGCGCCGAACGTGCGCGTGGCGCCCATCAGCCTGCTGCTGCGCGATGAAGCGGATGCGTGGCTGGCCCTTTCGCCGCCGCCCGCGGTTGAAATCGATCGCCTGTCCGGGGCCGCGCGGCAGGTGTTAGAATCGCTGCAACGGCGCGGCGCGATGTTCTTCCAGAATCTCGTCAAGGAAACGCGCCGTCTGCCGACCGAAGTCGAAACGGCGCTCGGTGAACTGGTCGCGGCGGGCCTCGTCAGCGGCGACGGCTTCGGCGGCTTGCGCGCGCTGCTGATGAAGACAAAGCAGCGGCGTGACATTCAACGGCGACGCCGAATCTACGACGCGCGCAAGAACGCGCGGCTGATGGCGATCATCGGCCAGAGTTCACAGATGAGCGCCAGCCTCGAAACTGCCGGGCGCTGGTCGCTCTTCCATGCCGACGCCGGAGATCTGTTTGCCAAGCCCAGCGAAGAGCAGCTCGCCGAAACTGTCGCACGCCAACTGCTACGGCGTTGGGGCGTCGTCTTACACCGCGTGATCGCACGAGAAAACGGCCTGCCGCCGTGGCGCGACATCCTCCGTGTGCTACGCCGCATGGAAGCGCGCGGCGAACTGCGTGGCGGGCGCTTCGTTGAAGGCTTCAGCGGAGAACAGTACGCACTGCCCGAAGCGGTTGAACGGCTTCGCGCGCTGCGCAAGACGCCGCTTTCGGGAAAGCTCGTCACAATCTGCGGCGCAGATCCGTTGAACCTCGCCGGGATTATCCTTCCTGGAGAGCGCGTCGCTGCGCGAACGAAGAGCCGGATCGTCTTCCGCGATGGTGTGCCGGTTGCGATCAAGGAGAGCGGCCAGGTGCGGTTGCTCGAGCGCGACACCCCCACAGCCGCGACGCGTGAGATCTATGCCGCACTGATGCGCAAAGCGATGTGACGAACGGCAAGAACTCAGAATTCAGAACAGAATCCGGAATTCAGAAGGAGAAGCTCGATGGCCGCGAAGAACCCTTTTGCTGCCAAGCTGGCAGAATTACTCCTGACTGATCCTGGATCGCGCAGCCCTTCGACCGTCGATGCAGAATTGAAAGAAGCCTTTCTGCAGACTGGTTCGGAGACGCCCGACAACCTCAGCTGCATCGATTACATCGAATACGGAGAGATCTCGGACGAAAGATGGAGTGTGAAGACAACCTACGCGTTGAAGCTAAAACGGCAGGGAGCACTGCTCTCTGACATCGCCAACGTGCTCGAGAACTGCGACATGCCGCGAGAGATCAAGGAGCGCTTTCCGAACATCACAGGCGAAGAATGGGACGCCGCGATGCGGATGATGACCGTGATTATGATGGCGTTCGAGCGGGACGTAGCCGCGGAGTCGTAGCGCGGCAGGCACGGGCAGCCAACAGTAAGGCTGCCCGTGGCACAGTAAAATTCTACTTCCGCAGCGCTTTGAGCTTCTGCTCGAGCAGCGGCCGGATCACCTGCGGATCGCCCTTGCCTTTGAACTCCTTCATACAGGCGCCAAAGATCGCGTTGATGACGGCGTCCTTTCCCTTCACGTAATCGTCCACGAGTTTGGTCTGCTTGGCGATCACTTCTTCAATCACCTTCTCGGTCGCGCCTGTGTCGCTGACGACGAGGAGGTTCTCTTCCTGCGCGATCTGCGTCGCGGTCTTCTTCGTCTCCAGCATCTTGATGAAAACGATTTCTTTCGCCGCGTTGCGGTTGAGCTTCTTCTCTTTTTCGACCAGCAAAATCAGCTCGACCACGTTGGCCGCCGGAACGCCGCAGTCTTCGATCTTCAGCTTGCGTTCGTTCAGGATGCCCTGCAGGTCGGCCATGATCCAGTTGGCCGCGGCTTTTGGCGCGACGCCTTTCTGAATGACAGCTTCAAAGTAGTCGCCCATGCCTTTGTCGGCGGTGAGCACGCCCGCGTCGTACTCGCTGAGCTTGAACTCAGTGATGTAGCGCTGCTTGCGCTGCTCGGGCAGTTCTTCCTGCTTCGTCTTCAAGGCGTCGAGCATCTGCTGCGTGATGCGCATCGGCGGCAGGTCGGGCTCGGGGAAATAGCGATAATCGTGCGCGTCTTCCTTCGAGCGCATCGTTCGGATTTCGCCGGTCTGGCCGTTGAACAGTCGCGTCTCCTGATGGACCTTGCCGCCTGAATTGTAGATGCGCTTCTGCTCTTCGATCTCCGTGATGATCGCCTGTTCGACAAAGCGGAACGAGTTCATGTTCTTGATCTCGCGCCGGGTGTTGAACTCTTTCTGGCCCTTGGGGCGGATGGAAATATTCGCGTCGCAGCGCAACGACCCTTCCTGCATGTTGCAGTCGCACACGCCGAGGAACTCGAGGATATGCGCGAGCGCTTCCATGTAGGCGCGTGCTTCGGCCGCCGACCGAATGTCGGGCTCGCTGACGATTTCCACGAGCGGCGTGCCCGCACGGTTCAGATCCACGCCCGAGCCGTCGCCGTTCTCGGAGTGCAGCAGCTTGCCGGCGTCTTCTTCCATGTGGATGCGCGTGATGCCGATGCGCTTGGTCGTGCCACCGACGTTGATGTCGAGATAGCCCTTCTTGGAGAACGGCAGATCGTACTGGCTGATCTGATAGTTCTTCGGCAAGTCCGGGTAGTAGTAGTTCTTCCGGTCGAACTTCGTGAAGCCGACAACTTCGCAATGCAGTGCAAGGGCCGTCTTGAGAGCAAATTCAAACGCTTGCGCATTCGGCACAGGAAGCGAACCGGGTAGTCCGAGGCACACCGGACAGACCTGCGTGTTCGGCGGCTTCCCGAACTCTGTTGAGCAGCCGCAGAACATCTTTGTGTTCGTCTTGAGCTGCGCGTGAACTTCCAAGCCGATGACCGGTTCGTACTCGACGGCGGTGGTGGCGGACATTTTGGATTTTGCTCTCAGTGGTTGAAATGCTGACTGCGTGATCGTTTAACAGTACCGATGCGGAGCGCCTCGTCAATGAGAGCGACGTGACGGGTGGCGAGTGACGGGTGACGGGTTGGCTGGTCTTGCGCTCAATTCAAAGAGAGATGCAGCAGTTACCGTAACGACCAACATAGTTTGGGAAGAAGTTCCTCCCCCGTCACCCGCCACCCCGTCACCCGTCACCCGCCACCCGTCACCCGTTTCGCAGTGCACAAGTAGCAATCACAAGGCGCAGATTTGTTGAGCTTTTCCTACACGACACCTTCCCATTCTCCACGAGTTGAGTAAAATCACGCCCCCTTGAGCGCAGGATTGTCAGTTTCTAAATGGAAGCGACAAACCCGCGTGGGGAAAGAATGATTCAAATCAGCCTAGATTGGCGCTTTAATTGCAACCCACGCTGCAGCTTTGAACATTTTTACTAACCGGATCGCGCCACCCTCGTTTCGTTGTTGAGCGGCAGTGCTTTCCGCGGACTTCACCAGCGCTTAACTACAGCGCGCTTAGAATGGCCGATGGCCGCATTTGAGCAGGAGGTAAAGCGTACTCATGCGAATCGCTCTGTTTTCGTGGGAGACCCTGCATTCCATTCCTGTGGGAGGCGTGGGCGTTCACGTGACAGAATTAGGCGCAGCGCTCGAACGGCGGAAGCATGAGGTCCACGTCTTCACGCGGCGCGGCAACAATCAGTCGACGTATGAATGCGTTCACGGCGTCCACTATCACCGCTGCAATTTCGACTTAAGCCCGAATTTCGTGGATGAAATCAACAACATGTGCCGTTCTTTCGTGCGTGAGTTCTTCGCTGTCGAAGACCACGTTGGACGATTCGATATTATTCACGCGCACGACTGGCTGGCTTCCAACGCTGTCGTGTGGATCAAGGATGGACGCGGCCGCAAAGCTGTTCTGACGATGCACTCGACCGAGTATGGCCGCAACGGCAATCGATTCTTCGGTGGGCAGGCGGCGCGCGTCCAGGACCACGAACGCCACGGCACGTTCTGCGCGGACCGCGTCATTACGGTCTCCAACCAACTTCGCGACGAAGTGAAGTGGCTGTACCAGCTTCCCGACCACAAGACGCGCACGATTTACAACGGCGTGAATGCGCGCAACTTCGATCACGAAGTTGACCCCGGTACGATCAAGAAGCAGTACGCGATCGGACCGCTCGACCCGATGGTTCTCTTCGTCGGGCGCATGGTCGTGCAGAAGGGGCCGGATATCCTGGTGCGCACGATCCCTTCCGTGCTGCGCTTCTACTCGAATGCGAAGTTCGTCTTCGTCGGCGACGGGCACATGAAGCACGACGTCAGCAACATCGCGCATCAGCTTGGCGTTTCACACGCGATCCGGATGCTCGGCGGCAAACAGGGGCGTGACGTTTACGACCTCTTCAAAGCGTGCGACATCGTCGCGGTACCCAGCCGCAACGAACCCTTTGGCATTGTGATCCTGGAAGGCTGGAGCGCCAGCAAGCCTGTCGTCAGCACCAAGCGCGGCGGTCCGGCCGAGTTCGTGTGGCATGGCGTCAATGGATTGCAGGTCGATGACACGCCAGACTCGGTCGCCTGGGGCCTGGGGACGCTGCTGGCGGACCACAATCATTGTCGCTGGATGGGGCGCAACGGCCGTGCGGCTGTCGATGCCGCATTCAGTTGGGACATGATCGCCGAACAGACCGAAGAAGTTTACTCGAGCGTTGCCTAAGTAGGCTGTGCACGGATCCCGAACCCGGGCGGAAGGATAATCTGCCCTCGGATAGTTGAGAGATAAATGCTGGAGACACGCTCTTATAACAATCCTCAGCCTTCCGAGCCGCACGCGGCGCCAGCATCTCCGCAGGCGCCAGCAATGAGTTCGAGCACTGTTGTCTCGGGGCACCGCATGCCGTTCACACAGGAGAGCTTGCGGGAGTGCGCGTGGAATATCGGCGAAAAGGGCCCTGCGCTTTCTTACGTGCCCCCGGACAGCCACACGGCGATCGCTTTTGTCCATCCGCGGCAGGGGTTCGTCCACTGGCGCATCAAGCAGGACTGGATCGACCGCATCGCCAGGGAAAAAGGCAACGGGTGGCATCGATCGCGCATGGTCGTTCGCGTCTACGATGTCACGAACATCATCTTCACCGGACTGAACGCGCACCGCTTCTTCGATCTATCCATCAACAGCCTGACGGGGCAACTCTTCTTCGGCCTGCCGCAGGGGGGCACCTCCCAACTGGCCGAGGCGGGATTCGTGCTGGCAAACGGCGAGTTCATCGCCGCTGCCCGCTCGCAGACCGTGCAGTTTCCTCCCGATGGCGTTTCGTCGCGCACCGACCACGCGGCGTTGATGGTAGACGAGAAGCTGCGCGTTGAAACAGTGGCCAACTTGTGGGAGCAGGAGGCCTTCCTGACCGAACGTAAGAAGCCGAAGCTGCGCCGCGGCCTGCGCGTCGCAATGTTCGCGTTCGAGTCAGAAGCCAGCGGCCAGACAGGAACGCTGGCGACGTTCGTCTCGCAGCTCGCCAAAGAAGTCCACGCCCAGGGCCATTCGGTGCACGTCTTCGTTCCTAAGCGGGAGAACTTCCTCCAATCCTGCGAGTACCAGGGCGCGATGTATCACCCGCTGGAGGTGAGGTTCAATAATTCTCCGATCGAAACCGCGCAGTCGTTCGCGCGCGCGGCGGAATCGCGTCTGAAGGATTTCCCTGACTTCGATCTGTATCACGTCCACGAGTGGATGGCGGGACTCGCGCCGTGGCTGGGAACGCGTCCGACGGTCTTCTCCATCACCTCAACCGAAGGGCTGCGGCGCGGCAAAGCGGAGCCCTCGCTGCTGTCGGTCGAGATTCAAAAGGCCGAACGCGACATCGCGCTCACCATTGACTGCATCCTTACGCCAGACTGGCTGCGCGATCGGGCCGTCCAGGAACTGGGCGTCGATGGCCGCCGTATCCATGCCTTCCCGATGGAAGGCCGCCTGCCCAATGAATGGGAAGCGCCCCTGGACATCGGCAAGGTCAAAGCCGAGATCGGATTCGGGCCGCTCGACCGGGTCATCACCTATGTCGGACCCATCGAGCACGCCTGTGGAATGGACATCGTCATCGAAGCGCTGCCGACAGCTCTGGGCCGCCATGGCAGCTTGCGGGTTGCAGTCGTCGGCCTGGGGCAGATGCACGGCCATCTGCAGTCTCGCGCTAATGACTTGAGAGTCGCGCACGCCGTCCATCTGCTCGGCCACGTTCAGGGCCCACAGCTTACGCGCATCCTGCGTGCGTCGGAGGCCGTCATCCTGCCCGCGCGGCATCGCTTCCACCACGACGAACAGATCGTGTCGCTCGCGCGCAAAGCCGGCAAAGCCGTCATCACGACGCACGGCGGGCCCGCGCATCTGGTTCAGCACGAGAAGACGGGAATTATCACGTACGACAATCCGGGCTCGATGGTGTGGGCGCTTGACCGCATCATGGGCGATCCGAAGAACACTGAACGCATGGGACAGGAAGGGAAACGCAGCGAGGACGGAACTCATAGCTGGTCCGAAGTCGCGCGGCGCTACCTGGTCCTGTGTGCTGAGAACTTTGCAGAACTGGCCGAGAAGGCCAATTAGCCGTGCGCCCGGATATGGGCCATTGTGTGGGGCAACGACGATGAGTAAGGGAAACGTGGCTGACAAGAAGAACGACATGAGCGCGGCGGAAGAGCTGATCCGCGAAGTCTCCGAGGGCGTGATCGCGCGCAACTCGCCGCGCCGCCGCAAGAACAAGCAGACCAGGGCGGAGCCCGTCGCGAAAGCAGCCGAGATTCCCTCAGCGCCATCTGTGCCGGCCCCTCCCGCTGAGCAGCGCAGCGAGCCGCCGGTCATCAAGCAGGCGCCGCCCGAACCCGCGGTGCTGCTTCCGCGCAGTGACAGCGGACCGCGCAATACCGTCGCGTTGATCTGCTACGAAGATCCGGGGAGCCCCATCGCTGCCTTCGCGGCTCGCGCCGCGGAAGGTCTCGCGGCCCGCGGACACTCAATCCACATCTTCGCACGCAAGCCGCTGCAGGTCGGCCACGATAAGGTCCGCACGCACGAGCTCGGCGACCCGCACCAGGAGAACCTCGTTGAACGCGTGCATGAGTTCACGCATCGCGTGCACAGCGCCTTCCGCCAGCACCTGGGTAACGGCAATGGTGTCTCTGTTCTTGGCTTCGAATGGGCGTCGATCCCCAGCCTGCTGGAGCTCGTTGCCGAGTTCAGGCTGCCATCGGCGCTTTCGCTGCACAGCCTCGAAAGCATGCGCAGCGATATGACCAGCGACATCAGCAAGCGCATCCAGGAGATCGAATTCAGCGGCCTGCGCCAGGCTGGAAAGCTGCTGTTCCACGATCCCAAGACCGCCGAGAAGGCCGCTCAATTGATACCGGAGGTGAAGGACCGTTTGGTCGCAGCGGTGCAGCCCTTCCCTACTCACGAATTCAAAGGGATCGAAGATGCCGGCGCGATCAAGGCCCGCATTCATGTCGGCCCGATCGATCCGTTGGTGCTCTTTATCGGGGATCTCGACGAACGCCATGCCCCGGACGTCTTGATGAAAGCTGTCGCGCCGGTCTTGAAGAACAACAAGCAGGTTCGCTTCGCTTTTGTCGGGGACGGCACGCTGCAATGGCCATTGCGAGTTCACGCTCGTTATCTTCTGCTCGAACATGCGGTGCGGATTCTCGGCCACGTCGGTGGACAGCAATTGTTTGAGTTGATCCAGGCGGCGGAGATGATCTGCGTTCCGAGCCGCGACAAGACAGAAGACTGGCCGATCCTGGCGGCGTGGGCCGCGAAAAAACCCGTCGTTGCCACTCACAACACAGGCACCGGACTGATTCAGCACGAACAGAACGGCGTGCTGGTTTACGCCAACGAGAATAGCTTTGTGTGGGGCGTCGAGCGCGTGCTCTTCGACGAGGTCCTCCGCAAGAAGCTTGGTGAGAATGGCCGCAAGACGCTCGAGGAACGATGCGGCTCAGACACTGTTGCGCTGCAACTCGAGGATCTGCTCACGCTGAAAGCGGGAGCGGCGAACTAGATCATTCACGATTGAAGATTGGACTTCGAGCACTCCATGCCCAAAGGTTACCTGATGTTCGTTCTCCACGCGCACCTGCCGTACGTGCGCCATCCGGAGTACGACCGTTTTCTTGAAGAGCGCTGGTTTTACGAGGCGATCACGGAAACTTACATCCCGCTGATCAAGTTCTTTGACCGCCTCAAGGCCGATAATGTTCCCTTCAAGCTGACGCTCTCGGTCTCGCCGCCGCTGGCGAACATGATGGAAGATCCGCTGCTTCAGGAGCGCTACGTCAAGCACCTTGACCTGTGCTCGAAGCTGGCCGAACGCGAAATCGAGCGCACGCGGCACTGGGGCGAGATCCACAATCTTGCGCACATGTACCGCACGCTCTTTGCCGAGGCGCGCGATACGTTCGTCAATCGCTGCGGCATGCGGCTGGTCAATGCGTTCAAAGAATTCGCCGCGTCAGGGCATCTCGAAGTGATCACCTGCGCCGGCACGCACGGCTTCCTGCCCATTATTCAATCAGAGCCCACCACCGTGCGCGCGCAGGTCTTCTCGGCGGTGCACGAACACGAGCGTATCTTCGGCGACAAGCCGCAGGGCATGTGGATTCCGGAATGCGCCTACTACCCGGGCCTGGATGCAATCCTCGCCGAAGCGAAGATTCGCTACTTCCTGGTCGATGCCCACGCAATCGAACTCGCCGACCCGAAGCCGCTCTTCGGCGTCAATGCGCCCCTTTATTGTCCCACAGGCGTCGCGGCATTCGGGAGAAGCCCTTCGACCTCGCGCCTGGTCTGGAGCAGCAAGGTCGGCTACCCCGGCGATGCCTGGTACCGCGAGTACCACCGCGACATCGGCTACGACCTCGACCAGAACTACCTGCATGAGTTCCAGTACGCGCCAGGCATCCGCGCGCACACGGGGATCAAGTACCACCGCATCACAGGCAACACGAACGACAAGCATCTGTACAACCCGGATCGTGGACGGGACACCGCGCAGCGCCACGCGCAGGATTTTGTCAGCCGCTGCCGGGACCAGGCTCAGCGCAACGCCGGACGGATGCCGTTCCCGTCTGTGCTCGTCTCGCCATACGACGCCGAGCTCTTTGGGCACTGGTGGTTCGAAGGCCCGCAGTGGATCAATTTCGTTCTGCGCGAAGTGGCCGCGCACGGCGGTGACCTTGCGCTCTCCACACCCAGCGAGTACCTGAAGGCGCATCCGATCCAGCAGAAAGCGACGCCGGCGCCGAGCACATGGGGCAAGAACGGCTACAGCGAACACTGGCTCAACCCGAAGACCGATTGGATGTACCGCCCGCTGCATGAGGCCGCCGGGCGCATGAGACGCGCAGTGGAAGCGCGCCGCCAGCCGAGCGAGCTCGAAAAGCGAGCCCTGACGCAGGCCGCGCGCGAACTGCTGCTCGCACAAAGCTCGGATTGGCCGTTCATCATCACCAATCAGACCACCGAAGAGTACGCAAAACGCCGGTTCAACGACCATTTGAACCGGATGCACTTCCTACTGCAGCAACTTGACGAGAAGACCATCGACGTCGAGACGCTCAAGCGCCTGGAATATGTCGATGCGCTGATGCCGGAGCTCGATCACACACTGTTTGCACCACCGCAGGCGAGCGCCGCCGCGGCAAGTTAGTCAATGGACCGAAGAGAGGAACACGTACGCATGCATCAGATTCCCGAAATTGTGAACGGCCTGCCGAATATCTGCGGGCACGACGAATGGGTTGAACAGTGCACGCGCCCCGACCGCGGGCCCGTTTACCTGAACGAAACGAATCTGCGTCTCGACAAACTTCAGTCGACCTGCGCGATCGCACTTCACATGCAACAGCCGCTGATTCCCGCCGGCGGCGGAGACATCAAGACCGCGGACATGATCAGCAACCTCGACTACATGTTCCGCAACCAGGGCACGGGTGACAATCACAACGCCGGCGTCTTCGCCGACTGTTACGGCCGCATGGGCGACATCGTTCCGGACCTTGTGCGCGAAGGCAAGAGCCCTCGGGCGATGTTCGATTACTCGGGCGAGCTCTTCTACGGCCTGCGCAAGATGGGGCGCGGCGACGTGCTCGATCGGCTGCGCGGCATTACCACCGACGGCAACCTACGCAAACACGTCGAGTGGCTCGGGACGATGTGGGGGCACGCGGTCGCGTCGTCCACGCCGGTGCCGGACCTGAAGCTCCACATGCGCGCCTGGCAGCACAATTTCGCCGCCGTCTACGGATGGGAAGCGCTCTCACGCGTGAAGGGCTTCTCTCCGCCTGAGATGCACCTACCCAATCACCCCGATGTCGCCTACGCGTACGTCAAGGCGCTCAAGGAGTGCGGCTACAAGTGGCTCCTCGTCCAGGAGCACACTGTCGAAACACTCGAAGGCCACGGCCTGGGCGAAAAGCACCTGCCGTACCTGATGGTCTGCAAGAACTCCTGCGGTGAAGAGGTCTCGATCATCGCGGTCATCAAGACGCAAGGCTCGGACACGAAGCTTGTCGCGCAGATGCAGCCCTTCTATGAAGCGCAAGGACTGCGCCGCAAGGAGATCGGCGGGATCTCCGTTCCGCCCATCGTCACGCAGATCGGCGACGGTGAGAACGGCGGCGTGATGATGAACGAGTTCCCGCAAGGGTACCGTCAGGCCGTCCATCGCATGGGCACTGAAGGCGTCGTGATGGTGAATGCCACCGAATACATCGAAATGATCGAAGCCGCGGGCGTGAAGGAGAGCATGCTTCCCAAGCTGCGCCCAATCCACCAGAGCAAGGTGCTCTCTCAGATCAAGA
>Ga0196964_10001095_pt1 | contig 14199 bp, 6 predicted proteins | sample S1_10metaG_FD_148615 | JGI IMG/M metagenome (GOLD analysis project Ga0196964, IMG submission 148615) | Soil microbial communities from Anza Borrego desert, Southern California, United States - S1_10 | ecosystem: Environmental > Terrestrial > Soil > Desert | place: USA: California | collected...
TGATGGTGCAGTTGGACTCATGACGGTAGAAGGTCCAAAACGCAATCCTAACTGTGTTGACTTAATTACAGAGGCTTATGAGTTAATGCGGCAAGACAGTCAGTTAAGACAAGTTGTGTTTGAAGCCGAAGACCCTATACGCCATTGCAGCACAGGTCAGGGGTGTGGTTCAACAACAATGATTATTCCTGATGCTCAAATATCATTGCTAGCCGCAGCAATGACTCAAGGAATTTCCCATATGCGAGCTACAGGGCTACCAGCTTTGCATGGTCAGGTTCGCTTAGGCACAGTAGCTGCTGATGGCATGGGACTAAGCTGGACTTCTATCGACGTTCCTCCTGTTCAGATTGTGCCTGTTGATAGTTTTCCATCCTGGACAGTTAGACTTTGCGATCGCGCTCATCAAAGGATTTTGGAAGAGTGCGCTCAGTACCCTTTTGTTGAGACAGGTGGGATTCTTGTTGGACGAATCTTTGAATCCCAACAGGCATTTATCGTTACAGATGTTCTTCCTGCTCCATCAGATAGCTACCGCTCAGAGTTTGAGTTTGTATTGGGAACCTTAAAGGTTGGGGAAATGCTAGAGCAATACTCTACATCCTGCCACTATACGCTTTACTGCCTAGGTACTTGGCATAGTCACCTCAATCTATCTGGTCCTTCCGAGCGCGACCTGCAAACGGCAAAGCAAATTACTAGTAGTCGGTCCGCTCCATTTGTGTTGTTAATCCGAACCCCAGAGAGCTATCACGCTGTTTCTGCAACAAACTTCTACGCTTCTTAAGTGCGCTAGACGGCTAGAATACACAACTTTTTGTGCCGCTAAATTAAGGATGAGTACAATGGTCCAAAGCTTATTTGAACAGAACCTTGATGTCTACACGCGGCGGGCACGCCTTGGTCCAGCATTGATTGCTATCTTGCCAGTAGTGCTAACGGTGTTAGCGTTTTTTCCAAATGAGTTTACGCTTTTGGGTATGCTCGTCAGCATCTTAGTCTGCTGTAGTGGCACGGCTTTGCTGGCCCAGATCGGACGTGATATGGGAAAACAGAAAGAGGAAAAGCTATTTGGGCTCTGGAAAGGCAAACCAACAACCCAGCTATTGAGGTATTCCAACACAAAAAATACGAAAGTGCTTGCTCAACGCCATAGTAAGTTGCAGTCACTTTTACCAAGTTTACAAATGCCAACAGCTCAGGAAGAGGCTAGCAATCCTGAGCATGTCGATGAAATTTATGAAGCTTGGGCAGCGCATCTACGTACTAAAACTCGCGACCGAGATAAGTTCCCCCTTGTATTTGAGGAGAACTGTAACTATGGTTTCCGTCGCAATTTATGGGGAATGAAGCCTATAGGCATTACAGTGTCACTGTTAGGTGTTGTTGCCATCGGTGTTCTTATCGGAATCAACTTCTTTAATAAATCCCAAATCTCTACCCCTGTAGCCATATATGGTTTGGCAAATACTTTCCTTTTATTGTTTTGGCTATTTGTATTTACACCCTCATGGGTAAAAATTCCAGCAGATGCCTACGCAGAGCGTTTATTAGAGGCATGTGAAAACTTGTAGGGATGACTAAAAGAGGGCGTTGCTGCTTAGCAACTTTGACTACGTTAGAGAGGTAACCCGGTTAGGATGACTTGATCGCCATCAACAACGGCTATTACGTCGTTATCTAATGACATACTTGGCTACTCTAGAGCAGAAGTTTCTCCAGTTAGCTTTGCTACTCTAGTTTTTCTTTGATTTATTAGGAAATAGTCAAATTTTTGGTGTTTCATCCATGGTACATACCAAGATCCAGTAACTTGGTGTAATGCCTTATCCCCTATCTGTAACTCTTTACAAATAGAGTTCCAGAGGCATAACTTACTCGTTAGTGTGCTTCGGTTGATTGCGATTGTAATCATGAATGTACTAAACACCGTAGAAATCAGTGTTAACACATTAGATGTAGAGCCTGAGGGAGAGTTCGCAAAACTCAGATCTCTTAAGAGAAGCAACGCACAAGTCAGAGGTATTAGAGACCAAGCTACATAGGCTAGCGTATGGATGTAGGTAATGTCATATCGAGGTGAATGAGGTTTTTTTCTAGATAGAACATAAAGAGGATTAGAAACAAATAAACCACAGAAGATTGAAACACGTAAAACAAACCAGTAAAATGGATTTTTCTTTACACCAAAGATTACCTTTAGTATTCCAATAGCAGTAGCATACTCCCCTCTAGAATTTTTTTTGTTAGAGTCATTTAACTGTCTCGTAGTAGTATCAGTGCCAATCATTTCAACTAAGAATCCTAATGATATAGGGAGATCAAGAATAACTTCTATTGAAAAATTAGTTGCATTTCTAATAGCTCTAGCTTTCTCGGAACCATCATCCCAAATGTACTCCTTAACAGTTGTTGCAAAAAGATATTCCATGAAAGATTTATGACCAAACTTAAATCTTCCTGGAGCTGATGGATCATCTACTAGCAATCCGCACGTTCGTACGTCGGTTGTAATATGTTCTATATCTTCTTTAGGGTCATGAATGCGTTGTTGTAGAGGTTTTGTATCCTCATCAAGAATTTCCGCCGATGGAGAGGCTGACACTGATTCAGGAATAACCTCAGTTAAACTAATGATTAATTCATTGAGTTGTTCATTTGAAATTTGATTACTAAGCTCATTTGCGGCCATGTAAGATGCAGTACCGCACATGTAGTAATCACGTTCTGAAGTATTGAGAGCCATGAATTTTCTAGAACCTTGAGCTTTAATTCCTTGTCGAAGATAACTATTTCTAACAAAACACCCCATCACATATGCTGAGCTGAGTAATGCAGTCTTTTTGTATAATTTTTCTCTTTCCCATAGCACAGAGACCACATGGAGTAGAGAAGGTCTTGAAACTAAATCCAGAAACCGGGGTTCAGTTTTTGCGAGAGAGTAAATTTGAGATTGAACTAATGGATTATGTCCTCTTAATGCTTCTCGAATTTGCTCAACATCAAAGGGTGCCAGTCTAACTGCTTCACAATAAGGCCGATTATTAATTGGTTTAATAATTCCAAGAGCTGTTTTCATCTCTTTATCATCTAAGAAAAAATTGGGCCGCCCAGTAATTATAATTTTTGCGTTTGGATAACAAAATTTCCATAACGATCTAAAATGTCTGAGCCGTAATTCAGAATTCCCAATTAGTGCCATTTCGTCAAAGCCTTCAAAAATAAGAATCAGACGACCAGCGATGTGAAGACGCATTAGAGCTTGTGCTTCTATTCTATATTGAGATGCCCAAGCGCCAAGAAGCTCAACAGGTATTAAATCCCTTGGACTTTTACCACGTAACTCTATCAAAATTGGAATTCTTTTTGGTAATTGTTTACTTTTGCAGAGTAAATGGTAAGTAAACATTAATGCTGTAGAACTCTTACCTTGTCCATAATCCCCTAGCAAAGCAACATGACGTTGTCCAGGTTCATCAAGCCACTGCTGCAAAAATTCTTCAACATTATTATCTAATTTCTTTTCCTCAAATTCTTCGGATGTAAGTAGTTTTGAAGGAACATAGACATCATGTAGGGCCTGATCAGATTCCGGAAGTTTATTAATTAAGACACGCTTCTGAATATCATGTCGGTAGTCTGTAAAATTTACTAATTTCTCAAGTAAACTCTGTTCTGTTTCAAACCGAAGGGCTCTGTTTGAATTGCTTGGTGTATCTAATTTATGTTTGGTTTCTTTGAAGGCAATTATTAATTCGCTAACTTCACGAGCTTGAAGCTTGGAAATTTCTTTAGAATAGCGCACAAAATTTTCCAAATCTTGATTGCTCAGCTTAGATTGGGCTGGATAAAGAAAGAATAATTTCCCATTATCTATATTTTGGCCTACCCAACACCCCTGCCTGTCATGCCACCCAGATTCTTCAATCACATAGGATGAAGAAGAAAGCCTAATCAGTTCGCGTGCTTGCTCCTCCCAAGCTTGAGATATGAAATCCTCTGGCTGTTCTAATTCACTTATGGACTTGATGTATTCAGGCTCTGAATAACTCTTTAAAGAACTCCTCCGCCATAAAATTCTTTTAAGCTCTTCCATACCTTCTGAGAGTATTCCGCCTGATTCACCAGCCTGCTCACGTTGATGTTGCTGAACACTTTTAATTCCGACCCAGTTTTGATGTTGGATAAATGCGACTAAATAGAAAAGTATCGTCGATACTAACAAAAAAGCGTATGCTTCCCAGGAAGGGTTAGATACAGTTAACTTTTGATCTAATAAACTATATGCTACTGCCAGTAGTGGGTACCAAAACATTTGTTTGCCCACAAGAGATATAAGCAATCCACTTAATAGCCAATTAGTTATAAAGAAAGCGACAAAGGAGAATTCCTCTCGAAAGTACTTTTGAGGGTTTAGACAAATACGTACAAAACTCTGAAATGATGTAAGAAGAAAAATAGTAATAAAAGTTGCAAAACCGAACCACAGAGGAGATATAGAGTGATTCGAGCTGTCTTGCGAGCTTTGAAAAAAACCACTTCGGTATTCAACTAGTAATAAAAAAATACTTATAACTATTGATATAAAAGTAGGATTTTTAAAGACCTCACCTATTTTTTTTGACAGAGACCTGCCTTGTTCATCACTTATATCTTGAGTACTTTTATTCATTGAAACTTCCTTTAAAGTATCTGAACAAGCTTGAAATGCAAAAATAGGGTAGACGGCAAAGCGGCATGTTGATTAACTGTGGTAGCTCCCTGGAACAACTGCTCTGATTGCTTAAGCGTAATCCAAGCTGGTTTAATAGATGGGCGCTTTTCCAGAACGTTGTGTGCAAATATGGAACACGTGCTCATAATTCCCTTAATGTAGAGACAAATCAAGTAGATCGTGTAATTTTTTAGTGAATTTAACCACTGATCAAAACAGTACTTGGCATGCATACTTAGAATACTGACTATGTATAGAGCGTTTCTTAGCCTAGTAGTCCACCACGGTGATTATGACAGGCTAGGAGTGGGATAAAGACGCTTGAATTTGGTACAAGCATCCCCGGTAGAAAAGCGCCAAGTCACCGTCGCTCGGTTCTGATTCCGTTCTTGCTCCCACGCCTCTATCTCTTGTTGCAGCTCGGGATGCGGCTCTGGAGATATTGACGAGAGAGCACCGAAAACTCTATCTCCACCATATTCAGCCAACTGCCATGTTTTTGGGTGTAGTGAAACTGGAGCTTGGAGGGGATACGAAGGGCCTCTTGAGGTGAAAATGTTTGGTAGAGCGCCGCTGGGGTATGCGTGTTGAGGTTATCGAGGACCAGATGAATCAGCCCCGCATCTGGAAAGAGGACATCGACCAAGTACTGCATACACAATGCGAAGTCTTTAGGGCATTGAGCCGAGATACGTGCAAAAATTTATCATATGGACATCAAAGCCTTGATGCGTCTTGCTTTCAGTTTTTTGTACAGAACATAGCTGATCCTGTTGAGTAGTTGCGCCCCTCTACAACTATTCAACGGAAAATCAGGCTTTCAGCCTCCCAAGCAGCTTCAAAATGAGGCATATACTAGTGATTTTCGAGTAGTACTTAGTTCAAAAGTAGGCCAGACCTGTACTACTGCAAGCTTTTACAGGTTTGCTTTAAGAAACCAAAAGTTGAAATGCTTATCTACTAAGCAATTGAACCCTATCTTGCAGGTTTTTACACGTATCCTGTCGATATCCCCTTGTTGAAGAAAAAGGCGTTTTGAGTTCTGATGGATTCAGTAAACTTCCAGCCGCAGACAAGCTTCGACTATTGCTCTCACAATTTACTCTGTCCCTAAAAATCCCAAATCGTCTAACTTACTTACAACAAGTCGCTAAGGCACAAAACTGGTTCGATGGGCCGCAAGCTATTACTGAAATGCAGTAATGGGATTGTTCATGCTAATCCTAAGAATCGTCAAAAAGTTTTTGGTGCTGCCGAAACTGCCAGAACAGAGGCATGGCTTCTCGGCCTAAAGTACTTGGAAGATGTACTACTAGGGATTATCACCGTAGAAAACGCTAGTGAACCTCAATAACCACTTTTCAGGTTGAGGGTGTGATCGCTCTTAGTGAGAGATAGCAACACTTATTACTTCACCCAAAACGAAGATACCTTGGGTGAAGTAATAAGCTAAATAAATGCAAGCGTCAGTGATTGTTTAGAGAATGTTATTTGACGCTCCAGATTTCAGGAGCTATGTTGAGAGGAACAAATTTACTACTTGCGCAAATAAGTGAGCGTAAGTAGCTAACAGACAGCTTAAAGTAGGCTGTTAGAAAGGGTTTGCAAAAAATCTGGTAACAATGATAGCCCGCTTCAGTGCGGCTGCTTTGCCATGCAAAACTACGCTGAATGGTTTGCTGAAATTACTAAAAAACTACCATTTCCGTATCAAGAGCAACTAGCAACAGCGCCCAAACTCCCAATTTTACTGAATGTGCCAACTGGAGCAGGAAAGACCGCCGCTGCTGTCTTGACCTGGCTGTGGCGCAGGCGATATGCAGATGCAGAAACGCGCCAACAAACTCCTCGACGCTTGGTTTACTGCTTACCCATGCGAACACTGGTTGAGCAGACGTATGCAGAGGTGAAAGGTTGGTTGGGACAGGCAGGGTCGAAGGATAAGGTAGATCTGCACTTGCTGATGGGGGGTGCGGTTAGCAACCGCTGGGAAGCTCACCCAGAGAAGGACTGTATTCTAATCGGCACGCAGGATCAGCTCCTCAGTCGAGCCTTGAATCGGGGGTATGGCATGAGCCGCTACAAGTGGCCGATCCACTTTGCTCTACTTAACAACGACTGTCTTTGGGTCATGGATGAGGTGCAGTTGATGGGAGCTGGACTCAGAACTACTGCCCAACTGCAAGGGTTTCGAGAAATATTTGAAACTTACGGGCCATCTCGATCGCTCTGGATGAGTGCCACCCTTGATTCAGAGCTACTGCAAACGGTCAACTACAAGCCTGATTTGAGCCAGACTCATCAGCTCACTGATGCTGATTTACTAAATGAGACTCTAAAGCAGCGGATGCAGGCTCAGAAACAATTAGTCAAAGCCAAGACGGAGTGTGCAGGCAAAGAAGGTGATTATACCAAGGAGCTGGCGAAAGAGGTGATTGCAGCTCATCACCCTGGCTCCCTGACGCTAGTAATCTGCAATCGGGTTAGTCGTGCCCAAGAACTTTGCAAGGCGCTGGGTAAGCACACCAGTGAAGATTTAACGCTGATTCACTCGCGCTTTCGGGCCACAGAACGGCAGGCTCTCAATCGAAAGTTGCGAGAAGAAAAGCTTTCTGGAATTCTAGTAGCGACGCAAGCGATCGAAGCAGGCGTAGATATTTCTGCCCGAACCCTGTTTACAGAACTGGCCCCTTGGTCATCGCTAGTGCAGCGATTTGGGCGATGCAATCGCTATGGGGAATGTTCCGAAGGGGCAATCGTTTACTGGATTGATATTCCTGATTTAAAGAAGAATGCGAGTCCCTATACCCCTGAACAACTGGAACGATCAGGATTGATATTAAAAGGCCTGAGCGAGGTAGGACCAGAAGCGCTGAAACAGGTTGAGGCTCCGAAGGAGGAGATTGAGGGCTTGATTCCTCGCCAGCATGACCTGTTACAACTATTCGATACCTCTACTGATCTAGCAGGGCATGACATTGATGTCTCCTCATTTATTCGAGAGGCGGATGAAACCGATGTGGCGATTGCGTGGCGCGACTGGTCAGACAAAAGGCCACCTAATGATATGGATGCTATCCAGCCACAGGAGCTTTGCCGAGTCAGTATTGGGAAAGCAAGGGAGTTTTTTGACCGACTGAAGAAGCAGAAGCAGAAAGTCTGGGTGCGTGATGGCTTGCGAGGGTGGCAGGAAGTAACCACTCTCTGTCCTGGAATGACTCTGCTGTTGCATTGCTCAGCGGGTGGGTATGACTGTGATTTAGGATTCACTGGAGTCACCCCACATACTCCTGCTGTTCCTATGGATGAAGGTGAGCGTATTGCAGCTGATCAGGACAACAGCGACAACTTGAGCTTAGGGGCCACTGAGTTCGTCAAGCTGACCATTCACTCACAGGATGTCGCTGAGGAAGTCGAAATCCTATGTCAGCAGTTTCCTCCAACACTTGAGCTACCTGTTGACCTACTGGTAAAGACTGGGCGATGGCATGATGCAGGCAAGGCGCATCCCGTGTTTCAAGGCGCACTGACGCATAATCGACCAGAGTATGAGGGCAAGACGCTGTGGGCAAAGTCAAACCATGACTTCAGGAATCCAGATGATCGCTACTCAATGCCTCAGAATCGGCGTGGGTTTCGGCATGAATTGGTTAGTGCGTTGTTGGCCTTGCAGGAGCAAGAAGACTTTTTACTGTGCTATTTAGTTGCCTGCCATCATGGCAAGGTTCGCATGACAATTCAGCCTCGCCCTACAGAAAAACCTACTGGAGTAGAGCGATTTGCATTGGGAGTGCATCACGGTGATCGCGTCCATGATCAGCTTCCAGAAATCGACTTAGGTGCAGATCTAAGAATCAAAAGCCAGACGCTTTCTCTGGACTGCATGGGCTTGGGGGACAGTGAACAGGGGCAATCGTGGACAGCTCAGGCGATTGCCCTCTTAGAAGAGCACGGCCCCTTCAAGCTGGCATTTTTGGAGACTCTAATTCGGATTGCTGACTGGCGTGGCTCTGCTAGACACGCTCCCAGGATTTTGGAGGAGACTGATGCCTAATCCCATCACCCTATACGGTTGTACCCCAGAACCGCTATCTAACTATCTCAAAGCGTTAGGAGTTTTCCGGCTAATTGTCGAGCAGAAGCAGGACTCGCAGGCAAAAGGATACTGGCTCAATGATGCTTTTGTCTTAGTGACACACCTAACCGAAGAGGAACTAGAGAAGTTTTTTCTAGAGCACTACAAACCAACACCATTAGTAGCGCCCTGGAATGGCAGCACTGGGTTTTACCAAAAGGACGTAGCTCAGAAGAAGTTACTCCAATCCATCCAACAGGCGAAGTCGGAGCGGTTTCAAATTTACGGCGAGACAATTGCCCAGGCCCAACAACAGGTCGATGCACTAGGACTCATCGTTCAGCCAAAGGAGAAGAGTGAAAAGCGACGACTGCTGGAGCGCTTGCGAAACGAGCTGCCTGATGAAGCCGTGAAGTGGTTAGATACCTGTGCTCTAGTGACATCAGAGGATTTGAAATTTCCACCTTTGACTGGAACGGGGGGAAATGACGGCAACTTTGAGTTCAGCCGCACCTACATGCAGCAGTTACAGGAGCTGATCGATTTTGGGACAGGTGAACCATCGGCGAACGCAGCTTCTTTGCTAAAAGCAGCTCTATTTGATGCGACGTTGCCCAATCTTCCCTTCAAAGGCAAGATTGGGCAGTTTAATCCGATCGCTGCGGGGGGAGCTAACGCTGCACCAGGTTACGATGCCGATTCTAGAGTGAATCCTTGGGATTTTGTGCTGATGCTGGAAGGCATCATGCTGTTTACGTCTGGGGCAACCCGACGTTATGAGCAGTCGGAACAAGGCGGCTTTGCCTATCCGTTTACAGTGCGTCCCTCGAATGTAGGCTATGGCAGCGCCTCAGAAGGAGATGAAGCGAGAGCGGAATTGTGGATACCACTGTGGTCAGCACCTACAGGACTGAGGGAGTTACAGGTCTTGTTTAGTGAAGGACGGGCAAAAGTGGGTTCTCGTACTGCTCGTTATGGAGTGGACTTCTACAGAGCTATTTCTAATTTAGGCAGGGATCGGGGCATTAATGAGTTTGTCCGCTATAGCTTCCAAGTTCGCAATGGGTTGTCTTACTTTGCCGTTCCCCTTGATCGGTTACAACCGAAGATTAATCCACAAGTTGACTGGCTGACAGACATCGATCCCTGGCTAGACAGCTTTAGGCGAGCGGCTCAAGATGCCAATGCTCCAGCTTCGGTGAAACGGGCACAACGACGGCTGGAGACAGCCATTATCGAGCTGAGCCGAGAAAAGGCAACCCTGCTGGATGTGCTGATCGCTTTGGGTGAGGCAGAGGCAGCACTGGATCGTTCTCTAAAATTTACTCAAGAAAAGTTTTTGCGCCCTCTACCTCTACTTCAGCCCAGTTGGGTCAATGCCTGTGCAGAGCAGGACAGTTCAAGTGAATTTCGTTTGGGTTTAGCTCTGGCAAATAACAACTTGCGACAGCGATTGGTGCGGGCAAGGCCAACGGCAAATCGACGCTTTTGGGACTGGGTTGAGAACGAGGATGGCATTACCACTTGGAAATCGGGGGATTTGAAGGATAACTTGATAGCGTTGCTGAAGCGAGAGGAAATTGAAACTGAGCGGCAGGACAAGAAGGCTGACCCAGCTCTCGTACAGTCAAATCTCTATAAACCCTTTGCAGCTCTGGATGATGTAGTGGGCTGGATCAATGGCAGCGTTCATGATGAGCGCATCGAAGCGATCGCCCGTGGCCTGAGCTTAGTCGATCTGTCTCAATCCTTCAGATTGCCACCGTCGCCAAATCTGCCCATTCCGGTTGCTTATTCGCTGACCGCGATCGTTCACCGTCGCCAACTCAAGCAAGAAGCGTGTCAGAAAGTTTTCGGACGCGACATTTTGGGGAAAGAAGTGATGACTCTACCTAGAGTTCCAGCGCTGTTAGCAAAGTTAGCAACAGGCGACTGTTACACAGCCACACAGCTGGCTATTCGACGTTTATCTGCCAGTGGGCTTAACCCAGCTGTAACTGAAAGCTTGTACGAACCGAGCGACCGCACCCTAAGGATCGCATCTGCCCTAGCGTTTCCAATTTCAGATCTCGATTTAGCTCGACTACTGAAGCAGATCCGTAGACATGACCCTAAGGATAAGGATTAACCAATGGACTTTACCGCGCTAAAAGACCACGCCAGACTACTGATTGAAGCAAACCTTGTGCCTCTCCAGGGTACGCGATTTCAACCGACAGGCTTTCCAGATTTAGGAGCAGCTACCTATACGCTGCCCGGTGAAGCTAAAACCCGGATGATGTTACTGGAATCAGCTCAAAGCGTGGCGAATCGCTTAGAAAACAGTATTTGGGACGAAGCAAATGAAGATGTAGTTGTCCCACTTCAAGGTATCCCCTATGTGGTGGTCAAGCAGGATGACAAGGTAATCACGAACTCACTCTTAGAGGCGCATCGGCTTAACTCCTTTTACATCCTCGAAGGCAAAGACAAAAGCTTCTTTGACCAGTTGCGGAGAGAGCTAGATGCCCCTGCGGAGGGAGCGGTAGATTTTCGTAAGCTGGCTCAGGTTCTCGCCCGATATGATCTCAATTCCCTCTTGCATGGCATCTTTCTAGCAAAAAAGGAGATTGCTGGAGGACGGTTTAAGCTAGCACGGGCACTCTCCGGTTTCATTGAAGCGTACAACATAGAAGTGATTAGCTCTGGTGGAGTCAAGAATGATCGGGTAAATCCCCAAGCCGATGCCAAAAAGGGAGGTGGCAACATCCCCTATCACCGGGAGGAATACACCGCTGAGAAAATCACAGCTTATTTCAGCCTGGACCTAGCTCAAATTCGTGGGTATCGGTTGGGAATTGATCTGGAGAATTTGCTGATTGCGATCGCCCTCTACAAAATCCAACGTTTTCTCGATCGAGGTCTGCGGTTGCGAACTGCTTGTGACCTAGAGGCAACTGCTATCACCGTCAAGCGTCCTACAGGTTTTGAGCTACCCAGCTCTACGGAGCTTGCCAAAGCCTTACCCTCGTTAATCAAAGCAGCTTCCTCAGCTTTTGCTAATCCCCCTGTCACTGTTGTCCAGTATCAGGCTGAGGAGAGTGAAAAGAAAGAATGAGCATAGGACTTTCAATCCAATTTCTCACAGGACGCTATCACGCTACCCCTTGGGAGCATCAGGTGAACGAGGGGGTGGTTGAGTGGCCCCCCTCTCCCTGGAGACTCTTGCGAGCGCTGGTTTCTGCTTACTATCGCTTACCAGAGCCGCCTGCTCGCGCAGTGATGAATCAGTTACTCAGCAAGTTAGCTAACCAACCACCTAGCTATGTGTTACCGGAATACACAGCTGCTCACACTCGACACTACATGCCGATCTGGAAGGAAGGTAAAGCGACCACAACTAAGGTATTTGACACCTTCTATGCCCTGCCTGGTGGAGCACTGTCTGCTGAGGCGGAAATTCAGGTGGTGTGGTCTGAAGTAGAGTTGAGCCAGCCAGAGCAACAGTTACTGCAACAGCTTTGCCATCAAATCGGTTATCTGGGGCGGGCAGAGTCGTGGGTCGAAATGCAGGTGGTAACAGAGAGCAAGCACTGCAACGCAAAACCATTAGAGGATGGAGAAGCAAGCGCTGGAACAGAGCGATTGAAAGTGCTAGCACCACTCACCAGCGAGGGATTACAAGGATTTCAGACGGCACTGGCTATCTTACCTAAGCCCAAGAAAGGCAAAGCGAAGTGGAAAGTACCAGCTGATATTTTGGAAGCACTGGAACTAGACATTGGCAATCTGCATGGACAGAACTGGAACGGCATTCCGGGAACCCGTTGGATTGCATATAAGCTAGAGCAAACAAAGCCGCAACCACAACAATCACGGCCTTATCCGGTGGAAGCACCCACGTTTGCTCGCTTTGCACTCTCTTCTAATGTGCTGCCAAAGTTGACAGAAGCAGTTTCGCTAGGGGAGCGGTTTCGGCAGGCGTTGATGGCAAAGAGTAAGGATGCTTCGGGACAGGCAAATCCAATCTTTAGCGGTCGCAATCCAGATAAATTAGATGAGGAAGGAAAAGGCAAACCTGCGGAGGGGCACCAGCATGCCTGGTACTTACCAGAGGTGAATCAAAGAGGAGAAATTGACCATGTTGTAGTTTATGCAGCTGGAGGCTTTCAGGAGCAGGCAACAAAAGCACTTTGTCAGCTCACGAAGGTTTGGGGAACGGAAGGATTTGACGTTCAAACAGTCCTGGTTTCTCTCGGACAAACAAAACACTACAGCAGCGAAAAACAACAGCCAGGATGCTCTCCTTTGATAGGAACAAGTCATACATGGCAAAGTTTAACGCCGATGGTACTCCCCCGCCATCCAAAACGCGACCGCCGAGGTCACCCCAAGTATATTTCTGGAACATCCTTTCAAATCGATGGGCCGGAGCATCAAACCTTGCGTCTATTAAAGCAGTTGCTACATCATCTAAACCGTGAGCTTTCTTTGGAAGGCTGCACTGAAGTTCAGTCTCTAGGAGATGAAGTAGGCGATTGGCTTGGATGCCAGCGAGAAGATGGCAAACTGCTCGCGAAGACTAGATGTTTGAGTGACGAAGCAGGAAAAGAATTTAGCGGCTATCGCTGGCAAAAGTTTCAGCGTCGGCGCTATCACGGCAATGGCCACAAGGAGTCGGATCGCGGATATTGGCTAGAAGTTGAGTTTGCTGATGCCCAAGCAGGCCCGATCGCTCTCGGTTATGCGGCTCACTTTGGATTAGGAGTGTTTGTACCGACTGATGGCTGCGCGGGTGGATAGGTGTAGGAATGCGATCAGCCTGAGCTAGACTGCAAACTTTGACAGGGAGGGCAATACAAGAAAATGTGGTGAAAACTGAGGCGCGCGGCTGCTAAAGTTCTTATATCTAAATGATTTGAGCCATTTTTCTAGAGCCAAGCTCGATGTAAATTTGGCCTTTAGGCAGCTTAGGATGTCAATTCGCGCATCAGAACCTTGAAAACCGCATATATTAAACTTTTCAGAGGCTCACCGTTGCACTGCACCATAAACGTGCAGCCCCTTTGAAGCAGAATCGAGCAAGACACCTTGTTTTCAATCGCAGGTTGCACTGCACCATAAACGTGCAGCCCCTTTGAAGCTCCTCGCTTGAAGAGACCTGGAGTGGCACGGAAACCCGTTGCACTGCACCATAAACGTGCAGCCCCTTTGAAGCTGCCATCAAAAACACGATGAAGCGTTGCTTTGACTGTTGCACTGCACCATAAACGTGCAGCCCCTTTGAAGCCTATCACCGTACCTCGCGCTACTCCGTTAAGCGGTTGCACTGCACCATAAACGTGCAGCCCCTTTGAAGCATGGCGCAGCTTGGATGGAGACTAGAGCCTGGTAAGGTTGCACTGCACCATAAACGTGCAGCCCCTTTGAA